>Ga0068713_1000090_pt1 | contig 163777 bp, 150 predicted proteins | sample MTBAKSrepl2MetaG_FD_62223 | JGI IMG/M metagenome (GOLD analysis project Ga0068713, IMG submission 62223) | Enrichment culture microbial communities om Arthur Kill intertidal strait, New Jersey, USA, that are MTBE-degrading - MTBE-AKS2 (Arthur... | ecosystem: Environmental > Aquatic > Marine >... | reverse complement strand
GGGCCTTCTCCTCCGGTGAGTACCGACGCGTCGTCGGCCGACCGGGCGTGACTTCGTTCCCCATGACCCCATCCTCGTTTCCAAGGTCAGGAGCCTCCAACCAACCCAGGGCGGTTCAGTTCACCGACCGCTGGGGTCAGGAGATCCGGGAGTGAGCGGGCGCCTGGGCAGCGACCCAGCAGCCCGGCACCGCGCGAACACCCGACCAGGCACGGCCGCTACGCATCGCGCCTGGTCGGAAGCCGACAAACCCCCCCGCCGGACCCTTGTCGAAGCCCACAGTCTTGCCGCCGCGCACCGTCGCCGAAGCGGCGCTCCGAGACCGGGGCGTTACGGTGAGCCGTGCCCGAGATCCGCAAGGTGCTCATCGCCAACCGTGGCGAGATCGCCGTCCGCATCGTCAGGGCGTGCGCCGACGCACGCGTGGCGTCCGTGGCGGTCTACGCAGACCCGGACCGCGAGGCGTTGCACGTCAGCCTGGCCGACGAGGCCTTCGCGCTCGGCGGTGCGCGCGCTGCCGAGACCTACCTCGACATCGACAAGCTCCTGGACGTCGCGCGCCGCTCGGGCGCCGACGCGGTGCACCCCGGCTACGGCTTCCTCGCCGAGAACGCCGAGTTCGCCACCCGGGTGATCGACGCCGGTCTCACCTGGATCGGCCCACCGCCGTCCGCGATCGAGGCACTCGGCGACAAGGTCAGCGCGCGGCACCTGGCCCAGCGCGCCGGCGCGCCGCTGGTCGCCGGCACCCCCGACCCCGTGTCCGGCGCCGACGAGGTCCAGGCGTTCGCCGCCGAGCACGGCCTGCCGATCGCGATCAAGGCGGCCTTCGGCGGCGGCGGACGGGGCCTGAAGGTCGCCCGCCACGCCGACGAGATCGCCGAGCTGTACGACTCGGCCGTCCGCGAGGCGACCGCGGCCTTCGGCCGGGGCGAGTGCTTCGTCGAGCGCTACCTCGACTCCCCGCGACACGTCGAGACCCAGTGCCTGGCCGACACCCACGGCACCGTCGTGGTGGTCTCCACCCGCGACTGCTCCCTGCAGCGCCGCCACCAGAAGCTCGTCGAGGAGGCCCCGGCACCGTTCCTCACCGACGATCAGGTCGCCACCCTGCACTCCGCCTCCACGGCGATCCTGCGCGAGGCCGGCTACGTCGGCGCCGGGACCTGCGAGTTCCTCGTGGGCCAGGACGGCACCGTCTCGTTCCTCGAGGTCAACACCCGCCTCCAGGTCGAGCACCCGGTCACCGAGGAGGTCACCGGCATCGACCTGGTGCGCGAGCAGCTCCGGATCGCCGCAGGCGAGCCGCTCGGCTACACCGAGGTCGCCACCCGCGGCCACTCGATCGAGTTCCGGATCAACGGCGAGGACCCCGCCGCGGGTTTCCTGCCGATGCCCGGCAAGATCACCCGGCTGCGCGTCCCGTCCGGCCCCGGCGTGCGCTGGGACGGCGGCGTGATCGAGGGCGACAGCGTCTCCGGCGCGTTCGACTCGATGATCGCCAAGCTGATCGTCACGGGCGCCGACCGCACCCAGGCCGTCGAGCGGGCCCGCCGCGCGCTGGCCGAGCTCGTGGTCGAGGGCATCCCCACGGTGATCCCGTTCCACCGTGCCGTCCTCGACGACCCCGCGTTCGTCCCGGCCGACCCCGCGGAACCGTTCACCGTGCACACCCGGTGGATCGAGACCGCGTTCGCCGAGCGCCTCCCCGGGCTGCGCCCCGGCGGCACCTCTGCGGCCACCGAGGACGAGGCCGAGGCGGAGACGACCGAGCGCGTGATCGTCGAGGTCGGCGGCAAGCGCATCGAGGTCGTCCTGCCCGCAGGCCTGGGTCTCGTCCCCGGTCGCGGTCGCCCCGGCGCCCGACCCGGCGCCACGCGCCCCACCCGCGCCAGGCGCGGCCCGGCTCGCAGCGCCACGAGCGGCACCACGCTCGCCTCCCCGATGCAGGGCACGATCGTCAAGGTCGCGGTGGCCGAGGGGGCCCAGGTCGCCGAGGGCGACCTCGTGGTCGTGCTCGAGGCCATGAAGATGGAGCAGCCGCTGGTCGCCCACCGCTCGGGCACCGTCGCCGCGCTGATGGCCGAGGTCGGTGCCGGCGTCAGCGCGGGGACCGCGATCTGCGAGATCGTCGACTGATGACGCGGGAGCCCGGCGACGGCGACCGGCTCCGCCCCACGGCCGACGAGGCCACCACCGCTGCGGGCTCGCCCGCAGATCCCCGCGAGCGCGCCGCACGACCGCGCCCCACGGCCGACGAGGTCCACCGGCTGCACCGCCAGCCCGGGGACGCGTGGCTCGAGTGCCGCTGCGGGCACCGGCACTGGGGGCTGCACGGCGCCGCCGGCCTGCTCCTGGTCCGCCGCACCACGAGCGGCCACGAGGTCGTCCTCCAGCACCGGGTCGGCTGGAGCGACCAGGGCGGGACCTGGGGCGTGCCCGGCGGGGCGCTCGCCCCCGGCGAGGACCCGGTCGCCGGCGGGGTGCGCGAGGCCGTCGAGGAGGCAGGCCTCGACCCGGCAGCGCTCGAGGTGGTGGACACCTGGGTGATGGACCACGTCGACTGGGCCTACACCACCGCGATCGCCCTGGCCACCGGCCCGCAGGACCCCCGGCCCACTGACCCGGAGAGCGAGGCGATCGCCTGGGTCGACGCCGACGCCGTCACAGACCTCCCGCTGCACTCCGCCTTCGCCGACGCCTGGCCGCACCTGCGGGCCGTCGTCGACACCCTCTGACCGCGGTCGTTCGGCCGGCGCCACGCCACGGCACGGGCGCGTCAGGTGACCACCCGCACCATCGCGTGCACGGCCACGTTTGACACAGACGATAATCGCAACGCTACTCTTGCGTTATTAGGTAAGGCATACCTCATTCGGAGCGTCCTCACCCGACGCTCCCGCCACCGGCCGACGGGAGCACCATGCTGGCGAACTACCTGATCGGGCTCCGTGAGGGCCTCGAGGCGGCGCTCGTCGTCACGATCCTCGTGGCCTACCTGGTACGCACCGGTCGTCGCGGTGCACTCCGTCAGGTGTGGCTCGGCGTGGGCGTCGCCGCCGGCGTCTCGTTGGCGGCCGGCGCCGCCCTCACCTTCGGGCCGAGCGGGCTGTCGTTCGAGGCTCAGGAGGCGCTCGGCGGCACGCTGTCGATCCTCGCCGTGGGCCTGATCACCTGGATGATCTTCTGGATGGCTCGGACCGCACGGCACCTGAAGGCCGACCTGCAGGGCCGGATGGACGGGGCGTTGGCCGCCGGCGGGCTCGCGGTGATGCTCGTCACGCTGCTCGCCGTCGGCCGAGAGGGCCTGGAGACCGCCCTGTTCCTGTGGGCCGCGGCGCGCGCCACCGGCTCGACCACCGACCCCCTGCTCGGCGCAGCGCTCGGCCTGGCCTCCGCCGTCCTGCTCGGGTGGGCGCTGTACCGCGGCGCGCTGCGCGTCGACCTGCGCCGGTTCTTCGCCTGGACCGGGCTCGGCCTGATCGTGGTCGCCGCCGGCGTGCTCGCCTACGGCGTGCACGACCTGCAGGAGGCCGGTGTGCTGCCCGGCATCGGCTCGCTCGCCTTCGACGTCTCCGCCGCGATCGCGCCGGACAGCTGGTACGGCACCCTGCTGCGCGGCACGCTGAACTTCACGCCGCAGACCACGTGGCTCCAGGCGATCGCCTGGCTCGCCTACACGATCCCGGTGACGTGGCTGTATGTCCGCCGGGTCTGGCCGCGGCAGGCGACCGCACCCGCCGCGGAGGCCCGCAGCGAGCACGTGGCCGCCTGACCGCCCACCCCCACCACACGACCACGCCCTGCCCACGCCCGGTGTCCGTCCGCCGGAGCGCAAGCCGTCGCGCGTCCGCGCGCCCACCCGAGGAGCTCCCATGTCCCGCTCACGCCTGCTCGCACCCGTCGCGCTGACGCCCCTGGCCGCTCTCGCCCTCGCAGGCTGCGTCGCCAACACCCCGGGTGAGGACACCCGCACGCTGACCGTGGACTCCTCGGCGACGGCCTGCACCGTCTCCGCCACCCGGGCGCCCTCGGGCACCCTGACCTTCGCGGTGACGAACAGCGGCCAGGAGGTCACCGAGTTCTACCTGTACGGTCCTGACGGGCAGACGGTGATCGGCGAGGCCGAGAACATCGGCCCGGGCCTGACCCGCAACCTCGTGGTCCAGGTCTCGCCCGGCGACTACGTCACCGCCTGCAAGCCCGGTATGGCCGGGGAGGGCATCCGCGCCCCGTTCACGGTGACGGACTCCGGCGCCGCCACGGGAGCCTCGGGCACCGCCGGCGCCACCGCCGACGGGTTGGCCGCGGCCGAGGCTGCCTACCTCGACTACGTCACCGGCGAGGTCTCCACCCTCGTCGCCCGGACCCAGGACTTCGCCGACGCGTACGCGGCGGGCAACGCCGACGCCGCGCGCGCGCTGTACGCGTCGACCCGAGTGCACTGGGAGCGCATCGAGCCCGTCGCCGAGTCGTTCGGCGACCTCGACCCGCTCCTCGACGCACGCGAGGCCGACCTCGCCGACGGCGAGGAGTGGAGCGGCTGGCACCTGATCGAGAAGGACCTGTGGCCCCCGGCAGCCGCGCGCAACGGCGGCGACCGGTACACCCCCCTCACCGCGGACCAGCGCGTCACCGCCGCCGAACGGCTGGTCGAGCTCACCGGCGAGCTGCACGACCGCGTCACGGCCGACGACTTCGCCTTCGCCGCCTTCCAGATCGCCAACGGCGCCAAGGAGCTCCTCGACGAGGTCGCCACCGGCAAGGTCACCGGCGAGGAGGAGATCTGGTCGCACACCGACCTGTGGGACTTCCAGGCGAACGTCGAGGGCGCGCAGGCGGCTTTCGAGGACCTGCGCCCGGTCGCCGAGCAGGCCGACCCCGACCTGGTGACCGAGCTCGACGCCCGGTTCGACGCGTTGCTCGCCCTGCTCGCGACGCACGGCTCGATCGAGACCGGCTTCACCACCTTCGACGCGCTCTCCGCCGACGAGGTGACCGCCCTCGCTGCCGCGGTCGACGCGGTTGCCGAGCCGCTGTCCCACCTCACCGCGACGGTCGTCGGGGCGTGACCCACCCACCGTCCCGCCGCGCACCCAGCCGTCGGGCGGTGCTCGGGCTCGCCGGGGGCACGGCCGGGCTCGCCGGGCTCGCCGCGGTGGGTGGTCTCGCCGTCGGCCGGTCCACCGCGCCCGACCCGGGCCTGACCGCCGAACGTCGCGTCTACCCGTTCACGGGAGCCCACCAGGCGGGCATCGTCACGCCGCAGCAGGAGCGCGTGCACCTCGCGGCGTTCGACGTCACGACCACGGACCGGGCCGCGCTCGTCGCCCTGCTGCAACGCTGGACGACGCTGGCGGCCCGGCTCACCCAGGGCCTGCTCGCCGGTCCCGACGGGTTCGCGTCCGGACCCTACGACGCCCCGCCCGACGACACCGGGGAGGCGGCCGACCTGCCCGCGTCGGGCCTCACGATCACCGTGGGCTTCGGCCGCTCGCTGTTCCTGGGCGCCGACCGGGCAACGGACCGGTTCGGGCTCGCCTCGCGCCTGCCCGACGGCCTGATCGAGCTGCCGCACTTCCCCGGCGACGACCTGGACCCGGCCCGCAGCGACGGGGACCTGCTCGTCCAGGCCTGCGCCGACGACCCTCAGGTCGCCGTGCACGCGGTCCGGGCGCTGTCCCGCGCAGCGTTCGGCACCGCCCGGGTGCGCTGGACCCAGCTCGGCTACGGGCGGACCTCGGCGACCACCACCGCGCAGTCCACGCCACGCAACCTGTTCGGCTTCAAGGACGGCACGGCGAACATCAAGGCGGAGGAGCCCGATGCCCTGGCCGATCACGTCTGGGTCCAGCCTGGCGACGGCAGCGTGGCGGCCGCCTGGCTCACCGGCGGCACGTACCTCGTCGGGCGGCGGATCCGGATGACCGTCGAGACCTGGGACCGCACCTCGCTGCGCGAGCAGGAGACCGTCATCGGCCGCACCAAGCGCGAGGGCGCCCCGCTGTCCGGCGGCGGCGAGCACACGGCGCCCGACCTCACGGCCACCGGTACCGACGGCGCGCCCCTGATCGACCCCGACTCGCACGTGCACCTGGCCCACCCGTCCTCGAACCACGGGGCGCGCATGCTGCGTCGCGGCTACACGTTCACCGACGGCAACGACGCGCTGGGCAGGCTCGACGCCGGGCTGTACTTCCTGGCGTACGTCCGCGACCCCCGCGTGGACTACGTGCCCGTCCAGGATGCGCTGGCTCGGCACGACCGGATGAACGAGTACATCCGGCACACCGCCTCAGCCCTGTTCGCGATCCCGCCCGGGGTTCCGGACGTCGCGCCGGACGGCTCGCTGCGCGGCGCCTACCTCGGCTCGACGTTGCTCGCCTGACGCGCGTCCGCTCGGCGCCCGGCGACGCGGCGCAGCGCCTCAGCCCGTCCACGCCTGCTGGCCGGACACCAGGCGCGCGGTCTCGGCCAGGCTGCCCGACAGGGACGGGTAGACCGACAGCGCCGCCGCGACCTGGTCGGCGGTCAACCGCTGGGCCACCGCGATGGTCACCGGGAAGATCAGCTCCCCGGCCCGCGGCGCCACCACCACGCCACCCACGACGATCCCGGTGCTCTCCCGCGCGAACAGCTTCACGAAGCCGTCCTTGATCCCCAGCATCTTCGCCCGGGGGTTGCGGTCCAGCGGCAGGTGGCTCACCACGTACCGCTCCCCCTGCTCGCGCAGCACGCGCTCGGACAGCCCGACCGTCGCGATCTCGGGCGCGGTGAAGATGTTGGCCGCGACCGTTCCCGGGTCGAACGGCTGCACGGCGTCCCCCAGCGCGTGGGCCATCGCGATCCGACCCTGGGTCGCCGCGACCGACGCCAGCGGCAGCACCCCGGTGCAGTCCCCGGCGGCGTAGACCCCGCGCACGGACGTCCGCGAGACGCGGTCCACCTCGACGTGCCCGGACGGCGTGAGGCGCACGCCGGCCTCCTCCAGGCCGATGCCGCGGGTCGAGGGCACCGAGCCGACCGCGAACAGCGCGTGCGACCCCTCCACGACGCGCCCGTCGGACAACGTCACCTCGACCCGGTCCCCCACCACCCGGGCCGCCTCGGCCCGAGACCGGCTGAGCACCGTCATCCCGCGCTGCCGGAAGACGTCCTCGAGCACCCGGGCGGCGTCGGCGTCCTCGCCGGGCAGCACCCGGTCACGCGAGGAGACCAGCACCACGTCGGCGCCGAGCGCGTTGTACGCCCCCGCGAACTCGGCTCCGGTCACGCCCGACCCGACCACGATGATCCGTTCGGGCAGCGCGGTGAGGCGGTACAGCTGGGTCCAGGTGAAGATCCGCTCGCCGTCCGGCACGGCCGTCGGGAGCACCCGCGGGGTGGCGCCGACCGCGACCAGCACGGTGTCGGCGTCCAACGTCGTGCTGTCGTCGACCACCACCCGGTACGGGCCGTCCAGCCGCCCGGTGCCGCGCACCACCCGGACGCCCTCGCGGTCCAGACGGTCATGGATGTCGTCGGACTGCGCCCGCGCGAGCTCGACCACCCGCTCGTTGACCCGGGCCAGGTCCGCGCGATACCGCACCGGCCCGCGACCCGCCGCGGGGTCGGCGACCGGCTCCCCGTCCGGCCCGACGGCGCTGATGCCGAGCTCGGACGCGCGCTCGGCGATCGTCATCCACTCGGCGGTCGCGATGAGGGTCTTGGACGGCACCACGTCGGTGAGCACCGCGGCCCCGCCCAGCCCCTGCCGCTCGACCAGCGTGACATCCGCCCCGGCGCGGCGGGCGGCCAGCGCCGCCTCGTACCCGCCCGGACCACCGCCGAGGATCACGACGCGGTGGTCACCGGACTGCGGCTCGGGTGCTGCGGGAGCGGTCGCTGTCACCTGGGGCATTCTGCCGTGCCGGCCTCGGCGAGCGCACCGGTGCGGCCGCGTCTCAGGCCGGCAGCAGCGCCCGCACCGCCTCCACCTGCGCGATCCGGTCCGCCGCACTCGCACCGGCCGGGTGCACCGTCGCCGTGGTGACCCCGGCGGCCTCGAGCGCCGCCAGCCCGTCGCGCACCGCACCCTCGTCACCGATCAGCGACGTGGCCGCCACCAGGTCCGCGGGCACCGCGGCGGCGGCCCCGGTCCGGTCCCCGGCCAGGAACCGCTCCTGGACCTCCGCCGCGGCCTCGGCGTACCCGAAGCCCGCCGCGAGCTCGGCGTAGAAGTTCTTGCGCCTGGCCCCCATCCCGCCCACGTAGAGAGCCAGGCGCGCACGGTGCGCCGCGAGCGCCGCCTGCACCACCGGCCCGCGACCGACCGCGAGCGGGACGACGACGTGCACGTCCAGCGGCCCCAGCCCCGGGTCTCGCCGGGCGGCGCCCTCGGCCAGGGCACGTCCCCACACCGCGTCGGCGCGCTCGGGGTGGAAGAACGCCGGCAGCCAGCCCTCGGCGATCTCGGCGGTCTGCGTGACGCTGCGCGGCGTCAGGGCCGCGATGGACACCGGGATCCGGGCCCGCCGCGGGGTGTTGACCAGGGCGAGCGGCTTGCCCAGCCCGGTCCCCTGGTCGGCCGGCAGAGGAACGTGCACCGCGGTCCCGTCGAGCACCGCCGGCTCGCGCCGCCAGATCGTCCGGCACACCTCGACGGTCTCGCGCAGCCGGGCCAGCGGCGCCACGAACGGCACCCCGTGGAACCCCTCGACCACCTGCGGGCCCGACGCGCCGAGGCCCAGCTCGAACCGCCCGCCGGAGACGTCGTCCAGGCCGGCGGCCGTCATCGCGAGCGTGGCCGGGGTCCGGGTGTAGGCGCCCAGGATCGTGGCGGCCAGCGCGACCCGGTCCGTCACGGCCGCGAGGTACCCCAGCCGGCTCACCGCGTCGAACGAGTACGCCTCCGCGACCGCGACCAGGTCGATGCCCGCGCGTTCACCGCCGCGCACGACCTCCACGGCCGTGGCGAAGTCGTCCGCGTAGTCCACCGCGAGGCCCAGACGCACGCCGCCAACCTACCGACCACCGGGCCGCGAGGCGCTCCCGGCCGCGATGGGACCGCTCCCGGCGGGCCGCGTGGGGTGCGCGACGCCCGGCCCGGACTAGCCTGCTGACCATGGACGACGCCGCCCTCCACCCCCTGGACGACCCCCGCACCGATCCGCTCGACGTGGCGGCCGACGCCGCGCGCGTCATCGCCGAGCGCACCGGGGTGCCGCGCCACGACCTCGCGCTCGTGCTCGGCTCCGGCTGGGGAGGTGCCGCCGACCGTCTCGGCGACGTGGTCGCCGAGATCCCGTCCCACGAGATCCCCGGCTTCAGCGCCCCGGCGGTCGCCGGCCACGGCGCCACCACCCGCTCGATCCGCCTGGCCGGTACCGACCGGTACGCGCTCGTGCTGGGCTCGCGCACCCACCTGTACGAGGGCAAGGGCGTGCGCCGCGTCGTCCACGGCGTGCGCACCGCGGCGGCCACCGGAGCCCGCGCGGTCGTGCTCACCAACGGCTGCGGCGGGCTCAACCCCGACTGGCGGCCGGGCACGCCCGTGCTCATCCGCGACCACCTCAACCTCACCGCGACCTCACCGCTCGAGGGCGCCACGTTCGTCGACCTCACCGACCTGTACTCCCAGCGGCTGCGCGACGTGGCCCACACCGTCGACCCCACCCTCGACGAGGGTGTCTACGCCCAGTTCCGCGGGCCGCACTACGAGACCCCGGCCGAGGTCGCGATGGCCGGCGTCATGGGCGCGGACCTGGTCGGGATGTCGACCACGCTCGAGGCGATCGCCGCGCGCCACGTCGGCCTCGAGGTGCTCGCCGTCTCGCTGGTCACCAACGCCGCGGCCGGGATCAGCCCCGAGCCGCTCTCGCACGAGGAGGTCCTCGAGGCGGGCCGCGCCGCCGGACCTCGGATCAGTGCCCTGCTCGCCGAGATCGTCGGGAGGATCTGATGGGCCGCCACAGCGCCGGAGAAGCGAACGACGACCACCTGCTGCCCAGCGTCCGGACCTGGGTCGCGGACGACCCGGACCCGGTGACCGCGGCGGAGCTCACCGCACTCCTCGACCGGGCCACCGCCGGCGACGCCGAGGCGCACGCCGACCTCGCCGACCGGTTCTCCGGCACGCTCGAGTTCGGCACCGCCGGGCTGCGTGGCGCGCTGGGCGGCGGGCCGAACCGGATGAACCGCGCCGTGGTCATCCGCGCGGCCGCCGGCCTGACCCGCTACCTCACCGACGCCCTCGCCGAGCAGGGCGAGCACGGCGACGGTCGCGGGCCGCGCGTCGTGATCGGCTACGACGCCCGCTACAACTCCGACGCCTTCGCCCGCGACACCGCTGCCGTGGTGACCGCCGCCGGTGGCGAGGCGCTCCTGCTGCCCCGCCGGCTGCCCACCCCGGTGCTCGCGTTCGCCGTGCAGCACCTGGACGCGGACGCGGGCGTCATGGTGACCGCGAGCCACAACCCGCCCCAGGACAACGGCTACAAGGTCTACCTGGGCGGCCGGGCGGTGCCCGAGACCGGCCGCGGCGCGCAGATCGTGCCGCCGTACGACCGCGAGATCGCCGACCGGATCGCGGCGGTGGGCGCGGTCGCCGACGTGCCGCGGGCCGAGGAGGGCTGGACGGTGCTCGGTGAGGAGATCGTCACCGACTACCTCGCCGCCGTCGCCACCCTGCGCGCCGACGGCACCCGCGACCTTCGCGTCGTCCTCACGCCGCTGCACGGCGTCGGCGGCGCCCTGGTGGAGCAGGTGCTGCGCGGCGCGGGCTTCGCCGACCTGCACACCGTGCCGGAGCAGGCCGAGCCCGACCCGGACTTCCCGACCGTCGCGTTCCCCAACCCCGAGGAGCCCGGCGCGATCGACCTCGCGCTGGACCTCGCACGGCGCGTCGAGGCCGACCTGGTGATCGCCAACGACCCGGACGCCGACCGCTGCGCCGCCGCCGTCCTCGACCCGCACACCGGCGCCTGGCGGATGCTGCACGGCGACGAGGTCGGTGCTTTGCTCGGCGAGCAGGCGGCCGCCTCCCACGAGGGCGGCGACGGCGTGCTGGCCTGCTCGATCGTGTCCTCCCGGCTGCTGGCCAGGATCGCCGCGGCGCACGGCCTGGCGCACGCCTGGACCCTGACCGGGTTCAAGTGGATCGCCAGGACCGAGGGCCTCACGTTCGGCTACGAGGAGGCCCTGGGCTACTGCTGCGACCCCGGCCACGTCCGGGACAAGGACGGCCTGTCGGCGGCGCTCCTGCTGGCCCAGCTCGCCGCCCGCACCAAGGCCGACGGGCGCACGCTGCTCGACCTGCTCGACGACCTGGCCCGCCGGCACGGGCTGCACGTGTCCGACCAGCTCTCGGCGCGGTTCACCGACCTCTCCCAGATCCCCGCGACGATGGCCAGGGTCCGCCAGGCGCCACCGGCGGCCCTCGCCGGCTCGCCGGTGGTCGAGGTCACCGACCTTGCCCAGCCGGACCCGGCCGACGGCGTGCCGCCGACCGACGGCCTGCGCCTGGTCGCCGCGGACGGCACCCGCGTGGTCATCCGGCCCAGCGGCACCGAGCCCAAGGTCAAGTGCTACCTGGAGGTCATCGTGCCGGTCGAGGAGCACGCCCCCACCGCGACCCTGACCCAGGCCCGCACGACAGCCCGCGAGCGGCTCGATGCGGTCCGCCAGGACCTGGCGACCGCCCTGGGCCTGTAGCGCTGGTCGCGGGCCCTCAGGCCTGCCACTCGCCCCGGTCCTCCAGGACCTCGCGCAGCAGGTCGGCCCGGTCGGTGACGATGCCGTCGACCCCGAGGTCGAGCAGTCGGCGCATGTCGGCCGGGTCGTTCACGGTCCACACGTGCACCTGCAGGCCGTGCGCATGGGCGGCCTCGACCGTGCGCCGGTCGACCACCGTGACCCGCCCCTGGCGCTCGGGCACCTGCAGGCAGTCGACGTCGCGTGCGACCCCGGCCACCACCGACTGCGACCGCAGCCGCGCGCCGAGCAGGAACCTGACCACGCCCCCCGTGCTGGCCGACGTCGAGACCGGACGGGAGAGCTCGCTGAGCACGCCGCGGCGCCTGCCCCTGGCGAACGAACCCACCAGGACCCGGTCGTGCGCCGCCTCCCGCTCGATCACGGCGATCGTCGGCGCGATCGCCGCGGCGGCCTTCACGTCGATGTTGACCCGCAGGTCCGGCCAGGTGTGCAGCACCTCGGCCAGGGTGGGCACCGGCTCGCGGCCGCGGATCCGGGCCTGCCTGACCTGCGACCAGGGCAGCTCCGCGATCCGCCCCGTGCGGTCGGTGACCCGGTCGAGCGACGCGTCGTGGAAGGCGATCGCGACCCCGTCGGCCGTGGCGTGGACGTCGGTCTCGACATAGGAGTAGCCGAGGTCCACGGCCGCCTGGAAGGCGGCCATCGAGTTCTCCAGGCCGTCGCGGGAGAACCCACGGTGCGCGAGGGCGAGCGGGCGTGGGCCATCGAGGTAGCCCACCGTCCTCACCTCGCTCCGCTCGGGTCCGGGTGGCGACGGAGGTCGCCTCGCCCTGCTCCCCCTGCGGAGCGCCGCACGTGCGGCGCGCTCCAGCGGACGCCCCTGGGCGCCCTCAGTACCCTCCAGGACCAGCGTCCTCCGCCCCGTCGGCACTGTCCAGGCCATCGAGCACGGCCGCAGTGCCCGACAGGCCCAGACGAGTGGCGCCGGCGGCGATCATGGCGAGGGCGGCCGCCCCGGTGCGGATCGCGCCGGACGCCTTGACGCCCAACCGTCCGCCGACGGTGGCCGCCATCAGCTCCACGGCGTGCACGCTCGCCCCGCCCGCCGGGTGGAAGCCGGTCGAGGTCTTCACGAAGTCCGCGCCGGCGGCCTCGGCCGCGCGGCAGCAGCCCACCACCTGCTCGTCGCTGAGCGCCGCCGACTCCAGGATCACCTTGAGCACCGTCGGAGCGGGCACGGCCGCGCGCACCGCGGCGATGTCCGCCTGGACGTCGGCGAACCGCCCCTCGACCGCGGCGCCGATGTCGATGACCATGTCGACCTCGTCGGCGCCGTCGGCGACCGACCGCGCCGCCTCGGCCGCCTTGATGGCGCTGGCGTGCTTGCCGGACGGGAATCCGCAGACGGTGGCGACCTTGACGTCGCCGAGCGTGGCCCGGTCGATCGGCAGCATCGAGGGTGAGACGCACACCGAGTAGGTGCCGAGCTCCCTGGCCTCGGCGACCAGGGCGGCGATGTCGCCAGGGGTGGCCTCGGGCTTGAGGAGGGTGTGGTCGACCATGTGCGCGACGGTGGCGCGATCGGGGGTGGTCATGCTCGGTGTCGTCCCTTCGGGGTGTAGGCAGGTTGCAGCACGTCCTCGACGAGCGCCTCGCGCTCGTCCTGGTGCACCAAGGTGCTCCACGCGGCGGTCAACGCGACGTCGCGCAGGTCGTCCAGGGTCCAGCCGATCTCGACCAGCCGCCACAGCTCTGCGGTCGGCGAGGTCGCGGACATCAGACGGTTGTCGGTCGAGATCGTCACGGCGAAGCCGAGCCGGTGCAGCGCCGTGACGGGGTGCTCGGCGAGGCTCGGTGCCAGATGGGTGTGCAGGTTCGAGGTGGGGCACAGCTCGAGCGGCACCTGCTGGTCGCGGACCCAGTGCGCGAGGTCGCCGAGCGCCGCGCCGGACAGGCCGAGCGGGTCGTCCTCGGTCCGCCGGCCGAAGGTGATGTCCTCGACGAGCCGCGCGCCGTGCCCCAGCCGTACCGCCCCACCGACGTGCAGCGCCTCGGCGATCGACGGGACTCCGGCGCCCTCCCCGGCGTGGATCGTGACCGGCATGCTCGCCCGGCGCAGCATCCGCAGCGCGTTCTGGTGGCGCGCCGGGCCGAAACCCGCCTCGGGCCCGGCCAGGTCCACCCCGCCGACGCCCGTACGCCGCCAGCGCAGCGCGAGCTCGGCGGTCGCCCGGCCGTTGTCGGCCTGGCGCATGATCGTCAGGATCTGCACCACCCGGATGGCGCGGCCCTGCGCGGCGGCCCGGGCGATGCCGTCCGCGATCCCGTCGGCGACGGCGCCCACCACCTCGTCGCCGGTCAGCCCACCCTGCTGGTGCAGCTCCGGCGCGTAGCGCAGCTCGGCGTGCACCACGCCGTCCGCGGCGAGGTCCTCGACGGCCTCCGACGCGACCCGGCGCAGGTGCTCGGCCCGCTGCATCACCGCGACGGTGTGCTCGAAGGTCGTCAGGTAGTCCTCCAGCGAGCCCGACGAGGCCGACGCGAGGAACCAGTCCGCGAGGCCCGCGGCGTCCTCGGCGGGCAGCGGGTGACCGATCTCGTCGGCCAGCTCGAGCACCGTGGCGGCACGCACCCCGCCGTCGAGGTGGTCGTGCAGCAGCACCTTCGGCAGGGCCGCGACCTGGTCGAGGGTCAGGTCGTCGGCGCTCACCCCCCGAGCGTAGTGCGCCCCGGCCGGGCGGGCGGGTTTGCAGAACCCGAACACGGGCCGGGCCGAACCCTGACGAGGCCGCGCCACGGTGTGCCCAGGTGCCCGCCAGGGGCACCACGGAGGGAGGACCCATGTTCCGCACGACGAGCAGGACGGCCCACACGTCGGCGCGTCTCGCCGCGACCTCGGCGGTCGGCGCGCTCGCACTGGCCCTGATCGCGACGCCGGCCCTCGCGGCCGGCCCGGCCGCCACCGACGCCACGTCCGACCCGACCGGCGGCACCGTCACCATCACCGTCGACGCGGCGGCGCTGGCCAGGCTCTGCGACGACCGGGTCCCCCGGGTGACCGAGCGGGCCACGGCGCTGCTCACCCGGATCCAGGGCGACGCGAGCACCGAGGGCTCCGCGGCGTGGCTCCGCGCCCGCGCCGACCGTGCCGCCGCGCAGGGGCACGACGACCTCGCCCGCCGGCTCCAGTTCCGCGCCGAGCAGCGCCTCGGCCACGTCGACGAGATCACCACCCTGCTCGACCAGCTCGCCACGTTCGACGCGAACGTGTGCAGCCAGGTCGCACCGTGAGGTCCGCGGCGCACGTCGCCGTGCCCGCCCTCGCGCTGGCGGCGACGCTGGCCCTGGCCGGGTGCGGCGGCCGCCCGGCGGACCCGGCGTCGATGTCCGCCCCCGCGACGGCCTCCGCCGCGACCGGTACGGGGCAGAGCACGGCGACCGGAGCACCCGCCGCCACCACCGCCACCACCCCCGCCGGGCCGGTCGTCGACCAGGACACGCTCGACGCGATCACCGGGGTGCTGGACGACACCGAACGCGTCCTGGACGCTGTCGACCAGGAGATCGCCGCCGACCCCCAGGAGTGACCCCATGGATGCGCCAGCGCGCGGCTGGGTGGTGGTCGCCGAGGACGAGCCGGCGATCGCCGACCTGGTGCGGCTGTACCTCGAGCGTGACGGCTTCGGCGTGCACCAGGTCCGCGACGGACGCGACGCGCTCGCCGCGGTGCGCACCGAGCGCCCGGTCGCCCTGGTCCTGGACATCGGCCTGCCCGGGATGGACGGCGTCGAGGTGTGCCGCACGCTGCGCGCCGCCCAGGACTGGACCCCGGTGGTGTTCGTCACCGCACGCGACGAGGAGGTGGACCGGGTGCTCGGCCTCGAGCTCGGCGCGGACGACTACGTGACCAAGCCGTTCAGCCCGCGTGAGCTCGTCGCCCGGGTCCGCGCCGTGCTGCGCCGGACCGCGGGCCCGCAGCGCCAGGTGCTGACGGCCGGCGCGGTGACGGTGGACCGCGACGCCCGCAGGGTGAGCGTCGACGGCCGACCCGTGGCGCTCACCCCCACGGAGTTCGACCTGCTCGCGCACCTGCTCACCCACCCGGACCGGGTCTACCCCCGCGAGGAGCTGCTCTCCGCGGTCTGGGGCTACGCCGCTGCCGCCGGCACCCGGACCGTGGACGTGCACGTGGCCCAGCTGCGCGCCAAGCTCGGCCCGCACGCCCCGATCCGCACGGTGCGCGGGGTCGGCTACGCCGGAGTGACGGGCGCCGACACGTGAGCCGGACCTCGCTGGCGACCCGGGTCGCGGTCGCGAGCCTGCTGGTCGCGCTGGTCGCCTCGGTGGTCGCGGCCCTGAGCGCCACCCGGGTGCTGGGTCAGCAGAACCGCGAGGCGGCCAGGGCCGCGCTGGCCACCGAGGCGGACGCCCTCGCGCTCGCCCTCGCCGACCACCCTGCGGCGCGCTGGGCGTCGGTGGTCGACGGCCTGCGGGCCCCGCTGGCCGAGCAAGGCGTGGACGTCGTCGCGATCGGACCACGCGGCGCACTGACGGGCCCGGACGCCGCGGTCGAGGCCGTACGCCTGGCCGGCGTCGGCTCGCCGGCGGACGCCTCGCGCGTGGTCGTGGTCGGCCGCACGGCCAGGCTGGTCGAGGCGAGGGCGGCCGGCGCCGGTGGGGTCGCGCTCGTCCAGACGTACAGCCCCGGGCTGCGCGGCCCGGCGGCGCGGGCGATCTGGGTCGGCGCGCTCATCGGGCTGGCCGGGGCCGCCGTCGCCGGCGCGGCGCTGTCCGGCGTCGTGAGCCGGCCGCTGCGCCGGGTCGCGGCGGCCGCGCACCGGCTGCGTGAGGGCCGCCGCGACCTCCGTGTGCCGGTCGAAGGCCCGCGCGAGGTGGCCGACGTCGCGGTGAGCGTCAACGAGCTCGCCGCGTCCCTGGAGCGCTCCGAGGGCCGCGAGCGAGCCTTCCTGCACTCGGTCTCCCACGAGCTGCGCACCCCGCTGACCGCTGTGCGGGGCTACGCCGAGTCCATCGCGGACGGGGTCACGACGGGCGAGGAGGCCCGCCGGGCGGGCGCGACGATCCTGGCCGAGGCGGGCCGGCTGGACCGGCTCGTCGGGGACCTGCTCGACCTCGCCCGGCTGGGCGCCGACGACTTCCACCTCGACCTCGCCGACGTCGACCTCGCCGCGGTGGTCGACGCCGCCGGCCAGGTCTGGCAGGGCCACGGCGAACGCTCGGGCGTGCCGGTGACGGTGCGCTCGCCCGAGCGGCTCGTGGTGCGTACCGACCCCGGGCGCGTGCGCCAGGTGATCGACGTGCTCGCCGACAACGCCCTACGGGTCACGCCGCCGGGACGGCCCGTGGTGCTCGAGCTCAGCACGTCCGCCGACGGGGCGACCCTCGAGGTGCGGGACGCCGGTCCGGGGCTCGCCCCGGAGGACTACCCGGTCGCGTTCGAGCGCGGCGTGCTGCACGAGCGGTACCGCGCCCAGCGCGCCGGGAGCTCGGGCATCGGGCTCAACCTCGCCGCGGGTCTGGTCACCCGGCTCGGGGGCCGGATCAGCGCGCACCCGGCGCCCGAGGGCGGCGCCGCGTTCCGGGTCGACCTGCCGCGCACGCCCGCGGCGGGCGCTCAGCTCTCCGGGTAGTCGTCCTCGTCCTCGTCGGCGACCTCCATGGCCTGCTCGACGACGTCCGGCTCGGCAGCCTCGTCGGCCAGGTCGGGGCGCGATGCGCCGACGTGATCGGCGGCGCGCACGTCGTCCGTCGCCTCACGGGCCTGGTCGGGGTCCGGGGGGACCAGACCGGCGTCGACCCAGGTGCTCTCTCCGGGGATCGTGCTCATGGCTCCTCCGTCCGCTCGGTGGCTGACACCACCATCGTGACGCCGACGGACGGCGTGCGCCAGAGCCAGGGAGCGCGAGTCAGCCCGGGAGCACGACCCAGGTCAGGTGGCTCCAGCCGCCGAGCGCGGGACGCGGTCCGGCGCCCTGCCGATCCAGCGCGAGGAGCCGGCCCGAGGACGGCTCGAAGACCTCCAGGGCGCCGCCCGCGCCCACAGCCACCGCGAGCACCACGTGCCGCGGGACGGCCGTCTGCCAGCCGCCGGAGGAGTCGCCCCCCGCGTACAGCGGCACGGGCACGCCGCTGCGCACCGCTCCGGCGACCAGGGCCCACAGCGCCGCGACCTCGTCGGGTCGGGTGTCGTCGACCATCCGGTGCGTCCAGCGCACCCCGGGGTACCGCGCCACCCGGGCCGCGCCCCACGGCGGGGTGCCCAGCGACCCGGGCCACGGCACCGGACCGAGCGCCCGCGCGTTGGTCCGGCGCTTGACCACCTGCTGGAGCAGGGCGAACCGCTCGTGAGACGGCCGGTCCGCCAGCAGCGCCGCAGCCCGGTCGGTGGCGCCCGACAGCTCGGTCGGACGCGACTGCGGCACCCACCCGGAGGCCAGCCACGCGGCCAGCGCCGGGTCGCCCGTCGCCGCGAGCAGCACGAGGCTCGCCGACCCGCAGGTCGTCGAGTCGGTCTGCCGTGCGTCGGCCGCGAGCCGGTGCGCCGGATCGGCCACGGCGGCCTGCAGGTCGCCGCCCCACCCGTCCCAGGCGGCGGCGATCTCGGCGACCGGAGCGAGCCGGCCGGCGCCGGCCAGCGTCCGGGCGAGCACGAGCGCCGCCTCGGGGCGGTCGGCCACCCAGGTGTCGTAGGCGGCACGCTCATCGGCCCGCAGGCCCTCGCGCACCCGTGCGGCGCGTTCCACCGCAGGGTCGGCACCGCCCGCGGACGGTCGCAGCCCGTGCAGCGGGTGCACTCCCAGCAGCCGTTGGACACCGCGCGCGAGCGTGGTCAGCTGCCAGGCCACGTCAGGTCACCCGGTCCAGCACGATCGGGCGCTCCGGAGGCCGGGATCCGGCGGGTGCGACGACCACCGCGTCGGCAAGGGCCGCCATGGCCCGTTCGAACCGCTCCGGGGTGTCGGTGTGCAGGGTCATCAGGGGCTCGCCGGCGCGCACCTCGGCGCCGGGCTTGGCGTGCAGCTCGACGCCCGCCCCGGCCTGCACCGCGTCCTCCTTGCGCGCCCGACCCGCACCGAGCCGCCAGGCGGCGATCCCCACCGCCAGCGCATCGAGGCCCACCAGCACCCCGTCCGCCGGGGCGAGGACCTGCTCGGTGTGCCGGGCGACCGGCAGGGCCGCGTCGGGGTCCCCGCCCTGAGCGGCGATCATCGCGCGCCAGGCGTCCATCGCGGCACCCGAGGCGAGCAGCTCGGCGGGATCGACGCCGGCGGTGCCCGGCGCCTGGGCGGCCTCGAGCATCTCGCGGGCCAGGGCCACGGTGAGCTCGACCACGTCGGGCGGCCCGCCGCCCGCCAGCACCTCGACGGACTCACGCACCTCCAGCGCGTTGCCCGCGGTCAGGCCCAGCGGCGTGGACATGTCCGTGAGCAACGCCCGGGTGCGGACCCCGGCGTCGGTGCCCAGCTCGACCATGGTGCGGGCCAGCTCGCGCGCGGCGTCGATGTCCTTCATGAAGGCACCCGTGCCGACCTTGACGTCCAGCACCAGGGCACCGGTGCCCTCGGCGATCTTCTTGGACATGATCGAGCTCGCGATCAGCGGGATCGCCTCGACGGTCCCGGTCACGTCGCGCAGCGCGTACAGCTTGCGGTCCGCGGGGGCCAGGCCGGAGCCGGCCTGGCAGATCACGGCGCCCACCTCGTCGAGCTGGCGCAGCATCTCCTCGTTGGACAGCGCCGCGCGCCAGCCGGAGATGGATTCGAGCTTGTCCAGCGTGCCGCCCGTGTGACCCAGGCCGCGGCCGGACAGCTGGGGCACCGCGAGCCCGCAGGCCGCGACCAGGGGTGCGAGCGGCAGGGTGATCTTGTCCCCGACGCCACCGGTGGAGTGCTTGTCCACGGTGGGGCGCGACAGCGAGGAGAAGTCCATCCGCTCCCCGGAGGCGATCATCGCCGAGGTCCACCGCGCGATCTCGGCCCGCTCCATCCCGTTGAGCAGGATGGCCATCGCCAGGGCGGCCATCTGCTCCTCGGCCACCACCCCGCGGGTGTAGGCGTCGATCACCCAGTCGATCTGGGCGTCGGCCAGCCGACCGCCGTCCCGCTTCGTCCGGATGACGTCAACCGCATCGAACGCCTCAGCACCGCTCATCGTTCTCCGTCCTCGCCGCTCGGGTGTCGGTGGACCCCCGGCCTGCTGCACCGGCCGCCGGATGGGCGGCCTGTCCTCATCCTCTCTCGACGAGGTCCTGCGGGCCGAAGGCGTCCGGCAGCACCTGGGTCATCGGCCGGATGCCGGACACGGTGTCCACCAGCAGCTCGGGCCCGCCGTGCTCCCACAGCAGCTGCCGGCACCGCCCGCACGGCATCAGCGCCTCGCCGTGGCCGTCCACGCAGGTGAACGCCACGAGCCGGCCGCCGCCGGAGACGTGCAGGGCCGAGACCAGCGCGCACTCCGCGCACAGCGTCAGCCCGTAGGACGCGTTCTCCACGTTGCAGCCCACGATGACGCGCCCGTCGTCGGTCAGCGCCGCGGCGCCGACCGGGAAGTGCGAGTACGGCACGTACGCCCGGGCACTGACCTCCACCGCGGCGGCACGCAGCGCGTCCCAGTCGATCGGCGTACCCATCCGTCCTCCCTCAGGCCAGCGCGGGCGGCCCGGCCACGGGTGCCGGGCCGCCCGCAGCCGTCACTCCTTGATGTACGGCTGGCCGTCGGCGGCCGGGGCCCGCGACTTCCCCACCAGCCCGGCGACCGCGAGGATCGTCACGACGTACGGCAGCATGAGCATGAACTGGCTCGGCACCGGCGCGCCGACGATGCTCAGCGCGCCCTGCAGGCTGGACGCCGCGCCGAACAGCAGCGCCGCCATCGCCGCGCGCACGGGGTGCCACTTGCCGAAGATCACCGCGGCCAGCGCGATGAAGCCCGCGCCCGCCGTCATCTCCTTGCCGAACGAGGACACCGAGACCACCGTGTAGAACGCGCCGCCGATGCCGACCACGCCGCCCGCAACGAGGATGCCCGCGTACCGCATCCGCTCGACCTTGATGCCGACCGTGTCCGCGGCCTGCGGGTGCTCGCCGACGGCGCGCAGGCGCAGGCCCCACCGGGTGCGGAACATCACGAACCAGACCACCGGGACCGCGATGTACATGATGTAGACGATCACCGACTGGTGGAACAGGGCAGGGCCGATCACCGGGATCCCCGACAGCCCTGGGATCGCCCAGGTGCCGAACCGGTTGGTGGAGTTCAGCCGCTCCGCGTCGGGCACCAGCACCTCGGAGTAGAAGAAGCTCGTCAGACCGATGACCAGCACGTTGAGCACCACGCCGACGATGATCTGGTCGACCCGGTAGGTGATCGCGAACACCCCGAGCACGAGCGCGACCAGCATCCCGGCACCGATCGCGGCGACGAGGCCGGCGAACGGGCTGTCGGTGAGCGATCCGACGATCGCCGCGGTGAAGGCGCCGGCGAGCAGCTGCGCCTCGATCGCGATGTTGACCACACCGGCACGCTCGCCGAGCACACCGCCCAGCGCGCCGAACACCAGCGGCACGGCCAGCAGGATCGAGCTGGCCAGCAGCCGGGACACCGGGAAGTCGGCGCTGCTACCGGCGCCCGACCACGCCAGGAACCCGAAGAGCACGGCCACCGCGAACAGCACCGACAACCAGATCGGGACCTTGCGCGCCGCCCGGGTGGACAGGTAGGCCCCGACGGAGAGGGCAGCGGCGATCACCACACAGATCCACGCGGTGAGCATCGCCGGCACCGCAGCACTCGGCAGCATGACGAAGTCGCCGTCGGTCGCGAACCGGAAGTGGGTCAGGCCCTCGCGCGGCGCGAGCAGCAGGAGCAGCGCGAAGAGCACCGTCACGGCGCCGAGCACGATCGGCGCCTTGTGCGAGATGACGGTGACGTGGCGGGCCTCGAGGGCCGGTGCCTCGGTCGCGGTGGTCACGCGGCCACCTCCTTGCGCCTGGCGCTCCGCTTGGAGCGCTTCTTGGGCTTGGCACCCGGCTGAGGCAGCCGGAACACCGCACGCACCAGCGGGGGCGCGGCGATGAACAGCACGATGAGCGACTGGACGACGAGGACGATCTCGATCGGCACGCCCTCAGCGGCCTGCATCAAGGAGCCACCGGCTTTGAAGGCCCCGAACAGGATCGCCGCGAACAGCACGCCCACCGGCTGCGAGCCGCCGAGCAGGGCGACGGTGATCGCGTCGAAGCCGATGCCCGCGTCGATGTCGGAGCTGAAGCCCGTGGTCACGGTGCCCAGCACCTGGGTGACGCCCGCCAGACCCACGAGGGCACCGGCGATGAGCATCACGTAGACGGTGTTCCTCGGCACGTCGATGCCCGCGACCCGCGCGGCGGCGGGGTTCTCCCCCACGGCCCGGAAGGCGAAGCCCATCGCCGAGCGGTTCAGCAGCCACCACACGAAGGCCACGGCCAGGAGCGCGAACACGAACCCGAGGTGCAGGTTGTACTGCGACCCGAGCAGGTCAGGCATGATCGCGGTCGACTTCATCGGCGGGGTCTTCGGGTTGGACGAGCCGGGGGCCTGGAGCAGGCCGGGCGTGGCGAGCAGGTAGCTGATGAGGTAGAAGGCGACGTAGTTGAGCATGATCGTGACGATCACCTCGTGGGCGCCGGTCAGGGCCTTGAGCAGACCCGCGATGCCGGCCCACAGCGCGCCGGCGAGGATGCCGACCAGCATCGCCAGCAGCATGTGCCACGGCCAGGGCATGTCGAGCCCGAAGCCGATCCAGCCGGCGCCCGCCGCGGCCGCGAGCATCTGCCCGCGACCACCGATGTTGAACAGGCCCGCGCGGAAGCCGAGCGCGACGCCGAGACCCGCCATGATCAGCGGGGTCGCCATCGTCAGGCTCTGGGTCAGCGGCCGGATGCCCCCGGCGAAGTCCGTCGCCCGGAAGTCCCACACCGCACCGATGAACAGTGCGTAGTAGGCGCCGCCCACGGCCGTACCCATCGCGGCGAACGTGTCACCGGGCCGGGAGAAGAAGTACTGCGAGGCCGCCTGCACGCCCGGGTCTGTGACGATGATCATGATCGAACCGGCGAGTACCGCGAGCACCACGGCGCCCAGCGAGACGAGCCAGCTGCCCGACACGATCCTGGTCATCGCGTCGCGCCAGCGGTTGTCCTCGGCGACGGTGGTCTCGGCCTTGTCCTCGGACTGAGGTGCGGTGTGGCTCATGCCGCCTGGCTCCCCTCGGGTGCGACACCGGCCATCATCAGGCCCAGGACGTCACGCGGCGTGTCGGACGGCACGATGCCGACCACCCGGCCGCGGTACATCACCAGGATCCGGTCGCCGAGGGCGACCGCCTCGTCCAGCTCGGTGGAGATCACGACCACCGGTACCCCGGCGTCGCGCGTCGCGACGATCCGCTTGTGGATGAACTCGATCGACCCGACGTCCACGCCGCGAGTGGGTTGCGCGGCCACCAGCAGGCGCAGCTCACGGGACAGCTCGCGCGCGAGGACCACCTTCTGCTGGTTGCCGCCTGACAGCCGCTCGACCGGCTCGGCGATCCCCTGGGTCCGGATGTCGAACTCCTCGACCGCCTCGGTGGCGAACGCGTCGCGCGCGCCCAGCTGGAGCGACCCGGCCTTGACGAACGGCGGCCCTTCCCGGCGGTCGAGCATGAGGTTCTCCGCGACCGTGAACTCCCCGACCAGGCCGTCGGTGCTGCGGTCCTCGGGCACGAAGCCGACCCCTGCGTCGAGCACCTGCTTGACGGTCCGCCCGAGCAGCTCCTGCCCGGCGAGCCTCACGCTGCCGCTCGACGCCTTCTCGAGCCCGACCAGCGCCTCGGTCAGCTCTGTCTGGCCGTTGCCCTGAACGCCTGCGACCACCAGGATCTCCCCGCCGCGCACCGTGAAGCTGACGTCGTCGACCACCACGGTGCCGTTGGCGTCGGTGACCTCCAGTCCGCTGACCTCCAGGCCGGTGTCGGCGTAGGTCGGCGCGTCCTTGTGCACGGTCAGCTCGACGGCGCGGCCCACCATCATCGCGGCGAGCTCGGCGTCCGACTGGTCGGCGCTGGCCTCGCCCACCACCGCGCCGCGGCGGATCACGGTGATCCGGTCGGCGACCTCGCGGACCTCGCGCAGCTTGTGCGTGATGAAGACGATCGCGGCGCCCTCGTCGCGCAGCTGGCGCATGATGCCCATGAACTCGTCGGTCTCCTGCGGCGTGAGCACCGCGGTGGGCTCGTCGAAGATGAGGATCTTCGCGTCCCGCGACAGCGCCTTGATGATCTCGACACGCTGCTGGACGCCCACGGGCAGGTCCTCGATGAGGGCGTCCGGGTCGACGTGGAAGCCGAAGCGCTCGGCGATCGCCTTGACCCGGGTGCGTGCCGCGCCCAGGTCGAGCCGCCCGCCGGGCAACGTGGTCTCGTGGCCGAGCATGACGTTCTCGGCGACCGAGAAGACCGGGATGAGCATGAAGTGCTGGTGCACCATGCCGATCCCGGCGGCCATGGCGTCACCGGGCCCCCTGAAGTGCTGCACCTCGTCGTCGAGGAGCACCTCGCCCTCGTCGGCCGTGTAGAGGCCGTACAGGACGTTCATCAGGGTGGACTTCCCTGCGCCGTTCTCGCCGAGGAGGCAGTGGATCTCGCCTGGCTCGACGGTGAGGCTGATGTGGTCGTTGGCGACCAGTGCGCCGAAGCGCTTGGTGATGCCGCGCAGCTCGAGCTTCATCCCACGATCCTCATCGACTGTTGGGGGGCCAAGGAAGCCTACGCGCAACGACACGCCCCGGGAGGCACTTGGCGGCGCCTTCCGGGGCGTGTCGTGTCACGCGGTGCGGCTCACGCCACGGTCACTGGTTCAGGTAGGAGGTGACCGGGACGGTGCCGTCGATGATGTCCTGCTTGAGCTGGTCGACCTCGGCCACCAGGCCCGGGTCCACCTTGGACTCGAAGTTGTGCAGCGGGGCCATGCCGACGCCGCCGTTCTCGAGCGTGCCGACGTACGCGGTCGGGTCGAAGCTGCCCTCGCCCGCGGCCATGATCGTGTCGTAGCAGGACACGTCCATGTTCTTCATGATCGAGGTGAGCAGGATGTCCTGGACCGACGGGTCGGTGTTGTACACGTCGGCGTCCACGCCGATCAGCGCGATGTCCTTGCCGGAGTCGGCGATGGCGTCACGTGCGGACTGGTAGATCGGGCCACCCACCGGGAGCAGGACGTCGACGCCCTGACCGATGATGTTGGTCGCCGTCGCCTTGGCGGTGTCGTTGGCCTCGAAGCCACCGGTGAAGGAGCCGTCCTTGCCGTCCCAGCCGACCACCGCGACCGAGGTGCCCTTGACCTTGTTGTAGTAGTCGACGCCCTGCTTGAAGCCGTCCATGAAGATCGTCACGGTCGGGTAGGGCTGGCCACCGAAGGTGCCCACCTTGCCGGTCTGGCTGTAGCCGGCCGACAGGTAGCCGACCAGGAACGCGGCCTGAGCCGTGTCGTACAGCAGCGGCTTGATGTTCGGCGCGTCCTTCTCACCGTTGAAGTCGTTGTCCGCGGCGTCGTCGACCAGCACGTACTCGAGGTCCGGGTTCGCCAGCGCGGACTCGACGGTCGCGGCCGAGAGCGCGAAGCCCACCGACACGATGGTGTTGCAGCCCACACCAACCATGGCCTCGAGGTTCGGCTGGAAGTCGGTCTCGGAGTCGGACTGAACGCTCTTGAAGTTCGCGTTCAGGTCGGCGGCCGCCTTCTTCGTGCCCTCGAAGGACAGCTGGTTGAAGCTCTTGTCGTCGAAGCCGCCGGCGTCGGAGACGATGCACGCCGTGTAGTCGATCGGCTCGGCGGTCTGCGTCTCGCTGGCCCCGGCGGTGTCCGTCGAGCTGCTCGTCGAACCCTCGTCCGGCGCAGAGGCGCAGGCGGCAAGGGCAAGGGCGGTCGCAGCGGCGAGCGCCACGCCTCGCATCACAGTCTTCACGTGTTCTCCTGGGTGTCGTGCTCTCGGCCGGCCGCACATCGGCGCATGGGGGGCCGTCGTGCGGTCCGGGGCGCCGCCGAACGGGTCGGCTGCTGTAGAGCGCACACTAGCCGCGCGGACGTCCGCTCCGGGTTACCGACCGGTAGCACACGGTGGTCGTTACGCAACCGGAATGTTGAGCCCAACCCCCGGACAGGCGTCTTACGCGCGCAGGTCCGCGGCCTGCGCCAGGGCGGTGCGTACCAGCAGCCGCGCACCGACGGCGATCGCACGCTCGTCGACGTCGAGGTCCCCCTGGTGCAGGTCGTAGGTGTGCCCGCCCGGCGCCCTGGTACCCAGCCGGGCCATCGCGCCCGGCGCCCGGGTGAGCAGCCAGCCGAAGTCCTCCCCGCCGAGGGACTGCTCGGTGAGCACCACGGCGTCCGGGCCGAGCACCTCGCGCGCCGCGGCGTCCATCAGCCGGGTGGCGTGCTCGTCGTTGACCACCGGCGGGACGCCGCGCTCGTGGTGCACCTCGACGTCCACCCGGTAGGGCGCCGTGACGTGCGCGACGGCCTCGCGCAGCACGGTGGACGCGTCGGCCCAGGCCGCCGAGTCCAGGCAGCGCAGGCTGCCCTTGACCTGCCCGGCGGCCGGGATGGCGTTGTGCACCGTGCCGGCGTGCACCAGACCCCACGTGAGGTTGACCCCCGACCGCGGGTCCAGCCGACGCCCCAGCACCGCCGGCACCTGGGTGATGACCTGGCCGAGCGCGAACACCACGTCGCCGGTCAGGTGCGGCCTGCTGGTGTGCCCGCCGGCCGAGGTGATCGTGACGGTCACCGGGTCGGAGGCGGAGGTGATCGGGCCGATCCGGGTGCCGACCATCCCGACGTCCAGCTTGGGGTCGCAGTGCACGCCGTAGACCCGGGCGACGCCGTCCATCGCGCCGGCCTCGATCGCGTCCAGCGCGCCGCCGGGCTGCACCTCCTCGGCAGCCTGGAACAGCAGCCGGACCCCCACGTCCAGGAGTCCGTCGGCGGCCACCTCGGCCAGCACCAGCCCGGCGCCCAGCACCACCGCGGTGTGCACGTCGTGCCCGCACGCGTGCGCGACGCCCGCGTTGACCGACCGCCACGGGTGCGCACAGGTGTCCGGCACCGGCAGGCCGTCCAGGTCCGCCCGCAGCATGACGAGCGGTCCGTCCGCGGGGCCGAGGTCGCAGGTCAGCCCGGTGCCCGGCAGCAGCCGAGGCTCGAGCCCGGCGGCGCGGAGCCGCTCGGCGAGCACCCGGGTGGTCCGGCGCTCGGCATGGCCGATCTCGGGGTGGGTGTGCAGGTCGCGCCTCAGGTCGACGAGGTCGGGCAGGTGCGCCTCGACCCGCGCGACGATCCGCTCGGTGGGCACGGACGAGGTCGGGAGCACGCTTGGATCCTAGGGCGTGGTGGCCCGCCGCCACGGACCGCGGGCGGGCCCCGACACGGGCGGGGACCGGAACAGGTCCACCGGTCAGAGCAGGTCGGTGCGCCCCCGCTCGCGGACCGCGTCGACCACCGACTTGACCCGCTGCGCCTGGTCGCGCGTGGTGACGAGCAGGGCGTCGACGGTGTCGAGGACGACCGCATCCGGTACGCCGAGCACCGCGACCATCCGCCCGGACCCGGGCACGACCAGCGAGCCCGGCGCGTCCAGCACGATCACCTGCCCCGCGTCGCCGAGCACGTGCGGGTCGCCGGGCAGCAGGTCGCGCAGGGCCGCGACATCACCCACGTCGTCCCAGTCGAAGTCGCCGGGGACCACCGCGACCCCACCGGCCGCGGCGACCGGCTCGGCGATCGCGTGGTCGATCGCGATCCGCTGGAGGCCCGGCCACACCCGCGCCACCACCTCGTCGCGCGCCGGGGTGTCCCAGGCGGCAGCGATCTCGCGCAGGCCGTCGTGCAGCACGGGGAGCAGGCGCGCCAGGTGACCGAGCAGCACCTCGACGCGGACCAGGAACATCCCGGCGTTCCAGCGGTACCGCCCGGTGGCCAGCCACGCGGCGGCGGTCGCCGCGTCGGGCTTCTCGGTGAAGCCCGCGACGTGGAAGGCGCCGGGGACGGCCTCCAGCGGCCGCCCCGACTCGATGTACCCGAAGGCCGTGGACGGCCCCGTCGCCGCGATGCCGACGGTGGTCACGAACCCCGCCCGAGCCGCATCCACGCCGAGCCGGACGGCGCGGGCGAACCCGTCGCCGCCGATCACGTGGTCGGCCGCGAACGACCCCAGCACCACATCACCCTCGCGCTCGGCCAGCACCGCCGCGGCCAGGCCGATCGCGGCCATCGAGTCACGCGGCGACGGCTCGGCGAGCACCGCTCCGGGGCCCAGCGCGGGCAGCTGGGCGCGGACCGCGGGCTCGTGCGCGGCCCCCGTCACGACCAGGACCCCGTCCGGTCCGGTCAGCGGCGTGAGCCGGTCGACGGTCGCCTGGAGCAGGCTGCGTCCGGTACCGGCCAGGTCGCGCAGGAACTTGGGCGACCCGGCACGGGACAGCGGCCACAGCCGCGTGCCGGCGCCCCCGGCGGGCACCACGGCACGGAAGTCGGCGAGCGGCGACGGGGTCGAATCGGTCATGTCACGATCCTGGCAGGTGTGACCCGCCGGGCGCGGCCCGCCCCGTGGGACCAACGACCCGAAGGACACTAGAGTGGCGATGCGGCAGCCCGCCGCGTCCCCTGGGCCCCATCGTCGGGGCCGTCGTCGACAGGAGGTCCCCTGTGCCCGAGGCGCCGGCCGGAACGCTCTACCGCGGCCGAGAGGGGATGTGGTCCTGGGTCGCCCATCGGGTGACAGGCTTCCTCATCTTCTTCTTCCTGCTCGTCCATGTCCTCGACACCTCGCTGGTGCGGGTCTCCCCCGAGGCGTACAACGCGGTGATCGGGACGTACAAGAACCCGATCATGGGGCTGGGTGAGGCGGGCCTGGTCGCCGCCGTCGTCTTCCACGCGCTCAACGGCGTACGGATCATGCTCGTGGACTTCTGGGCCAAGGGCGTCCGCTACCAGCGGGTGATGCTCTGGGTGGTCGTCGGTGTGTTCGTCGTCCTGATGGCCGGCTTCCTGCCGGTGCACCTGTCGCACGTGTTCGGAGGCGAGTGATGGCCACCACGACCCCGACGATCGCCGCTCCCCGCAGCCCGCACCGCAGCTCGCGCACCAGCTGGGAGATGTACGGCTGGATCTTCATGCGGGCGTCCGGCGCACTGCTGCTGGTCCTGATCTTCACCCACCTGATCGTGAACCTCGTGATGGGCGGCGGCGTCTCGCAGATCGACTTCGGCTTCGTGGCGGGCAAGCTCGCGAAGCCGGTGTGGCAGGTCTGGGACCTGCTGCTGCTCTGGCTCGCGATGATCCACGGCACCAACGGGCTGCGCGTCATCATCAACGACTACGCGACGAGGACCGGCACCCGGCTGGTGCTGAAGTCCGCGCTCGTCCTCGCGTTCACCGTGGTCGTCGTGCTGGGCACCCTGGTGATCTTCACCTTCGACCCGTGCCCGGTCGGCGCTCCCGCCGACCTGCTGCCCAGCTTCTGCACCGCAGGCTGAACCCCGAGCATCGAACAAGGACGAGTGATGCAGACCCACACCTACGACGTCGTCATCGTCGGGGCCGGCGGCGCCGGCATGCGAGCCGCGCTGGAGTCCTCCACGCGTGCACGCACGGCCGTGCTGTCCAAGCTGTACCCCACCCGGTCCCACACCGGCGCGGCCCAGGGCGGCATGTGCGCCGCCCTGGCGAACGTCGAGGAGGACAACTGGGAGTGGCACACGTTCGACACCGTCAAGGGCGGTGACTACCTGGTCGACCAGGACGCGGCGGAGATCATGGCCAAGGAGGCGATCGACGCCGTCCTGGACCTGGAGAAGATGGGCCTGCCGTTCAACCGCACCCCGGACGGGCTGATCGACCAGCGCCGGTTCGGCGGCCACACCCGCAACCACGGCGAGGCCGCGGTGCGCCGGGCCTGCTACGCGGCGGACCGCACCGGGCACATGATCCTGCAGACCCTCTACCAGCAGTGCGTGAAGAACGAGGTCGAGTTCTACAACGAGTTCTACGTGCTCGACCTGCTGCTGGACACCGACCTGCGCGAGGCGAAGCGCCCGCGCAAGGGTGCCGAGGTCACGGTCGTCGGCGTGGTCGCGTACGAGCTGGGTACCGGAGAGATCCACGTCTTCCGGGCCAAGTCGGTGATCCTGGCCACCGGTGGCGCGGGCAAGATCTTCAAGACCACCTCCAACGCGCACACCCTGACCGGCGACGGCATGGCGCTCGCGCTGCGGCGCGGGCTGCCGCTGGAGGACATGGAGTTCTTCCAGTTCCACCCGACAGGCCTGGCCGGCCTGGGCATCCTGCTGTCCGAGGCGGCCCGCGGCGAGGGTGCGATCCTGCGCAACTCCGAGGGCGAGCGCTTCATGGAGCGCTACGCGCCGACCATCAAGGACCTCGCCCCGCGCGACATCGTGGCCCGCTCGATGGCCAACGAGGTGCGCGAGGGACGCGGCGCCGGCCCGCACAAGGACTACGTGCTGCTCGACCTCACGCACCTCGAGCCCGAGCACATCGAGGCCAAGCTCCCGGACATCACCGAGTTCGCGCGGACGTACCTGGGCATCGAGCCGTTCACCGACCCGATCCCGGTCTACCCCACCGCGCACTACGCGATGGGCGGGGTGCCCACCACCATCAACACCGAGGTGCTGCGCTCCAACACCGACGTGGTCGGCGGGCTGTTCGCGGCCGGCGAGTGCGCGTGCGTCTCGGTGCACGGGTCCAACCGGCTGGGCACCAACTCGCTGCTGGACATCAACGTGTTCGGCAAGCGCGCCGGGGTCGCGGCCGCCGCCTACGCGAACGAGCACGAGCTGGTCGAGCTGCCCGAGGACCCCGCGGCCGAGGTCGTCGCCGAGCTCGACCGGATCCGTACCGCCGAGGGCGGGGAGAACGTCGCGGAGCTGCGTCGCACGCTCCAGGAGACGATGGACGCCGACGCCCAGGTGTTCCGCACCGAGGAGTCGCTGACCCGGGCCCTGGGGACCATCGACGACCTGCGCCGTCGCTACCGGTCGGTGAGCGTGCAGGACAAGGGCAGGACGTTCAACACCGACCTCCTCGAGGCGGTCGAGCTGGGCTTCCTCCTCGACCTGGCGCGGGTGGTCGTGGTGGGCGCACTGGCCCGCCAGGAGTCCCGCGGCGGGCACTTCCGCGAGGACTTCCCCACCCGCGACGACAAGGGCTTCATGCACCACACCATGGCGTACGCCAGACCGACGTCCGGCCCGGACACCGAGATCCGTCTCGAGACCCGGCCGGTCACCGTGACCCGCTACCAGCCGATGGAGCGCAAGTACTGATGACCGCGACCACCACGTCCCCTGCCGCGTCGGTCGGTGAGGTGCCGAGCTTCGACGTCACGTTGCGCTTCCGCCGGTTCGACCCGGACGCCGCGAACCCCGAGCCGTTCTGGCAGGAGTTCACCGTGACGGCGCACGGCACCGACCGGGTGCTCGACGCCATGCACAAGGTCAAGTGGGAGCTCGACGGCACGCTGACGTTCCGGCGCTCGTGCGCGCACGGGATCTGCGGCTCGGACGCGATGCGGATCAACGGCCGCAACCGGCTCGCCTGCAAGACGCTCCTGAAGGACCTCGACCTGAGCAAGCCGATCGTCATCGAGCCGATCAAGGGCCTGCCCGTGGTCAAGGACCTCGTGGTGGACATGGAGCCGTTCTTCGCGTCCTACCGCGAGGTCATGCCGTTCCTCATCGCGCAGGGCAACACCCCGTCCAAGGAGCGCCGGCAGTCGCCGGAGGACCGCGCACGCTACGACGACACCACCAAGTGCATCCTGTGCGCCGCGTGCACCACGTCGTGCCCGGTGTTCTGGACGGACGGGCAGTACTTCGGCCCCGCGGCGATCGTCAACGCGCACCGGTTCATCTTCGACAGCCGTGACGAGGGCGCAGCCCAGCGCCTCGAGGTGCTCAACGACAAGGAGGGCGTGTGGCGCTGCCGCACGACCTTCAACTGCACCGACGCCTGCCCGCGTGGCATCGAGGTCACCAAGGCGATCGCCGAGGTCAAGCGCGCCATGATCACCCGCGCGTTCTGACCCAGGCAGCCCGCGCCGCCCGCCCGCGCCGCCCGCGTGTTCGCATGCGTACTCGTGCGCGCCCTCGAACGCCCCGCGGTTCGCCACCGTCACGGATGTTCGCAACGTGCCCTGCGGCCCGGCATCACGAGTCTTCGTGGGGTGGGTCGGCGACCCAGGCGGCGGACAGCAGCATGATGCGGGCGATGAGGTTGACCCAGATCAGCAGGGTGACTATCGCCGCGAACGAGAGGAGCAGGGGGTTGCGGCTCGCGGCACCGGCCACCACGGACGTGCCCAGGAAGCGGACCACGCCGATCCCCACCGCGGCGATCGCCGCGCCGCCCAGCAGGTCGCGCCGCGGCGGTGACTGGTCGGCGAGCACGCGCAGCACCAGCACGAAGATCCCTGCGTCCACCAGGAACGAGACCGCCAGGCCGACGAGGCGGACCGCCCACCCCGTCCCCACGCCCAAGCCGACCAGACCCAGCACCCAGTCCGCCGCCGACGTCGCCCCCGTGGTCAGCACGGCGGAGATCAGCACCGCCACGGCGACTCCGACGAAGCCGGCCAGGGCCCTGACCCGGGCCAGCACGGCGTTACCCGCGCTGGGCGGCTCGCCGAACATGGCCCGCACGCCGGTGCGCAGGGCGGCCATCGCGCTGGTCGCGCTGAGGAGCAGCACCACCACCGAGATCGCGCCCGCGACGCTGAGCCCGGCGGTGAGGCGCAGGCTGGCGGGATCGATCATCCCGGTGCCGTCGCCGGTCTTGACCAGCCCCGGCAGGCTTGCGTCGATCGCGTCCAGGACCGCCGACCGCAGGTCGGCGTCGCCGCCGAGCACGGCCATGAACACCGTCCAGCCCAGGGTCAGCCCTGCGAACACGCTGAACAGCGCGGCGTAGGCGATGCCGCCGGTGAGCACGCCGCCACCGGCCCGTCCGAAGCGGGCGTTGGCCCGCATGGGGCGGGTCCGCTGGACACGGTCGATGAGGGCCTTCGCGCGGGCCACCAGGCCGCGTCCCGGCTCGAGCCCCGACGGCTCGTGGGTCGCCTCGGCCGCCGCCAGGTGCGCGCTCCCGGCGCCGACGGGCGGGTGGGCCGGATCGGGCTCCTCGCGGTTCTCGGTCACCCCGTCGACCCTAGGACGCCGGGCCCGGACCGGCCCGCTCAGCCCAGCGGATACGTCCGGCGCAGGTGCCAGACGCAGTCCGGCGTCTGCACGTACCCGTCGAACGAGGCGACGTGGAACGTCCCGTCGAAGTCGGCCATCTGCTCGAACGCCACGTCCAGCCGTTCGTCGTCCACCGCGTGCGCGATCGTGACGTGCGGGTGGTACGGGAACTTGGCGGGCACCGCCAGCGGCCCGCGCCGGACGTCCCCCGCGAGGCGCTCGCACTGCGCGATCCCCTCGACCACCTGCACGAACACCACGGGCGACACGGGCCGGAACGTCGCGGTGCCGCGCAGGTGCAGGTCGAACGGCCGGTGCCGCGCCGCGACCCGCTCGAGGTGCTCGTCGACGTCGGCGAGCCAGGTCTCGGTCACCGTCACCGGTGCCAGCAGCGTGACGTGCGGCGGGATCGACTCGGCCTCGGGGTCCCCGGCGGCCGAGCGCGCCTCACGCAGCGCTTCGGCCCAAGGGGCCGGCACCGTGATCGCGACGCCGACGACGATGTCGGCGGTCGAGGTCATGAGCGACGCCGCGGCAGCAGCCCGACCCGCTGGTAGACCGTCGCGAGGGTCTGCGCGGCGATCTCCCTGGCGCGCTCGGCTCCGATCGCCAGGACCCGGTCGAGCTCCGCCGGGTCGTCGAGGTAGCCGTGCACGGTCGCCTGGAACGGCGTCACGAAGTCGACCACCACCTCGGCGAGCTCCTTCTTCAGGTCGCCGTAACCCCGGCCCTCGAAGTCCTGCACCAGCGACTCGACGCTGCGCCCGGACAGCGCGGAGTGGATGGTGAGCAGGTTCGAGATCCCGGGCTTGGTCTGCGGGTCGAACCTGATCTCGCGCTCGGCGTCGGTCACGGCGGACCGGATCCGCTTGGCGATCGCCTTCGGGTCGGCGAGGAGGTCGACGAGGCCGTTCGCCGTCGACGTCGACTTGCCCATCTTGGCCGTCGGGTCGCCGAGGTCGTAGATCTTCGCGGTCGCCTTGACGATGTAGGGCTCGGGCACCCGGAAGGTGTCCCCGTGCCGGGCGTTGAAGCGCTGAGCGAGGTCGCGGGTGATCTCCAGGTGCTGGCGCTGGTCCTCGCCGACCGGCACGAGTGCGGTGTCGTACAGCAGGATGTCCGCCGCCATCAGCACCGGGTAGGTGAACAGCCCGACGTTGGCCCCCTCGGCGCCCTGGCGCGCCGCCTTGTCCTTGAACTGCGTCATCCGGGACGCCTCGCCGAACCCGGTGTAGCACGACAGCACCCAGGCGAGCTGGGCGTGCTCGGCGACGTGGGACTGCACGAACAGGATCGAGCGCTCCGGGTCGATGCCGGCGGCCAGGTACTGCGCCGCGGTGCGCCGGGTTCGCTCGAGCAGCACGCTCGGGTCGGGCGCGACGGTCAGCGCGTGCAGGTCCACCACGGAGTAGATCGCGTCGTGGCTGTCCTGCAGCGCAACCCAGTTGACCAGCGCACCGAGGTAGTTGCCCAGGTGGAGCGAGTCGGCGGTGGGCTGCATCCCGGAGAAGATCCGGGGGCGGGGCGCATCAGGCATGGTGTGCATTCTGGCAGGAACGGGCCGCGGGTCCGAACTCGCGTGGACGGCGTCCGACGGTGCGCGCGGCCGGCTTCCCGTCGGACGCCACGGAGCTCAGGTGGCCTCGTCGTCGAACGGTGCGGGGCCGCCCTCGACCCGGGCCGATCTCGGCTTGGGCGCCGGCTCCTCGACGAGGGCGTCGCGCACGATCCGGCGCGGGTCGTACTGGCGCGGGTCGAGCTGCTCCCAGTCGACCCCCGTCTCCTCGGTCACCCGCTCCCGGGCGGTCGACAGGTAGCCCCGGGCCTTGCGCACCCACCGTCCCAGGTCCTCGGCGTAGCGCGGCATCCGCTCCGGCCCCACCAGGAGCACAGCGAGCAGCAGCAGGACGAGGAACTCGCCTCCGTTGATGCCGAACACTGCGCCAGGCTACGCGGCTCAGCCGGACGCCGACTCGGAGAGCACGACGCGGACCTCGTTCTCCTGCCCGCCGCTGCGCACCGTGAGCACCACCGTGTCGCCGGCCTGCTTGGCGCGGATCGCGACGATCAGCTCGTCGGGCTGCGTCACCGGCCGGCCGTCGATCGCCAGGATCACGTCCCCGGGCCCGATGCCAGCGCGGTCGGCGGGGCCGTCGGGGACCACCGGCGGCTGACCGTCGACCGTCTCGGTCGCGACCTGGACGCCCTCCCCGGTGTACCGCGAGTCGATCAGCACCCCGATGATCGGGTACGTCGCGGTGCCCGTCTCGATGAGCTGCTCGGCGGTGTGCCGGGCCTGGTTGGCCGGGATCGCGAAGCCCAGCCCGATGCTGCCTGCGGTGCCGGAGAGCGTGGTGCCGGGCGGCTGGGCGATCGCCGAGTTGATCCCGATCACCTCGCCCGCTGCGTTGACCAGCGGGCCGCCGGAGTTGCCGGGGTTGATCGCGGCGTCGGTCTGGATCGCGTTGATGAACGCCGGCGCCGAGTTGTCCCCGGCCGTCACCGGTCGGTTCATCGCGCTGACGATGCCGGTGGTCACCGTGCCCTGGAGGCCGAGGGGCGCACCGACCGCGACCACCGGGTCGCCGACCACCACCTGGTCCGAGTCGCCCAGCGTGAGCGGGGTCAGGCCGGTCCGGTCGACCTTGAGCACGGCGAGGTCGTAGTCCGTGGTCACGCCGACCAGCTCTGCCGCGGTCTGGCTGCCGTCGGAGAACACCACGGTGATGCTGCGCCCCGAGCCCACGTCCGCCGTGGCCACGTGGGCGTTGGTGAGCAGGTAGCCGTCGGACTGGAGCACGAACCCGGAGCCGGTGCCCTCGCCGTCCGCACCCCGCACCTCGATGAGCACGACGCTCGGGAGCACCTGTGCGGCGATCGACGCGACCCCGGTGAGTGCTCCACCGTCGGGCCGTGCGGTGGCGGCCGGCGGCAGGTCGGCCTGGGGGCTGTCGGCCGTCCGGGCGCCGATCACCCCGCCGACCGCGCCGGACACCAGGGCGAGCAGCACCGCACCGGCCACCAGCCAGCCGCCCCGTGAGCGGCGACGACGACGTGGCGCGCGACCCCACGAGTCGCCCGTCCAGACCGGCGGGGCCACGGGGATCGCGCCGTCGGGAGGGACCACGCCCTCGAGCAGCACCGCGCCGCTGGGCAGCGCGCCGTCGGGCCGCACCGCCGTGGCCGGCCCGTCCGGGGCCACGGCGTACCGTCCGGGTGGCGCGACCGGCGATCCGGTGACATAGGGGTCGGGTCCCGGTCGCGGCGCCGGAGGCGGCCCCTGGGTGCCGAACGGGCTCGAAGGCCACACCGGCGCGACAGGACCTGGCTCTGGTGCCGCCCCGGGCGAGGTGTCGGTACCGGTGCCGTCGTCGTTCACGAGCCACTCCAGGCCGTCAGCAGCTGCCATCCGCGGGCCACCCGGGCCGAGGCGCCCCCGTCGTACGCCTCGACAGGATAGGCGGCCACCACGGGGGTCGCCGACCATGGCGGTCCCTCCGCGATCACCGCGACCACCGCGTCACCGGACTGCCAGGCCAGGGTCCACGGGCTGTCGTCGATGAGCTGCACCTCGCGCCCCGCCACGTCGACGGGCGTGCCCGTCGTCGCGAGCCGGCCGCGGGTCTGGGTCACCACGACCAGCCCGTCGGGTCCGGTGAGGTCCAGCTCCAGGCGGTCCGCGTCGGTCCGCACCGCCGCGACGGCATAGCCGTCCGGCACCGCGACCGGCACCGCCCACGGATGGCGGCCGAACCAGGCGTCGAGCTCCGCGGTCACGTCCTGCTCGCCGTAGCCGACCGCGACGGACGCCTCCTGGAGCGCAGCCAGGGCGGCAGCGGGCCGAGCCTCGAGCGACACGTCGGGCTCGTTGCCGAGCACGAACAGCAGCACGAGCATCACACCGGAGAACGCACCGGCGACCAGCGGCACCCGCGAGCGGCGCGGACCGAGGTCCCCGGACATCGCCCCGGCAGCGACCCCCGAGCCCGGCATCGGCAGCGATCCGGTGCCCGGGCCCGGCCGCCGAGACTGAGGTGGCGGCGGCGGGGTCGCGCCCAGGGCGAGCAGCCGCGCCGTCAGGTCGGGGTCGGGGCACAGGTCCTCGATCGAGGCGAGCGTGGCCCGCGCGTTCCTGGCGGCCGCGAGCTCGTCGGCGCACTGCGGGCACCCGGCGACGTGGGCCAGCGCACGCTCGGCGTCCTGGGGGCACAGCTGGCCGTCGGCCAGCGCGCTGATCCAGCTGCCGAGGTGGCTCACCGGCCCACCTCCACCGCGGCGCTGCCCTCGCTGTCGGAGGTCAGGCCCTCGACGAGCGCGCCCGGGCCCGCGCCGGGACGCGGGGCGCGGTGCGCGAGCGACTCGCGCAGCTGGGCCCTGGCCCGGTGGATCCGCGAGCGCACGGTGCCCAGCTTGATGCCGAGCGTGACCGCGATCTCCTCGTAGGACAGCCCCTCGATGTCGCACAGCACGACGGCCGCGCGGAACTCCGGGGACAGCTCGTCCAGCGCGCGCTGCACGTCGTGGTCGAGGTTGCCGTGCTCGAAGCCGCGCTCGGGCGTGCCCAGGCCGCTGCCGCCGGGGACGCGCTCGGCGTCCTCCCCCAGCGGATCCATCCGGATCCGGGCGCGGCGGCGCGCAGTGTCCAGGAACAGGTTGGTGGTGATCCGGTGCAGCCAGCCCTCGAACGACCCTGGCGTGTAGCCGGACAGCGACCTGAACACCCGCACGAAGGTCTCCTGCGTGAGGTCTTCCGCGTCGTGCCGGTTGCCGGTGAGGCGGTACGCCAGCCGGTAGACGCGCGCCGAGTGCTCGGTGACGATCTGCTCCCAGCTGGGCGCGCTCCAGGGGGCCTGTGACTCCACCTGACCTCCCGCAGCACCATGGCCGCCCGGACTCGGGCGGTACCTGAGCAACGCCGCTCGGGCCCAGGATGTTCCCGGCCGCGTCGCGGACTGCGCCGACCCACGGTGCGCCGCCCCTGGCCCGGCGGCCCCGCGGTCTAGCATCGAGTCGACGTCAGGAGGACGCCATCACCGACAAGGCCGGAAGCTGGGCCCACAGCGAGGACTTCCGCACCGCGGACGACGTGCTGCTGCGCGCCACCGAGCGGGCCGCCGAGCTGGGGTGCGGCGCGGTCTCCCCCGGCACGGGTGCGCTGCTCCAGGTGCTCGCCGCCGGTCACCGGGCGACCGCTGTGGCCGAGGTCGGTACGGGCGCGGGCGTGTCGGGCCTGTGGCTGCTGCGCGGCATGTCGCCCGACGGAGTCCTGACGACCATCGACTCCGAGGCCGAGCACCAGCGCGCGGCCAAGGCCGCCTTCGCCGAGGAGCAGGTCCGGGCGATGCGGACGCGGACGATCACCGGTCGCGCGCTGGATGTCATGCCCCGCCTGGCCGACGGCGCCTACGACCTGGTCCTGCTCGACGGGGACCCGCTCGAGGCGGTCGACTACCTCGAGCAGGCGGTGCGCCTGCTGCGGCCCGGCGGCCTGGTCCTGGTGCCGCACGCCCTGGCCGACGACCGGGTGCCGGACCCGGCCCGACGCGACGAGCTGACCACCGCGATGCGCGAGCTGGGTCGGGCCGTGCGGGCGGACGAGCGGCTGGTCGCCGCGATGGTGCCCAGCGGCGACGGCCTCCTGGTGGCGGCCCGGCGCTGAGCCGGCCGGGCGGGTGACCGCTACAGCTCGCCGGACAGCCAGGTCAGCAGCGCCCTGGCGCCGAACCCGGTCGCGCCCTCCGGCACCTCGTGCGCCGCGGACGACGCCCGCGCCGGCCCTGCGACGTCCAGGTGCGCCCAGCGCCGTCGTCCGACGAACTGCTGGAGGAAGAGCGCGGCGGTGATCGCCCCGCCGCCGTGGAAGTCCGCGCCGGCCACGTGGTGCAGGTCGGCGATGGTCGAGTCGATGGCCGGCCGGTAGTCCTCGACCAACGGCATGCGCCACAGCCGCTCCCCGGATCGGGCACCGGCCTCGGTCAGGGCGGCGGCCAGCTCGTCGTCGGGGCTGAAGAGGGCGCCGTGCGTGCGGCCGAGCGCCAGCGTCGCGGCGCCGGTGAGCGTGGCGACGTCGACCAGGACGTCCGGGTCGAGCGTCAGGTCGGCGTGCACGAGCGCGTCGGCCAGGACCATGCGCCCCTCGGCGTCGGTGTTGGTCACCTCGACCGTCGTGCCGCCGCGCACGGTGACGACGTCGCCGGGTCGGTAGGACGACGCCCCGACCGCGTTCTCCGCGAGCGCCAGCAGCGCCGTGACCTCGTGCGGGACCCGCGCCTGCGCAGCGCCGAGCACCGTCGCGAGCGCCACCGCCGCGCCGGTCATGTCGGTCTTCATCGAGACCATGCCGGTGCGTGGCTTGATCGACAGGCCACCGGTGTCGAAGGTGATGCCCTTGCCGACCACCACGACGTGGGAGGGCCGCGCGTCCGGCGTCACCTCCGGGCGGTACGTCACCCGCACCAGCCGCGGCGGGGTGGCCGAGCCGGACCCCACGGCGAGCAGCCCACCGAAGCCCTGCGCCGCGAGGGCCTTCTCGTCGAGCACCTCGACCTCGAGGCCGGCGGCCTGGGCGAGCTCGGTGGCGCGTGCGGCCAGCCAGGCGGGGTTCTTGGTGTTCGACGGCGTGACCGCGAGCACCCGTGCGGTCCAGCTCGCCCGCGCGGCGATCCCGGCCAGGCGAATGGCCTCGTCGTCGCCGCCGAGGAGCACCAGCGCCTGGGCGGGGCCGGGCTGGCTGCGCTTGGCCGCGCGGGTGGGGTGACGGTACGCGCCGAGCAGGTAGCCCTCGACGAAGGCCTGCTGACCGGCCGGGCCGGCGCCGGAGGCGATCGAGGTGACCACGGTCCCCAGACCGCGCGTCACGCGCGAGACGGCGGCTCCGGCCCTGCGCAGGGCCGCCGGGCTCCGGTCGCCCACGCCGATGAACGCCAGTCGATGGGGCAGACCGGTCCAGGGCAGCTGGGTCGCGCCGTGCGGCCGCGGGAGCACGACCGTCGTCGCGTCGCCGGGTGTTCCACCTGCGCCGGACCGCTCGGCCAGGTCGCCGAAGTCGATGCCGTAGCGGACGGCGGCCTCGACAGCACCCTCGCGCGGCTCGACGCCGTCGCCATCGATCCCGGCCGTCACCGGCAGCAGCAGCGCCTCGGCCCCCTCGGGCAGCGGGTCCGCCACCGTGCCTGGGGCCGCCTGCACGGTGGGGAGCGGCGGGACGATCGCCGGGACGCGACGCCGGGTCGGCACCTGTCAGCCGGCGACGGAGGTCAGGGCCTCACCGAGCTCGGTGGCCTCGGCCGCGTTGAGCTCGACGACCAGCCGGCCGCCACCCTCGAGAGGCACGCGCATGACGATGCCACGGCCCTCCTTCGTGACCTCCAGCGGCCCGTCGCCCGTGCGGGGCTTCATCGCGGCCATGGATCCTCCCATCGTCTCGCCCACCTGGCTGGGGCCCCGCGCAGGCGCGCGCGACCGCCGATCTGCTCGGTGGATGTCCGAGGTCAAGTCTAGGCCACCGGCATGTGCCCCGGCTCACGGTGGCCAGCCGGACGGCGGTACCAGACGCCACAGCAGCCCCACCCAGGCCACCTGGCCCACCAGCCCCAGCACCACCAGCACCCACGTCCAGGTCCACGGCCGCCGAGCGTGCAGCACCCGGACCGCGAGCGCACCCCACGCGGGGAACGCCAGGATCGCGAACCGGACCAGGCTCGTGCCGGGCTCCAGGACCCCCACCAGGTAGAGCACGTAGGCCACGACCCACGCGTGCAGCTCCGCGCCGAGCAGCCGCAGCCAGGGGCTGGCCAACCCGATCACCGCGAGCGCCGCGAGCACGGCGAGAACCAGGATCCCCCACCCGCCGAACAGCCAACGCGCCACGTCCAACCACGGCAGGAGCGGCACCACCTCGTGGCGGCCCCGCCAGGCCCCCTGGGTCAGCTCGTAGGCGTCGGGAACGCCCGTCACCCACCCGGTGATCGTCGGCCAGGCGAACCCTGCGGCCACCGCGAGCACGGCGAGCCCGCCCACGGACACCCGGCTGCGCGCGGGGAACACCTCCTCGTGAGGCCGGTCCGACCGCCGCGCCTCACGCAGCCGGGACACCCCGTGCACCACGACGACGGCCGCGAGCGGCAGCGCGACGGCCCGGGTCAGTCCGACCGCGACCACGGCCAACGAGGCCAACGCGTAGCGGCGCCGCTGCACGGCCCACAGCACGGTCGCGATCCCGAGCAGCGCCGCGGACTCGGTGTAGGCGACCTGGAGCACGGGCGCCGACGCGGAGGTGCTCAGCAGGGCGACCGTGAGCAGCGGCCCCCACCGCCGCGCTCGCTCGTCCACGTCGGCACGGGCGAGTGCATCGGTCATGACGGCGTGCACCACGACCATCGCGAGCAGGCCGAGCGCGAGGGCGATCAGCGGCCCGAGCACCACCCAGGTCCCTCCGGTCACGACCATCGCCGCACGCACCAGGGACGGGAACAACGGGAAGAACGCCCAGGAGTTCTGCTGCACGCGGCCGTCGAACCCGATCGGCAAGGTGTGCGGGTAGCCCTGCTCGGCGATGTGCCGGTACCAGGTCGCGTCCCACATCGTGCCCGTGTAGTCCAGGTACGACGGGCTCGCGGGTGTCCAGCCGTTCTCGGCCTGGGTCCGGGCGACCGCCACGAAGACGACGGCACTGAGCAGACGCGCACCGACGCTGACGAGCAGGACCTGGACCCACCAGACCTGCAGCGCGCGCCTCACGCGAGCCCCCGCACGGCGCGCGCCGGCGGCACCTCCCCCCGCAGCACCGCTGTCATCTCCACGACGCGCCGGGTGGCGCGCGCGTCGTGCGTGCGGAAGACCGTCGCGCCCAGCCAGGCCGCGACCGCCGTCGCCGCCAGACTGCCCTCCAGCCGCTGCTCGACGGGCAGGTCCAGCGACTCGCCCACCAGGTCCTTGCGCGAGAGCGCGACCAGCGTCGGGAAGCCCAGCGCCACGAGCTCAGGGGTGCGGCGCAGCAGGTGCACCGAGTGCCAGGTGGTCTTGCCGAAGTCCAGCGTCGCGTCCACGAGCACGGACCTCGGGTCGACGCCCGCGTCCACCGCCCGAGCAGCCGCGACGCGCAGGGTGTCCAGCACGTCCGCGACCACGCCGTCGAGGCCGTGCCCGGTGTACTGGGGCCGCAGCGGGTCGGTGCGCGGCGCTGCTCCGCCGGTGTGCGAGCACACCACCCCGAGCCCGTGACGGCCCGCGACGGCGACCAGTGCCGGGTCGTGACCGGCCCAGGTGTCGTTGACCAGGTCGGCGCCCGCGGCGGCCACCGCCTCGGCGACCTCCGACCGCCAGGTGTCGACGCTGATCGGCAGGTCGGGGAAGGCGGCACGGACCTGCTCGACGACGGGCACCACGCGGTCGATCTCCTCCGCGACGCCCACCTCGGGTCCCCGGCCGGCCCGGACCCCGCCGATGTCGACCAGGTCCGCCCCGTCAGCGACCGCGGCCTCGACCTGCGCGACCGCCTGACCGGTGTCCGCCGAGCGCGCCCCGGGGTAGAACGAGTCCGGGGTCCGGTTCACCACGGCCATCACCGCCGGCCTGCCCTCGCCGATCGATCGGCCCCGCAGCCACAGGGGCGTGCCACGCCGCGGCACGCCGTACGCCTCGCTCACCGGCGCCCCCCGCCCGTCACCAGTCCCCCTCAGTACGGGTCGAAGCCCGGCTCGTGGGCCGCGGCCTGCTCCGCCTGGAGCTGCGCGTCCCGTTCGCGGACCACCGCGACCGCCTCGCGCGGGTCGTCGACCACCTGCACCAGGTCGAGGTCCTCGGCGGAGATGGTCCCGGCGTCCATCACCGGTCCGCGCAACCACGCCATCAGACCCTGCCAGTACTCCGAGCCGACCAGCACGATCGGGAACTCGGTGACCTTCTGCGTCTGCACGAGCGTGATCGACTCGAACAGCTCGTCGAAGGTGCCGAACCCGCCGGGCAGCACGATGAAGCCCTGCGCGTACTTGACGAACATCGTCTTGCGGGCGAAGAAGTACCGGAAGTGCACCCCGAGGTCGACCCAGGCATTCATGCCCTGCTCGTGCGGCAGCTCGATGCCCAGGCCCACCGACAGCCCGCCGGCCTCGCTCGCGCCGCGGTTGGCCGCCTCCATCACACCGGGGCCGCCGCCGGTCATCACCGCGTAGCCGGCCTCGGCCAGGCTCCGGCCCACCTCGCGCGCGGCCGCGTAGACCGGGTCGTCGCGGCGCGTGCGGGCCGAGCCGAAGACGCTCACCGCCGGGCCCACCTCGGCCAGGGCCCCGAAGCCTTCGACGAACTCGCTCTGGATCCGCATCACGCGCCACGGATCCGAGTGCACCCAGTCGGCGCCCTCGCCGCGCGCCAGCAGCCGCTGGTCGGTGGTCGTGGTGGGCACCTGACCGCGGCGCAGCAGCACCGGGCCCTTGCGGTAGCCGTTGCCGGGGGGCACGTCGTCCATGCCCGCCAGCCTAGGAGGTGAGCCAGGTGCGCAGCGCGTCGAAGCAGACGTCGAGATCGCTCACCGGGGTGCGTTCGTCGTCCGCGTGCGCCAGCGAGGGGTCGCCGGGCCCGAAGTTCACGGCGGGGACGCCGAGGCCCGCGAACCGGGCCACGTCGGTCCAGCCCTGCTTGGCGCGTGGTGGACGGCCGGTGAGCCTGGCCACCACGTCGGCGAGCTCGATGGCCTCCGGGCGGTCCAGGCCGGGGCGCGCGCCCGGGGCGGAGTCGGTGACCCGGACCTCGTAGCCGTCGAACACCTCGCGCACGTGGGCCTGCGCCTGCGCCTCGGTGCGCGACGGTGCGAAGCGGTAGTTGACGGTCACCACGCACTCGTCGGGGATCACGTTCCCGGCGATCCCGCCGCGGATGCCGACCGCGTTGAGACCCTCGCGGTAGGTGAGGCCGTCGACCTCGACCTCGCGCGGGCTGTAGGCGCCCAGCCGGGCGAGGACCTCTGCCGCCCCGTGCACCGCGTTGACCCCGAGCCACGAGCGCGCCGAGTGCGCCGCGGTGCCCCGCACCACGACCTCGACCCGCAGCGTCCCGTTGCAGCCGCCCTCGAGGGCGCCCGCGGTCGGCTCGCCGAGCACGGCCATGTCGCCGGCGACCCAGTCCGGGTGCCGGGCGACGAGCCTGCCCAGCCCGTTGCGGTCCGCCTCGACCTCCTCGGCGTCGTAGAACACGTACGTCACGTCCACGCTCGGCTCCCGCACGGCGGCGGCCAGGGCGAGCAGCACGGCGTCGCCGGCCTTCATGTCGACGGTCCCACGACCCCACACCACGGGGCCCGAGCCGTCGGGCTCCTCGCGCAGCTCGCTGGGCAGGTTGCCGGCGACCGGCACCGTGTCCAGGTGCCCGGCCAGCACCACCCGGCGCTCGCGGCCCAGGTGGGTGCGGGCCACGACCGCGTCGCCGTCGCGCAGCACCTCCAGGTACCCGAGGTCCTCGAGCGCGGCCTGGACCTGGTCGGCCAGCTCCCGCTCGTCGCCGCTGACCGACGGCACGTCGCACAGCGCTCGGGTCAGGGTCACCAGGTCGGCGAAGGGGTCGATGGCCACGGCCCCGACCCTAGCGAGCGCGCGGGCTCGGCGGGCGCCGCCCGCCCGTGCCGCTGCCACGACGTGAACACGCCCGGGCGGGCGGGCGTCGGCTGGTTAGGCTGATTCCATGACGCGCTCGGCCTGGGGCCACGGGCTGGCCACGGTGGCCGGCGACACGGTCCTCGACACCTGGTACCCCGCCCCCGCCCTGGGCACCGCACCCGCCGGCTCGGCGGTGCCGACCGAGCTCACCGCTGCGCAGGGCGAGGACCCGGTGCGCGGCGTGCGCACCGTGGTGGTGGCCACGCAGATCGAGCTCGACGCGCCGCCCGCCGGCACGGCGGACGCCTACCTGCGCCTGCACCTGCTGTCCCACCGCCTGGTCGCCCCGCACGGCCTGAGCGTCGAGGGCATCTTCGGGGTGCTGCCGACGGTGGTCTGGACCGACGCGGGCCCGTGCCCCGTCGAGGGCTTCGAGACCACCCGGCTCCGGCTGCTCGCCGCGAACGGGCGGCGGCCGACGGTGCACGGCGTGGACAAGTTCCCGCGGATGGTCGACTACGTCGTGCCGGCGGGGGTGCGGATCGCCGACGCGGACCGGGTGCGCCTCGGCGCGTACCTCGCGGCGGGCACGACCGTGATGCACGAGGGCTTCGTGAACTTCAACGCCGGGACCCTGGGCTCGTCGATGGTCGAGGGCCGGATCTCCCAGGGCGTCGTGGTCGGCGAGGGCAGCGACGTCGGAGGTGGGGCGTCGATCATGGGCACGCTGTCCGGCGGTGGCCAGCAGGTGATCTCGATCGGCCGCCGCAGCCTGCTCGGGGCCAACTCCGGACTGGGCATCCCGCTCGGGGACGACTGCGTGGTCGAGGCCGGGCTGTACCTGACCGCCGGGACCAAGGTTCGGGTCGGCGACCGGGTGGTCGCCGCGCGCGAGCTCGCCGGCCAGGACGGTCTGCTGTTCCGCCGGCACTCCCAGACCGGCGCCGTCGAGGCGATCTCCCGGACCGGTGCCGGCGTGACGCTCAACCCCGCCCTGCACGCCTGAGATGGCCCGACGCCGCAGGCGCGGCAGGGGCCTGCTCACCGTCCTGCTGCTGTTCGCCGTGCTGGTGGGCGCGAGCGCCGGCGTGGTCACGTGGCTGCGCGCCCACGACGCGCCCGTGGTCGAGCCACGGTGCCAGGCGGCGCTGGACGGCACGGACTGGTACCTCACCCCGGAGCAGGCCGACAACGCGGCCCTGCTCGCCGCCGTCGCCCTGCGGCGGGGTCTGCCTGCGCGCGCGGCGACTATCGCGATCGCCACCGCGCTGCAGGAGTCCGGCCTGCGCAACCTCGACCACGGCCACCTGGACTCCCTCGGCCTGTTCCAGCAGCGCCCGTCCCAGGGGTGGGGCACCGCGGAGCAGGTGATGGACCCGGTGCACGCGACCAACGCGTTCTACGACGCGCTCGTCAAGGTCAAGGGCTACCAGGACATGCCGATCACCGAGGCCGCCCAGGCCGTCCAGCGCTCGGCGTTCCCCGACGCGTACGCCCAGCACGAGACCCGGGCCCGGGCCTGGGCGTCGGCGTTGACCGGCCACTCGACCGCTGCGGTGACCTGCACGCTGCGCGAACCTGCGAGCGCGGATGCGGCGGGCGTGCTGGCACGGGCGGACCGCGACCTCGGCGCGGCGGCCACCGCGGCGCCCGCCGGCTCGGCGCAGGGCACCACCGTGACCGTGGACGTCCGGGGGCTGCCGGCCGGCGACACGGAGCCGGGCCGCCTGGCCTGGGCCGTCGCCCAGTGGGCGGTGGCGGTCGCCGAGCCGCTCGGCCTGACCGAGATCACGGTCGGCGACCTGACCTGGTCCCGGTCCTCGGGCACCTGGGCCCCGGCGGACGCCGCGGCCCCCGCCGGCCAGGTCGAGCTGCGGCTCGGGCGCTGACGCAGCCGCCCGAAGCGCCCTCAGCGCCCGTTGACCGGCGAGTACTCCCGGGTGACCGGGCCGGTGTAGATCTGCCGCGGGCGGCCGATCTTGGTGGCCGGGTCGAGCATCATCTCGCGCCACTGGGCGATCCAGCCCGGCATCCGGCCGACCGCGAACAGCGGGGTGAACATCCGGGTCGGGAAGCCCATCGCCTTGTAGATCAGGCCGGTGTAGAAGTCGACGTTCGGGTAGAGCTTGCGCTCGATGAAGTAGTCGTCGGAGAGCGCGATCTCTTCGAGGCGCATCGCGATGTCGAGCATCTCGTCGCGCTTGCCCAGCGCGTTGAGGATCTCGTCGGCGTGCTTCTTCACGATCGCGGCGCGCGGGTCGTAGTTCTTGTAGACGCGGTGGCCGAAGCCCATGAGCCGGACGCCGGCCTCCTTGTTCTTGACCTTGGTCATGAACCCCGTCGCGTCGCCACCGTCGGCCTGGATCTCGGTGAGCATCCGCAGCACCGCCTCGTTGGCGCCCCCGTGCAGCGGGCCGGAGAGCGCGTTGATGCCCGCGGACACCGACGCGTAGAGGTTGGCGTGCGCCGAACCGACGATCCGGACCGTCGAGGTCGAGCAGTTCTGCTCGTGGTCCGCGTGCAGCAGGAGCAGGACGTCCAGCGCCTTGGCCATCACCGGGTCGACGTCGTAGTGCTGCGCCGTCGGCTGGAACGACATCCGCAGGAAGTCCGCCACGAAGCCCCGACCCCGCTCCGGGCCGATCATGTTCTGGCCCAGCGCCCGCCGGTGCGCGTAGGCCGCGATCGTCGGCGCCTTGGCCAGCAGCAGCACGGTGGCCAGCTCGACCGTGGACGGGTCGAACGGGTCGACGCTCTCGGGGTAGTAGCCCGGCAGCGCGGAGACCGCGGAGGACAGCACGGCCATCGGGTGGGCGTTGGTGGGGAACGCCCCGATCAGCGCCTTGAAGTTGTCGTGCAGGTGGGTGTGGCGCTCGATCCGCTCGACCCAGCTGGACAGCTGCTGGTGGCTCGGCAGCTCGCCGTGGATGAGCAGGTACGCGACCTCGAGGAACGAGGACTGCTCGGCCAGCTGGTCGATCGGGTAGCCGCGGTAGAGCAGCACACCCTTGTCGCCGTCGATGTAGGTGATCGTCGACTCGCACGACGCGGTGTTCATGAAGCCCGGGTCGACCGTCACGGTGCCCGTCTCGCGCAAGAGGGAGGAGACCACGATCCCGTCGTTGCCCATCGAGGAGCTCACCCGGGGCAGTTCCAGCGTCGTGTCGTCGATCTGCAGACGGGCCGGGGTGGCGATCTCGGTCATACGTCCTCCTCGCGGACTGTCCGTGCGTCGTAGGCCGAGGCGACGCTACAACCTCACCGCCATCGGCACCTGTGGAGCCCATCACCGGACGGGCCCCAGGGGCACCGTCGCCCCCTGACTCGACCCGGTAGGGGTCAAGCGACAGTAAAGCATGCGCCCAGGAGACGGGGCGCACGGCCGCCGCTGTGATCTACGCCACCGCCCGGCGACCGGGCGGGCAGCACGTCAGGCGCCGGTGAGGCGCGACACCGCGCGTGCGACGGCCTCGTCGGAGGCCGTCAGGGAGACCCGGACGTGCTGGGCTCCGGCAGCACCGTAGAACGAGCCGGGCGCGACCAGGATGCCCTGCACGGCCAGGTCCGCGACCGTGGCCCACCCGTCCTGGCCCTCGGCCCGCAGCCACAGGTACAGGCCCGCGGGCGACGCCTCGACCGAGTAGCCGGCCTCGCCGAACGCGGCGAGCAGCGCGGCCCGGCGGCGACCGTACCGCTCACGCTGCGCGGCCACGTGCGCGTCGTCGTCGAGCGCTGCGAGCATCGCGGCCTGCACCGGCCCCGGCACCATCAACCCGATGTGCTTGCGAGCCTCGAGCAGCCTTGCGACGAGCGCCGGGTCGCCCGCCGTGAACGCGGCCCGGTACCCGGCGAGGTTGGACTGCTTGGACAGCGAGTAGAGCGCGAGCAGCCCGTCGTGGGAACCGCCGCTGACACGCGGGTCCAGCACGCTGGGCACGCCGTCGCCGACCCACGGCTCGGCCCACGGCAGGAGCGCGTAGCACTCGTCGGACGCGACCACGGCACCGACGCTCCGCGCCGCGGCGACCACCCTCGCCAGCGCCTCGGCGTCCAGCACCCCTCCGGTCGGGTTGGACGGCGAGTTGAGCCACACCAGCCGCACGCCTGGGACGCCGGCCCAGTCGGCCGGGTCGTCGGCGGGCAGCGCGGTGGCGCCGGCCAGCCGGGCGCCGACGTCGTACGTCGGGTACGCGACCCGCGGGTGCACCACGACGTCCCCCGGCCCGAGCCCGAGCAGCGAGGGCAGCAGCGCGACGAGCTCCTTGGAGCCGACCGTCGGGAGCACGGCGTCCGGGTCGACGTCGGGCACCCCGCGGCGCCGCGCGAACCAGTCGGCCACCGCCCGGCGCAGCGCGGGCGTGCCGTGCGTGGTGGGGTACCCGGGCGCGTCGGCCGCGGCGACCAGCGCCTCGGTCACGACCGTCGGCGTGGGGTCCACCGGGGTGCCCACCGACAGGTCGACGATCCCGTCGGGGTGCGCGCGGGCGCGAGCGGCATGCGGGGCGAGGGTGTCCCAGGGGAAGTCGGGCAGGTTGCCGACGCGCAGTCCCACCGTCAGGCCGTCAGCTCACTCGGCGCCGTTCTGCGGCGGCAGCGCGGCGATGATCGGGTGGTCCCGGTCGATCTCACCGAGCTTGGCCGCGCCACCGGGCGAACCGAGGGGCTCGAAGAACTCCACGTTCGCGGTGTAGTACTCCTGCCACTGCTCGGGGACGTCGTCCTCGTAGTAGATGGCCTCCACCGGGCAGACCGGCTCGCAGGCACCGCAGTCGACGCACTCGTCGGGGTGGATGTACAGCGACCGCTTGCCCTCGTAGATGCAGTCCACGGGGCACTCGTCGATGCAGGCCTTGTCCTTGACGTCGACGCAGGGCTGAGCGATCACGTACGTCACTGGCGATCCCTTCGAGCTCACGGACCACGCCGGTCGGCGCGCCCGCCCTAGTATCCCCCAGGTGAGCACCCCCGACGACGTGGCGCCGTGGCTCGAGTGGCCCGTGGGCGCGAAGGTCATGGTGCGCCGCCGCCTCGCAGCGGGCGGCTACAGCGACACCGTCGGGATCCTGCTCGAGCGCGACGCCGAGCATGTCGTGGTCCGAAGCCGGCGCGGCGACGTCACGGTGCCGGCCGCCGAGATCGCGATCGGCAAGGTCGTGCCGCCCCCGCGACTCGGCCCGCGGCGCCCCTGAGCCACCACGGGGCCGCCGGCGGGGCCGGAGACCGTCAACCGGACGAAGGCGCGGGGCCGCACACGATCTTGTTCTGTGCCCGGTAGGTGACCGTCCAGCTCTCCTCGGACTCCACCGTGCCGTCGAGCGAGACCTTCCGAGTCACCTTGACGGTGAATCCCGGGTTGCCGGCGCCCTGCGGCGTGCAGGTGGGCGACTGCGAGTACACGGTCGTGGGCGAGTGGACGTTCCACCGCCCGCTGGTGGTGGACTCGACCGTCCAGTACTTCGTGCCCCAGATCCGTACGTGCACGTTGTTGGCCTTGGAGTCGACCCAGGCCTGGATCAGCACACCGTACGGCGTGTTGTTGCGCCACTTCATGTCGATCGTGGGCGTGAAGATCGTCGCCTCGCGGCCCTCCGGATACCGCGTGAAGTACTCGCTGTGCGGCTTGTGCTCGACGATCTCCATCCCCGCGAAGTAGGCGGCGTTGTAGGTGGTGGTGGAGATCTGCGAGAGGCCGCCACCCAACGCCTCGGTGTGCTCCCCGTTGACGATCGCGCCCGCCAGGACATAGCCGTGGGCCCTGTCGATCGGGCTGAGCGCGTCACCCAGGCTGAACGTCTCGCCGGGACGGATCAGCATGCCATTGAGCTTGCTCGCGCCGTTGGCGATGTTGATCGTGCGGATGCGGTCGCGGGTCAGCGGCGTGTCGAACTCCGAGACGATCTCCTTGATGCCGAGCGCCTCGAGGGTGGCCTCGGACTGCTGTGGCTCGGTGGGGACGAGCTCGACCTTCGCGGTGCGCACCGGGCTCGTCGCGGCAGTCTCCACCGCCTGGGCGAGGGCGTCCGGGTCGAGCGTGGTGCCCGGTGTCCCGGGGATCACGACGGGCTTGTCGTCCTTGAAGGCGAACGTCGCGTCGGCCGCCGGGGTGAGCAGGTCCGTCGTGCGAGCCATCACGGCGTCGACCAGCATCCCGCCGTCCATCTGCAGGGCCAGACCGCCGTCCTGGGGCACGAAGGACGCCGCGGCGGTGAGCACCGAGACCGGCAGCTCGGCGATCTGCCCTGCCACGTCCACGGTGACCGGGTCGGAGGCCAGGGGCCGGGCCTCCTCGCGGACGACCCGGTCGATCTCCTCCTGGCCGATGTCCGGAGTGACGACCTCGGTGGGCAGCTCGACGGGCCGCGGCGCGGTCAGCCACTGGGCGACCACGAGGTCGCGCGCGGCCGGGACGTCGACGGAGGTGCCGTCGGACGGTGCGGTGGTCTGGACCTGGTTGTCGACGAACACCACGGTGCCGTCCACGGGCGGGGTGGCGAGCGCGTCGGCGACGGCAGCGAGCGCGGAGTCCAAGGCCGCGTCGTCGACCGTCGTGACCGGGGCGACCACGCCGCCACCGAAGATCTGGTGCCACAGCCGAGACGGTTCCAGGCCGAAACCCGTCACCTGGTCCACCGTCGCCGAGACGTCCAGCGAGAGCCCCGCCCCGACCGGGTCGAGCGCGGTGCGCTTGTCCCCGGCGGCCACCGGGATGGGCTCGGTGGTCGCGGTCGCGAGGCCGTCGGTCAGACGCTGGGCGGCCTCGTCGGCGGAGAGCCCGCCGATCTCGACCCCCGCCACCACGGTCCCGGACGGGACCCGGTCAGCCAGGAACCACAGCGCGCCGACGTACGCCCCGGCGAGCACCAGCGCTCCCGCCGCGATCCCGCCGAGCACGCGGGGCCAGCGGCGACGGCGCTGCTGGGCAGGGAACGGCAGGCCCGCGACGGCAGCCGGCGCGGGCGCAGGCGTAGGTGCGGCTACGGGCGCAGCCGCGGGTTCGGGTGCGGGTGCGGGCGTCTCGGAGGGTCCGGGCGCCGTTGGCGTAGGCGTCGGCTCGGCGGCCGCAGCCACGACGTCGTGCTCGGCGACGGGGTCGAGGACCTCGGTCGGGGCCTCGGTGCCCCAGGGCTCGGGCGTCCACACCGGCGAGGCGTCGGCGGCGTCCGAGACTGGAGCGCCAGGGCCTTCGGCCGCGACGAGCGCCGTCTCCTCGTCCAGGGCTTGCCCGCCGGGACGTTCCGCGGCGGGCTCCGACGCCGCGACGGGCTCGGACTCGGTGGCTGCCTCGGGTTCCGGCTCCGGCTCCGGCTCCACGGCCACCTCAGGCTCCGCGGCCACCTCCGGCTCACCAGCCGACTCCGGCTCCACGGCCTCGTCAACCGGCCCGGGCTCCACGGCCTCGTCAACCGGCTCCGGCTCCGCGGCCACCTCGGGCTCCGGCTCCGGCTCCGGCTCCGCGGCCACCTCCGGCTCCGCGGCCACCTCAGGCTCCGCGGCCGCCTCCGGCTCACCAGCCGACTCCGGCTCCACGGCCTCGTCAACCGGCTCCGGCTCCACGGCCACCTCGGGCTCGGGCTCCGGCTCCACGGCCACCTCGGGCTCGGGCTCCGGCTCCACGGCTTCGTCGACCGGCCCGGGCTCCGCGGCCACCTCAGGCTCCGCGGCCACCTCAGGCTCCGCGGCCACCTCAGGCTCCGCGGCCGCCTCCGACTCCGGCTCCACGGCCTCGCGAACCGGCTCCGGTTCCGCGGCCACCTCAGGCTCGTCGACCCCCTCCGGCTCACCAGCCGACTCCGGCTCCACGGCCTCGCGAACCGGCTCCGGCTCCGCGGCCACCTCAGGCTCGTCGACCCCCTCCGGCTCACCAGCCGACTCCGGCTCCACGGCCTCGTCAACCAGCTCCGGCTCCACGGCCACCTCAGGCTCGGGCTCCACGGCTTCGTCGACCGGCCCGGGCTCCGCGGCCACCTCAGGCTCCGCAGCCGCCTCCGACTCCGGCTCCACGGCCTCGCGAACCGCCTCCGGCTCCACGGCCACCTCAGGCTCGTCGACCGCCTCCGGCTCACCAGCCGACTCCGGCTCCACGGCCTCGTCAACCGGCTCCGGCTCCGCGGCCACCTCCGGCTCACCAGCCGAATCCGGCTCCACGGCCTCGTCGACCGGCTCCGGCTCCACGGCCACCTCGTCAACCGGCTCCGGCTCCGCGGCCTCCTCGTCAACCGGCTCCGCGGCCACCTCGGGCTCCGCAACCGGCTCCGACTCCGGCTCCTCGGGCCCCTCGGCCGGGTCCCCGGCGGGCTCGACGTCCTCCGGCTCGCTCGAGCCGGACGGTTCGTCGCTCTCCTGAGCCCCGACGACGTCTTCGCTCTCGGCCTCGGAGGCGCTGACCGGCTCGGTCACGTCCTCGGCGGAGGGGTCGTCGTGGCGCCGGTCCGGGTCGGTGCTCTCCCGGTCGTCGTCGCGGTCGCTCATTCCTCGTCGCTCTCCCCTGCGCAGCGGGTCGGCGCCGCCAGGCGCCGGGGCGCCATCCTACGTGGGCTCCCCGCGCACAGGCCGGGAATCCCGGAACCACGAGCGGGGCAGGATCAGGGCGACCGCCGCAGCGACCGCCCCGCCGTACCAGACGTAGCCGATCGCGTCCGCCACGATCAGCACGTCCCCACCGGGCCCCTGGGCCCCGAGCACGGCCGTCGCCATCGCCACACCCAGCCCCACCGCGAGCACACCCAGGGCCCCGACCCACGCCCGCGCGACCACGCCACCCAGCACCACGAGCACCAGCGCGAGCGCCAGGCCCCATGGCCGTGCCATGCGGTGGACGCCGGTACCGACCACGCCGATGAAGGCACCGAGCACCAGCAGGCTTGCGGATCGGGCCAGGATGCGGGGGGTCGGCAACTCCACGACGGTCACCGTACGCGAACTCCGGCGGGCCACCACTCGCCCTCGACCGCTGACCCCGGCGCGACCCGGTACGCCTCGGCGGCGAGGATCGGCTGGACCACGGCGTCGCTCAGTGCGTAGCAGCCCAGCGCGACCCCGTCGCTCCCGGGCAGCCGGCGGACCGCCTGGACCTGCGTCGTGTGCGCACCGAGCGCCCCGACGACCTGTTCTGCGACCGGCAGGACGTCGACCCGGACGTCCACCGCTCCACCCGGCACCGCAGCCGACGGCTGAGGTTTCCCGACCGCCGTGCGCAGGCCGGGAGCCAGGTCTGCCCCGCACGCCGCACGGCCGGCCTCGAGAACGTCGGCGTCGAGCGCCGCCCACAGCACGCAGGGCACCGCCCAACCCTCGGCGCCCTCGCCGGCCAGCTCGACGGCCCGCATCGCGACCCGATGGGCCTGGACGTGGTCGGGGTGACCGTACCCGCCGTCGGGCTCGTAGGTGACCAGCACCGCGGGGCGGCGCTCGCGCACCACCCGGGCCAGACGCTCAGCCGCGGTGTCCACGTCCACCAGGGCGAACGCCCCCTCGGGCACGTCCGAGCCCAGCGCCGCCCGGCCCACGCTCTGCCAGATCATCCCCGAGTCCACCCACGGTCCGTCGCCGGCGACCTCGTCGAGCATGACGTGGTCGCCGACCCCGAGCGCCGCCAAGGCCGCGGCCAGCTCCGTGACCCGGTGCGCAGCGAGCGCGGCGGGATCTCCCGCCAGGTGGGCCAGGCGGCGGCCGATGACCTCGCCCCGCTCCCCGCGGGTGCACGTCACCACCGTGGTGGGCAGGCCCGCCGCCGCCCAGGTGGCCAGCAGGGCCCCGGTGGACAGCGTCTCGTCGTCGGGATGCGCGTGGACGGCCAGCAGACCGGTGCTGGGCGACCGCTCCACGCCCTGCGTCATGCCCGCTTGGCCCGCGCCGTGAGCTTGGCCCGCTCGGCCTGGTCGAGCACCACCTTGCGGATCCGGACGCTCTCCGGAGTCACCTCGACGCACTCGTCGTCAGCGGCGAACTCGAGGGACTCCTCGAGCGTGAGGCGACGCGGCGGCACCAGGTTCTCGAACGTGTCCGCCGTGGAGGAGCGCATGTTGGTGAGCTTCTTCTCCTTGGTGATGTTGACGTCCATGTCCTCGTTGCGGGAGTTCTCCCCGACCACCTGGCCCTCGTAGACCTCCGAGGTGGGCTCGACGAAGAACGAGCCACGCTCCTGCAGGTTGATCATGGCGTACGGCGTCACCTTGCCCGCGCGGTCGGCCACCAGCGAGCCCGTGGTACGCGACTCGATGGGGCCCGCCCACGGCTCGTACCCGTGCGCGATGGACGAGGCGATGCCCGTGCCGCGTGTCTCGGTGAGGAACGTCGTACGGAACCCGATGAGCCCTCGGGCCGGCACGATGAACTCCATCCGCACCCAGCCGGTGCCATGGTTGGCCATCGTCACCATGCGGCCCTTGCGTGCTGCAAGCAGCTGGGTGACGGTGCCGAGGTGCTCCTCCGGCACGTCCACGGTCAGGTGCTCCATCGGCTCGTGCACGGCGCCGTCGACCTTGCGCGTGACCACCTGCGGCTTGCCGACCGTGAGCTCGAAGCCCTCCCGCCGCATCTGCTCGACGAGGATCGCCAGCGCCAGCTCGCCGCGGCCCTGCACCTCCCATGCGTCCGGACGCTCGGTGGGCAGCACCCGCAGCGACACGTTGCCCACCAGCTCGGTCGCGAGCCGGTCCTTGACCTGCCGCGCCGTGAGCTTGTGGTTCTTGCCGCCCTTGCCCGCGAGCGGCGACGTGTTGATCCCGACCGTCATCGAGATCGCGGGCTCGTCCACGGTGATGAGCGGCAGCGGACGCGGGTTCTCCAGGTCGGTGAGGGTCTCACCGATGGTGATCTCAGCGATCCCGGCGACCGCGACGATGGCTCCGGGGCCCGCCTGCGCCACGGGCACCCGCTCCAGGGCGCGGGTCTCGAGCAGCTCGGTGATCTTCACCGGCTGCACCGTGCCGTCCGCACGGGCCCAGGCGACCTGCTGCCCCTTGCGCAGCGTCCCGTTGTAGATCCGCAGCAGAGCCAGCCGGCCCAGGAACGGCGAGGCGTCCAGGTTCGTCACGTGCGCCTGGAGCGGCGCTCCCTCGTCATAGGTCGGGGCGGGGATCCGCTCGATCACCGTCGTGAACAGCTGCTCCAGGTCGGGCGCGTCCGGCAGGTCGCCGTCCGCCGGACGGTTCAGCGACGCGCGGCCGGCCTTGGCCGACGCGTAGACCACCGGGACGTCGAGCACGGCGTCCAGGTCCAGGTCCGGGAAGTCCTCGTGCAGGTCGGACGCCAGGCCCAGCAGAAGGTCGGTCGTCTCGTGGACGACCTCGTCGATCCGTGCGTCGGGCCGGTCGACCTTGTTGACCACGAGCACCACCGGGAGGTTCGCGGCCAGCGCCTTGCGCAGCACGAACCGGGTCTGCGGCAGCGGGCCCTCGCTCGCGTCGACCAGCAGCACCACGCCGTCGACCATGGACAGCCCTCGCTCGACCTCTCCGCCGAAGTCGGCGTGGCCCGGGGTGTCGATCACGTTGATGGTGATCCCGTCCGGCTCGCCGGCGGCGATGGCCGCCGGGCCGCGGTACCGCACGGCCGTGTTCTTGGCCAGGATCGTGATGCCCTTCTCACGCTCCAGGTCGCCGGAGTCCATCGCGCGCTCGTCCACGTGGGCGTGCGCGCCGAAGGAGTTGGACTGCCACAGCATGGCGTCGACCAACGTGGTCTTGCCGTGGTCGACGTGGGCGACGATCGCCACGTTGCGCAGGTCGGAGCGCACAGGCATGCCAGAACTCGCAGCTTCTACGGGGAGGGCGCGCCGCGCGGAACCGTCGGACGGCTCCACCCGCGGCGTGCGGACAGGACATCTTACCCGTAGAGCAGTGGCTCCACCGGATCACGCCCGGACGCAGGCTCGGACGGCCCCTCAGCCCTCGTGCAGGAGCTGGCGCCGCAGCTCGCGGCGTTCGCGCTGCTTGCCCGGGTCCGGGACCGGCACGGCCGCGATGAGCCGCTGGGTGTAGGGGTCCCTCGGGTTGCGCAGGATCTCGTCCCTGGTGCCCTTCTCGACGATGTGCCCGTTCTGCATCACCGCGATGCGATGCGCCATGAGGTCGACGACCGCCAGGTCGTGGGTCACGAACAGGCAGGCGAACTGCAGCTCGGTCTGCAGCTCCTGGAGCAGGTCGAGCACCGTCGCCTGCACGGAGACGTCGAGGGCCGAGGTCGGCTCGTCGGCGACCAGCAGGTCGGGCGACAGGGCGATGGCCCGGGCGATGCCCACACGCTGCTTCTGACCGCCGGACAGCTCGTGCGGGTAGCGGTTGCGGTAGCTGCGCGGCAGCTCGACCTGGTCGAGCAGGTTCTCGATCCTGCGCTGCAGCTCCTCGCCCTTGGCCAGGCCGGCGAGATAGATCGGCTCACCGATCGACTCGCCGATCGGCAGCCGCGGGTTGAGCGAGGACGACGGGTCCTGGAAGACCATCCCGACCTTGCGCCGCAACCGGGCGATCGTCTTGCGGTCGGCGTGGCCGATCTCGATCCCGGCGACCGTGAGCGTCCCCTCGACCACCGGCAGAAGACCCACCGCGGCCCGCCCGATCGTCGTCTTGCCCGAGCCGGACTCGCCGACCAGACCGACGACCTCACCGGGGTAGACGACCAGGTCGGCCGCGTCGACGGCCCGGAAGGCCGCGACCCGGCCGCGCTTCGGGTACTCGATCGAGACACCGGCGAGGCTGAGGATCGGGGGCACCGCCTCGCCCCGCGCGGCCTCGGCCGGACTCACCGACACCGGCAACATGGTCTGCCCGTGCTCGGGCGCACCGAGCTCGGGCACCGCGGCCAGCAGCTCCTGGGTGTACGGGTGCTGGGGGTCGTGGAAGATCTGCTCCGCCGTGCCGGTCTCGACGATCCGGCCGCGACGCATCACGATGATCCGGTCCGAGAGGTCCGCGACCACGCCCATGTCGTGGGTGATCAGGATCACCGCGGAGTCGAGCTTGTCGCGCAGGTTGCGCATCAGGTCGAGGATCTCGGCCTGGACGGTCACGTCCAGCGCGGTCGTCGGCTCGTCGGCGATCAGCAGGGCCGGGTCGCAGGACAGTGCCTGGGCGATCATCGCGCGCTGCCGCTGGCCGCCGGACAGCTGGTGCGGGTAGGAGTTGAACGCCTTGAGCGGGTCGGGCAGCTCGACCAGGGACAGCAGCTCGAGCGCACGTTCCTTGGCCGCCTCGGGCGACATCGTGTAGTGCAGCCGCAGCGTCTCGACGATCTGGAAGCCGATCGTGTAGACCGGGTTGAGCGCGGTCATCGGCTCCTGGAAGATCATCGCGATGTCGTTGCCGCGCAGCTCGCGCATCTTGGAGCGCGAGAGCCCGCGCAGCTCCTGGCCGCGCAGCTTGATCGAGCCGGAGATCCGGGCGGTCTTGGGCAGCAGGTCGAGGATCGCCATCGAGCTCACGGACTTGCCGGAGCCGGACTCGCCGACGATCGCCAGGACCTCGCCCCGGTGCACCGTGTACTCGACGTCGATCGCAGCCGGCACCCACTTGCGGTCCACGCCGAAGTCGACGCTGAGGCCCGAGACCTCGAGTACGGGCTCGCGGCCTTCCAGGACGGTCATCGAACGGCTCCTGTCATGATGTCGGGGTGAGCAGCAAGGCCGAGCGACGCGACCCTCAGACGACCGAGGCGGAGTTCCGTGCCCCGCTGGGACGGACCGCCACGGCGGCTGCCGCGCTCCTGCTGCTGGGGCTGGTGCTCGCCCAGGGGGCGCAGTACGGAACGGTGGCCGCCTTGCGCGCCGTACCCGTGGCCGCGGCCCTGGTGGGCCTCGTCGACCTGGTGATGCGCGTGCCCAGCCTCCGCATCGACGAGCACGGCCTGACGGTGGTCAACCCGCTGCAGCGGATCCGCGTGCCGTGGGCCGCTCTGGTCGCCCTGCAGACCCGCTTCACGCTGACCCTGGTGACCCCGCACGAGAAGGTCAAGGTCTGGGCAGCACCTGGCCCGGAGCGTCATGCCGCCGCCTTCGCGACCCGCTCCGACGCCGAGGGTGTGGCGCCGAGCCGCCGCGGCCCGGGCGGGAGCGTGCACGTCAGCGAGCTCGTCGGCACTTCTTCGGGTTCGGCCGCCCGCGAGGTGCACGCCCGCTGGTCGCGGCTCGCCGACCAGGGTGCGCTCGAGATCGGCGTGGCGGACGCCACCCCGGTCGAGCGGACCTGGCACCCCTACCCCGCGATCGCGACCGCCGTCCTGGCGGTGCTGGGCGTGGTCCTGGTTGCGCTCACCTGAGCGCCTCATGCCCCGCCGCCCGATCCGGCGTCGTCCGCCTCGGGGGCCTGGGACGCGGAAGCCTGGGCCTTGCGGATCGCGCGCGCCTCGGCCCTGCTCGCACGGTTCATCTGCCGGACGGAGAACTTCTTCTGGCGGGGGTCGAACGCGTCACGCAGGCCGTCGCCCACGAAGTTGATGCACAGGCAGATCGCCACGATGAACAGGCCGGGCCACCAGAACAACCAGGGCCGGGTCGTGAAGGCCGCCTGGTTGTCGCTGATGAGGCGACCCAGCGACGTGTCGGGGGGCTGGACGCCGAGCCCGAGGTAGCTCAGGGCGGTCTCGAGCAGGATCGCCGAGGACATCAGCAGCGTGGTGTTCACGGTGATGACGCCGATCGCGTTGGGCAGGATGTGCTTGAAGATGATCCGGGCGTCGGACGCCCCGGCGAGCCGCGCCGCATCGACGAACTCGCGCTCGCGCAGCGTCAGGAAGTCACCGCGCACGAGGCGCGCCATACCGGTCCACGACACCAGCCCCAGGAACAGCCCCAGGAACCAGAACCCGCCGATGTTGCCCGCCTTGTACGCGATGACGGAGGCCGAGATCAGGATCGGGATGATGATGATCATGTCGGTGAAGCGCATGAGCACCGACTCGAGCCAGCCGCGGAAGTAGCCCGACAGCGCACCGATCACGATGCCGATGAACGCCGCCGTGAACCCGACGAGGACCGTGATGGTCAGCGAGATCTGCGTCCCACGCATGGTCATGGCGAACGAGTCGCGGCCGACGCGGTCCTGACCGAACGGGTGCTCACCGAGGCTGAACGGGAACAGCTGCAGCGTGGGGCGCCCGCCGTTGGCGATCGTCGGGATGTCCGTGTACGAGTACTTCCACCAGCCTGAGATCGGCCCGATGCCGATCGACGAGATCGCCAGGAGGATGATCAGGACCAGGGCCACGAGGCTGACGATCGCGGCGCGGTGCCCGAGGAAGCGCTTGAGGACGAGCCGCCCCTGGCTGAGGCCGCGGGTCGTGTCAGGGGCCTCGGACTCGGGGTCGCCCGGCGGGAGGTCTGCCGTGTTCTCCAGGTACGTCGTCATCAGTGCACCCTCACTCGCGGGTCGAGGGCCGAGTAGGCGAGGTCGGCCAGCAGGTTGAACGTCACGGCCGTGATGCCGACCACCACGAACACACCCATCACGGGATTCGGATCGACGTTCTTGATCCCGGTGATGAACAACGTTCCCATGCCCTTGATCGAGAACACGTTCTCGGTGATGACCGCACCGCCGATCAGCCCGCCGATGTCGAACGCGACGATCGTCGCGAGCGGGATCAGCGCGTTGCGGAACGCGTGACGCACGACGACGACCCGCTCGGAGAGCCCCTTCGCCCTGGCCGTGCGCACGTAGTCCTGCTCCATCACCTCGAGCATCGAGGACCGCGAGTATCGCGTGTACGAGGCCAGCGAGATCAGCAGTAGCGCGAACGTGGGCAGGACGAGGTGGCCGTACTTGTCGATGCCGTGCACCCAGAAGTCGCCCACCAGGTTCGGGGTCGTGGCTCCGATCGTCGAGATCGGGCGGCCGCGGACCCGCGAGTTGTTGAAGTACTCGGGCCAGGCCTGCATGAAGCGGTCCAGGGCCACGAGGATCGCGACGATGAACGCCGTGAGGGCGGCAGCCTTGCGGGACTGGCCCGGGTCGTAGCCGCCGAACAGGTGCCCGGCCAGCAGCCCGCAGCCCACCGCGATCGCCCCGTACAGGATCAGCAACCAGATGTTCATGGAGTTGAGCAGGGGCGCACCCACCGTCATGACGAGCACACCGAGCACCACCATGCTCAGCGAGGCGTAGAGCGCGGGGCGGTTCTGCAGGCCGGCGACGATCGCCGTCACACCGACCGCGATCCCGGAACCGAGGACCACCAGGACGACCGGCCCGATCCCGGGGTAGGCGAACCAGTCGCTCGCCGACAGGTAGTACATGATCCCGGCGGAGACGACGGTCGCCGAGACGAACGTGATCGCGCGTCTGAGCCAGGAGCCCGACAGGATCACCGTCCAGATGACCCCGGAGGCCAGTGCCCCGACGACGATCGTCTGGGTGCTGAGCCTCGGATCGGCGAGGAAGTCGTTGAAGCCGATGGCGCCGAACTCCTTGAGGAGGACCGCGACCCAGAACACCGGCAGCGAGAAGAACAGGAATGCGATGAACGTCACCGAGTAGTCCAGCGCGGAGTACTGGCGCAGCGCCGTGACGATGCCCACGGCGATGCCGATGGTGATCGCGAGCACCGCGGCGCCGGTCACGAGCTGCAGCGTCGACGGGATCGCCGACTGGAGGGCGGCGGTGACGGGCTGCCCTTGGATCGACGAGCCCAGATCGCACTGGGCGAACGGCACCACGCACTTGGCCGCTCCCCCGAGCCACACGAAGTAGCGCAGGACCGGCGGGACGTCGAGGTTCAGGAGGTCGATCCGCGCCTGCATCAGCTGCTCGCGGTTGGGGCGGTTCGAGACCCGCAGCTCCTGGAGCGGGTCTCCGGAGAACGCGATGAGCATGTAGACGATGAACGAGGCGCCCAACAGGATGAGCACCGACGCCAGCAGGCGACGCAGCAAGTAGGAAGTCATGGCGTACGAAGAGCCTTCGGGTGGGTGCGCGTCCATCGAGGGCGCGGACGAGGGTGTCCTGGATTCTAGGTCACGCCCGACCGCGAACGCACAGCCGCGAGGGCTGCCCGCACAGACGAGCGCTGGGGCCACACCGCGGCGTGGCCCCAGCGCCCATCATCGTGGGTCGGGCGTCAGACCCGGGGGGTGGTCAGGAGCTGACCGTCCACTCCCAGGTGTTCCACCAGACACCGTTCTGGTTCGGGTTGAAGGTGTCGATGCCGCTCAGGCGGTCGGCGACCGCGACGACACCCGGCGACTGGTACAGCGGCAGGCCGTAGTAGTCGCCCCAGACCAGCGCGTCGATCTGCTGCTCGATCTTGACCTGCTCGGCCGGGTCGAGCGTGACGATCAGCTTGCCGGCCAGCTCGTCGACCTGGGCGTTCGAGTAGCCGTTGAAGTTGCCGCCGCCGGTGCTGCTGAAGATCTGCGGCACGCCGCCGACCCCGACACCGGAGTTGATCCAGCCGAAGATGGTCGAGTCGTAGGAGCCGTCGCCGAGGCGCGAGCCCCACTTCTCGTCGCCCTCGTCCTTGATCTGGAAACCGGCCTTGGTAGCCGACTGCGAGATCAGGGTGAAGTCGTCAACACGGTTCGGGTTGGTCGGCTTGTACAGGATGCTGACCGTCGGCGAGGTGACGCCCGCCTGCGCGAGCAGCGCCTTGGCACCCTCGATGTCCGGCTCGCCCGGGAAGGCGTCCGAACCGTTGTTCGCGACCGAGTCGGCGTAGCCGTCCTGGGCCGGGACGAAGATCTGCGAGTTCAGGATCTCGCCGTCCGGCTTCTGCGGGAGCACGATCGCCTCGAGGATCGCCTGACGCGGGATGGTCTTGAGGAACGCCTCGCGGACCATCGCAGCCTTCTCGGCGTCGCCACCGTAGGTGGCCGGGTCGAACGCGCCGCCGTTGTTGAAGGTCAGGTCGATGTGGTCGTACGCCAGCTGGTAGCCGGTGTAGACGTTGACGCCGGTCAGGCCCTGGAGAGCCTGCAGGGTGTCGGCGGACGACTGCGGCGCGGCGACGTCGATCTCACCGTTCTGCAGCGCCTGGACCTCGGCGGTGGCGTCCGGGATGGACTTCATGATGATCTCGGCAACCTGCGGCTTGTGGTCGCCGACGTAGTTCTCGTTCGGCACCATCGTGACCGACTGGTTCTCCTGGACGTCGGAGACGATGAACGGACCGTCGGACAGGTACAGCGACGGGTCGTCCGGCAGCGTCGTCGAGTCGAAGCCGGTGTTCCAGAAGTCCATGACCGCGGCCATCTGGTCCGAGGTCTTGTCCTCCGAGCCCTTCGGCTCGCTCTTGATCAGGTCGATCAGCGCAGCGCTGTCGGCCAGGCCGGCCTTGGTCGCGACCACGTGGGCCGCCGGCATGCCGGTCGTGAAGAAGGAGATCTCCCAGTCGGCGGCCGGCTCGGAGTAGACCAGCGTGATCGAGCGGCCGTCGTCACCCAGCGTCGGGAACGCGGTCAGGCCCAGGGTGCTGGTGTCGCCGGCGAAGTCGAACGAGTGGTTGTCGTTGCTGAAGTAGCCCGACTCGACTGCCCAGTCCAGGAGGAGGTCAGAGGCGTCCACCGGCTCGCCGTCGGACCACTGCACACCCTCGTTCACGGTGTACGTGACCGTCAGCGGGTCCTCGCTGTCCACCGTGTAGGTGCCGAACGACTCGTCCTTGACGACCTTCAGGTTGTCGTCGACGTAGTTGAAGTCAGAGTGCGTGGCGAGCGAGATCTTCGAGTTGATGTCCACGTTCCCGTTGCTCGTGTTCGAGTTGAACGAGAAGAACGTGTTGACCTCGGCCACGGTGACGGTCCCGGACGGGCCGCTGGCCGTGCTCTCGGACGCGGAGCTGGAAGGAGTCTCCGCCGGTGAGTTGCTGCAGGCGGCCAGCACGAGCGCGCCTGCGCCCAGCAGTGCTGCCACTGCCGTCATGCGTGTGATTCTCAATGTTCCTCCTGAGAAGGGGCGGCCGCCCCACATCGCTCGCCAACCTCAGCGGGTGCACAGCAGTACGGCCGCTGTCGCGTGGCTGACACCGTAGTCGCGCCCGAGCGAGGGTCGAAACGGCTCCTGACCTGCGGGAGGGATCGTTACGTGATTGATACTGGTGGGTACGTCCCGACATGTGAGATTCGTGCGTGCGACATGGCCGGTCCGGCCGCCCGGGACTCGGACCGGCTCGCACCCCACCACACCTCACGTCCTCGCAGGTCAGCGGCACGCGCGACGGGACTGTCGGGCGCCGCCCGACGATCGACGATGCTCACTGGCCGGAATGGTCGTCCAGATGGCGGTCATCGATGCGCCTCCGGATAGCCGGCGGTCGAGGCCGACACGAAACGCACTATTAACGTGGATCGCCGCCCACCCGGGCTCACGCGCCGCACGACCTACAGTGCTGCCCGTGCCGATGTCCCGGATCCGCGGGCTGCTCGCCCTGCTCTCCGCCTCGATGGTGGTCGACACCGCCGCCTACTCCGCGATCACCCCGCTGCTGCCGCACTACGTGCAGACCTACGACCTTGGCCGCGTCGGCGCGGGGCTCCTCGCGGCGGCGTACCCGATCGGCACCGTCGGGCTCGCCCTGCCGGCGGCGTGGCTGGTCGCCCGGGTCGGGCCCAAGCGCGTCACCCTGCTCGCGCTGGGGCTGCTGGGTCTCGCCTCGCTCGGGTTCGCTCTGGCCGGCACCGCTCCGCTGCTGGCCGCGGCTCGGCTCGCGCAGGGAGTCGGGGCCGCGGGGCTGTGGGCGGCGGCGCTCGCCTGGGCGATCGCGGTCGCGCCGCCCGGGCGCCGGTCGGAGGTGATCGGCACCGTGACGGGGGCGGCGATCGTCGGGGCCGTCGGCGGGCCCGTCCTCGGAGTGCTCGGCGACCTGGTGGGCGTGCGGGCCGTGTTCGGCGCCTTCGTGCTGGTGCCCGCGGTGCTGGGCGTGCTCGTGGCCAGGCGACCCGCTCCCCCGGCCGTCCCGCGCGAGGGCGGGCTGCGCGAGCTCGGCCGAGCCTTCGCCGACCACGGGGTCCGGGTCGGCGTGTGGCTGATGGTCGTGCCGTCGGTGGGTTTCGGTGTGCTCGCGCTGCTGGTCCCACTGCGGCTGGACGCGCGAGGCTGGTCCGCGGCCGCGATCGGCGCGGTGTTCCTGGTGGCCGCGGTCACCGAGGCGGCGGCGTCACCGGTCGCGGGCCGGCTCGCCGACCGGCATGGGCCGCTGACCCCCGCGTGGCTCGCGCTGGCCGGTGGTGCGGTGGGGCTGGCGCTGATGGCACCGCGCTGGCCGGCGGTCACGATCGCCGTGCTCGTGCCGGTGGTCGGTGCGGTGATCGGTTCGCTGTGGACGCCTGCCATGACGCTGCTCAGCGCCGGGGTCGAGGCGCGTGGCGTGGACCCCGCGTTCGGCTTCGGCCTGGCGAACCTCTCCTGGGGCGTCGGCACGGGCCTCGGCAACGTGGCCGGCGGCGGGCTGGCCGAGCTCGCCGGGGACTGGTCGGCGTTCGCCGCGGTCGCGTTGGTGGCGGCGGCGAGCGCTGTCGTGCTGGGGCGCACCGTGCGGGGCTCCGACGCGCTCGGTGCGAGCGTGCAGGACGCCGTCGGCTGAGGCGCGGGACCCTCGTCCGCCGCGCCCCGCATCCCCACCTCTACCCGCATGTCGGAGGATCGAACTAGCGTTCGATCCTGGAGGTGGGCGATGAAGGTCCTGGTGGCGACCGAAGCGACGCAGGGCGCTCGGGGAGACGACTACAGCTGGGCGACCCCCGGCGAGCTGGTGATGTTCGGCACGGTCTGCGCGGCTGATCTGCGAGGCACGGGCCGACCGTGCGGTTGCGGGCGAGCCTTCGCCGGGCTGCACTCGGAGCGCGCCACCACGACGGCGGAGGTCGTGGAATCCGCCCTCACCCTGGACGACCTGGTGCTCGCGTTCCGCGACAGCCTGGACCGGGGCGGGTGGCTGGACCTCGCCGGCAACCCGCAGGAGGTGACCGACGTGGTGCACGAGGCGGTGATGGAGGTGCTGCTGGTCGCCGACCGCTACCCCGCCGGCACGGTGATCGGAACCCAACTGGGCGCGCAGTACGTGCGCCAGCAGGCGCCGGCGCGCTGAGCCCCGTCGGGTCAGACGTTGAAACGGAACTCGACCACGTCGCCGTCGGCCATGACGTAGTCCTTGCCCTCGATGCGGGCCTTGCCCACCGCGCGAGCCGCGGCGACCGAGCCTGCCTCGACGAGGTCGTCGTAGGAGATGACCTCGGCCTTGATGAAGCCCTTCTCGAAGTCCGTGTGGATCACGCCGGCGGCCTGGGGCGCGGTCCAGCCCTGCCGGATCGTCCAGGCACGCGACTCCTTGGGGCCCGCGGTCAGGAAGGTCTGGAGCCCGAGGGTGTGGAAGCCGACGCGCGCCAGCTGGTCCAAGCCCGCCTCGGACTGACCGGAGTCGGCGAGCATCTCGGCGGCGTCCTCGGCGTCGAGCTCGACCAGCTCGGACTCGAACTTCGCGTCCAGGAACACGGAGTCGGCCGGGGAGACCAGGGCGCGCAGCCGGGCCTGGAGCTCGACGTCGGCCAGACCCGCATCGTCGGTGTTGAACACGTAGATGAACGGCTTGGTGGTGAGCAGGCCGAGCTCGCGCAGGATCTTCGGCGTGGCGCCGGCGGCGTCGAGGCGCTCGCGCGCGGCGAACAGGGTCTGGCCCGCGCCGAGGACCTCCTGGGCGAGCTGGGCGACCGCGAGCACGGCGGGGTCGGCCTTCTTGCCGCGGACCTCCTTCTCCAGCCGCGGCACGGCCTTCTCCAGGGTCTGCAGGTCCGCCAGGATCAGCTCGGTGTTGACGGTCTCGATGTCGTCGGCCGGGTCCACGCGGCCGGTGACGTGGACCACGTCGTCGTCGGTGAAGGCGCGCACCACCTGGCAGATCGCGTCGGCCTCGCGGATGTTGGCCAGGAACTGGTTGCCCAGGCCCTCGCCCTCGCTCGCACCCTTGACGATGCCCGCGATGTCGACGAACGACACGGTCGCGGGGACGATCCGCTCGGACTCGAACAGGTTCGACAGCACGTCCAACCTGGGGTCGGGCAGCGGCACCACGCCCACGTTCGGCTCGATGGTGGCGAACGGGTAGTTCGCGGCGAGCACGTCGTTACGGGTCAGGGCGTTGAACAGGGTCGACTTGCCGACGTTGGGCAGTCCGACGATGCCGATGGTGAGAGCCACGGGCGAGCAGTCTACGGGCGCCCCGACGGCCGGACGCGCGGCCCGGCGCGGGACCGTCCGGCGAGGCAGACGGCCTTCAGCTGAGCGCGACCAGCCGCTGGAGCAGCTTCGGTGCGCCCCTGTCGTACAGGTGCCCACCCCAGCGTGCTCCGATCACCAGGAGGAGCGCGCCCAGCACCAGACCGACGAGCAGCCCCACCCAACCCAGGACCGGCGACGGCAGGAGCACCGACGCGACCGCGAGACCGATCTCCGGCAGGGCGAGCACGCCCACCGACAGCATGCCGCCCATCTGGAGCAGCACCGTGGTCACGGAGGCGCCCTGCTTGACGCCGAACGGGTTCTCGCCGGCCTGCTGGACCCGCATCACCACCGCCGCGGACATCACGCTCGCGACGCCGAGCGCCGACAGGAACGCCCCCAGCGCCGCACCGAGGAGCGCCGGCAGGTTCTGCGCGTGACCGGTGACCACGGCGAGGAACACCGTGAGCACCACCACCACAGGGCCCAGCACCATCAACGCTGCCGCCGCTCGGCCCGCCCGGTCGTCGACGCCGCGCAGCGGCGTCGCGACGTGCATCCACAGCGCGGTGCCGTCGCTCGAGGTGTCGGTCGCGATCGACCACCCGGTCACCACCGCGAGGAACGGCAGGAAGAACAGCACCTGCTCGCGCAGCCCGAACGCCCACATCGCGACGGGTGCCAGGAACACGGCGCCGACGGCCATCGCGTAGCGCGGGTCGCGGAACCAGTAGGTCAGCGAGCGAGCGGCGACCGCGCCGGCCGGGCTGGCGGGGGTCCTGGCGAACCACCCGAGCCCTCGCACGCTGCCGGCCGAGCCCGCGTCGTGCCTTGGCGCCTGGACCATCGACCTGGCCAGGGCCCGGTCCCAGGCGAGCAGGAGCAGCGCGAGCGTCGCCACGAGGATCACCGATCGCATGCCCGCGGTGCCCCACGCACCGGCCGCGACGTCGGCCGGGACGGACCACGCGACGCCGAGCGGCGTCCAGCCGAGCACGTCGGCGGCGCTGTGCAACGCGGCGACCACCTGCTGCTCACTGCCCAGGCCGCCGGTGGTGAGCCGACCGAAGCCGAGGTAGAAGCCGCCGAGGAGGGCGAGCACGCCGAAACCCGTCACCTCGCGCGCCCGGCGTCCGGTGAGGATCGGGGCCAACCCGGTGGTGGCGGCCCGCGAGCCGACGACGCAGGTCGCCACGCCGAGCACCCCGGTGACCAGGGCCACGAGCACCGCGACCGGCTGGCGCCACCACACGAACGCTGCGACGAGCACGCCGAGCACGGTGGCCACGCCCGGGATGCCGACGAGCCCCGCCAGGCCCAGGCCGGCGATGAGGTCACGGCGCGAGATCGGGAACGTGACGAACCGCGCCGGGTCGAGCGTGGCGTCCACACCGAACGCGACGATCGGCAGCAACGCCCAGCCGAGCACCAGCAGCGACCCCCCGGCGACCAGGACGGAGCGCTGCAGGTCCGGCGACCCGGCCACCGCGAGCGCCACGATCCCGGCGAGCGCGAGCGCCAGGATCCCGAGGCCGTAGAGCAGCCCCACGACCATGCCGATCACCTGCCAGACGCTGCGCTTGAGGCCGTTGCGCAGCAGCGTGAGCTTCAGTCGGACGAGGTGCGCAACCACGCGAGGCCCTCCCCCACCGCACGCCCGCCGACCAGCTCGACGAACCTGTCCTCGAGCGTGGCACCGGCGCGCACCTGCTCGACGGTGCCCGCCGAGAGCACCCGACCGGCCGCGATCACCGCGACGTGCGAGCACATCCGCTGCACGAGGTCCATCACGTGGCTCGAGATGATCACGGTTCCGCCGGAGGCGACGTAGGACGCCAGCAGGTCGCGGATGTTCGCTGCCGAGACCGGGTCGACGGCCTCGAACGGCTCGTCGAGCACCAGCAACGACGGCGCGTGCACGAGGGCGCACGCGAGCGAGACCTTCTTGGTCATGCCGGCCGAGTAGTCGACCACCAGCGTGTCCCGGTCGGCGACCAGGTCCACCGCGGCGAGCAGGTCCTGGGTGCGGGCGGTCGCGGTGTCGCGGTCCAGCCCCTGGAGCAGGCCCGCGTACGTGATGAGCTGGGCGCCGGTGAGCCGGTCGAACAGCCGCATGCCGTCGGGCAGCACGCCGAGGGTGCCCTTGACGCGTTGCGGGTCCGCCCAGAGGTCGGCGCCCTGCACGAGGACCCGGCCGGCGTCGGGCACCAGCAGCCCGGTGGCCATCGACAACGTGGTGGTCTTCCCGGCGCCGTTGGGTCCCACCAGACCGTAGAACGATCCGCGCGGCACGACGAGGTCGATGCCGGCCACCGCCGTCTTCTGACCGAAGGACTTCCACAGGCCGTACAGCTCGAGGGCGGGGCGACCGGGCGTGGGCGGCTGCGCCGGCGGGGGCGGCGGAGGCGGAGGCGGGGTCTGCGTCACCCCGCCACCGTACGAGACGGAGCCGACGCGCACGTCGGCCGTCAGACGGATGTTTCGGCGGATCCGTCGGCCGTCGGACGGATCCCTCGTCGCGTCCGGTCGTGTCGGTGGGCGCTGGCACGGTTGCCGGCATGGACGTGCTGCAGATCGTCGGCCTGCTGGTGCTCGGCGCGGTGGTGGGCGTGCTCATCGGCTGGGCCGTGGGCGTGGCCCGCGCCGCCGGGCGGGTGCGCACGGTGGAGCTCGCCGCCGCCCGGGCCACCGCGCGCTGGGAGGCGGACCACGAGGCCTGGACCCGGCGGGTCGCCGAGCTCGAGGCGGACCGCGGCGCGGACCGCGAGCGTCAGGCGGAGCAGTTCCGCGCCCTCGCGGCCGACGCGCTGGCCACCAGCAGCGAGCAGTTCCTCGCCCTGGCCCACCAGCGGCTGGCCGCCGCACAGCAGGTCCACGAGTCGGGGCTGCGCGAGCGCGAGGAGGCGGTGCGCGCGCTGGTCGAGCCGCTGGCGCAGACGCTCGGCGTGGTCCAGCGTGAGCTGTCCTCCGCCGAGGTCGCGCGGGCGCAGGGCGCGGCGGCCCTGTCCGAGCAGGTCCGGGCCATGCGCGAGTCGTCCGAGCAGCTCCGGGGCGAGACGGCGCGGCTCGTCACCGCGCTGCGGTCCTCGCACGTCCGCGGGCGCTGGGGCGAGCTCCAGCTGCGGCGCCTGGTCGAGGCGTCGGGGATGCTCCCGCACGTCGACTTCGTCGAGCAGGACCAGGTCCGCACCGACGACGGGGTGCAGCGGCCGGACCTCGTGATCCGCCTGGCCGGCGGCAAGCGCGTGGTGGTGGACGCGAAGGTCGCGTTCCTCGGCTTCCTCGAGGCGGCCGAGGCCACCGACGAGCCGACCCGGGCGGACCGGATGGCCGCCCACGCCCGGCAGGTCCGGGCGCACGTGGACTCGCTGGCCGCCAAGCGGTACTGGGACGGCGTCGGCGCGGCGCCGGAGTTCGTCGTGATGTTCGTCCCGGCGGAGGCGTTCTGGCAGGCGGCGGTGGAGCTGGACCCCGGCCTGGTCGAGTACGCGTTCGAGCGCAACGTCGTCGTGGCCACGCCGTCGACGCTGCTGGCCCTGCTGCGCACCGTGGGCTACGCGTGGCGCCAGGACGCACTCGCCTCCAACGCCCAGGTGGTGCTGGACCTGGGCAAGGAGCTCCACGGCCGGATCGCCACCCTCGGCTCCCACGTCGAACGGTTGGGTCGGGCACTGGACTCCGCGGCGACCGCGTACAACCAGACGGTCGCCTCGCTCGAGTCGCGCGTGCTGGTCAGCGCCCGGCGGTTCTCCGCGCTCGGTGTCGTGGACGCCACGCTCGAGCAGCCACGGATGCAGGAGAACCGGGTGGGGACGGTCAGCGCCCCGGAGCTGGTCGGCGATCTCGTCGAGCTCGAGTGACCGGCCGGTCGGTCGTCAGTGCGTCGACGCCGGGGCGCGGCGACCATGCGCGTCGTCCTTGCCCGCGGCCTTGAGGTCGGCACGCAGCTCGCGCGGCAGGGAGAACATCAGGTCCTCGGTCGCCGTGCGCACCTCGCTGACCTCGCCGAACCCGAGCTCGGCGAGCCGGTCGAGCACGTCGCGCACCAGGATCTCGGGCACCGACGCCCCCGAGGTCACGCCGACCGTGGTCGCGCCCTCGACCCATGCGGGGTCGATCTCGGCAGCGGTGTCGATCCGGTGCGACGCACGCGCCCCGGCGTCCAGGGCCACCTCGACCAAGCGAACGGAGTTCGAGGAGTTCGCCGAGCCGACCACCACGACGAGGTCGCACTCCGGCGCCATCTTCTTCACCGCCACCTGACGGTTCTGGGTCGCGTAGCAGATGTCGTCGCTGGGTGGGTCCTGCAGGTTCGGGAACCGCTCGCGCAGCCGGCGCACGGTCTCCATCGTCTCGTCGACGCTCAGCGTGGTCTGGCTCAGCCACACCACCTTGTCGGGGTCACGGACGACGACGTCGTCCACGTCGTCCGGGGAGTTGACCACCTGGATGTGCTCGGGAGCCTCGCCCGCGGTGCCCTCGACCTCCTCGTGGCCGGTGTGACCGATGAGCAGGATGTCCAGGTCCGCGTCGGCGAAACGCACGGCCTCCTTGTGCACCTTGGTCACCAGCGGGCAGGTCGCGTCGATCGTCAGCAGGCGGCGCTCCGCGGCGGACCGGTGCACCGCGGGGGACACCCCGTGCGCGGAGAACACCACACGCTCACCCTCGGGGACCTCGTCGGTCTCCTCGACGAACACCGCCCCGCGGGCGGCCAGGGTCGCCACCACGTGCTTGTTGTGGACGATCTCCTTGCGCACGTAGATCGGCGGGCCGTAGTGCTCCAGGGCCTTCTCGACCGCGATGACGGCCCGGTCCACCCCGGCGCAGTAGCCGCGGGGGGCGGCGAGCAGCACACGCTTGGTCATGCCCACAGTCTAGGTAGGCCCGCCGATCGCGCCGGATGGGAGGCTTGGGCCCGTGACTGAGCTTCCCGCCCGGGCGCTGGAGACCACCGCGGAGCAGCCGTGGCCGGTCCGGCACCTGTCGGCCAAGATCGCCGAGTACGTCCACCGGATGCCCGGCGTGTGGGTGGAGGGTCAGCTGGTCCAGCTCAACCGGCGCGCCGGGATGAGCTTCATGACCCTGCGCGACACCGAGGCCGACGTGTCGCTCAGCGTCGTCGCCCACACCCGCGTGCTCGGCGAGATCGGGGAAGGCGCGCACGTCGTGGTGCACGCCACGCCGACGTTCTGGAACAAGCGCGGCACGCTCCAGCTCCAGGCGGACACCATCCGGGTGGTCGGCCTCGGCGACCTGCTGGCCAGGATCGAGCACCTGCGCGGCGTGCTCGCGGCCGAGGGCCTCTTCGACGCCGACCGCAAGGTCCCGCTGCCCTTCCTCCCCGGCGTCGTCGGCCTGGTGTGCGGGCGCGAGTCGAAGGCCGAGCACGACGTCGTGGTCAACGCCCGCGCGCGCTGGCCGCAGGTCCAGTTCGTCATCCGCGAGGTCGCGGTCCAGGGACCCCGTGCGGTCCCCGAGGTCAGCGCCGCGATCGCCGAGCTGGACGCAGACCCGCAGGTCGAGGTGATCGTGGTCGCGCGCGGTGGCGGGTCGGTCGAGGACCTGCTGCCGTTCTCCAACGAGTCTTTGGTCCGTTCCGCCGCCGCGTGCCGGACGCCGCTGGTCAGTGCGATCGGCCACGAGACCGACGCGCCCCTGCTCGACCTGGTCGCCGACCACCGGGCCTCGACCCCCACCGACGCGGCGAAGCGGATCGTGCCCGACGTCGCCGAGGAGCGCCGCCGGTTGACCCAGGCGCGACAGCGCACGGCTGCAGCGGTGGACAGGATGCTGCGCCGGGAGACCGAGCGTCTGGCGGCTCTGCGGTCGCGCCCGGCCCTCGCCGCGCCGACCACCCTCCTCGACCGGCACGCCGAGGAGGTCGCCCGGCGGCTCGCGGCGATCCGGCTCGGCCTGGACCGGGTGCTGAGCGCCGGGGCTGCCGAGCTCGACCGCCTGCACGCGCAGGTCACGGCGCTGTCCCCGGCCGCGACCCTGGCCCGCGGGTACGCCGTGGTGCAGCGCCCGGACGGCGTCGTGGTACGCCGGCCGCAGGACGTCGCCGCCGGCGACCCGCTGCGACTACGGGTCGCCCACGGCGAGATCGCTGCGACGGTGGACCGGTGAGCGGGCACGAGCCTCCGGCACGGTTTACTAGCCCCGTGGAAGCCCTCCCCGACGACGTCGCCGCGATGACCTACGAGCAGGCCAGGGACGACCTCGTCACGGTGGTCCAGCGCCTGGAGGCCGGCGACCAGACCCTCGAGGAGTCCCTCGAGCTCTGGGAGCGTGGCGAGGCTCTGGCCGCCCGGTGCCAGCAGTGGCTGGACGGGGCCCGCGAGCGCCTCGAGGCTGCCCGGGCCGCCTCGACCGAACCCCCCGCAGCTGACACGGCGACCGCCGAGGAGCAGTGATGCCGGATCTCGACGCCCCGACCGACACCGTCCCCACCGAGGGCCGGCTGACGCCGTCCGCCGAGACGGAGATGCGCGCCGCGGTCGACTCCCAGGAGCGACGGGCCCTGGTGATCGGCGAGGCCCTGGTCGACGTGGTCCGGCGCGCCGACGGGACCTTCACCGAGCACCCCGGCGGCTCGCCCATGAACGTCGCGATCGGCCTGGCGCGGCTCGGCCGTGGGGTGGACCTGCTGAGCTGGTTCGGGGCCGACGAGCGCGGCGCGGGCATCGCGGCGCACCTGGCCGCCTCGGGCGTCGCTGTGGTGCCCGGCTCCGACTCGGCCGACCACACCTCGGTCGCCACGGCCGTGCTGGACGCGGCTGGAGCCGCGACCTACGAGTTCGACCTGACGTGGCGGGTTCCGGAGCACTGGGCGTCGCCCGCCGCAGCTCCCCTGGTGGTGCACACCGGCTCGATCGGCGCGGTCCTCGAGCCGGGAGGCGCCGACGTCGCCCGCATCCTCGAGGCGCACCGCGCCTCGGCCACCCTCACCTACGACCCGAACGCCCGCCCGACGCTCATGGCGCCGCCCGCACAGACCGCGCCCCTGGTCGAGCACCTCGTGGCGCTGTCGGACGTGGTCAAGGTCAGCGACGAGGACCTTCTCTGGCTCGAGCCGGGCACCGACCCGCTGGACCACGCCCGCCGCTGGGCGACCCTGGGCCCCGCGGCCGTCGTGGTCACCCGGGGTGGCGAGGGCGCGGTGGCGGTGACGGCGACCGGGCTCGAGGTCGAGGTGACCGCGCCGCAGGTCACGGTGGCCGACACGGTCGGCGCCGGCGACTCGTTCATGGGTGGGCTGATCGACGGGCTGTGGTCGGCGGGGCTGCTCGGTGCCGAGCACCGCGGCGCCCTGCGCGCGGCCGGACCCGAGGTGTGGCGCGGTGTGCTGCACCGCTGCGCGCAGATCGCCGCGATCACCGTGAGTCGCCCCGGCGCCAACCCGCCCACCGCCGCCGAGCTCGACTGAGCCCGACCCGCCGCTGACCGCCCCGCCCGGCCCGCCGCGCGTCCGCGCACCGACTACCCGGCCGAGTCGAGCTCGACGAGCGTCAGCAGCACCAACGCGCAGGTCCAGGCCAGCGGCGCGGCGTCCGCCGGGGTGCCGTCGGCCAGCACCTTCTCCGGCAGCGACCCCTCCGGTGTGCGGTGCGCGTCGAGCCAGTCGAGCCACGCCTCGGCCGTGTCCCGGTCACCGGAGGCCGCCGCGGTGAGCGCGAACAGCGCCGTCGTCGGCGTCCAGGACACCCCGTCGCGCCGCCAGCCCTCGCCGGGTGCGAGCCCGCCGGCCGGCCGGTGCATGCCGTCGGCCGCCTCGGTCCACGAGGCGCGCACCTCGGGGTCGGGGGGTGCGAACGGCGGCATGAGGAAGGTCACGGCGGTGTCCCGCGCTGCGCCGCCGGGGTAGCGGGCGTACTCGGGCGCGAACGCCCGCAGCCCCCTGTCCAGGCGCCGCCCGAGCCTCTGCGCCCGGTCCGCGACGGCGCCGGGCAGCACAGCGGCGGCCTCGCGGACCCCGAGGCGCAGCGCGGCGACCGTGCCGAGCGTCGGCTGCGACTCGCGGACCTCCCAGTAGTCGCTCCACGGACCGGGCAGGCCTGTGGCCGGGTCGACGGACGCGTCGACGGCGTCCAGGCAGCCGGTCACCATCGGCAGGAGCGGGTCGAGGGCGGCGTCGTCCCGGGTGACCTCGTACCACTCGCCGACCGCCCACAGCACCCAGCCGCAGCCGTCGAGCTGGCGCGACCGGTTGTCCGGGGCCTGACCGGTCGCGGGGTCGTAGCGCGCCTCGAACACGCCGTCCGGCGAGGTCATGTGGAACGCGGCCAGGCGGCGCAGGACGCGCGCCGCGTCGTCGGGTCGGCCGATCCGGGTCAGGGCGACCGCCACGAACGACGCGTCGCGTGGCCACACGTAGTCCCACCCGTCGATGCTGCCCGCCACGGCGGAGCCGTCGACCAGCACGAGCGAGTCCAGGTCGCGCATCGCCCGCGCGGCCAGGTCCGCATACCGCGGTGGCCCCGGCATGGGCGCGGACGCCGAGGGCACGGCGCCGACGAGCGCGAGGGCAAGGCCGAGCAGCCCACCGAGCATCGCCGCGCGGATCCGCACGCCCGCACGCTATCGCCCGGGCCCCCTAGACTGCGGGCGATCACGGCGGCGGGGGCACGCCGATCCTGACCAGCAGTCGCAGCCTGAGGAGTCGACGATGACCGCGCCCACGATCAACTTCTGGGCAGTGCTGCTGGCGACCGCGTCGACCATGGTCGTGGGCTCGGTCTGGTACACGCCCAAGGTGTTCGGGACGTACTGGATGGAGAAGGCCAAGGTGGACCGCGACACCCAGGCCTCGCGCGGCATCCTGCCGATCATCGTCACCGTCGCGGTGAGCTTCGTGACCGCCGTGGTGCTCGCCGGCGCGACCACCATCACCAACGAGTTCTACCAGGGCACCTACCTGGTCGACGCCCTGGTCACCGGCACCGTCCTCTGGGCCGGCTTCACCGCCGCCCGGATGATCACGCACGACGCGTTCGAGGCCCGCCCCGCCGGCCTGACCGCCGTCAACCTCGCGCACGAGCTGATCACCGTGCTCGTCATGGCCCTGGTGATCGGGCTGCTCGGGATCTGAGCCCGCGCATGGTGGCGGCCGTCGACCTCGCCCTCCCTTTCGAGGGCCGGTGGCTGACCCGCAACAGCCCCGCCGACCGCGTGCCCAGCCACGGCACGACCCTGCTGGCGACGTCGTACGCGATCGACTTCGTCCCGGTGGACGAGGCCGGGCGGACGGCGCCGATCACGCTCGCTTCGCTCCTGCGCCCGGAGCCTGCCGCGCGGTTCCCCGGGTTCGGCCGCCCCGTCCTGGCACCCGCCCGCGGCGTGGTGGCCGCGGTGCACGATGCGGCGCCCGACCATGCGTCCTTCCGCGGGCTGCCGTCGGTCGGGTACGCCCTCACCCAGCGCCGCCGGGCGAGGGCGGGCTGGGTGGAGCTCGCCGGCAACCACGTCATGATCGAGACGAGCGACGGTCCGGTGGTCGCGGTGTGCCACCTGCAGCGCGGCAGCGTCCGGGTCCGGCTCGGCCAGGAGGTCCGCCCGGGCGAGGAGCTCGGTCGTTGCGGCAACTCGGGCAACAGCACCGAGCCGCACGTCCACGTCCAGGCGTTCGACCGGGTGGACGTGCAGCGCGCCACCGCGGTCCCCCTCACCTTCGGCGGCGGGCTCCCGCGCAACGGCGAGGTCGTCGACGCGGGCTGACCCGTCGCCTGCCGCCCGCCGCGCCACCTCGGCGCTCGGCTGCTTTGATGTCGGCCATGACACCTGCCGAGGCCTGGTCCGCGCTGCTCGCCGGCAACGACCGGTTCGTCCGTGGCGAGATGGAGCACCCGTCCCAGGGCGTCGACCGACGCGGCGCACTGGCCGCGGCCCAGGCTCCGTTCGCCGTGCTGTTCGGGTGCAGCGACTCGCGGGTCGCCGCCGAGATCGTGTTCGACCGCGGCCTGGGCGACCTGTTCGTGGTGCGCACCGCCGGGCACGTCGTGGACACCACGGTGCTCGGCTCGATCGAGTACGGCGTCCAGGTGCTCGGCGCCCCGCTCGTGGTGGTCCTGGGTCACGACTCGTGCGGAGCGGTGGGTGCCGCCGCCGACGCCCTGGCCACCGGGGTCATGCCTGCGGGCTTCGTGCGGGCGGTGGTGGACCGGGTGATCCCGAGCATCGTCGAGCTGCCGTCGGCGTCCGAGGCCCGGTCGGACGGACGCGTGGTCGTGCCGTCACGTGAGGTGCTCGGCCGCGAGCACCTGCGGCACACCGTCGACATGCTGCTGTCGTACTCGATGGCGCTCGCCGCCGCCGTCGAGGAGGGTCGCTGCGCCGTCGTCGGGGCCGAGTACACCCTTGCCGAGGGCCGCACGCGCGCCGTCGACGTACGGGGCACGATCGACTGAGCGGGCGCGCGACGGCCCCTGCGCCAGTGCCAGGATGAGGTCATGACCGACACCTCTGCAGCGACGCCCGGGTTCCGGATCGAGCACGACACCATGGGGGACGTCGAGGTCCCCGTCGACGCCCTCTACCGCGCGCAGACCCAGCGCGCCGTGGAGAACTTCCCCATCTCGGGCACCCGGCTCGAGCGCGCGCACATCGAGGCGCTCGCCCGGGTCAAGAAGGCCGCCGCCCGCGCCAACGCCGAGCTCGGCGTGCTGCCTCAGGACCTGGCCGACGCGATCGTCGCCGCCGCGGACGAGGTCGCCTCCGGCGCGCACGACGACCACTTCCCCATCGACGTGTTCCAGACCGGCTCGGGCACCAGCTCGAACATGAACGCCAACGAGGTCATCGCCACCCTCGCCACCCGGCGCCTGGGCCGGGACGTGCACCCCAACGACCACGTCAACGCGTCGCAGTCGTCGAACGACGTGTTCCCGACCTCGGTGCACGTCGCGGCCACCGCCGGGGTCACCCATGACCTGATCCCGGCGCTGGAGCACCTGGCCACCGCGCTCAAGGCCAAGTCCGACGCCTGGGCCGGCGTGGTCAAGTCCGGCCGGACGCACCTGATGGACGCCACGCCCGTGACCCTCGGCCAGGAGTTCGGCGGGTACGCGGCAGCGGTCTGGCACGGCGTCGAGCGCCTGGTCGCCGCGCTCCAGCGCACCGCAGAGGTCCCGCTCGGCGGCACCGCGGTGGGCACCGGGATCAACACGCCCGCGGGCTTCCCGCAGCGCGTCATCGAGCTGCTGCGCGAGGACACCGGCCTGCCGCTGACCGAGGCCCGCAACCACTTCGAGGCCCAGGGCGCGCGCGACGGCCTGGTCGAGCTGTCCGGTGCGTTGCGCACCGTGGCCGTGAGCCTGACCAAGATCTGCAACGACCTGCGCTGGATGGGCTCCGGCCCCAACACCGGACTCGGCGAGCTCTCGTTGCCCGACCTCCAGCCGGGGTCGTCGATCATGCCCGGCAAGGTGAACCCCGTGGTGCCAGAGGCGGTGCTCATGGTGTGCGCCCGGGTGGTCGGCAACGACGCCACGGTCGCCTGGGCGGGCGCGAGCGGTGCGTTCGAGCTCAACGTGCAGATCCCGGTGATGGCGCTCGGCGTCCTGGAGTCCACCCGGCTGCTGGCCAACGCGAGCCGCCTGCTCGCGGACCGGACGATCGAGGGCCTGGTCGCCAACGAGGACCGGACCCGCGCGTACGCCGAGTCCTCGCCGTCGATCGTCACCCCGCTCAACCGGGTCATCGGGTACGAGGCCGCGGCCAAGGTCGCCAAGCACGCCGTCGCGCACAAGATCACGGTGCGCGAGGCCGTGATCGAGCTCGGCTTCGTCGAGCGGGGCGAGCTCACCGAGGCCGACCTGGACGCGGCGCTGGACGTGCTGTCGATGACGCGCCCGCCGCAGGCCTGAGCCGGTCACGCCACGCCGACCGGAACGGGTCCCGGCCCACGCCGGGCCCGATCCGGGGGAGGATGCCTGCGTGAGCATCGAAGACGTGGAGACCCGCCGCCTGCGCTGTGCCCTGTTCGTGGACTTCGACAACGTCTACATCGGGCTGCAACGCCTGGACAAGGCGGCTGCCGAGGCGTTCGCGGTCTCACCGGCGCACTGGTTGTCGGCCCTGGAGTCCGGCAGCGACGAGGACGGCGACTTCACCCGCCGGTTCCTGGTGCGCTCGTGCTACCTCAACCCGTCGGCGTTCTCCCAGTTCCGGCCCAACTTCACCAGGGCCGGGTTCAGCGTGGTCGACTGTCCGTCGCTGACCCAGCAGGGCAAGTCCAGCGCCGACATCAACCTGGTGCTCGACGCGGTGGACGCGCTCGCCGCCCACACCCGGTACGACGAGTTCGTCATCGTCTCGGCCGACGCCGACTTCACCCCCCTGGCGCTGCGCTGCCGGGCCGCCGACCGCCGCGTCACGATCGTCACGGCGGGTCCGGCCGCGAGCGCGTACCGGGCGGTGGCCGACACGGTCATCACCGCCGACGAGCTGGTCGAGCTGGTGCGCGAGCCGAGCGCGCCCGAGCCGGAGGACGAGCCCGAGATCGAGCCCGCGCCCAAGAACGGCGGACGCCGCCGCGCCTCGACGCCACCGGCCGGCCCGGCTCGAAGGGCGGTGCTGCGGGTGGTCCGCTCGGCCGACAAGCCGCTGCACGGCGGCACGGTCGCCGAGGCCGCCAAGCGCGCGGATCCGACGCTCGCCGGCTCGGACTGGGCGGGGTCGGGCGGGTTCTTCGCCTGGTTGGCGGCGGTCGTCCCCGAGCTGGGCACCGCGAGCAAGCCCTCCCCCGGCTGGGTCTGGGACCCCAAGCGCTTCAGCGAGGCGGACCTGCCCGGCGCCGAGGGCGAGGGCGTGGACCTGCCCCCGCTGCAACGCCAGGTGGTCGAGGTCACCGACATCCCGAACCTGCCGACCGAGCGCTACGGCGTCCTGCTGGCCGAGCTGGCCAAGGACGTGCGCGCCCACCCGTTCGAGCGGGCCGAGACCGCTCGCCGGGTCCGTGACGCGTGCCAGGCCGCCGGCGAGGCGATCGGCCGCGCCTCGGTCAACGCCGTGATCGCCGGCGTGCTGTACTCCGGGCTCGACCTGACCACCAAGCCGACCGCCGCCCAGGTCGCCGCGACCTGGACCGACTACGTCGTCGGGCTGTGCCGCGGGGCCCGGATGGAGCTGACCTCGCAGGACGAGGCGGCCATCCGGGCCTGGGTCGGCGGCAAGAAGCGCTGAGGCGCTACGCGCCGACCGGTTCGCGGACCTCCGGCTGCGCGGTCGCGACGGACAGCCGCTGCCGACGCGCGCCGAGCCGTCCCGCGGCCACCAGCGCCACGCCGCACCCGGCCCACAGGGCGAGGACCATGAGCGGGAAGCCGGCCGCCGCGCCGTCGAAGAACGCGACGGACCGCAGGGCCTGGACCAGCGCCCCCGGCGGGAGCGCCTGACCCAGCGACGCCCACCCGTCGGGCAGCATCTGCGGGGAGGTCGCGGCGGCGGACAGCGGGTTGCCGAGCAGGAGGATCGCCGGCGCGACCACTGCGACCCCGACCCGGCCCAGCACCGCGTGGGCACCCGTGACCGCACCCGACACCGCGAGCACCCCCAGGGCCACGACACCCGCCACACCCCAGGTCGCGGGCACCACGTCGAGCCAGGTCCCGGCGACCAGTGCCCCGATCCCGCCGGCCAGCGGCGCCGCGACCAGCAGTGTCACGAGCCGCGCACCCGCGCCGCGCACGGCGAGCGACGTCACGGTGCCGATCAGCAGCGCGCTCATCACGAGCGGCAGCACCATGGTGGGGAACCCCACCCCGTAGGTGTCCCCCGTCCCGCCGGGCACGACGACCTCGGCCGTGGCGGGAGCGGTCACCTGGACGCCCCTGGCGGCCAGCAGCTGCGTGCCCACGGCGTCGCCGACGCCTTCGAGCAGGGCCGCGACGCTCTGGCCGCCGCCGGGTGCGGTGAGCACGGTGACCCCGTCGGCCCCGAGCACCAGGGCTCCGGCGACGTCGCGGGACTCGATCGCCGAGCGGGCGGCGGACTCGTCGGCCATCGGGACCACGGCGAGGGCGCCCGGCTCGGCCTCGGAGAGCGCGGCGGCGACCTGCTGGACGGCGGGCTCGGGCCCGACCACGGCGACCGGGACGTCGCGCGGGGCCGTGCTGACCGCCGGCCAGGCGAACGCCGTGACCATCACCCCGACGACGAGCGCGAGGATCAGGCCGAGGGCGGCCGCGCGCACGGCGGGCCACGGCTCACGCGCGGCGGGCTCGGCCGCCGGTGCGGACAGGCTGGTGGACATCTCTCCTCCTAAACCGAACGTTCGTTCTCGATGACAGCATGCGCTGCGCCTTCGTGCGCTGTCAAGAACGATCGTTCGGTATAGGCTCGCGGCATCCGGGGACACGGCCCGGGAGCGCCCACGGCAGGAGGACCCCGTGCCACGCGTCAGCGACGAGTACCGCGCCGCCCGACGTGCCCAGGTGCTCGACGCCGCCCGCCGGTGCTTCGCCGCCGACGGGTTCCACCAGACCTCGATGGACGACGTCATCCGCGCCTCGGGCCTCTCGGCCGGGGCGGTCTACCAGTACTTCCGCAGCAAGGACGAGCTGATCGTCGCCGCGGCCGCCGAGGCGCTCGCGGAGATCCGGGCCACGCTCGACGGACTCGGGGGGACCAGGACGGCCTCCCCCGCCAAGGCCGTCGTCGAGGTGCTGCGCACCGTGCCGTTCGTCCACGTCGAGGGCACCACCGACGTGACCCGCATCGCGCTCAACGGCTGGACCGAGGCGCTGCGCAACCCGCAGCTGCACGCCCTCGTGCACGACGGCTACGCGGCCTTCCGCACCCAGATCGCGGCGCTGCTGCGGACCTGGCGGGACGAGGGCGCGGTGCGCGCCGACCTCGACCCCGACGCGACCGCGCCGATCCTGCTCTCGCTCGTGCTCGGCTACGTCGTGCAGCGCGCGCTGTTCGGCGACGAGGTCGACCCCGCGTCGTACGAGCGCGGCATCACCGACCTGCTCGGCGGGTGACGCCCGCGACCCCCGGCGGTGTGCCTACAGGTCCAGGCCCTCGAGCATCTCCGTGACCAGCGCGGCGATCGGTGACCGCTCGGACCGGGTCAGCGTGATGTGCGCGAACAGCGGGTGGCCCTTGAGAGCCTCGATCACCGCGGCGACCCCGTCGTGCCGGCCGACCCGCAGGTTGTCCCGCTGGGCCACGTCGTGGGTGAGCACCACGCGCGAGCTCTGGCCGATCCGGCTCAGCACGGTGAGCAGCACGTTGCGCTCCAGCGACTGGGCCTCGTCGACGATCACGAACGCGTCGTGCAGCGACCGGCCACGGATGTGGGTCAGCGGGAGCACCTCGAGCATCCCGCGGTCGACGACCTCCTCGACGACCTCTCCGGACACCACCGACCCGAGGGTGTCGAACACCGCCTGGCCCCAGGGGTTCATCTTCTCGTTCTCGGTGCCGGGCAGGTAGCCGAGCTCCTGGCCGCCGACGGCGTACAGCGGCCGGAACACCATGACCTTGCGGTGCTGGCGGCGCTCGAGCACGGCCTCCAGCCCGGCGCACAGCGCCAGGGCCGACTTGCCCGTCCCGGCGCGGCCACCGAGGGAGACGATGCCGACCTCCTCGTCGAGCAGCAGGTCGATCGCGATCCGCTGCTCCGCGCTGCGGCCGTGCAGCCCGAACGCGTCCAGGTCCCCGCGCACCAGCCGGAGCTGCTTGTCCGCCGTCACCCGGGCCAGGGCCGAGCCGCGCGCCGAGTGCACCACGACGCCGGTGTGGCACAGCAGCGGCCCGGGGTCCTGGCCCTCGAGGCTCACGTCGGCCAGGTCGAGGCGCTCGGACTCGTACAGGTGGGCCATCTGGTCCTCGGCGACGGTGAGCTCGCTCATCCCCGTCCAGCCGGAGTCCACCGCGAGCTCGTGCCGGTACTCCTCGGCGGCCAGCCCGACCGCGGAGGCCTTGACCCGCATCGGCAGGTCCTTGGACACCAGCGTGACGTCCTGGCCCTCGTCGGCGAGGTTCTTGGCGACAGCGAGGATGCGGCTGTCGTTGTCGCCCAGCCGGAACCCGGCCGGCAGCACGTCCTGGTCGATGTGGTTGAGCTCGACGCGCAGCGTCCCGCCGGCGTCGCCCACCGGGACCGCCTCGTCCAGGCGCCCGTGCCTGATCCGTAGGTCGTCGAGGGTACGTAGCGCGCTGCGGGCGAAGTAGCCCAGCTCGGCGTGGTGCCGCTTGGCCTCGAGCTCGGTGATGACCACCACGGGAAGCACGACGGCGTGCTCGGCGAACCGCAGCATCGCGCGCGGGTCGGACAGCAGGACCGAGGTGTCCAGGACGTAGGTGCGGCTCACGTGGGCTCCCCTCGCGCGGCGGCTCGCCGCGTCGGGTCGAGGTCACCGACGCGCACGCCGGCTCCCGGTGCGGTGGGCCCGGTCGGCCGGCCGAGAGGGCCGGGACCCGGCTCCCCCAGTCAGAGCCATCAGCTGGCCTCCCGAGGGACGACGGTCGCCGTCCTGAGTGCTTCGACGCTACGCCGCGCCCGCTCCGATCCCCGGACGACACGCGCGGGCGCGCGGGCCCGTAACCCACAGTTCACCCGCCGTCGTCGGCGAGGGCCGGGCCGGCGCGCTCAGCGGCCCAGGCGGCGCTCCCGGGCGGCGTACGAGCGCAGCGCCCGCAGGAAGTCCACACGCCGGAAGTCCGGCCAGTACGCCTCGCAGAAGTAGAACTCCGAGTGCACCGACTGCCACATCAGGAACCCGCTCAGCCGTTGCTCGCCGGAGGTGCGGATCACCAGGTCCGGATCGGGCTGGCCCTTGGTGTACAGGTGGTCGGCGATGTGCTCGACGTCGAACGACTCGGCCAGCTCCTCGATCGCGGTGCCGTTGGCGGCGTGCTCGCGCAGCAGGGACCGCACCGCGTCGGCGATCTCCCGGCGCCCGCCGTAGCCGACCGCCACGTTCACGTGCAGACCCGCGACGTCCGCCGTCGCGGCCTCCGCCTCGCGCAGCACGGCGGCGGTCCGGGGAGGGAGCAGCTCGAGCGCGCCCATCGCCTGCAGGTGCCACCGCCTCGCCGCGGCCAGGTCCGTCACCGCGTCGCCGATGATGCCCAGCAGGTCGTCCAGCTCCTCGGCCCCGCGCGACAGGTTGTCGGTGGAGAGCATCCACAGCGTCACCCGCTCGACGCCCACCTCCTCGCACCACCCGAGGACCTCGGCGATCTTGTCCGCGCCCGCCCGGTGGCCGTCGGCGGCCCGCGCGCCGAACGTCCGGGCCCAGCGCCGGTTGCCGTCGAGGATGACGCCGATGTGCCGGGGGCGGGCGTCCGCCGGAAGGCCTCTGGCCAGCTGCCGCTCGTACAGGCCGTACAGCGGGTTCGGCAGACGCATGGCGGCAATCTACGCCGCGCCGCCATGGCCCGGCGCGCCTGCCCGGCGGCGCGACGATCATGCACACAGCACCTCCCCACTCTCACCGGGCGACCTACCGGACGCCGACCTATCGTGACGACGACGAGGCAGGACGAGAGGCGCGATGGGCTCCACGACACGCGAGGGCGCCCGCTTGGCGCAGGCGGACCGCGGCTGGCGGCTCTGGGGCCCCTACCAGGCCGCACGCCAGTGGGGCACGGTGCGCGAGGACTACTCCGCCGACGGCGACGCCTGGGCGGCCTTCCCCTTCGAGCAGGCGTCGTCCCGCGCGTATCGGTGGGGCGAGGACGGCATCGCCGGACTGTGCGACTCGCACGGCTTCCTGCACCTGGCGCTCGCGCTGTGGAACGGCCACGACGAGCGGCTCAAGGAGCGGTTCTTCGGCCTGACCAACGCCCAGGGCAACCACGGCGAGGACGTCAAGGAGTACTGGTGGCCGCTGGACGCGACCCCGACGCACTCCTGGGGCGGCCTGCTGTACCGCTACCCGCAGGCCGCCTACCCCTACCGGGACCTGGTCGAGCAGAACGCCGCGCGCGGTCGCGACGTGCGCGAGTACGAGCTCGCCGACACCGGCGTGCTGGACGAGGACCGGTTCTTCGACGTCACGGTGCGCCACGCGAAGGCGGACGTCGACGACGTCCTGGTCACCGTCGAGGCGACCAACCGCGGGCCCGACCCGGCGACCATCCACCTGGTGCCGCAGCTGTGGTTCCGCAACACCTGGGCGTGGGGCCGGGATGACCGCACGCCCGTCATCGAGGTGGCCGACGCCCCCGTCGGACACGTGCTGCTCCGCGCCCACCACGACTTCCTCGGTGACTACGAGCTGCACGCGCAGGGCGAGCCCGAGGTGCTGGTCTGCGACAACGAGACCGACGTCGTCGGGCTGTGGGGCGCGGCGACGCCGACCACGCCCTACCCCAAGAACGGCGTCGAGCGCGCGGTGGTGCACGGCGACCGCACCGCGACCCACGCCGACGGCCGTGGCACCAAGGCGGGTCTGCGGTGGACGCGCGAGCTCGCGCCCGGGCAGACCACCACGATCCGGCTGCGCCTGCGCGCCGCCCGCCACGCCGCGGCCGACCCGTTCGCCGGCTTCGACGACGTGCTGGCCGCGCGCTCGGCCGAGGCGGACGAGTTCTACGCCGCCACCCTGCCGGCCGGCACCGACGCCACCGACCACGAGATCGCGCGCCGGGCGTTCGCCGGGCTGCTGTGGGGCAAGCAGGTCTACCGCTACTCGGTGCGCGAGTGGCTCGAGGGCGACCCGGCACAGCCCGCCCCGCCCCCGGACCGCCGCGCCGCCGGACGCCGCAACGTCGACTGGAGCCACCTCGAGCTCGCCGACGTCATCTCGATGCCCGACGACTGGGAGTACCCCTGGTTCGCCGCGTGGGACCTGGCCTTCCACGCGGTCACGCTCGCGCACATCGACCCGGCGTTCGCCAAGGAGCAGCTGCTGCTGATGTGCCGCGAGTGGGTCCAGCACCCCGCCGGCCAGCTGCCGGCGTACGAGTGGGAGTTCTCCGACGTCAACCCGCCGGTGCACGCCTGGGCTGCCTGGCAGGTGTACCTCATCGACGGGGCTCGGGACCGGGTGTTCCTGGGCACCGTGCTCAGCAAGCTGCTGCTCAACGTGTCGTGGTGGCTCAACCGCAAGGACGTCGCGGGCCAGGACCTGTACACCGGCGGGTTCCTCGGGATGGACAACATCTCGTTGTTCGACAGGTCCAAGGACGTCCCGCCCGGCCACCGGCTCGAGCAGTCCGACGCGACCAGCTGGGTGGCGTTCGCCTTCCTGTCGATGCTGCGCATGGCGCAGGAGCTCGCCCGGCACGACCCGACCTGGGAGGAGCTCGCCACCACGTTCCTGGAGCGCTTCCTGGCGATCGCCGAGGCCACCGAGGCCTTCGGCACCTCGGACGTGCGCCTGTGGGACGAGGAGGACGGCTTCTTCTACGACGTCCTGGTCGACGACGCCGGCCACGCCGAGCGGGTGCGCGTGCGGTCCCTGGTGGGCCTGGTCCCGCTGCTGGCGGTCGCGCTCGAGCCGCACTGGGTCGCCACCGACCTGCCCGGGTACACCGGCCGGCGCGGCTGGATCGAGGAGCACCGCGCGGATCTGCTCTCCCAGTGCCTGGTCACCCATCCCGACGCGACCAGCGCCGGCACCCTCGCCCTCGTCGACCCCGGGCGTTGGCGGCGGCTGCTCGCCCGGCTCCTGGACCCGGGCGAGTTCTGGTCCGACCACGGCGTGCGGTCGTTGTCCGCGGCCTACCGTCCCGGCGCGACGGACGACCTGGCCGGGCGCATGCTGGCCATCGAGTACGACCCCGGCGCCTCGCGCTCGGGCCTGTTCGGGGGGAACTCCAACTGGCGCGGGCCGGTGTGGCTGCCGGTCAACGCGCTGCTCGTCGACGCCCTGCACACCTACGCGGACGGCGCGGGTCGCGACCTGCGCGTCGAGCTCCCGACCGGCAGCGGCCGCGCGGCCGACCTGCACGCGGTGGCCGACGACCTCACCGAGCGCCTGCTGGGCCTGTTCCGACCGGGACCGGACGGTCGACGGCCGGGCGACCCGGTCGACCACCCGGGAGGGCCGCTGTGGTCCCACCCGACGTTCAGCGAGTACTTCCACGGCGACACCGGCGCGGGGCTCGGCGCCAGCCACCAGACCGGCTGGACCGCCCTGGTCGCCCACCTGATCTTCGAGAAGGGACGCACAGATGGCAGCCAAGGAGACTGAGGGCCCGCTCGCGGGCCGGACCGTGATCGTCACCGGCGGCGCGACGGGCATCGGCGCCGCGATCGTCACGGCCGTGGCCGACGCGGGCGCCGCGGTGGTGATCGACTACGTCGGGTCCTCGACAGCGGCCGACGCGGCGGTGGCGACCCTCACCGCGGCCGGGCGCCGCGCACTGGCGGTGCAGGCCGACGTGTCCCGGCCCGACGACCTGACCCGACTGGTCGCCGCTGCCGTCGCGGAGTTCGGCCGGCTCGACGTGATGGTCAACAACGCCGGGATCGAGACCAGGCACACCCTGCTGGAGACCACCGAGAAGGACTACGACGCGGTGCTCGGGGTGAACCTCAAGGGCGCCTTCTTCGGCATGCAGGCCGCGGCCCGCCAGTTCGTCGCGCAGGGCGGCGGCGGCGTGGTGGTCAACATCTCCTCGGTGCACGAGGACTGGCCGATGCCGGGCAACACCGCCTACTGCGTCTCCAAGGGCGGCATGCGGATGCTCACCCGCACCGCCGGCGTCGAGCTCGGCGCGCACGGAATCCGGGTGGTGGGTGTGGCGCCCGGCGCCGTGGACACCCCGATCAACGCCTCGACCGAGGCCGACCCGGCCAAGATGCGGGCCCTGGACGCCGCGATCCCGCTGGGCCACGTGGCCGAGCCCGGCGAGATCGGCGCCGTGGTCGCGTTCCTGGCCTCCGACGCGGCGCGCTACGTCACCGCGACGACCGTGGTGGTCGACGGCGGCCTCATGCAGTCCAGCCTGGGGCTGTGACCCGGCGCCTCGACAAGCAGGCCCTGGCGACGTTCGGGGCCGAGGCTGTGGCGACCGCGCTGCTCATGGTCGGGGGCCTCACGGCGGTGATCCTGGTGGTGTCCCCGACCGGTCCGCTGGCCGGGCTGGACGTGCCGGGCTGGGTCCGCCGGTTCGCCGCCGGCGGGCTGTTCGGCCTGTCCGGCACGGCCGCGACGCTGTCGCGCTGGGGTCGGCGCTCGGGCGCCCACCTCAACCCCGCGGTCACCCTCGCCTTCCGGGCCGAGGGCACGATCTCGACGGCGCGCGCGGCCGGTTACGTCGCCGCCCAGGCGCTCGGGGCGGTGGCCGGTGCGGCCGTCGTGCGGCTGTGGGGCCCGTGGGGCCGGGGCGTCGGGTGGGGCACCACCGTGCCCGCGGTGGGGCTGCCCGGCTGGCAGGCCGCGGGCCTGGAGGCCCTGGTGACGCTCGCGCTCGTCACCGTCGTGCTCTCGATGGCCGCGCGGCCGAGGGTGCGGCACCTGACGCCGTGGACGATGGGGCCGCTCTACGCCGTGATGGTGGCGATCGAGGCTCCCCTGACCGGCACGAGCAGCAACCCCGCCCGCAGCCTCGGCCCCGCGCTGGTGACCTGGACGTGGACCGACGCATGGGTCTACTGGGTCGGGCCCGCGGTGGGTGCGCTGGCGGGGGTCGGCCTGCTCCGGTTGCTCACGCGGCACCGGGTGACCGAGGCCAGACTGGTCTACGACCGGCTGGTCCACGAGGCCGAGGCGGAGGTCCGCAAGGCGGCGTACACGGTCGTCGACGACGTCTCGGTCGAGGTGCGGCGGCTGCGTCGTGACCACGGACCTACGGTGCCGTAGGGTAGAACTTACGGAACCGTAGGTAGCGGTTCGCGAGTGCAGGAGGTGTCATGGCGGCTGAGCTCGCCGCGGCGGTCAAGCCGCGCCTGCGCGGCTGGATCCACGCCGGGATGGCACCGCTGGTGCTGGCCGGCTCGATCGTCCTGGTGGTGCTCGCCCCCACGCCGGCGGGCAAGGCCTCGACGGCGGTCTTCGGCGTCACGGCGATCCTGCTGTTCGGCACCAGCGCGATCTACCACCGCTTCAACTGGTCGCCGAGGCCGCTGGCCATCCTTCGCCGGATGGACCACACGAACATCTTCCTCATCATCGCGGGCACCTACACGCCGCTGGCCGTGCTGCTGCTGCCCGCAGCGACCGCGCGCGTGCTGCTGATCGTGGTGTGGGCCGGTGCGATCGCCGGCCTGCTCGCGCGGGTGTTCTGGCTCGGCGCGCCGCGCTGGTTCTACACACCGATCTACGTGGCGCTGGGCTGGGTCGCCGTGTGGTTCCTCGACGACTTCTGGCGCACCGACCTCACGCCCTACGGCCCGACGATCGTGTGGTTCGTCGCCGCCGGCGGGCTGGCCTACACGCTCGGCGCGGTGGTCTACGGCACCAAGTGGCCCAACCCGAGCCCCCGGTGGTTCGGGTTCCACGAGGTCTTCCACTCGCTGACCGTGGTCGGGTACGTCACGCACTACATCGCGGTGAGCATCGCCGCCTACACGGTCCAGCCGACCTGACCCCGCGCCGGTGACCGGGCGGGCGCCCGTAGGCCGCTCTGCCGCCCGGCCTAGCCGACGATCGAGTCGAGCTCGGTCGCCCTGGCCGCCACGACGTCGGCCGCCTCGCGCAGGCGCGTGATCGACTCGGTGGACCCGGCCATCGCCGACGCGACCGCGGTGATGCCCTGGCTCATCTCGCCGGCCACGGCCGCCTGCTCGCGCACCGCGTCGGCCACCGTGGTCTGCTGCGTGCGCACCTGGTCGATGAGCTGCACGATCTCGCCGATCGAGCCCACGGCGGCCGAGCTCGCGGCCTCCATCGCGCTGATCATCTGGGTGATCTCGTCGGTCGCCTCCCGGGTACGGTCCGCGAGGCTCTTGACCTCGCCCGCGACCACCGCGAAGCCGCGACCGGCCTCACCGGCCCGCGCCGCCTCGATCGTCGCGTTGAGCGCCAGCAGGTGCGTCTGCTCCGCGATGGAGGTGATGAGGTTGCTGACCGCGCCGATCTTCGCCACGGCGCCGTCCAGGTCGGCGAGCCGATCGCCCGCGGCCCCCGCGGCCCCGACCGCCGTCGCGGTGCCCTCGCTCGCCGCCGCGGAGCTCGACGCGATCTCCCGGATGCTCGCCGACATCTGCTCCGAGCCGGCCGCGACGACCGAAGCGCGCGACGTGACCTCCTGCGTGCTGGCCGAGATCTCGTCGCCCAGGCCGGTGAGCACGACGGCAGAGGCGGCCAGCTGGTCGGCCGCGGCCTTCGAGGCGCGCTCCAGGGCCTGCGCCGCGGTCACATCCGCCCACACCCCGACGAAGCCGTGGGCGTGCCTGGCGACGCTGAGGTCGATCGTGACCGTCGTCTCGTCCGACTCCGCGCGCGTGAGCATGTGCACGGGGAAGTCCACCCTGCCCTGGATGATCCCCGCGAGCTCCTTGCGCAGCGCAGGCATGACCTGCGGCCCGTAGCTCGCCGTGACCTTCTCCGCGAGGGCCGCGCCCGCCGCGTTGCGGAACACCACGGCGCCCGACGCGTCGGTCACGAGGACCGCCGCCGGCATCGCCTCGATGATGGACGTGAGCGCGGCCTGATCCGTCAGGAACGTCGGCTCGGGGCGGGCGGCGCGGGCGCGTCTCATCGTGTCCTCTCGGTCGTGGGAGCACCGACCAGATCGGCCCGCCGGCCGCGCTGCTGAGGGTTCCGCCGCGAATCAGTCGCGAATCGTCCGCAATCCCCGCCCCGGCGCGCCCGACACCACGCGGTAGCGACGGTTGGCCAAGGACGGGTTCGTCGCCCGGACCTCGTCGACCAACGCTCGGTCCACCTCGACATCGAGCACGTCGCCGTCGGTGCGCGCCACCTCGAGCCCGGCCGGGTCGACGGCGAGCAGATCGCCCACCACGCCACGGCCCCGCATCGGCACGCCCAGCACCCAGACCGTGTTCTCGATCGCCCGGGCGCGCAGCAGGGTGCGCCAGTGGTCGGACTTGAGCTCGCGGGTGGCGGCCGAGCCCGCCCACGCGGCCGGGACCGCGATCGCCTGCGCGCCGGCGTCGACCAGCCGTCTCGCCGACTCGGGGAAGCGCAGGTCGTAGCAGGTCATCACACCCACCGCGAGGCCGTCGACGTCCACGACCAGCGGCGCCGCGTCCGGCGGCCCGGGGACCAACCGGTCCGACTCACGCTGGCCGAACGCGTCGTACAGGTGCACCTTGACGTAGCTGCCCACGATGGCGCCGTCCCGCACCGCGACGACGGCGTTGAGCGCGCGCCCGGCGGAGTCGAGCCCGGCGGGGAGCACCGTCCCGGCCAGCACCGTCGGACCGCCGGCCGCGGTCGCCTCACGCAGCGCCGTCACGAACGGGCCGTCCAGCGGCTCGGCGAGGTCGCGGCCCACGCCGCGGGGGTCGAACGCCGCGGCGTACTCCGGGAGCACCACCAGGCGCGCACCGGCGTCGGCACCCGCCCGGACGGCGGCGAGGGCTGCCGCGCGGTTGGCCGCCGCGTCGGCCGTCGAGCGCATCGCGACCAGCCGGACACGCACCACGTCAGGCCTTGTCGGTGGGGTGCGGCGCGTCGGCGCCGCCTGCCGCGTCGGGCGACTCGGGCTCCGCGTCGCCGGGCGTCTCCGCCTCCGGCTCGGGCCGCCGGCTCAGCCGACGCATCCGGGTGACCATGTTGAGCATCAGGACCATCACGGCGACCACCACGGCCGCGGTGACCAGGAACCCGAGCAGCCCGGGGCTGTAGTCGTACGGCTGGAGCGAGCCACCCGGGGAGGGCGACGGCGTGGCGGCCGCGGCCGCGGCTGCGAGCCCCGCGAGCGCGCTCACCGGTCGTCCTCGGCGTGCACACCGGCGAACAGGTCGTCCTCGGGCAGGTTCACCGGGACCCGGGCGTCGGCGAGCTCGAACTCCTCCACCGGCCAGATCGACGGCTCCAGGTCTCGCGGGACGGCGAAGAAGAACCCGTTCGGGTCGACCTGGGTGGCGTGCGCGCGCAGCGCGGCGTCCCGGGCGCCGAACCAGTCGGCGCACTCCACCCGCGTGGTCACCGGTCGCTCGGGCACCTCGCGGACCTCGCGGCTCTCGATCCAGTCGCCGAAGGGCGAGTGCAGCCCGGCGGCGAGGAGCGCCTCGTGGACCGTACGCATCCGTCGCAGCGAGAAGTCGTGGTTGTAGTAGAGCTTGAGCGGGGCCCACGGTCGGCCGTGACCGCGGTACCGCTCGGGGTCGCCGGCGGCGTGGTAGGCCTCGTACGCCACCCGGTGGGTCATGATGTGGTCCGGGTGCGGGTAGCCGCCGGTCGGGTCGTAGGTGGTCATCACGTGCGGCCGGAAGGACCGGACCAGCTCCACCAGCGGGGCCGCCGCGTCCTCGAGCGGGGTGAGTGCGAAGCAGCCGTCGGGCAGCGGCGGCAGCGGGTCGCCCTCCGGCAGCCCGGAGTCGACGAAGCCCAGCCAGTGCTGGCGCACGCCGAGCGCCGCCGCGGCCGCCGCCATCTCCTCGCGGCGTACTGCGGCCATCTCGTCGGCGGGCACCTCGCGCGGGTAGCTCGGGTTGAGCACGCTGCCGCGCTCTCCCCCGGTGCAGCTGACCACGAGGACGTCCACGCCCTGCGCCGCGTAGCGGGCGGTGGTCGCCGCGCCCTTGCTGGACTCGTCGTCGGGATGGGCGTGCACCGCCATGAGCCGCAGACCGGTCCGGTCGGTCACGATCCTCCCTCCGGCGCCCCACCACCGGGGCGCACCGGCCACAATGGTCTCCCATCGACCCGTCGGCGCGCGACCAGGCCGCGCACCGTCCACCGGGCCGGAGTCCGGCCCAACCCCGATCGACCACCGCTAGGAGCGCAGCATGTCCGCACCGGCACCGCCCGAGGGCCGCTACGGCCCGGCGCCCACCGCGCGCCGACGCCGGTGGACCGTGGCGGCGATCGGCACCGGCGCGGCGCTCGGCGTGGCGTTCGTGGTGTGGCTCGGCCTGATCAACGCGAGCCCGCCGGTGTCCTGGAAGGACGTCGGGTTCTCGGTGGACGGCGACGCGAGCGTCGAGGTCACGTTCGACGTGATGCGCTCGGACCCGTCGATCCCGGCGCAGTGCCGGATCCAGGCGCTGAACAGGTACTACGCCCAGGTCGGCGTGGTCACCGTGGACATCGCCGCGGGGACGCTCGGGGCCCAGCGCGAGCACGCCACGGTCGCCACGTCCGAGGAGGCCACGACCGGCATCGTCCAGACCTGCTGGCTGGTCGGCGAGGGCTGACCCCGGGTTCTCACCCAACGGCGGGCAGGCCGCGCGACGGCCTCGTTGCTATCCTTATCCTTCCCGCGCCGCTGAGCCCAGCGTCCCGCGCCCGCTCGCAGGGACCGCCCGGTGCGGCCCCGGCCTACACCCGCATCACGTTGCACGGAGGTTCTCGTGTCCGAGTCGACGTCGACCACCTGGCTGACCCAGGAGGCCTACGACCGCCTGTCCGCCGAGCTGGCCGAGCTCTCGACCAACGGCCGCACCGACATCGCCAAGAAGATCGAGGCGGCGCGGTCCGAGGGCGACCTCAAGGAGAACGGCGGGTACCACGCGGCGCGCGAGGAGCAGGGCAAGATCGAGGCCCGGATCCGCCAGCTCACCGACCTGCTGCGGCACGCGACCGTCGGCGAGGCACCCAAGGACGACGGCGTCGTCGAGCCCGGCATGGTCGTCACGGCCGTGGTCGCCGGCGACGAGATGACCTTCCTGCTCGGCTCCCGCGAGGCCGCCGGCGGCACCGACCTGGACGTCTACAGCGAGAAGTCCCCGATGGGCGCGGCGATGCTCGGCCACGCGGTCGGCGACACGACGTCCTACACGACGCCCGGCGGCAAGACCATCGAGGTCGTCATCAAGGACGCCAAGCCCTTCATCCCCTGACAGGGGTCGGTCGACGCAATCCCGGCGCCCCACGCGGCGAAGCGACGCCCAGACACCGATCCGTGCGTGCGCGTCCACACTGCGGATGCCGAACCGGGCCCCCACCGCCCCTCGCCGCGCCGGCCGCCGCCACAGCCGGGCTTCCGTCGACGACGCCCGGTGAGCAGCCCACGCGGATCAGGTGACCGGAGGTGCAGCAGTGACTGGTGCGCTGCCCCACCCGCCCCGTCCGCCGCTCCCGTCACATGAACCGCGCCGGCTGCTCACGGTCCGCACGTAGCCGCAGATGGTGTGCCTCGGCCGACAGGCAGCTGAGCCCGTTCAGCCGGCGTCAGCTCGACGTCGGGCTCAGGCTCGCTGGTCTCGGCGCCTCGAGTCGGCGACGGCGACCCCGAGGGCGAGCACGATCGGCAGGATCGATGCGAGACGAAGGACTGCGGCTGCGGCGGGCGGCATGGCGAAGGCCGTCGCCACCATGCCGACCGCCAGCATCATCAGCGCCGCGGCTCCACGGCGTGCATGCCCCCCGGTGCCAACCACGCGCTCAGCCTAGGTCCCGCGCGGCAGGGCGTTCGCGCGGTCATGCGCGGGTCTGCCCGACGGGCGATCAGCGACCCAACGCCCGCCGGCCGGCTGGCGCCATCCGACCTTCGGCCTCGAGCCGGTCGGCGATGGCGAGGTTGCGTGCCGAGCTCGTGCCGCGCGAGCGCCTGGGGGCGAACTTCTGCAGGTACGACGTCGAGTCGTGGCCGCGTCGGCTGCTCTCGCTCCATCCGAAGGCGATGCCGGCCTCCAGCACGTCGTGGAAGCTCACCGAGGGCACGCCGCTGCGGGTCTTCTGCAGGCGCACCCAGATCCCGGGGTGGGTCGCATGGTGCACGTCGAGCCATGACCACAGCTCCTCTGCCGTGGCGAAGGAGATGACCTCAAGCTCCTCGGGCACGGCGCCAACGCTACGAGCCACGACCGACACCGCTCGACCGGCCGACGTGGCGCCAGCCCGGTAGGAACGGCCATCCGGTCATGCCGCGCACGGCGCTCGGCGGCCCGGGCCCCCGATCAGACCAGCACGTACCCTCGCTCGACCAGCTGGGCCCGCAGCTGGTCGGCGTGGTCGGGGCCGCGGGTCTCCAGCTGCACCGCGATCTCCACGTCGTCCACCGCGAGGTCCGGCGCGGTGCGGTCGTGCTCGACGTGCACCACGTTGCCGCCGGCCGCGGCGATCTCGGTGAGCAGCGCCGCGAGGTGCCCGGGGGTGTCGTCGACCCGCACGCGCAGCAGCAGGTAGCGCCCGGCCGCCGCGAGGCCGTGCCGCACCACGCGCAGCAGCAGCAGCGGGTCGATGTTGCCGCCGGAGAGCACCACCGTCGTGGGCCCGGAGACCTCGAGCCCCGCCATCAGGGCCGCGACGCCCGCGGCGCCGGACGGCTCGACCAGCAGCTTCGCTCGCTCGGCGACCAGCAGCAGGGCCTTGGACAGGTCCTCCTCGCCCACCGTGACGACCTCGACGCCGGCCTCGGTGAGCAGCGAGAACGGCACGTCACCGGGCCGCGCGATCGCGATGCCGTCGGCCATCGTGCGCATCTTCTCCGCCGGGATCGGGTGGCCTGCGGCCATCGACGGGGGGTAGGCGGCGGCACCGGCGGCCTGCACGCCGATCACCCGGACCCCCTGGTCGGCGAGCGCGACCGCGATGCCCGCCGCCAGCCCGCCCCCGCCGATCGGCACGACGACGGTGCGCACGCCCGGCACCTGCTCGCCGATCTCCAGGCCCACGGTCCCCTGGCCCCGGACGATGTCCACGTGGTCGAACGGGTGGATGAGCACGGCACCGGTGCGCTCGGAGAACTCGCGGGCCACGACCAGCGCCTCGTCCACCGTGGTGCCGGCGTGGTGGACCTGGGCGCCGTACTGCTTGGTCGCCGCGATCTTGGGCAACGCGGCGCCCTCCGGCATGAACACCGTGGACCGCAGCCCGAGGATCTGGGCCGCGAGCGCGACGCCCTGCGCGTGGTTACCGGCGCTCGCGGCGACGACGCCGCGCTCCTTCTCCTGCGGGCTGAGCCGCGAGATGCGGGTGTAGGCGCCGCGGATCTTGAACGACCCGGCGCGCTGCAGGTTCTCGCACTTGAGCACCACGCGGCTGCCGACGATCGCCGACAGCGCCCGGCTCTCCTCGACGGGCGTGCGCAGGCTCACCCCGTCCAGCAGGCGCTGCGCCTCGACGATCTCCTCGCGCGTGACGGCGCTCACCGCGCCTCCTCCGGCTCGTCGGTCCCGCCGGTGTCCGACGCGGGTTCGTCCAGGCTGCCGTGCGCGTTGAGCGCCGCGAGCCTGCGTTCGAGCCCGTCGGCGTCGCTGCCCAGGTCCGGGAACTTGTCATGGCCGTGCAGGTAGAGCACGACGGTGTTCAAGGTCGCCACGAACGGTACGGCGAGCAGGGCCCCGACCACGCCGGCCGCGAGCGACCCGGCCGCCACCGCGAGCAGCACCGCGACCGGGTGCACCGCCACCGCGTGGCCCAGGAGGAGCGGCTGGAGCACGTGCCCCTCGATCTGCTGGACCGCGAGCACCACCCCGAGCATGATCAGCGCGCTGGCCGGGCCCTGGTCCACCAGGGCCACGAGCACGGCGATCGCTCCGGTGGCGATCGCACCGACGAACGGCACGAAGCTCGCCAGGAACACCAGCACGCCCAGTGGCACCACCAGCGGCAGGCCGAGGAACAGCGCCCCGAGGCTGATGCCGATCGCGTCGATCGCCGCGACCAGGATCTGCGTGCGGGTGAACGCTGAGAGCGTGATGAGCCCGCGCCGGCCGGCCTCGTGCACCCGCTCGCGCGACGGCGCGGGCAGCAGGCGCACCAACCAGGTCCAGATCAGCGGACCGTCCTTGAGGAAGAACAGCAGGCAGAACAACGTGATGAGGCCGCCGGCCAGCACGTGGCCCACGGTCGTGGTGAAGGACAGCGCCCCGGACACCAGCGTGCCGGAGTTGGCCTGGAGCTGGTCGGTGATCTGCGACAGGTAGTTCTGGATCTGGGTCGCGTCCAGGCCGAGCGGCCCCTCGGACAGGTACGTGACCAGCTCGTCCAACCCCGCGGCGGCCTGGTTCCACAGGTCGGTGAAGCCGCTCGCGATCTGCTGCCCGGCCAGCGCGAGGAGCCCGCCGACCACCCCGACCAGCGCCAGCACGGCCACGACTGCGGCGGCACCGCGCCACATCCTGGCCCGGGAGACCAGCAGGTCCACGAGCGGCTGGAGCAGCACGGTGAGCAGCAGCGCGAGCACCACCGGCACCCAGATCACCTTGCCGACGCCCATCAGGGCCACCAGGCCCCCGATCGCCAGCCCGATGACGAGGACCCGCCATGACCAGGAGGCGGCGGCGCGCACGCTGGGCGGGACGGAGTGGTCGGAGGTGTCGGCGCTCTGGCTCACGGTGCCCAGGCTAGGGGACGGAACACCCGACCCGTCCACGACGTTGACCGCGACGAACGTGACCGCAGACCCAGCACGGAGGTGAGGCATGTTCAGCCGGACCAGCCCGACGATGGTGACGCCCCAGGCGGCGCTGCGCGGACGCGACTTCTACGACTTCCCGATCCCCGAGAAGCACGCGGTGCTCGGCACCCCGTTGCAGGGGCCCTGGCCCGAGGGCACCGTGGTGATCTACCTGGCCCTCGGCTGCTTCTGGGGCGCGGAGAAGGCGATGTGGGAGCTGCCCGGCGTGGTGACCACGGCCGCCGGCTACATGGGCGGCTACACCTCGCACCCCACCTACGAGGAGACCTGCACCGGCTACACCGGGCACACCGAGACGGTGATGGTCGCCTACGACCCGACGGTGCTGCCCACCGCGGAGCTGCTGCGCACCTTCTGGCAGCTGCACGACCCGACCCAGGGCTTCCGCCAGGGCAACGACCGCGGCACCCAGTACCGCTCGGCGATCTTCACCACCACCGACGAGCAGTACGAGGCGGCGATCGCGACCCGCGACGCCTACGCCCCCGAGCTGCGCGCGCACGGCTACGGCGACATCACCACGGAGATCCGCTCGGTGAACGACCGCGACGGCGTGGTGGGAGCCGGCGAGTTCTACTACGCCGAGGACTACCACCAGCAGTACCTGCACAAGGTCCCGCACGGCTACTGCCCGGTCCACTCGACCGGCGTGGCCTGCCCGATCCCGAGCTGAGCACGGTTCTGGAAGCGGATCGGTCGGCTTCTGACCGATCCGCTTCCAGAAGCTGGCCGGGGGTGAACCCCCACCCGGGGTCGGGGTTCGTCATCCCAAAGTCGTACCCCGCGCAGCGGCGAAGATCGGCCTCACGACGGTGCCGAGGGCCCGCCCCCAGTTCCTAGGTTCGTACTCGTCACACCGACGAGGAGGAACCATGATCGAGGCACAGGGCCTGACCAAGCGGTACGGCCCCACGACGGCGGTCGACCACATGTCGTTCACCGTCCAGCCCGGCCGGGTCACCGGCTTCCTGGGCCCGAACGGCGCAGGCAAGTCGACGACGATGCGGATGATCGTCGGGCTGGACCGCCCGACGCACGGCACCGTCACCGTCAACGGCCGTCACTACGCCGAGCACCACGCCCCGCTGCAGGAGGTCGGGGCCCTGCTGGACGCGAAGGCCGTGCACACCGGCCGCACCGCCCGCAACCACCTGCGTGCCATGGCCGCGACCCACGGGATCGCCACCAAGCGCGTCGACGAGGTCATCGAGATGACCGGGCTCGGCTCGGTCGCCGACAAGCGCGTCGGCGGCTTCTCGCTGGGCATGGGCCAGCGGCTGGGCATCGCCTCGGCGCTGCTCGGCGACCCGCAGACGCTCATCCTGGACGAGCCGGTCAACGGCCTGGACCCCGAGGGCGTGCTGTGGGTGCGGAACCTGACCAAGTACCTCGCGAGCCAGGGCCGTACGGTCTTCCTGTCCTCGCACCTGATGAGCGAGATGGCCCTGACCGCCGACCACATCATCGTGGTGGGCCGCGGACGGGTGCTCGCCGACGCCCCGGTGGCCGACGTGGTCGCCGGCGCCCAGGGCTCGATGGTGCGCGTGCGCAGCCCGCGGGCCGACCACCTGGAGGACCTGCTGCGCCGGGCCGGCGCAGCGGTCACCGCCACCGAGCCCGGGCTGCTCGAGGTCAGCGGCAGCACGGCCGAGCAGATCGGCAACACCGCCGCCGCGGCAGGCCTGCCGCTGCACGAGCTCACCCCGGTGGGCAGCTCCCTCGAGGACGCCTACCTCCAGCTGACCGCCGACGAGGTCGAGTACCACTCCACCCCGGTCGGCACCACACCCGCGACCGGCCGCGAGCCGGAGACCCTTGGAGCAGCCCGATGAGCGCCGCGACCGCAACCCTCACCCCCACCCCGACCGCCCCGGCGGTCACCGTCCGGCCGGTCTCGTTCGCCCGGACCGTGCACGCGGAGTGGATCAAGTTCTGGACCGTCCGATCGACCGTGTGGACCCTCGTGGCGACCGTGGTCGTCATGGTCGGTGTCAGCGCGCTGGCAGCCTGGGGCACCACGACCGAGGCCGTGGACGCCGGGGCGGGCCCGATGAACGTCGCGATGCTGCTCAGCGCCGGCTACCAGCTGGCCCAGCTCGCCGTCGCCGTCCTGGGCGTGCTGACCGTCAGCGGGGAGTACTCGACCGGGATGATCCGATCGACGCTCGCGGCCGTGCCGCGGCGGACGCCGGTGATCGCCGCCAAGGCGCTGGTCCTCAGCGCCGTGGTGCTGGTGGTCTCGGTGGTCTCGATGGCCCTGTCCTACGTCGCGACGATGCCCTGGCACGACCAGCTCAACGCGACGTTCGACCTGACCGACGCCGAGACCCTGCGGATGACCGTCGGGCTCCCGCTGTACCTCATGGCGATCGCCCTGTTCGCGTTCGCCGTGGGTGCACTGCTGCGGCACAGCGCAGCGGCGCTCACCGCGGTGATCGCCCTGCTGCTCGTGGTCGAGAACGTGCTGATGATCATCCCGCTGCGGGCCGTGGAGCTGATCAGCCCGTTCCTGCCGTCCACGGCGGGCCGTCGGGTGCTCCTCGACTCCGAGATGCTCAGCGCCACCGACGCCGCCACCTCCGGCGCGCACCTGACGCCCTGGCAGGGCTACGGCGTGCTGGTCGCCTGGGCCGTCGTCCTGCTCGTGGCGGCCGCAGGGCTGCTGCGCCGCCGGGACGCCTGACCCGCCCGCGCCGCACGGGGTGGGAGAGTGAGGTCGTGACCGAGACCGGGCCCTTCACGGAGCTGAACTCGCGCCGGTTGGGCCCGGTCCGTCGCTTCTTCCTGCGGCACCCGCGGGCGATGGACGGTGTGGTGGTGGCGCTGACGGCGCTGACCGCCGGCTCCTCCGGGATCGGTGTGGAGCCCAACCGGCCGGTGGCGGCGGGCCTCGGGTTCGCCGGCGCCGCCGCCCTCGCGCTCGTCTGGCGCCGGTCACGACCCCTCGTCGTGACCGGCGCCGTCGTCGCGCTCGGGGTGCTCTCGCTGGCCACGACCGGATCGTTCGGCGGGCTCGAGCTCGCCGTGGCGTTCGCGCTCTACGCGGTGGCGGCGTCCCGCCCGGCGAGGACCGCCTGGCTGACGGCGTCGGTGGCGTTCGCGACGGCCGCCGGCGCGGTGTGGCTCTGGGAGGAGCCGAGCGCCGACCCCACCAGGCGCGGCCCGGACGGCGACTACGTGCTCACCGACGACCGGCTGGGCAACACGACGGTGCTCGTCATCCTCGTGCTCGCCGCGATGGCGATCGGGATCAGCGTCCGCAACCGGCGCGAGCACCTGGCCGACCTCATGGAACGGGCCAACGCCCTGTCGCGCGACCGGGACCGGCAGGCGCAGCTCGCCCGCGCCGCCGAGCGCAGCCGGATCGCCCGCGAGATGCACGACGTCGTCGCGCACAGCCTGTCGGTGATGATCACCCTCGCGGACGGCGCCTCGGCGGCCCTGGACCGCGCACCCGACCGGTCGCGGGCGGCACTGGCCGAGCTGTCCTCGACCGGCCGGACGGCGCTGGGCGACATGCGGCGCGTCCTGGGCGCCCTCGCCGACGACGGCGCCCCGCTCGAGCCCACCGGCGAGGGTCAGGACCTGCCGACCCTCGTCGAGCGCTTCCGGACCGCCGGCCTGCCCGTGCACGCCGAGGGGCTGCGCCTGGAGCCGCCCTCGGATACCGGCCTGCGTCTGGCGCTCTACCGCGTGGTGCAGGAGGCCCTGACCAACGTGCTGCGACACGCACCCGGCACCCCCCAGGTCGACGTGGTGCTGCGCCACGACCCGGACCGCTGGGAGGTCGAGGTCACCGACCACGGCGGCGTGGTGCCCGCGCCGGACGCCGGCGGGTCCGGCCTTGGCCTGATCGGCATGCGGGAGCGGGCCGAGGTGCTGGGCGGCACCGTCGAGGCCGGGCCGTGGGAGCACGGCTGGCGGGTGCACGTGACCATCCCCACCTCGGAGGCGCACCGATGACCGGACCGATCCGCGTGCTGCTCGTGGACGACCAGGCGCTCATGCGGATGGGCTTCGCGATGGTCCTGGACGCCGAGGACGACCTGGAGGTGGTCGGCGAGGCGGGCGACGGCGCGACCGCGCTGGCCCAGGTGCGCGCGCTGCGGCCCGACGTGGTGCTCATGGACGTACGGATGCCCGGGATGAACGGGATCGAGGCCACCGAGCGGCTGACCGCCGAGCACCCCGAGGTGCGCGTGCTCGTGCTGACCACGTTCGACCTGGACGAGTACGCGTTCGCGGCGCTGCGGGCGGGGGCCAGCGGGTTCCTGCTCAAGGACGCCGAGCCGGCTGCGCTGGTCACGGCGATCCGCACGGTGGCGTCCGGCGAGGCGGTGGTCGCGCCTCGGGTGACCCGCCGGATGCTCGAGCTGTTCGCGCCGCACCTGCCGGTGCACGCCGACGCCCCGACGGGTGGGACCGACCCCCGCCTGGCCGAGCTGACCCCGCGCGAGGTCGAGGTGCTGCGCGCCGTCGCACGCGGCCTGTCCAACGCGGAGATCGCCGCTGAGCTGGTGCTGTCCGAGGCAACGGTCAAGACGCACGTCGGCCGGATCCTGGCGAAGCTCGAGGTCCGCGACCGCGTGCAGGCCGTGATCGTCGCCTACGAGACGGGCCTGGTCGAACGTTGACGGGCCCCGTGCCGCGCGAGGTGGCGCGGCACGGGGCCCGTCGAGCGGCTCAGCGCCGCCGAGTGTCGAGGATGTCGACGACGAACACGAGGGTGTCCCCACCGCGGATGCCCGCCTGGGGCATGCCGCCGGGGCCGTAGCCCAGGTGCGGCGGGATGGACAGCAGCACGCGCGAGCCGACGAGCTTGCCGACCAGGCCGTCGTCCCAGCCGCCGATCACGGCGCCGACGCCGATCGGGAACGAGATCGACGAGCCGCGGTCGTAGCTGTTGTCGAACATCCGGCCCGACCAGACCTGGCCGTAGTAGTGGACCTCGATGTCGTCGCCGGCCTGCACGGCCTCGCCGTCGCCCTGGACCAGGACCTCCACGCCGAGGTCTTCGGGAGCGGGGGTCTCGGGGAACGAGAGCACGGGCTTGTCGCCGAAGCCGCCGGTCGCAGTGGGCAGAGTCATGACCAACCTTCCTGTCGGAGGCCCCCATCCTCCCCCACCCCGCCACGATCGCGACGACTGCCGGCGTGGCGGGCCGAGCTCTCCACTTGACGTCCTTGGCTAAGGATCTTAGCTTTGTGGCAGCGAGAGAGGAGAACGACATGACCACCACTCAGGAGACCACCATGCAGATGCTTGAGCGGCCGCAGGGCCGGATCGCGTTCGCCGACGCCGGCAGCGGGCCGCTGGTCGTCCTCGTGCCGGGCATGGGCGACACCGCCGACACCTGGCGCGACGTCGTCGGCCCGCTGGTCGATGCGGGGCACCGGGTCGTGACCTGCGACCTGCGTGGCCACGGCGCGTCCGACATCGGCTTCACCGAGCACGGGGACGACGTGACCGGCGCCGACGTGCTCGCCCTCGTCGAGCACCTGGACGCAGGACCCGCCGTCCTGGTGGGCAACTCGATGGGCGGCTCGGCGGCGGTGTGGGCGGCCGCGCAGCGGCCCGACCTGGTCGCCGGGCTGGCGCTCGCCTCGCCGTTCCTCGACGAGCCGCCCGCCTCGGCATTCGCCAAGGCCGCCCTGCGGGTCGCGTACCGGGTGCTCTTCGCCGGACCGTGGGGACCGTGGGCGTGGGCGACCTACTACGCGGGGCCGCTCAACAAGGGTCGCAAGGCGCCGTGGCTGGCCGAGCACGTCGCCGGGATCAAGGCGGACCTCAAGCGGCCCGGGCGGCTGCGGGAGTTCCGCATGCTGGTGGCCCAGCTCGACCACTCCGTCGTCGGACCCGTCGTGGACCGCGTCAGTGCGCCGGCAGTGATCCTGGTCGGCGAGAACGACCCGGACTACAAGGACCCGGCCGCCGAGCTCGCGGCGATGGGTGAGCGCCTGGGCGCCAGGACCGTCCTTGTCAAGGACGCGGCGCACTACACGCAGCACCAGGCCCCGGAGGAGCTCCTCGAGGCGGCGATGGCGCTGCTGGCCGACCTGCCGCGGGACGCCGAGCGCTGGGCGGTCACCGGTGCCTAGAGCCGGGCTCAACCCCGAGCGCGTGACCGAGCTGGCCCTGGCCGTCCTCGACGAGGACGGCTGGGACGGCATGACGCTCGCGGCCGTCGCCACCCGGGCCGGCGTCGCCGTGCCGAGCCTGTACAAGCACGTCAAGGGCCTGCCCGACCTGCGCCGACGGGTCGCGCTGGTGTGCGTCCGCGAGTTCGACCGAGCCCTGCGGGAGGCATCGGCACAGGTCGCCACCTCCCCGCCCGACCCGGTCGCCCCGGTGCGCGCCGTGGCCGTCGCGGTCCGCGACTTCGGGCTCCGGCACCCGGGCCGCTACACCGCGGTCCAGGGCGGCGACTGGGCGCGAGACCCGGAGGCCGTCGACCTGGCCGCCGCGAGCGACGCCGCCGTCGCGACGATCGCGGAGACCCTGACCGGGCTCGGGCTCCCCGCCGACCGCACGATCGACGCGATCCGCGCGGTGCGCGCCCTGGTGCACGGGTTCGTCACGCTCCAGGCCGCGGGCGGCTTCGGGCTGCCCGACGACGTGGACGTCAGCTTCGAGCGCGCGGTCGACGCGCTGGTGGGCGGCCTGGCGAAGGGCTGACGAGCACCGGACCCGCCCGGGCGCGCCGAGGGCCGGCCACCCAGCGGTGACCGGCCCTCGCGCGTCTCAGTTCCGGTTGAAGATCGCCAGCAGGCGCAGGATCTCCAGGTACAGCCAGACCAGCGTGACGATCAGGCCGAACGCGGCCGACCACGCGTACCGCGCCGGCACGCCGCGCTGCACCCCACGCTTGATCGAGTCGAAGTCGACGATCAGCGACATCGCAGCCAGCCCCACGGCGACCAGTCCGACGACCACGCCGATAGGGCCTTGGCGCAGCGGCCCGAACCCGGAGCTCGGGATGAAGAACGACAGCGCGAAGTTCACCAGCGAGAAGGCCAGGTAGCCGAACATCGCGATGATCAGCCAGCGCGTGAACTTCGGCGTCACCCGGACCTTGCCCGAGCTGTACAGCGCGAGGGCGACGCCGAACGTCGCGAACGTGGCGAGCACTGCCTGCAGGACGATCGGCTGGGCGTTGCCGGTCGTCGAGTCCACCGCGAACATCGTGAACAGCAGGCTGATCCCGCCGAGGAACACGCCCTCGGCGATCGTGTAGAGCACGATCAGCACCGGCGACGGCTCGCGCTTGAACGCGTTGACCAGGCCCAGTACCAGGCCGGCGATCATGCCGACCCACCACAGCCCCGGCGCCACGAACCAGGTCACCGCGGCGACCGCGACGAGCAGCGCGAGCAGCCCGCTGGTCTTGATGATGACGTCGTCGTAGGTCAGACGGGCGGTGTCGCGCGTGGTCGCGGACGGGGCGCCGTACATCTGCTCGAGGGTGGCGGCGTCCATGCCGGCCTGGCCGGCGGTGCCGTACTGGACGGCCGACTGCGGGGTCGCGGTCCCGGCGCGACCACGGCGCGGCTCGCCGAAGATCTCGCTCGAGTTGAACACGGGGTTGGCCACGAGGACCTCCTCCTTCTGGGGCTCCAGGCTCACATCCTGCCTGAGCAACGCCGATGCGGCCACGTTCGTTCCCCCGCGCCCGGCCGACGCCCCCGGGGCGTTCAGGAGGGCCAGTGCCGCGCCGCCCCGCGCAGCGCACGGCGGGCCGCGAGATACGCCACCTCGTCCGAGCTCTCGGCACGCTCGTGCAGCGCGCCGAGCAGGAACGCACTGTGGGCCTCTCCGACGCCGGCGAGCTCGCGGAGCCGGGCACGCAGCACGACGTCGTCCTGGTGGGCGCCGAGCAGGTCCTGCACCGTCTCCATCCGCAGGGCGAACCGCTCGGCGCGCGCGCCGACCCGAGGTGCCACGGCCTCTGCCGCGTAGCGGGCCCGCTTGGCCGCCTTGCGCACCCGGTGCAGCGCCACCGCCGCGTCGGCCGTGCCGCGGGCAGCTCGCGCCTCCCGCATCGCACGCCGGACCCGTCGCAGGTCGTGCCGCACCGATCCTCGCGCGCCGCGGGGCTCCGGGGCCTCGGCCGGGCGCCCGGGCAGCGCGGGGCCGGCGACCAGAGCCTCCAGGACGTCGAGCAGCGCCAGGTACCTGTCGGAGTCGAGCTCGGCGAGCAGCGCGGCGCGGGCCCGGGACCAGGCGGCGTCGACGTGCTCGCCCACCCAGCGGGCTGTCCCGGCGTCGACGTGCTCGCCCACCCAGCGGGCTGTCCCGGCGTCGGTGAGCTCGGCCAGCGCCGCCAGGTCGCCCAGCAGGCGAGCGCCGAGGACCTCGGCGTCGCGTGCCTCCCCCAGCACGGTGCCCAGGCGCTTGAGCTCGGCGCGCAGGTGCGCCACCAGGTCCGGGTCGAACCGGCGGCGGTGGGTGGCCAGGGTGCTGCGCAGCCGACGGGTGGCCACGCGCATGTCGTGCACGCCGTCGGCGGTGTCGAGACGCACGCGGGTGTCGTTGTCCACCAGCGCGTCGACCTGGGCCCGCAGGTACGCGAGGACCAGGCCCGCGGTGGACGGCGGGTTCTCGACCGGGGCGCGGGAGGCGCGAGGACGGCCGAGCGCCCGACCCAGCTTCGACGGACCGGCGGCCCGGGTCGCACCCGACGCGAGGAGCGCGTCGACCACGGCGTCCAGGACGTCGACGTCCCCGCCGGCCAGCTCGACCTCGACCTCGCGCCACGCCTTGGCCGGCTCGCCGGGGACCCTCGCGGCGACCTCGTCGAGCACCACCTCGACCAACACCGAGCCGTCCGGGGCGCGCAGGTGGTGGGCGTGCCGGACGGTGGCCAGCTCCACCACCGGCGCCAGACCGGCACCACGGGTGCGGGACCGGGCGAGGGCGACCAGGTCCGCCGGGACCGACCGCGGCGGGCGCTTGTGGTCGTGGCGCACCTCGAGACGGTCGGTGCCGTCGGGTCCGCCCGCGGGCAGCTTGAGGTGCCAGCCCGGGTCGGTGCCCCCGGTGCGGCGGCGCAGCGTCGCGCGCCCGGCGAGCAGCCGGTGGTCGGCGGTGTCGTAGTAGACGGCGACCAGGTGGTGGACCCCGGCGTCGACGACCTCTGCGGAGCCTCCGACGCCGACCAGGTCGGGCAGCGTCCACGCGTCGGGGACGTCGAGCTTGACCTCGCGCTCGATCGCCTGAGTCGTCACCGGCAGCCTCTCGTCGCGAGCGTGCGGCCGCCGTCCGGGCCGCGGCACCAGTGTCCCAGCCGCGGCAGCTCCGAGGAGACCGAGGTGCCCACCGCAGGCGCGGTGCGACGACCCGACCTAGGGTCGGCGCGTGCGCCCGGTCCCGCTCCCCCACGCCGACGGGCAGGAGTCCGTCTGGGACTACCCGCGCCCGCCACGGCTGGAGCGGACCGACGAGCTCGTCGAGGTGCGGCTCGGGGGCCTCCCGATCGCGACCACCCGCGCCGCGTGGCGGGTCCTGGAGACGAGCCACCCGCCGACGTACTACCTGCCCCGCGACGCCTTCGTCGACGGCGCTCTGCGCGACGCCGCCGGCCAGAGCTGGTGCGAGTGGAAGGGCCGCGCGAGCTACCTCGACGTGCTCGGTGGGGACACGGTCGTCCCACGCGCCGCCTGGACGTACCTCGCGCCGTCACCCGGCTTCGAGGCGATCGCCGGTGCGGTCGCGATCTACCCGGGTCGCGTCGAGTGCTACGTCGACGGCGAGCGCGTGGTGGCCCAGCCCGGCGGGTTCTACGGCGGGTGGATCACCGGCCGGGTCACCGGCCCCTTCAAGGGAGTGCCGGGCTCGGACGGCTGGTGACCGCGTCGGCCCGGTCGGTGCCCCCGGCAGGGCTCGAACCTGCACTGGACCGGGTTTAAGCCGGTTGCCTCTGCCGATTGGGCTACGGGGGCGACGGTGCCGCGCTCCATCCTGCCAGCGCGGGTAGCTGACCGGCCGGGTGGCGCTCAGCCCTCGTCGGCCGCTTGGTCCGTGGTGGCCTCGATCTCGGGGTCGGCGGCGTCGGTGGGCTCCTCCTGGGCCTTGTCCGGCGGCACGGCGGCGGCGCGGAACTCAGCCCTCGGGTCGTGCAGGGTGCCCAGCGCGACCACCTCACGCCGGAACAGCAGCGTCGCGGTCCAGCCGGAGGCGATCCGGAACTTCCGGTTCAACGTCGGCATCGCGTAGAGGTGGTAGGTCCGGTGCAGGAACCACGCGAGCAGGCCGCGCACCTTGAACCGGCCGAACATCTGCGCCACGCCCTTGTGCATGCCGAGCGAGGCGACCGTGCCGACGTTCTTGTGCCGGTACTCGTGCAGCGGCGCCGAGCGCAGGTGCGCGGCGAGGTTGGTGCCCAGCACCTTCGACTCGCGCAGCGCGTGCTGGGCGTTCGGCGGGCAGAACTTGCCCGGGTTCTCCAGGTCAGGCACGGCGGCGCAGTCGCCCGCGGCCCACGCGCCGTCGACCACGTGCCCGTCCGCGTCGGCCACCTGGAGCGTCGTGGTGCACCGCACCCGGCCCAGCTCGTCCAGCGGCAGGTCCGAGTCGGCCAGGACGGGGTTCGCCTTGACCCCCGCAGTCCAGACGATGGTCTCCGCATCGAACTCCGTGCCGTCGGAGAGCACCACGTGCCGGTCCACGCACGAGGTCAGGAACGTCGACAGGTGGATGTCGATGTTGCGGGTGCGCAGCTGGTCCAGGGTGTAGCCGCCCAGCTCGGCGCTGACCTCCGGCAGGATCCGCGGGCTGGCCTCGACGAGCACGAAGTTGAGGTCCTCGGGAGCGATCGTGTCGTAGTTCGCCACCGCGTCGCGGGCCATGTCCTCCAGCTCGGCGAGCGCCTCGATGCCCGCGAACCCCCCGCCGATGAAGCAGAACGTGAGCATGCGCCGGCGCAGGTCCGGGTCCCAGGTGCTGGCGGCCAGGTCGATCCGGCTCAGCACGTGGTTGCGCAGCGCGATGGCCTCCTCGACGTTCTTGAAGCCCACGCCCACCTCGGCCAGGCCCGGGATGGGCAGGGTCCGCGCCACGGCGCCGAGCCCGACGACCAGGTGGTCGTAGGTCACCCAGTACGGGTCGCCCTCCTCCGGGGTGATCTCGACCCGCCGGCCCGCGTGCTCGATCCGACTCACCTTGCCCTGCAGCGAGTCGATGCCGGGCAGCGCGAACCGGTGCGGCGCGACGACGTGCCGCGGGTCGATCGACCCGGCCGCGACCTCCGGCAGGAACGGCGCGTAGGTCATGTACGGGCGGGGGTCGACGACGACGATCGCTGCGTCGCGCCGACCGAGCTGCTTGCGCAGCCGGCGGGCGGTGTACAGCCCGACGGTGCCACCGCCCAGGATGAGCACCCGGGGCACCTTGCGCGGCTTGGGCGTGGCTGCGGTCTGGTCGGCCATGCCGTTCACCGTACGGGCGTGGGACGGGCCGCACCATGGCTCGGGGGGTTTGTGACGGGTGCGATCGTGCCTAGCGTGCGCCGGCCGCGCCGACTGCGACCGCGATCGCGGCGTCGAGCATCGACTCCGTGAGCCGCCCCGTCGAGGTGTTCTGCTGCGAGACGTGGTAGCTGCCGACGAGGGTGACGGTCCGGCCGTCGGCTCGGGTCAGCTCCGCGGTCGCGCCGTGGCCGAAGCGTGGTGCCGGCCGGGGCACCGCCCAGCCCGCGTCCCGCGCCGCGTCGAGGGTCGCAGCCCAGCCGATCGCCCCCAGCGCGAGCACCGCTCGGACGTCGGGCAGCAGGGCGAGCTCGCGGCGCAGCCACGGTGCGCAGGTGTGCCGCTCGGCGGTGGACGGCTTGTTGTCCGGTGGCACGCAGCGCACCGGGGCGACCATCCGTGCGCCGACCAGGGCGAGGCCGTCGGCCGCGTCCACGCTGGTGGGCTGCGTCGCGAGGCCCGCGCGGTGCAGGGCCGCGACGATCCAGTCCCCCGACCGGTCACCGGTGAACAGCCGCCCGGTCCGGTTGGCGCCGTGCGCGCCGGGGGCCAGGCCGACCACCAGGAGCCGCGCGGCCGGGTCGCCGAACGACGGGACCGGCCTGCCCCAGTACGGCTCGCCGGCGTAGGCGCGGCGCTTGGTGACCGCGACCTCCTCGCGCCAGGCGACCAGCCGCGGGCAGGCCCGACACACCGATGACGCGGCCTGGACGCCGTCCAGGTCGGCAGCTCCGGCGAGCCGCTCGACGTCGCCCGGGGTCGACGCGGCGGGTGTTCGGCCGTCGGCCGGGTCGCCCGGCCACCCGACGCCCGGCGGCACCGGGGAGCCGAACGGTTCGCCGGTCGCGGGGTGCGGGTGCGGTACGGACGCGGGCACGTGACGATCTTGCCCGTTCAGGGACCCGAGGGCGACGGGCTCTGCGCCGGGGCGCCGGACGGCGCCGTGGGTTCCGACGGCGTGGCCGGCGCCCCGGACGCCGCCTGCGACCCGGTGGCGGACGGCGCGTCGGGCACGGTCCCGTCAGCTCCGCCCGGCGGCGCGGCCGCAACGGACCCACCGACCCCGGTCCCCATGAGCGCCTCCGCGGCTCCGAACGGTGCCGGAGGCTGCTGGAGGCTCGCGCCGGGCACCAGGACCGGTGCACCGCTCGCGGCGTCCCAGGTCCACTCGCCGGCCGGCGCGCCGGACAACGGGTACACGTTCCAGCGGTCACGGCCCGAGGCGTCCACGACCGGGGCGAACTGCCACGGGTCGGCGACCCCGGGAAGGCTCCACACCGAGTCCGAGCCGTCGGTGACGGTACGCACCGGCCGGCCCCGGTCGTCCACGATCTGCACGTCGTGCAGCGGGTTGCCCTGGGCGTCGTAGACGAAGAGGTTCGACACGTACATGCCGCCCACCACGACGCCGTCCTGGGGCGCGGCAACCGGATCCGACCCGGCGCTCGCGTACACCGGGTAGTAGTGCGCCTGCGTCGCCGAGGTCCACGCGGCCGCCGCGAGCGGGACGACCGCGAGCACAGCGAGCGCCTGGCCCGCCACGAGCAGACCGCCGATCCTGCGCCGCTCGGCCCACCGACCCCGCCCGTGCTCGATCGAGACCACCGCCGCTGCGATCAGCAGCGCCCACGCGACGAACGAGTCCGGCGCGAACGGCGCCAGCCGCCCGGCGCCCAGGGTCCCCCCGGTCAGCACCATGAGCAGCACGAACCACACCCAGCCGCGCACCAACCACCAGACCGGCCGCAGCAGCGGCACCGTCTCCACGAGCCAGCCACCGCCGGGCAGCGCGGCCACCCGGGCCACCAGTCGGCGGGCCCAGGCCTCCCACAGTCGCCAGGTCGACCGCGCAGCGTCGCGCACCGGCGTCCGGCGGAGCCGACGCGCGCTGGGCACCGGGGCATGGCCCGCCGCCGACCGCAGCTCCAGGGCGTACTCGCCGGCGGGGCCGAACACCCGCGCGAGGTCGAGGAGCACGGTGTCGTCCGCAGTCTCGGCGCCGTCGATCGAGCGGTCCGCGAGCTCCTCGGCGAGATCGGCCTCCAGCCCGTCGGTGAGCTCGTCGGCGATCTCCGGGCCGAGGTCGGCCAGGTGGCTCCGGACCGCCTCGGCGTAGGCGGCGACCCGGTCGAGCAGCATGGTGGTCATCGCTGGTCCCCCTCGGCGAGCAGTCCGGTCATGGCGTGGGAGAACGCGTCCCAGTCCTTGCGCTGGGCGGCGAGCATCGTGCGCCCCTGGGCGTTGATCCCGTAGTACTTGCGGTGCGGCCCCTCGTCCGACGGCACGACGTAGCTGGTCAGCGCCCCGGAGGAGTACAGCCGGCGCAGCGTGCCGTACACCGACGCCTCGCCGACCTCCTCCAGGCCGCCGGCCCGCAGCCGTCGCACCACGTCGTAGCCGTAGCCGTCCTCCCGGGCCACGACGGCCAGCACGGCGACGTCGAGCACCCCCTTGAGCAGCTGCGTGGTGTCCACGCTTCCTCCTCGCCTCGTCCGGTGCGGGAGCACGCCCTGCACGCTCCTGCATGGCGCACACTACTGTGGATTGCGCAGTACCAGCCAGAGCGAAACACCGGCGTGTCGGGAAGCGGTGTGATCAGTACCGGTCGTCCTGGTGGTCCATGCGCACCGAGAGCACCGCCGGGACCTGCCCGGCGGCGAGCGCGGTCAGCACCGCGAGCTCGTGCGGCACCACCGGCTCGGGCAGAGCGTCCAGGGCGAACCAGCCCATCTGCGCGGTGCGGTGCGGCTCGCGGACGGCCGGCTCGCCGGACCACCGGCGCGTCTGGAAGAAGAAGTCCACCCGCTGCTCGATCGGCGGCCCGCCCGGCTCGAAGCGGTGCAGCGTCGTCAGCGGCACCAGGTCCGCCACGTCGACGGCGACCCCGGCCTCCTCCTGCGCCTCGCGCACGGCGGCGTCCAGGATCGACTCGTCGCGCTCGAGGTGGCCGGCCAGCAGCGCCCAGTGACCGTCCATGAACCCCGTGCCGGCCCGCAGCTGCAGGAGCACCTCGTCCCCACGCCGCAGGGCCACATAGGCAGCGGCCACCAACCGCGTCCGGGACTCGAGCACGCCCCGACCCTAGCCCCAGCACTTCTGGAACCGGATCGGCGCCCGGCACGCCAGATCGGTTCCAGAAGCGGGGCGGCTAGCCCTCGGCGAGGCCGAGGGCGAGGCCGTCGAGGATGTCGCGCTCGGAGACCACGACGGTGCGCATCCGCACCCCGGCCCGGCCGACCTCCGAGCGCACCCGCGAGATCACGCCGGACCAGATCAGTGCCCCGGCCCCGATCACGTCGACCCGGCCGGGGTGGAGGTACGGCAGCCGTTCGCGTCGCAGCCGGCGCATGTCGAGCAGGGACCGGCACGCCTTGAGCATCACGTCGGCGTCGATCACCGCGCCGTCGATCACCGACGAGTCGTACTCGTCCAGGTCCAGCGCGTGGGCCGCGACGGTGGTGACCGTGCCGGCCACCCCGACCAGCGTCGCCGCCCGCCCGAGCGGCACCTGCCGCCCCGCCTCGTCCAGCGCCGCCTCGACCTCCGCGCTCGCGGCCGCGATCTGCTCGGCGGTCGGCGGGTCGCCGGCCAGGTACCTCTCGGTCAGGCGGACCGAGCCGACGTCCATCGACGCCGCCGCGACCACGGAGCGCGCACCCAGCACGAGCTCGGTCGACCCGCCGCCCAGGTCGCACACCAGGTACGGACCGCGGTGTCGCGCGGCCAGCGCGGCGGTGGCGCCCCGGAAGGACAGCTCCGCCTCCTGCTCGCCGCTGATCACCTCCGGCAGCACGCCGATCGCCTCGTGCACGCCGGCGACGAAGTCGTCGCGGTTGCGCGCGTCGCGGCTCGCGGACGTGGCCACGAAGCGGACTGCCTCCGCGCCGAGGGACCGGACCTCGTCCGCGTACCGGCGGGTCACGGCGAGCGTGCGGTCCAGCGCCTCGGGCGAGATGTACCCGGTGCGGTCCACCCCTTCGCCCAGGCGCACGATCTCCTGGCGGCGCACGACGTCGGTGAGCACGCCGTCGTGGACGTCGGCCACCAGGAGGCGCAGGGAGTTGGTGCCGCAGTCCACGGCCGCCACACGCGTCATGGCCGCAAGCCTGCCACGACCGGCGGGGCCGTCGATCCGACGTCCGGCCCGCGCCGGCCCGCCCTCACGGGCAGGTGCACACCGCCGGGGTCCACTCCGGCTCGACGAGCGCGAGGGCCTCGTCACCGAGCGGCGTCACGCCCGGGCCCACCGCGAGCGCGTGGGCGGCCAGCACGTGCAGGCACTTGACCCGGGTCGGCATGCCGCCCGCCGAGACGCCGTCGATCTCGGGCACCTCACCCAGCTCCGCGCGCCGGGCGAGGTAGTCCTCGTGGGCCCGGCGGTGCCCGGCGGCCAGCTCGGGGTCCGACGCGAGGCGGTCGTTCATCTCGCGCATCACCCCGGCCGCCTCGAGCCGGGACAGCGCCGCGACCGCTACCGGGTGGGTGAGGTAGTACATCGTCGGGAACGGCGAGCCGTCCTCCAGCCGCGGGGCCGTGCGCACCACGGTCGGTCGCCCGCACACGCAGCGCGCGGCGACGTCCACCACGCCGCGTGGCACGCGGCCGAGCTGGGCCGCGAGCGTCGCGAGGTCCGCCTGGGTCGCGGGGGTCGGGCTCATGGCGACGGCACCGTCGTCGGGTCCCCAGGGCCGTCGGTCGCGCCGTCCCCGGCCACGCCCGGGCCGTCGGTCGCGGTCCCGGTCCCCTGCGGCACCGGCGCCTCGCCGGCGAGCTGCACCGAGCCCCAGATCGTCGTGTACCACGGGGCGACCGTTCCGCCCGCGGGCAGCGCCAGCCCGGACTCCGAGTCCGGGTTCGCGGAGGACACGTGGCTCTCCTCGGTCACCGATCCGGGGTCGATGACCCGGTAGGCGGTCTCCCCCGGCATCACGTAGGACAGCCGCTCACGTGCCTGGGCGATCACGTACGCGTCGGTGTCCCAGCGGGCCAGCTGGGACTTCAGGTCGGCCTCGCGGGCCTCAGACGCCGCGACCTCGGCCGCGAGCGAGTCGAGCTGCGACCGCTGGGCGAGGTAGGCGCGGACCGTGGGGAACACCATCGCGAAACCGATGAGCACCACCACGCCGAGCAGCAGCGCGCGCACCGAGAGCAGCCGGGCCAGGTCCCCGGCCCGGGAGGGCTCGCGCGTCGCCGTGGTCCGTCTCGGACGGGACGTCGGCCGCGAGCCGGCCGAGCGTGTGTCGCGCGGGGCACTGCGGCGCGGTGGTGCCGGTGCGCTCGCCGCCCCGCGGGCGCGCGGGGTCGGCGGCCGTCGGGTCATGGACCGATGGTGACACGGCCGGGACCCCGCCCCGACGCGGGCTCGCCGGGCGCGGAGCACCTCGACCGTGCCGCGCGGGCCGCGGTGCTGCTGTGACGGGCGTGACGGGTGTGACGAACGAGGTACCGGGAGGCGCTTGGCCATACCTTGCCAGGCAAGTATCATGCGACGCATGGAACCGGACGTCGCAATGGTCGAGCGCACCGAGCTGCTCACCCACCTGCGTCGCGGGACCCTCGAGTACTGCCTGCTCGCCACGCTGCGCGAGGCACCCTCCTACGGCCAGGAGCTGGCGCGCTCCCTGGGCGGCGCGGGGACGCTGATCGACTCCGAAGGCACGCTCTACCCGCTGCTCGCCCGCCTGCGCCGCCGCGGCTGGGTGGAGACCGTCTGGCGCGACTCCCCGCACGGCCCCCCGCGCCGCTACTACTCGCTCACCCCCGACGGGCGCCGCGCCGTCGAGACGTTCACCGAGGTCTGGGCCCCGTTCGCCGCGGCCGTGACCCGATGCCTGGAAGGAGAGCTCTGATGAGCCGGATCGACGGAGGCACCGACCTCCTGGAGAGCTACGTCGCCGACCTCGAGCGACAGCTCGCCGACGCCGACCCCGCCGAGCGCGCGGACATCGTCGCGTCGGTGCGTGAGCACGTCGCCGCGGACCTCGCGGCTCTCGGCCGCCCGGCCACACCGGCCGACGTCGAGGCCTCGCTGGCCGCGCTCGGGTCGGTGGACGCCGTCGCCGCCGCGTGGACGCCGGAAGAGGGCAGCGCTGCGGCCGCCGAACCTGCCCGCTCCGGTCGTACGGGTCTCGCAGTGGCCGCCGGCGTGCTCGCCGGACTCAGCGTGCTCCTGATCTGGCTGCCACCGGTGGCCGGATCGCTCGGCGTGATCGCCCTCGTGCTCGGCATCATTGCGCTGCGCCGCAGGGACGAACCCAGGTGGGCCGCGCTCACGGCCGTCGTCGTCGGTGCGACGACTGTCGTGCTGGGCCTGGTCGTGATCCTCGGGGCGCTCGCCGTGTTCACCGCGCACACCGAGTCTGGCCAGTCCTCCGACGTGGTCTCCGTCCCGGCCGTCTCCCCCGCCCCGTAGGCGAACGCACGAGGGGCCCGGTCCACCAGGACCGGGCCCCTCGTCGCGTCAGCGCGAGACGGTCACTTCTTCCAGCGCGGGAAGGCCGACGCGCCGGCGTAGACAGCGGCGTCGTCGAGCTCCTCCTCGATGCGGAGCAGCTGGTTGTACTTGTTGATCCGCTCGCCGCGGGCCGGCGCACCGGTCTTGATCTGGCCGGCGTTCACGGCCACGACCAGGTCGGCGATGGTCACGTCCTCGGTCTCACCGGAGCGGTGCGAGACCATCGCGGTGAAGCCGGCGCGCTGGGCCATGGTCACGGCGTCCAGCGTCTCGGACAGGGTGCCGATCTGGTTGAGCTTGACCAGCAGCGAGTTCGCGGCCTTGGTCTCGATGCCCTTGGCCAGGCGGACCGGGTTGGTGACGAACAGGTCGTCGCCGACGATCTGCACCTTGTCGCCGACCTTCGCGACCAGCGCGGACCAGTCGGACCACTCGTCCTCGCTCAGCGGGTCCTCGATGGACACCAGCGGGTAGTCCGCGACGAGCTGCTCGTAGAACGCCACCATCTCGTCGGAGGTCTTCGCAGCGCCCTCGAACTGGTAGGCGCCGTCCTTGAAGAACTCGGTCGCGGCCACGTCGAGCGCGAGCGCCACGTCCGTGCCCGGCACGAACCCGGCCTTCTCGATCGCCTCGAGGATCAGGTCCAGCGCGGCGCGGTTGCTCGGCAGGTTCGGCGCGAAGCCGCCCTCGTCGCCCAGGCCGGTGGCGAGGCCCTTGGACTTCAGCACCGCCTTGAGCGAGTGGTAGACCTCCGCGCCGGTGCGCAGCGCCTCGCGGTAGGTCGACGGGCCGATCGGGGCGATCATGAACTCCTGGATGTCCACGTTGGAGTCGGCGTGCGACCCACCGTTGAGGATGTTCATCATCGGCACCGGCAGCACGTGGGCGTTGGGGCCGCCGACGTAGCGGAACAGCGGGAGGTCGGCCGAGTCGGCAGCGGCCTTGGCCACCGCGAGCGAGACGCCGAGGATCGCGTTCGCGCCGATCTTGCCCTTGTTGGGGGTGCCGTCCAGGTCGATCAGCATCTGGTCCACGAGGCGCTGTTCGCTGGCCTCGAACCCGATGAGCTCGGGGGCGATCTCGTCCATCACGGCGTTCACGGCGTCCTGGACGCCCTTGCCCCCGAACCGGGCCTTGTCGCCGTCCCGGCGCTCGACGGCCTCGAACGCACCGGTGGAGGCACCGGACGGGACGCCCGCGCGGGCGATGGTGCCGTCGTCGAGCGCGACCTCGACCTCGACGGTGGGGTTGCCGCGGGAGTCAAGGATCTCGCGGGCGCCAACGGCCTCGATTGTGGCCACAGGTTGCTCCTTCGGAACGATCGTTGCGTCGACACCACACGGTGCCGACGACCCGTGCGCGGCGCGCACGAGCCGCCGGTCCACGTCAACCGGCCACCGCCCACCCTAGACCGACGCCGACGAGTCCGAACAGGACGTTCGCGCGCCGCGCCGCGGCCCTCAGGCGACGCCCAGCCGCCGTTCGATCTGCGACGCGAGCCTGGCCAGGGACCGGCCGTCGGCGCGCACCCGCACGGTGGCGACCTCGGTGTACAGCGGCCGCCGCTCGGCCATCAGCTCCAGCCAGCGGCCGCGCGGGTCGTCGGCGAGCATCGGCCGACCGCGGTCCCCGTGGACCCGCGCCATCGCGGTGTCGACGTCCACGTCGAGGAACACCACGTGACCGCCGCGGGCGACGTAGTCGGTCAGCGCCGAGCGGGACGCCGCCACGGCCCCGCCACCGAGCGAGAGCACGCCGTCGTGGGTCACCAGCGCCTGGACGACGACGCGGTGCTCGAGGTCGCGGAACCCCGACTCGCCACGCTCGGCGAACAGCTCGGGGATGGTCAGGCCGGTGGCCTCGACGATGTCGTGGTCGGTGTCCCGCAGCGCCACGCCCCAGCGCCGTGCAAGCACCGCGCCGACGGCCGTCTTGCCCGAGCCCATCGGGCCGCACAGCACCACCGCAGGGCCGTGCTCGGGCCCGACCGGGCGGCTCACGCCGATCCGTCCCCGTGCACCGCGTCGAGCGCGGCCCGGACCGTGGCCACGTCGAGCTGCCCGGGCGCCGAGCCGCGGCCGACCGTCGCGAACGTCGCCACCGAGCCGAACACCCCGCCGGCCAGCCGGGACACCACGCCCAGCCGGCCCATCGAGACCGCGATGACGGGACGGTCGAGCTCGCGCGAGGCGTCCCAGGTGGCGCCCAGCAGCTCGAGCACGTCGCCCGCGTCGAGCGGCGTGACGGCGATCTTGCACAGGTCCGCGCCGGCGGCCGCCATGGCACGCAGCCGCTCCAGGATCTCGGCCCTGGGCGGAGTACCCACGACGTCGTGGTGCGACATCACGACCGCCACGCCGGCGTCGTGCGCCAGCGTCACGGCCCGGTGCACCGGCTGCGGGCCGCCGCTCAGCTCGACGTCGACCAGGTCCGCGACCCCCGCGCGCACCAGGGCCTCCAGCGTCGCCAGGTGCGCCTCGGGGTCCGCCGGGGCCCGACCGCCCTCGGCCCGGGTCCGGACCGTGACCAGCAGCGGGAGCCCGTCGAGCGCGTCGACCAGCTGGTGCCCGACCACGACCTGCGCCTCGACGTCCCCGGCCAGCGCCTCGGCCAGGTCGACGCGCCACTCGACGAGGTCCGGCCCAGCCTCGCGCACCACCGCCGCCTGCGCCCGGAGCTCGGCGAGGTCGCCACCGGTCAGCGGCACCACGACCGCGGGCCTGGCGGCGTCGAAGCGCACCCCGCGGATCTCGAGCATGGGCCGATCATGCCAGCGGGGCCCGGCGCGTCCAACGCCGGGCCCCGCTGGTCACGTGACCGTCGTGGTCAGGAGACCCCGACCGGCAGCTGCGCGAGGATCGCCTCGACCATGGTCTTCGCGTCGCCGAACAGCATCGAGGTGTTCTCCTTGAAGAACAGCGGGTTCTGCACACCCGCGTAGCCGGTGGCCATCGAGCGCTTGAACACGATGACCTGCTTCGCCTTCCACACCTCGAGCACCGGCATGCCCGCGATCGGCGATCCCGGGTCGTCCAGCGCCGCCGGGTTGACCGTGTCGTTGGCGCCGATCACCAGCACGACGTCGGTGTCGTCGAAGTCGTCGTTGATCTCGTCCATCTCGAGCACGATGTCGTACGGCACCTTGGCCTCGGCCAGCAGCACGTTCATGTGCCCGGGCAGGCGGCCGGCGACCGGGTGCACCCCGAACCGGACCTTGACGCCGTGCGCGCGCAGCTTGCTGGTCAGGTCGGCCACCGGGTACTGCGCCTTGGCGACCGCCATGCCGTAGCCGGGGGTGATGATGACGGACTTCGCCGCGAGCAGGAGCTCGGCGGTCGACGCCGCGTCGATCTCGCGGTGCTCGCCCTGCTCGCCGTCGCCGGCGACCACGGTCCCGCCCTCGGCACCGAAGCCACCGAGGATCACCGAGATGAACGAGCGGTTCATCGCCCGGCACATGATGTAGCTCAGGATCGCACCGGAGGACCCCACGAGGGACCCGGTGATGATCAGCAGGGCGTTGCCGAGCATGAACCCGGCGGCCGCAGCGGCCCACCCGGAGTAGGAGTTCAGCATCGACACCACGACCGGCATGTCGCCGCCGCCGATCGCCGCGACCATGTGGAAGCCGAGCAGGAAGCCGATCAGCGCGATCCCGGCGATCAGGACGACACCGAAGCCGATCTGGTCGTGCGGGAGCGCGACCAGCCAGATCATCAGGGCGAAGAACACGCCGAAGCCGGCCAGGTTCAGCATGTTCCGACCGGGCAGCACCAGCGGCGCCGACTTCATCTTCGCCGAGAGCTTCAGGTAGGCCACCACCGACCCGGTGAAGGTGTACGCGCCGATGAGCACGCCCAGCGCGACCTCGACCAGGTGGACTGCGCCGCCCTCGCCCTCGGGCACGATGAACGAGTTGAAGCCCACCAGCACCGCGGCCATGCCGACGAACGAGTGGAACGCCGCGATGAGCTCGGGCATCTGGGTCATCTCGACCTTGCGCGCGATCGGGGTGCCGACCAGGGCCCCGAACGCCAGCACGGCGACGATGAGGGCGAGCGTGACTCCCACCGAGTGGCGGTTCGGCTCGTGGGCGGACTTGTACAGCGAGTCGACGATGGTCGCGGCGAGGGCGAGCACCATGCCGGCCATGCCGGTGAGCGTGCCCATCCGCGCCGTGGTCGGCTTGGACAGGCCTGCGAGCGACAGGATGAACATGATGCCTGCGACGATGTACAGGCCGAAGACGAACTGCGTCAGCATGCTCACACCTCCTTCTGGAACATGCTGAGCATCCGGTACGTGACCAGGAAGCCGCCGAAGATGTTGATCGAGGCGATGGCCGCCGCGACGATCGACAGCGCCATCACCGCCACGTTCGTCGAGCCGATCTGGAGCAGGGCGCCGACAAGGATGATCCCGGAGATCGCGTTGGTCTGGGACATCAGCGGGGTGTGCAGCGAGTGCGAGACGCCGCTGATGACGTAGAAGCCGACGACCACCGCGAGCGCGAACACCGTGAACGCGGTGACGAAGCTCGGCGGGGAGAACGTCACCGCGAGCACCACGAGCACCGCGGCGATCCCGGCGCCGACCACCCGGCGCCGCATCTTGGCGGCGGCGGCCTCGGCGTCGAGCCGGGCCTTCTCGGCCGGGTCGATCGTCGGGACCTCGGGCGCCGCGGCGGCGGGTGCGGCCGAGACCTTGACCGGCGGCGGCGGCCACATGCTCTCGCCGCCGTGCGCGACGGTCATGCCGCGCACCACCTCGTCGTCGAAGTTCAGGACGACCTCGCCGTCGGTCTTGCCCGGCGTGAGCAGCTTCATGACGTTGACGATGTTGGTGCCGAACAGCTGCGAGGTGTGCTGCGGCATCCGGCTCGTGAGGTCCGTGTAGCCGATGATCGTCACCCCGTTGTCGGTGACGATCTTCTTGCCGGGCTCGGTGAGCTCGCAGTTGCCGCCGCCGGAGGCCGCGAGGTCAACGATCACGCTGCCGGGCTTCATGTTCGCGACCATCTCCGCGCTGATGGTGCGCGGCGCGGTGCCGCGGACCAGTGCGGTCGTGATGACGACGTCGGCCTTGGCGGACTCGGCGGCGTACATCTCCGCGGTCAGCCGCTCCTGCTCCTCGGTGAGCGCCTTGGCGTAGCCGTCGGAGGAGACCTCCTGCTGGGCCGCCTCGGCCTGCACGAACGCCGCGCCCATCGACTCGATCTGCTCACCGACCTCGGGCCGGACGTCGAACGCCCGGACCTCGGCGCCCAGGCTCACCGCCGCGCCGATCGCCGCGAGGCCCGCGACGCCGGCGCCGATCACGAAGACGTGCGCCGGTGCGGTCTTGCCGGCCGCAGTCACCTGACCGGTGAACATCCCGCCGTAGCTCTCGGCGGCCTCGATGACCGCGCGGTAGCCGGCCACGTTCGACATCGTCGAGAGCACGTCGAGGGCCTGAGCCCGGGAGATCCGCGGCACGGCGTCCAGCGCCAGCCCGGTGACCTTCTTCTTGGCCAGGGTCTCGACCAGCTCCGGGTGCGCGGCGGGCATCATCATCGAGACGAGCACCGCGCCGGCCTTCATCTTCGCGAGCTGGGCGTCGGTCGGGGTGTTCACCGCCGCGACGACGTCGCCCTTCCAGACCTGGGCCTTGGTGACGATCGAGGCGCCTGCCTCGACGTACGCCTCGTCGGAGAACGTCGCGGCCGCGCCGGCACCTGCCTCCACGGCGACGTCATAGCCGAGCTTGACCAGCTGCCCGACGGTCTTGGGGGTGGCCGCCACCAGGCGTTCGCCCGGTCGTGACTCCCGTGGGACTGCGATCTGCATCCTCACTCCTTCGTGCACACGACGTGCGACTGCTACTGAGGTTCCGGGGCCGGGGACCAGCGCCGGGCCGTGCCGGTGCGCCCGCGCCCGCAGGCTATCGCGGTCTTCGGGCGCCGACTGGCGACGACTCTGTCTCCCGCCGGCACGTCCTCGCCGGCGCCAGGCCCTCGTATCATCGCGCGCCCGGTCCGGACGTCCCATGACTTAGGGCCTGCGGGACCTCCGTCCGATGGCGCTAGGCGCAACCGGTGGATCGTGTGCCGCGCCCGCCCGGCGCGCGACCGGCTTGCCCGGCGGGTCCGGCGGGGGTAAAGCGGTCGGGGAGGCGAGAGAGGCCCTCGCGGGCGTCCCGCGACACCAGGAGGACGCATGCGCGCATGGCAGGTGACCCGACCAGGCGTCCTGCGGCAGGTCGAGGCGCCGGACCCGGAACCCGCTGAGGACGAGCTCCTGGTGCGAGTCGTGGCCTGCGGGGTCTGCCGCACCGACCTGCACGTGCTGGACGGCGACCTGCCGGTGCACCGCGAGCACGTGGTGCCCGGCCACGAGGCGGTCGGCGTCGTCGAGCACGCCCCGGCGGGCGGCACGCACCGGGTCGGAGACACGGTCGGGGTCGCCTGGCTGCGCCGCACCTGCGGGGTGTGCGCGGCGTGCCGCACCGGCCGCGAGAACCTCTGCCCCCGCTCGACGTACACCGGCTGGGACGCCGACGGCGGCTACGCGGAGCTGGTCACGGTCCCGGACGCCTACGCCTACCCCTGGCCCGACGGGCTCGACCCCGTGCGAGGCGCGCCGCTGCTGTGCGCCGGGATCATCGGCTACCGGGCGCTGCGTCGGGCCGAGGTGCCCAGCGGCGGTGCGCTCGGGCTGTACGGCTTCGGCGGGTCGGCGCACCTGACCGCCCAGGTCGCGATCGCCGAGGGAGCCCGGGTGCACGTCATGACGCGTTCGGCCCGCTCCAGGCAGCTCGCGCTCGACCTGGGCTGCGCGTCCGCCCAGGACTCGACCGCGCCCTCGCCCGAGCCGCTGGACTCCGCGATCCTGTTCGCCCCGGCCGGGGACCTGGTCCCCGTCGCGCTCGCCGCGCTCGCACCGGGCGGCACCCTCGCGGTCGCGGGCATCCACCTGTCGCAGATCCCGCCCCTGGACTACCAGCGGCACGTGTTCCACGAGAAGCAGCTGCGCTCGGTCGAGGCGAACACCCGGGACGACGGCCGTGCACTGCTGGCGCTCGCCGGTCGCATCGGCCTGCGGCCGACGGTCACTCCGGTCGACTTCGACGCGGCGGACCACGCACTGGACGACCTGCGCGCGGGACGCGTGACAGGCACCGAGGTGCTCGCGATGTCCTGAACCGATCACGGCGGGGTGAAAACCCGTCCCGCCCGTCGTCATGGAACCCGCCTCGCACTAGGGTGCGAGGCGACCCGTGCCCCGGACACCTGAGGGACGTATGCCGACCTTCGACCGGCCCTGGCGTCGCTCCGTCGGGGCGCGCTCCACCGCTGCTCCCGGTACCCCGCGGCCCGTCGGGCGGGTCCTGATCATCGTCCAGAACCTGCCGGTGCCACTGGACCGGCGCGTCTGGCTCGAGTGCCAGGCCCTGACGGCGCGCGGGTACGAGGTGAGCGTCATCTGCCCGCGCGGGCCCGGCGAGGCCTCGCACGAGACCCTCCAGGGCGTCCACCTGTACAAGTACCGCCCGGCGCCGGAGGCCAAGGGCCTGGTCGGGTTCGTGATCGAGTTCGTCTACAGCTGGATCCGTACCGCCGTGCTGTCGCTGCGCGTGCACCGGCGCCACGGCTTCGACGTGATCCAGGCGTGCAACCCGCCGGACACCTACTGGCTGCTGGCCCGGCTGTGGCGGGTGCGCGGTGTGCGCTTCGTCTTCGACCACCACGACCTGAACCCTGAGCTGTTCCGCTCGCGCTTCGGCGAGCCGCGCGGGCTCGCGCAGCGCCTGCAGTACCGCGGCCTGCTCTGGCTCGAGCGGATGACGTTCCGGACTGCCACCCGGGTGGTCTCGACCAACGCGTCCTACCGCCGGGTCGCCATCGAGCGCGGCGGCCTGGCCCCCGACCACGTCACGGTCGTCCGCTCCGGACCCGACACCAGGGTGATGCGTCCGGTCGAACCGGCCCACGACCACACCGACGGCAAGCACCTGCTGGTCTACCTCGGGATCATGGGCCCCCAGGACGACGTGCACGTCGCCCTCGAGGTCATGGATGAGCTGGTCCACCGCCGCGGCCGCAAGGACGTGCGCGCCGCACTGCTCGGGTTCGGCGACACGCTCGCCGACCTCCGCGTGCAGTGCACCCGGCTTGGGCTGGACGACCACGTCGAGTTCACCGGACGCGTCGGACCGGACCGGATCGCCGACTACCTGAGCGCCGCGAGCATCGGCCTCGGCCCCGACCGCAAGACCCCGCTCAACGACGTGTCGACCATGAACAAGACGATGGAGTACATGGCGTACGCCGTGCCGGCGGTCTCGTTCGACCTTCTCGAGACCCAGGTGTCCGGCGCCGACACCGGCCTGTACGTGAGGTCCGGCGACATCGGTGCGTTCGCCGACGCGGTGGAGTCGCTGCTCGACGACGAGGACACGCGGGCGGCGATGTCGCTCGCCGCCCGTGAGCGGGTCGCGGCGGAGCTCGACTGGCGCGCCCAGGCGGCGCGCTACGTCGGGGTGTTCGACGGGCTGTTCGGCGTGGACACCACGCCGGCGGCCGCGGCCGACAGCACGGCGGCCACCGACCCGCAGGGTCGCCGCTACGTCGACCTCGCGACACCGGGCGCGCTCGAGGCGTTCGTCCGGTCCCGGGGGCCGGCCCACCGGGACGAGTGAGCTAGCCCTGCTCCGTGGCCGTGCGCCCCGCCTCCGCCGCGCGGAGCCGGGTCTCGCTCGACCGCACTGCGGCCCGCAGCGCCGCCTCGGCGTCGACGCCGGCGTGCGTGGCACGCGCCACCAGCGCGAGCAGCGCCGCCCCGATCTCCTCCTCGGGCGACCGCGGCGGATCGCCCGCCACGGGCTCGAGGCCGGCGCGCTGCACCCTGCCGAGCACCTTCTGCGCCCGGGCCAGGGCCGGCAGGCCCACCGGGATGCCGTCGAGCACCGAGGTGCGCTCGGCCTTCTCCGCGGCCTTGATCCGCTCCCAGCGGCGGTGGACCTCCTCGGGGTCGAGCCCGGCGTCGGCGTCCGGCCCGAACACGTGCGGGTGGCGGCGGCGCAGCTTCGCGGCGATCCCCGCGGCGACGTCCTCGAGGTCGAACGGCTCGGTCGGGTGCTCCTGGGCGACGCGCGCCTGGAACACCACCTGGAGCAGCAGGTCGCCCAGCTCCTCGCGCAGGTGGGCGCGGTCACCGGTCTCGACCGCCTCGGCGACCTCGTAGACCTCCTCGACCGCGTAGGCGACCAGCGACTCGGCGGTCTGCTCGGCGTCCCACGGGCACCCGCCGGGTGACCGCAGCCGGTCCATCACGGCGATCAGGTCGGCGAGGTGCTCCAGGCCGGCCGGGGTGTGCCGGGCCGCCGGGCTCACTTCGTCGCGGAGCCGGCGATCCACGGGAACGTCAGGGCCGTGACGCCCGCGTTCTTGGCGTCCCAGGCCCCGTAGAGCGGGTTGACCGAGACCGTCTCCTTGGAGATCTCGTCGGTGACCGCGCTGATCACGTCCGACGCGTTGGAGAGGTTCTGCAGCGCGGTGCTCGCCAGCTGGAACCGGGCCGCCGCGACGGTGCCGGGGCCGTAGTCCGGGACGTCCGTGAGGCCGGCGTTGGCTGCCCAGGTGGCCAGCTGCGTGCGGGCCTGGTCGGCCGAGACGCCGACGCCGTTGTCCTCGGCCGCCTTGACCACGGCCGGCTCGATGATGAGCACGGTCAGGACCTGGGCCGGGGACGGGTTCTGGAACAGCGGGCCCAGCTCGGTGTGGGTGCGAGCCAGCTCGTCCTGGGAGATCACGTGGCCGTCGACCACCGCCGCGGCACCTGGCCGGACCGAGCAGCCGGCCAGCACCGTCACGGCCAGCAACGCTCCGACGAGCATCCGGATCGCGGTCCTCGACATCGTCCCTCCTCGCGGGCTCGCACGGCCCCGGACGACGATAGCGCCCTTCACGCGGCCTGCCTCGCCAGGACCTGCTGGACGAGATCCGTGAGCCACGCGAGCAGCTCGGAACCGGCCAGCGGCCGCCCGCCGACCCTCGCCGTGGTGGGGAAGGGCACGAGGACCGTCCGGGTCGCCGGCTTGAGCACCGCCCCGGGGTGCAGCCGCTTGAGCCGCAGTGCCCCCGACTCGGGCAGCTCCACCGGCGCGAGCCGGATGAACCGGCCCTGCGCGGTCACGTCCGTCAGCCCGGAGCGCCGCGCGAGGTTGCGGAACGTGGCGACCTCCAGCAGCGCCTCGACCGGGGCCGGCGGCGCGCCGTACCGGTCGGTGAGCTCGGCCCGCACCTCCTCCAGCGCCTCGGCCGACGTTGCGTCGGCGACCTTGCGGTAGGCCTCCAGGCGCAGCCGCTCGTGCTCGATGTAGTCCGTGGGCAGGTGCGCGTCGACCGGCAGCTCCAGGGTGACCTCGGCCGGCGTGGTCTCCTGCTCCCCGCGGAAGGCCGCGACGGCGTCCCCGACCATGCGCACGTACAGGTCGAAGCCCACCCCGGCGATGTGCCCGGACTGCTCGCCGCCCAGCAGGTTGCCCGCGCCGCGGATCTCCAGGTCCTTCATCGCCACGGCCATCCCCGAGCCGAGGTCGGTGTTCGCCGCGATGGTCTGGAGCCGGTCGTGCGCGGTCTCGGTGAGCGGCCGCTCGGGCGGGTACATGAAGTAGGCGTAGGCCCGCTCGCGCCCTCGGCCCACCCGGCCGCGGAGCTGGTGCAGCTGGGACAGGCCCAGCAGGTCCGCCCGTTCGAGGATCAGGGTGTTCGCGTTGGAGATGTCCAGGCCGGTCTCGACGATGGTCGTGGTGACCAGCACGTCGGACCGCTTCTCCCAGAAGTCCACGATGACGCGCTCGAGCTGGTGCTCGCCCATCTTGCCGTGCGCCGTGGCGATCCGGGCCTCCGGCACCAGCTCTGCCAGCCGGGCGGCCGCCTTGTCGATCGAGGCCACCTTGTTGTGCACGTAGAACACCTGGCCCTCGCGCAGCAGCTCGCGCCGGATCGCGGCGGCGACCTGCTTCTCGTCGTAGGGCCCGACGAACGTGAGCACCGGGTGGCGTTCCTCGGGTGGGGTGGCCAGGGTCGACATCTCGCGGATGCCGGTGACCGCCATCTCCAGGGTGCGCGGGATGGGCGTCGCGCTCATCGCCAGCACGTCCACGTCGGTGCGCAGCGCCTTGAGGGTCTCCTTGTGCTCGACGCCGAAGCGCTGCTCCTCGTCGATGACCACCAGGCCGAGGTCCTTGAACCGCACCTGCCCGGTCAGCAGGCGATGCGTGCCGATCACCACGTCGACGCTGCCGTCGGAGAGCCCCTCGGTGACCTCCTTCGCCTCGGCGTCGGACTGGAACCGCGACAGGGCCTTGACCGTCACCGGGAACGGCGCGTAGCGCTCGGAGAAGGTGTCCAGGTGCTGCTGGACCAGGAGCGTGGTCGGGACCAGGACAGCGACCTGCTTGCCGTCCTGCACGGCCTTGAAGGCCGCGCGGACCGCGATCTCGGTCTTGCCGTAGCCGACGTCACCGCACACCAGCCGGTCCATCGGGTAGGGCTTGGCCATGTCGGCCTTGACCTCGTCGATCGTGACGAGCTGGTCGGGCGTCTCGACGAACGCGAACGCGTCCTCGAGCTCGCGCTGCCACGGGGTGTCCGGGCCGAAGGCGAACCCGGGCGTCGCCATCCGCGCCGAGTACAGCCGGATCAGCTCCGCGGCGATCTCCTTGACCGCCTTGCGGGCCCGGCCCTTGGTCTTGGCCCAGTCCGACCCGCCCATCCGGTTCAGCGCCGGTGACTCGCCGCCGACGTAGCGCGTCACCTGGTCGAGCTGGTCGGTGGGCACCCACAGCCGGTCGCCGGGCTGGCCCCGCTTGGACGGCGCGTACTCGATGACCAGGTACTCACGGGTGCCGACCGCCCGCCCGGAGCCGACCGTCCGGGCGGTGAGCTCGACGAATCGGCCGACGCCGTGCTGCTCGTGCACCACGAAGTCGCCGGGACGCAACGCGAGCGGGTCGACCGTGCGCCGCCGGCGCGAGGGCATCGCCCGCATGTCCCGGGTCGAGGTGCCGGCGCGCCCCGTCAGGTCCGACTCGGTGAGCAGCGCCACCCGCAGCTCGGGCGCGACGAAGCCGCTGGACACCGGTGCGGCGGTGACCGTGACCACACCGGGCTCCGGGGGTTCGTCGACCTCGCCGACGAGCCTGGCCGGGACGTCGGCGGCACCGAGCTGCTCGACCATCCGGGCCGCGGGCCCGTGGCCCTCGGTGACCAGCACCAGCCGCCAGGCCTGCTGCTGGAGGTCGCGCAGGTCCGCGACCGCCCTGGCCACGTCGCCGCGATAGCCGTGCACGGCGCGCGCGCCGACGACGAGGGAGCCGCCGGGGACCGCCGCGGGCTCGTCGACCGGGCCCGCGGCGGCGGGCGCCACCGGCCCGGCGCCGTCGTCGGGCGGCTCGTCCGCCGGTGCGGCGGTGAAGACGCTCATCGTCCACCACCTGAGCCGCCGGGCCAGGGCGAGCTCGCGGGTGTCCGCGTAGCTCGCGAACGACGCGGCCGACAGGTCGACCGGTGTGCTGGCCCCGGCGACGGCGGCGCTCCACGCAGCCGCGAGGAACTCGCTCGTGGTCGCCTGCAGGTCGTGGGCCCTGCGCCTGACCCGCTCGGGGTCCGCGACCACCACGAGTGCTGCGTCGTCGACCAGCTCGAGCACCGGGACCATCCGGTCGACCAGCACCGGTGCGAGCGACTCCATGCCCTCGACCGCGATCCCGGCGGCGAGCTTGGTGAGCATGTCGGCGACCCCGGGCAGCTCGTCCACCAGCGCGGCAGCCCGGTCGCGGACCTCGTCGGTCAGCAGGATCTCGCGGCACGGCGGTGCCCACAGCCCGTCGGGCGCCACCTCGAGGCTGCGCTGGTCGGCGACCGCGAACCACCGGATCTCCTCGACGGAGTCGCCCCAGAACTCGATCCGGAGCGGATGGTCGTCGGTGGGCGGGAACACGTCGAGGATCCCGCCGCGCACGGCGAACTCGCCGCGCCGCTCGACCATGTCGGTACGCGTGTAGGCCGCGTCGACCAACGCCTGGGCGACGCTCTCGAGGTCGGCGTCCTGACCGCTGCGCAGCGCGACCGGGACGAGCTCACCCAGACCGGCGACCACCGGCTGGAGGAGCGCCCGGATCGACACCACGACCACCCTCAGCGGCCCGCCGGGGCCCTCGGGGTCGGGGTGGGCGAGGCGGCGGAACACGGCCAGCCGGCGCGCCACGGTGTCGCTGCGGGGCGAGAGGCGCTCGTGCGGGAGCGTCTCCCACGAGGGCAGGACGGCGACCGCGTCGGCGTGCCGAGGGGCGTAGGCCTGCAGCGCGGCGGCGAGCTCCTCGGCCTCGCGCCCGGTCGCGACCACCACGACGAGCGGGCTCGGACCTCCGTCCAGGAGGCTCGCCAGGAGCACGGCCCGCAGACCGGGCGGCAGGACGACGTCGAGCTCGGGGTCACGGGCCGCGGGCGCCGCGGATGCGGCGGCGCGGACCCGTGCGACGGCGGCGTCGGCCGCCAGGACGGGGAGCAGTCCGGAGAGGTTCATGGGCCCTTCGGTGTACGACGCCGTGGACGTACCCACGGGCGGCACCAGCCTAGGAGCACCCACCGACGACGTCCGACCGGCCGTCGGCACCCTGCCGAGGTCGCCGATGCACCAGACTGTCGCCAACGCCCAGCAAGGAGGTCCAGTGGCACGCGTCGTCGTCGTCGGGGCAGGCATCGTCGGGCTCGCGACCGCGGCGCGGCTCGCGCAGCGGGGCGACGAGGTCACGGTGGTCGACAAGGAGCCCTCGCTCGCCGCGCACCAGACCGGGCGCAACTCCGGGGTGATCCACTCCGGCCTCTACTACGCGCCGGGCAGCCACAAGGCCCGCATGGCCGCTGCGGGCGCGGAGAGCATGGTGGCCTTCGCGCAGGAGCACGGCGTCCGCGTGGACCGGTGCGGCAAGCTCGTCGTCGCCACGTCCGCCGAGGAGCTGCCCCGGCTCGGCGCCCTCGCCGAGCGCGCCGTGGCCAACGGCGTCCCCGCGCGGCTGATCGGCCCCGAGGAGGCGGCCGAGTACGAGCCGCACGTCGCGTGCGTCGGGGCGCTGCGCGTGGAGTCGACCGCCATCGTCGACTACCGCGGGGTGTGCGACGCGCTGGCGGCCCAGGTCCGCCGGGCCGGGGGCGAGGTGCGGCTGGGCGCCTCGTTCGTCGCCGCCACGACGGTCGGCCGCCAGGTGCGCCTGAGGCTGGCCACGCCCGAGGTCGAGGACCTCGCCGCGGACGCGCTGGTGGGCTGCGCGGGACTGCAGGCCGACCGGGTCGCGCGGGCGTGCGGCGTGGAGCCCGAGGCCAGGATCGTGCCGTTCAGGGGCGAGTACTTCGAGCTCTCCGGCGAGCCCGCGGGTTGGGTGCGCAACCTCATCTACCCCGTGCCCGACCCCCGCTTCCCGTTCCTCGGGGTGCACCTCACCCGGATGATCGAGGGGGGCGTGCACGCCGGGCCCAACGCCGTGCTGGCCCTCGCGCGCGAGGGCTACCGCTGGCGGGACGTGTCGGTGCGCGACCTCGCCGACGCGCTCGCCTGGCCCGGGCTGTGGCGCCTGGGGGTCCGCAACGTCGGCCCCGGCGCGGCAGAGATGGCGCGCTCGGTGTCCCGGCGGGCGTTCGCACGCTCGCTCGCCCGGCTCGTGCCCGGCATCGGCGCCGAGCACCTCGTACCGGCGCCGGCCGGCGTGCGGGCCCAGGCCCTGCGCCGGGACGGCGGGATGGTCGACGACTTCCTGGTCCAGACCGTGGGCCACCAGGTGCACGTGCTCAACGCCCCGTCACCGGCCGCGACCGCCGCCCTGGAGATCGCCGGACACCTCGAGGCGCAGGTCGACCATGCCCTCGCGTGACACCTCCCCCGGTCGGACGACCGGGTCGCAGCGACGGCCGCCACGCGGGTGAATTGTCCGAATTCGCCCGCCGAACGGCTACTCGCGGCAGGGGACGGCGGGTAGCGTCGAGACGGCCTGGGACCAGGCACCCACCCCGAGACTCACCAGGAGCCCGCGTGACCTCTCGTGCCTCGCGCGCACGGCGCCGCGCCTCCCGCGGGACGCAGGTGCCGCGATGAGCGCGGACGTCGCGGCGGAGAAGGCCCCCCGGTCACGCACCAAGCAGCGGGTCTCCTCCGTCGTCGTCACGCTGGGCGTGGTGAGCCTGCTCACCGACATCTCCTCGGAGTCCGTGGCGGCGGTCCTGCCGCTCTACGTGACGGCGTCCCTCGGGCTGACGACGATCGCGTTCGGCTTCATCGACGGCGTCATGCAGGGCGCGAGCGCGCTGGTCCGGATCGCGGGAGGCTGGGCGGCGGACCGCGGCGACCACCCCAAGTGGGTCGCGTTCGTCGGCTACGGCCTCTCGGCCGTGACGCGGGGCGCGCTGCTGCTGGCCAGCGGTTTCGTGAGCGTGCTGTCGGTCACGGCGATCGACCGGGTCGGCAAGGGCATCCGCACCGCACCGCGCGACGCGATGATCACTGCGTCGTCCAACCCGCGCACGCTCGGTCGCTCGTTCGGCGTGCACCGCACGCTGGACACCCTCGGCGCGGCGATCGGGCCGCTCATCGCGTTCGCCGTGCTCTGGGTCATCCCCGACGGCTACCACACCGTGTTCGCCGTCTCGTTCGCGTTCGCGATCATCGGCGTCGCCGTGCTGGGCCTGCTGGTCCCGGACCTGCGGCCGCGGCGTGCCGCGTGGCTCGAGAAGCACCGCACCAGGGAGAAGCGCGGCCTGCCGGCCTGCAAGGGCTGCAGCTGCGGCATCCCAGGGATCGCGCCGGCCGGCCGCCCGTTCGCGTGGCGGACCCTGGCCGCACCCAGGATGCGCCGGGTCCTGCTCGCCGCGGGCGGGCTCGCGCTGCTGACCGTGGGCGACGGCTTCGTGTACCTGTCGCTGCAGGCCAGGGACGGGTTCGCCACGAAGTGGTTCCCGCTGCTGTACGTCGGCACCAACCTCGCGTACATGCTGCTGGCGGTGCCGATGGGTCGCGTCGCCGACCGCTGGGGCCGGGCGCGCGTTCTCGTCCTCGGGCACGTCGCCCTGGTGGCCGCCTACCTGAGCGCGGCCGTCGTCCTCGGCTCCGCCTGGACGACGATCGTCACCCTGGTGCTGCTCGGCGTGTTCTACGCCGCGACCGACGGTGTGCTGGCCGCCGTCACCGGACAGCTGAGCGAGGCCTCGTCGCGAGGCACCGCGATCGGTACGGCTCAGACGGTCGTCGCGGTCGCGCGGATGATCTCCGCGTCGGCGTTCGGGATCCTGTGGTTCGGCATCGGCCGGGTCCCCGCGATGCTGGTGGTCGCCGGTCTGCTCGCCGTCGCGGTGCCCGTCGCGCTCGCGGCCGTGCGCGGCCTGGACAACGAGGCCGTCGCGCTCGACGAGGACGACGACGAGGACGACGCGGACCACGACCACGACCACGACCACGACGGGCCGGCCGTGGCGGACGAGAGCCCGGAGGCGCGGTGAGCACCAGCCGTGGCCGGATCTGGGCCCTGGTTGCCGTCGTCGTCCTGGGGGTCGCGCTCACCGCCGGGTACGCCGTGTCCGAGTACCTGCGTAGCAGCGCGACCCCGACCGCGAGCGTCGCCGTCGCCGAGGACGACCTCGCCGCCGTGACGGCCGGGCCGCACGTCCTGTTCCGCTCGACCGCGCCCGGCGACCGCTTCGGACAGCTCGCTGTGGTCGCGGCCGACGACCCGTCGGGAGCACGCGCGTACACCGGGATCGAGTGCGACCTGATCGCCGCGGACGCCGGCCGCGTCTCGTGCCTGAGGTCGACGGGCGGCTTCGCGACGAGCTACGAAGCGGTCCTGCTCGACGCCGACTGGCAGACCACCGACACGTTCCCGCTCACCGGGCTCCCCAACCGGACGCGGGTCTCGCCCGGCGGCTCCCTGGTCGCCACGACGGCGCTGGTCGCCGGCCACTGCGACGCGGCCGGCACGATCACCACCCAGACCATCGTCCACGACCTCGACACGGGGGCGGCCGACGACCTGGAGGACTACGACCTCGTGGTCGACGGCGCGAAGGTCTCTCCGGTGGACCGCAACTACTGGAGCGTCACCTTCGCCGACGACGAGGACACGTTCTACGCGACCGCGCAGTCGGTCTCGATGGGCCACACCTGGCTCGTGCGCGGCAGCGTCTCGCAACGCACGCTCACCACCGTGCTCGACGGCGGGATGTGCCCGTCGCTCTCGCCGGACGGCACCCGCCTGGCGTACATGGTGCAGACCTCGTCCTCACCGAACATCTGGTCCTTCGCGGTGCTCGACCTCGAGTCCGGTGAGCACCGGGCGCTCGACGGTGAGACGGCCAACGTCGACGACCAGGTCGCCTGGCTCGACGACGACACCATCCTGTACGGCCTGCCGCGCAACGACGAGCCCGGCGTCACCGACGTCTGGTCCCTCGGCGTGACCCCCGGCGCCCATCCCGCGCTCTTCATCCCGCAGGCCTGGTCCCCGCAGGTGGCCCCCGGGCCATGAGGCCGCGCCCGTCGCTCGTGTCACCCGTCGCCCCGCAGCGGACGGGTGAAATCGCGGACGCCCGCCGATGCCGCGGCGACCACCGAGGTACCGTGAGGTCGCTCGAGGTCCGATTTGTCCGACCGCGTCCGCGAACCGGCCGCGACGAGCACCCCCTGAGGAGGCCCCGGTGAGTCGACGTCTCGACCGCGCCGCACGCTCCGTCCGGGGCCCGGTCGCCGCGCTCGCGGCGGCCGCGCTGCTCGCGGGCTGCACGGCCGGCGGAGCCGACGCGACCGCCACCGCGTCCGGCAGCCCCGGCGAGACCGGTGGCACGACGACGTCGGGCGGCCCGGCCGGCGGCTCGCCGAGCTCCGCAGGCGCCACCCCCACGCCGACGGTCACGGTCACCGGATCGAGCGGCGAGGACGGCGCGGCATCGGAGATCCTCCCCGAGACCTCCCCGGACCCGAGCCCGACCCTCGGCGTGGACCTCCCGCACCTCACCCAGGCCCCGACGTCGGCGAGCGCCCATGGCACGCTGGTCACCGGGTTCCCCTCCGACCTCGTGCCGGTCCCGGCGCACGCGACCGTCGTCTCGAGCTCCATCTCGTCCCAGGGCGTCCACGTCCAGGTCGGGCTGAGCGCGACCGAGGACGGCGAGCCGGACCGGGTGGGCGCGGACTACACCGCCCGGATGACCACGCTCGGCTACCTCACCACCGACGTCGACGCCGCACCGGGCTCCGATGCGACGCAGTACGTCCGTGGCCGCGACGTGGTGGTGCTCACCCTCCGCCCGCGCACCGGGGGCGGGACCGAGCTCGTGATCACCGGCGCCCTCGTGGTGGGCGGATGAGGCGCCCCTCAGCGCGGGTCTGGGCGCTGGTGGCGATCGTCGTGGTCGTCCTGGCCGCCGCGGGCGCCTACCTGCTCAACGCCTATCGCAGCAGCACCGCAGCCCCCACGGCGACCCATACCGCGGGACCGGCCCTCGCGGACGTCACCGCAGGGCCGTACGTGGCGTTCCGGTCCACCGCGCCGGACGACGCCTACGGCTCGCTGGCGCTGGTCCCGCTGGACGACCCGTCCGGCCCCAGGACCTACACCGACATCCAGTGCGACCGGGTGGCGGCGGTCCGCGGCGAGGCCGCCTGCCTGCGCACCAATGCCGGGGTGGCCACGACGTACGAGGCCCTGCTCCTCGGCGCGGACTGGAGCACCACCACCAGCTGGCCGCTGCCCGGCGTGCCGTCACGCACCCGCCTGTCCCCCGACGGCCGGATGGTGGCGACGACGGCGTTCGTCACGGGGCACTCCTACGCGACCACGGGATTCGTCACCCAGACGCTGATCCACGACCTCACCAACGGCACGACGTGGGACCTGGAGGAGTTCAGCCTGATCGTGGACGGCGAGGCCGTGGCGCCGGTGGACCGGAACCTGTGGGGCGTGACGTTCGTCGACGACACCACGTTCTACGCGACCGCGCAGTCCGCGTCGATGGGTCACACCTGGCTCGTGCGCGGCGACCTCGACGCCAGGACGGTCACCGCGATCCACGAGGGCGCGTGCCCGTCGCTGTCGCCGGACGGCACGCGGCTCGCGTTCAAGGTCCAGACCTCCGACTCGCCGGTGCACTGGTCGATCGGGATCCTGGACCTCGCGACCGGCGAGCAGCGCGTGCTCACCGGCGAGAGCCGGAGCTTCGACGACCAGATCGCCTGGCTCGACGACGACACGGTGCTCTACGGCCTCCCCCGCGAGAACGAGCCCGGCGTCACCGACGTGTGGGCCCTGGGCACGCAGGACGGCTCGACGCCGCGGCTCTTCATCCCGGAGGCGTGGTCGCCCCAGGTGGTCGGCGGATGACCGGCACGGCGGGCGAGGCGGCGCCGGGCCCGCCGCTCCGGGTGCTCACGTACGCGCCGTACTCGTTCAGCGGCCGCGGCCCTGCGGAGAGCTGCGCCCTGATCGCCGGAGGGATGCTGGGCGGGGGCGCAGCACCGGAGGTGTTCGCGGGTCGGCGCCGCACCCCCCTGCCCGAGGGGGTCGTCGTGCACGAGCCCTTCCCGGGCCTCGCCCGGCGCGTGCCGTGGCACGTCGTCGAGCGGCCCGCCCTGCACCGCATGGAGCGCCAGTTCCGGCGAGCGCTGGCCGCCGCGGACCCGGCGACCACGGTCGCGCACTTCTGGCCGGGCAGCCCGACCGACCTGGTGCGCGAGGCCCGTGGTCGTGGCCTGCTCACGGTGCGCGAGATGATCAACTCGGCCCTGGCGACCGCCGGACCGATCCTCGACGAGGCGTACCGACGGCTCGGGCTGGAGCCGAACCACGGGATCACCGCCGAGGCGATCGCGGACGAGACGGACGAGCTGACGCTGTACGACTACTTCTTCGCGTCGAACCCCGAGGTCGAGCGGTCGCTCCTGGACCTGGGGGCCAGGCCCGACCAGATCCTGTCCACCACCTTCGGGTGGCGCCCCGAACGGTTCGCCGACGCGAGCCCGATCGAGCGGCACCCCGACTTCCGAGCCGTCTTCGTCGGGCGGATCGGCGTGCGCAAGGGGATACCGGAGCTGCTCGACGCCTGGGCCTCGCTCGACGTGCCGGGCGAGCTCGTGCTGGTCGGCCCGATGGACGACGAGGTCGCCCCTCTGGTCGAGGAGCACGCCCGCGACGGCCGGGTGCGTCTGTGGGGCTACGCCGACAACCCCGGGTCCATCTATGCGGGCTCCGACGTGTTCGTCTTCCCGACGCTCGAGGAGGGCGGCCCGCAGGTGACGTACGAGGCAGCGGGCTGCGGGCTCCCCGTCGTCACCACCCCGATGGGCGCCGCCCGCCTCGTCGAGGACGGCCGCACCGGTCTGGTGGTCCCGCCGGCATCGCCGGCGAAGATCGCCGAGGCCCTGCGCCGGCTCGCCGAGGACCACACGCTGCGAGCCGCGTGCGGCGCCGCGGCTCGACAGGCGGCGGCCGGGTTCGACTACGGCCTGGTCGGCGCCCGCCGTGCACGGCTGCTCCGCGAGGCGCTCGACGCCTCGTCCCCGTCCTCCGGCCCATGAACCCCGACGCCGTGCGGCGGCGACAGGACACCGCGCAGGCTCAGGCCCGCAGGGCTCCAGGCCGGTAGGGCGACGAGCCAGTCCGGCCACTCGTCGCGCGGCGCGGCCGTCGGCGTTGGCCGCCTGCGTGCGCGGTGCTCGAGCCAGACCGCCGTTGCGAGTGCACCGGAACCCGCCAGCAGCCAGATCATCGCGAGGGCACGCACCTTGCTGCCGTGGAAGTAGTAGACCGACGGCACCGCCGGCACGACGGTCGTGGTGATGCGATCGGACTGTGCGACGCCCTTCTGCAGGCCGGCGAGCTCGGCGTCGATCCTGTCCAGGAGCTCGGTCTGGCGCTCTCGGACGGCCTCGGCGGTCGGGCCGGCCACCTGGACGTCGAGCACCTGCCGCGAGTAGACCCTGGACCACTGGCCGCCGTAGTCCGGGAGCCGCACGGACCAGCCGTCCCGGACGCCCTCGCCGACGATCGTCGCGGCCGGGTCGGCCATCTTGTTCCAGGTGAGGTTCCCGTTGACCAGCTTCGCGACGACGCCGGCGGTGATGATGAGATCGCTCGACCGCACCTTCAGGGTGTTGGGGTTCACGGTGCTGGCCGGCGCGAGGAACGTCACCTCGGCGCGCGACCAGTAGACGCCCGGCGCCTTGACCGCTCCATAGCTGCCGATCAGCGCGACCAGGAGGGCGGCAAGCACGATGTACCACCGGCGGACGAGCGCCAGCAGTGCCTCCCAGATGGTCACGGACAGCCCTTCCCTGCGGCTCCGACGAGTCTGGCACGGCGCATGTGACGGCCGGCCCGGGCGAGGGGTGAAGATTTCGTGACAAACCGGGCATGATCCAGGGCCGACGGGCGTCCCGCCTGGGCCGGGCACTAGCCTCAAGTGGTCGACGCGTCCCGCGTGGCACGGCACGACCACACGGAGGAGCCCATGGAGCTCGGCGCTGTTGCCGCGGCGCTGCTGCGTCGCTGGTACATCGTCGTGCTCGGCATCGCCGTCACGGGCGGCCTCGTGTTCGGCGCCTACACCCTGGTCCCCCCGACGTACACCGCGACCGGGAGCATGGTGCTCCTGCCACCGGACGCCTCGGTGACCGACGGGGCCAACCCATGGCTCCAGCTCGGTGGACTCGAGCAGCCCGCCTCGCTGGTCGTCGCCTACCTCGCCGGTCAGGAGCCCCGCAAGCGGTTCACCGAGCAGTACCCGGACGCGACGTACGACGTCGTGGTCGACCCGCTCTCCCGCGGCCCGCTCGTCATCATGACCATCAAGGCGCCCAACGAGGACGAGGTGATGGGCGGCCTCCAGACCGCCCTCGCGAGCGTCCCGGTGGCGCTGACCGCCCTGCAGGACGAGGTCGACGCCCCGGCCAACTCCCGGGTCGGCTCGATGCCGCTGTCGGTCGATGTCGAGCCCACCAAGGTGCTCAGCTCGACGCTGCGCGCGATGATCGCCGCAGCGGCTGTCGGCATGCTGCTCACGCTCGTGGGCGCGATCGTCGTCGACCGGGTGCTCTCCCTGCGGAAACCGAAGGAGCGCGCAGCGCGCACCACGCGTGGAAGCGGGGGCGGAGCCGGGCGCGAGAAGACCGATGACGCGGCCGCGTCGGAGGAGACGATCGCGGACGACGAGGGCGAGGCCACCAGGGCGGGCAACGGTCAGCGCGTCCCGCTGCACACCTGACCTGGGCCCCCGTGGTCGAGTCGACGAGGGCAACCGCCCAGCAGACGGGCGTGCTCGCCTGGATCACGATCTACGTCGTCCTGCTGTTCGCGATCCCGTCCCGTCTCGTGATCGGCCCCCTGGGCAGCGCCGGGGCACCGTCCATGCTGTTCGGTCTGCTGAGCATGCTCGCGTGGCTGCTCGGCCAGCTGCGCCGTTCGACGGGTCCGGTGAAGCCGCGCCAGCCGATCCGGCTCGCACTGATGCTCTTCCTGGCGAGCGTCGGCATCAGCTACGTCGCAGCGATGACCCGCCCCATCGACCAGGACGAGGTCAGCCCCGCCGACGTCGCGATCATCGTGACCATGTCGTGGACCGGCGTCTTCCTCATGGTCCACGACGGCATCACACGCCTGCGCGACCTGCACTCGGTGGTCCGCCGGTTCGCCCTCGCCGGGGGGCTGATGGGACTCCTGGGCCTGGCCCAGTACCTGACGAAGCAGCCGCTGATCGACCGGATCACCATCCCCGGCCTGACCGCGACGACCGGCGTCGACACCTTCTTCCGCAACGGCCAGGTTCGGATCTTCGGGACCGCGACCCACCCCATCGAGTACGGCGCCCTCCTGTCGATCCTGCTCCCCCTCGCCCTGCACGGAGCGGTGCAGCCCGACGGGCGCGGGCTCGTCAGGCGGTGGTGGCCGGTGGTGGCGATCTCCCTGGCGCTCGCGCTGTCGAACTCGCGCTCGGCCTACATCAGCCTGGGTGTCGCGTTGCTGGTCCTTCTGATCGGCTGGCCGCCGCGGGTGCGCTGGCGGATCGGCTCGGCCGTGATCGCCGGGGCGCTGGTCCTGAGCGTGGGCGTGCCGAGCATGCTTCGCTCCATCCGCAGCATGTTCACGTCACTGCAGAACGACCCGAGCATCGAGTCGCGCACCGACAGCTATGCCGTGGCACTGCAGTTCTTCCAACACTCCCCGTGGGTCGGCCGGGGACTGGGCACCTTCTTGCCCAAGTACCGGATCTTCGACAACAACTACCTGGGGCTGCTGGTCAGCGGCGGCGTGCTCGGGATGATCACGTTCGCCGCGATCCCCGTGACTGCGATCGTCGTCCTGCTCAGGCGCCGCCGCCAGTGGGCCGACGAGAGGTCGCGGGACCTCGCGCTGTCGCTCGTCGCCGGGATCCTGGCAGGGGCGGTCTCGTTGGCGTTCTTCGACGGCTTCGCGTTCCCCATGACCATGGGGACGTTCTTCCTGACCCTCGGGATCGCCGGGGCGCTGATCCGGCTGCATCCACCGGATACCTCGGACGTCGCGACCGGTCCGCCGGATCAGCGGGACTCGGCGCCGGAGACCTTGAGCTCCACGAACTGAACCAACGAGCCGAGCGTCTCGAAGATCTCTCCGCCGAACTCCTCGTCGTCGACCGTGATCCCGAAGCGCGACTCCAGCTTGGTGACGACCTCGAGCACGCCCAGCGAGTCGAGCTCGGGCACGGCACCGAACAGCGGGCTCGACGCCGTCAGGCTCGAGGCGCGGTCCTGGATGCCGAGAGTGGTGACGAGGACGTCCTTGACGTCCTCGAGCAGCGGTTCGGGCATGACGCTCCTTCAGCGGGTCAGACGAGGATCTCCACGGGCGCGGGGTGCCCGAGGAAGGCCGTCGGGCTCGCGGTGAGCCCGTAGGCGCCGGCGTGGAACAGGACCACGAGGTCTCCGACGTCCGCCCGCGGAAGCTCGACCCGGTCGCCGAGCAGGTCCAGCGGAGTGCACAGGCACCCGACGACGGTGACGGTCTCGTCGGGCTCGGCGGAGACCGCGTGGCCGATCGCGATGGGGTAGTTGCGCCGGATGACCTGGCCGAGGTTCCCCGACGCGGCGAGCTGGTGGTGCATGCCGCCGTCCACGACGAGGTAGGCGCTGCCGCGCGACTCCTTGCGGTCGACGACCCGAGTCACGTACACGCCGGCCTCGGCGACGAGGTAGCGACCGAGCTCCACCACGAGCGAGGCGTCGGGGAACGCCGGCTCGAGCCTCGAGCTCACCTGCTCCCCGAGGTGGGCGGCCACCGCCGAGATGTCCAGCGGCGAGTCCTGGGGGAAGTAGGGCACGCCGAAGCCGCCGCCGAGGTTCACGTAGCGCACCGTCTGCGGCGCGTGCTCCGCGAGCTCGAGGATGAGGTCGACCGTCCGGGTCTCGGCCTGGATGAGCAGGTCCGCCGAGAGGTTCTGCGATCCTGCGAAGACGTGGAACCCGAGGAGGTCGACGCCGGCGACGTCGAGCTCGGCCATCAGGGCAGGCACCAGCTCGGCGTCGACGCCGAACTGCTGCGGGCCGCCGCCGAGCCGCATGCCCGACCCCCGCACGGCGAAGTCGGGGTTCACCCGGATCGCGATCCGGGGGACCACGCCGGTCGCCTCACCGGCCCGCACCGCGCGCCGGCCCTCGCCGGCCGACTCGATCTCGATGATGACGCCCGACGCGACCGCCTGCTGGAGCTCGGCGTCGGTCTTGCCCGGCCCGGCGAAGCTGACCCGGCCCGGGTCGATCCCGGTGTCCAGGGCGACCCTCATCTCGTGCGAGCTCGCCACGTCGAGCGTGTCGACCAGGGAGGCGAGCAGGTGCACCACGGCCGGCATCGGGTTCGCCTTGACCGCGTAGCCCAGGCTGAGCCGCTCCGGCAGGAGCGAGCGGAGCATCGCGACGCGCTGGCGGACCAGCTCGCGGTCGTAGGCGAAGAACGGCGTGGTGCCGACGCGGTGCGCCAGCCGGTCGAGGGGCACGCCCCCGACGGTCAGGACGCCGTCCTGCTGGCCGAACGCGGCGATGGTCGGGCGGCTCACGACTCGTACTCCGCGCGCACTCGCGTGCGGTCGTACTTGCCGTTCGGGGACCGCGGGATGGCCTCCCGCACGACGACCTCGGCCGGGACCATGAACGCCGGCAGGGCGGCGCGCAGGGCGGTGAGCAGGACGTCCGGGTCCAGAGCCCCGTCGCCTGCGGGCGGTGCGGCGACGAGCACCACGCGCTGCCCGAGTCGCGCGTCCTCCACCCCGAAGGCGACCGCGTCGGCCGCGAGGCGCGAGTCGAGCGCGGCCTGCTCGATCTCGTTGGGGCTGACCCGGTAGCCCGAGGTCTTGATCATCTCGTCCGCGCGGCCCACGAAGTACAGGAAGCCTTCCTCGTCCTTGACCACGGTGTCGCCCGACCAGACCGCCACCTCGGGGAGCCGGTGCCCCGAGGTCGGTCCGGGCACGGGACGGAAGCGCTCGGCGGTCCGTTCCGGGGCGCCCCAGTAGCCCAGGGACACCAACGCGCCGCGGTGGACCAGCTCGCCCGGCTCGCCCGGCTCGCACGGCGTGCCGTCCGGGCGCACGACGAGGATCTCCGCGTTGGGGATGGCCTTGCCGATCGAGTCCGGCCGGCGGTCGACCTCGGACGGGTCCAGGTAGGTGGACCGGAAGGCCTCGGTGAGCCCGTACATCAGGTACGGGCTCGCGCCCGGGAAGACCTCGCGCAGCCGATCCAGCACGGTACGAGGCATCCGCCCGCCCGTGTTCGCGAAGTACCGCAGCGTCGCCCTGGCGCCTTCCGGCCAGTCCAGGTCCGCGATCTGGATCCACAGCGGGGGCACGCAGGTGAGCCCCGTGACCTTCCAGCGTTCGCAGGCCCGCGGGACGTCCGCAGGCAGGAGGTAGTTGAGCAGCACGACGTGGGCGCCGACGTTCAGGGCCGTGGTCACCTGCGACAGGCCGGCGTCGAAGCTGAGCGGCAGCACCGAGAGGATCACGTCCTCGGCGGTGTTGCCGAGGTACTGGCTCACGCTCTGGGCACCGACGACGAGGTTGCGGTGGCTGAGCACGACGCCCTTGGGCAGGCCCGTGCTCCCCGACGTGTAGAGGATCGCGGCCACGTCCAGGTCGACCCCCGGAGCAGGCACCGACGCCGGCGCGTCCGCGAGGAGCTCCGCCCAGTCGTGCGTGGCGACGTCGACCGGCGTGGCCACCGGCCCGTCGACGACCACGACCTGCTCGAGCTCGGGGCAGCCGTCGAGCACGTCCCGCAGGAGCTCGAGTCGCGCGGCCGACGTCACCAGGACCCGAGCGGCGCAGTCGGAGAGGATGTGCGCCACCTGCGGCGGCTTGAGCAACGGGTTGATCGGTACGAACGCCCCACCGGCCACCGACGCACCGAGGAAGGCGGCGACCGTCTCGGGCCGCTTCTCCAGGAAGACGGCGACCCGGTCCTCGCGGGCCACGCCGAGCCCGGCCAGCGCGGAGCCGACCTGGCTCGCCAGGTCCCAGAGCTCGGCGTAGCTGAGGGTCTGGGACTTGTAGGAGAGCGCGGGCGAGTCGGCGCGGACCCGCGCCTGGGTCTCGAGCATCTCGTGCCAGACCGTGATCACGGCGTCATCCTAATGGGGCCCCTTCAGGCGCTCCCCGGCAGCCATCTGCTGGTCACCAGGGCACGGAGGCGATCTCGCTGTAGAGGTCGTCGACGTCGCCCGGTTCCACCCGATCGCCGCGGAAGAGCTTGGGCCGGCCCGCGATCACCCGGGCGCCGCGCAGCGGCCCGCCCGCGATCCGGTGCTCGGCGAGCAGCACGGGCGCGCCCCGAGCGAGCAGGTGCGCACCGAGCGGCCCCAGTGCCCGGTCGAGCAGCGAGGGCACCCCGACGTGCACGAGCGACGCGAACACCGGCAGGCGCTTGCGCGTGACCCTCCGCCAGATCACGTAGCACTGCTGCCCGTCCACCATCGCGAGGACGTGCCGGGCTGCCGCCGACCCGGCGTGGTCCCGGTACACCTGCGCGTCGTCGCCGTCGAGCAGGGTCGCGATCCGCCCGGGGTCCGTGACGAGCTCGACCCCGCCGCGCCGCGTGGGGCCCGGGAGGTTCACCCGCAGGGACGTCGTGGTGTCGAGGTGGCGGAAGCCGAGACGTTCGTCGATCGGCACGACCGCGCCGCTGGGCGACAGGTCGGTGAACACGTCCGCCTCCGAGCGCAGCAGGCCCATGAGGAGCTTCAGCCCGGACGAACGGTACGCGTCGAGGACGCACCAGGCCGCCAGGTTGCAGAACCGCAGCCGTTCTCCCCGGACCATCCGGTCCGAGCAGAACGCCAGGTAGACGCCCACGAGCGCGTCACCGTCCCGCAGGCACAGGCCACGGCTCGACCCGGGTGCCCGCCACGGCGGGTCGATCGCCTGCGCCCACCGCTCGGGGGACACTCGCGAGTTGAGGTGCTGGTGCAGGAACCGGGCGACCTCCGGGACGTCGGCGGGCTCGAGGGAGCACACCCGGGCGGAGGACACGGCGGCAGCGTGTCACGAGCCGCGCCGACACGCCACGGTCGCCGGGGGCGGGACGTGGCGACGGACGCTCCGACGGCGTGAGGCTCGGCCCCGGGCGGCGCTCGGACACCCCGGAATCTCACATGACGAGACCTCGCGCAAGGTCCTGGGACCGGACATCGGGCCTGCTCAGCGCGGATCCGCGGGGTGCAGGAGACTAGTCCGAACGGGTGAGGCTGTATCGGGGCGGGCAATCGTGGCACCATGGCAAATGCGTCGTTACAGAAATGTTATCTAAGACACACGGGCACCCGCCGCGACCCCGAGCGGCCATCGACATGCCGACCGACGCCAGAACCTCAGGAGTCAAGTAGTGAACCGATCCCATGGGCGCCACACGGTCGCCAGGCGCTCGCGGACCACCGCGAGGACGCTCGCCGCGGTCACCGTGTTCGGCGTGACGCTCGCCACGATGGCCGGCGCCGACATCTTCGGACGGGACACGGCCTCGGCGCACCCGGTCTCGAGCACCGTGAGCATCTGGGGCGACGCGCTCCCGGCGGGCGCGACCGTCGACTCCGACGCTAACAGCGTGGAGCTGGGCACCGCGTTCACGACGGCGGTCGACGGCACCGCCGTCGGCGTGCGCTTCTACAAGACCCCTGAGAACTCCGGGACCCACGTGGGCAACCTGTGGGACGCCCGGGGCGACCGCCTCGCCACGGCGCGGTTCACCGACGAGTCCGCGCGCGGCTGGCAGACCGCCTACTTCGACCAGCCGGTGCAGCTGTCCGCCGGGCAGGAGTACGTCGCCTCGTACCTCGCCCCCCGCGGCAGGTACTTCCAGACCCAGCAGTTCTGGTCGGGTTCGGCCACCAACCTGCTGGAGGTCGAGCGCGGCCGGTCCGGGGTCTACTCCTACGGCAAGCGGAGCTCGTTCCCGACCCAGACCTGGAACCGCAGCCAGTACTGGGTGGATGTCGTCTTCGCCCCGTCCGGCAAGGCCCCGGCGCCGACGACCGCGCCCTCGCCGACGACCGAGCCCTCACCGACGGCCGAGCCCTCACCGACGTGGCGAGACGGGTGGCACTGGTTCAACCCGTCACCGGGCCCGATCGCGCCCCCGAACCCCACCCCGGCGCCCAGCCCGAGCCCCAGCGCGAGCGCAACGCCCAGCCCGAGCCCCAGCACCGGCCAGACCCCGAAGCCGACGACCGCGCCGGCGCCGAGCCCGGCTCCGAGCGCTCCGCCGGCCGCGCCGAGCTACACCTCGTTCCCGAGCGCGTCGACCACCGGGGTCCCGGCGGGTGTGTCCCTGACCGCGTACACCGGCCCGTCGACGATCACCGCCGCCGGGACCGTCATCGACGGCAAGCTCATCACCAAGCCCCTGGTGATCGCCGCCTCGGCCAGCAACGTCACGATCCGCAACAGCAAGATCTCGGCCGAGGGCAACTGGCTGGTCCTCAACGACGCCGGCGCCAAGAACCTGCAGATCATCGACACCGAGCTCGACGGCAAGGGCAACACGGCGAACGACGCCGCGGTCGCCGGTCGCAACTACACCCTGACCCGGGTGAACATCCACGGCACGGTCGACGGCCTCAAGCTCGGCGACAACGTGACCGTCCAGGACTCCTACATCCACGACCTGGTCATGACCGGCGGCTCGCACAACGACGGGATGCAGTCCCTGGGCTCGAACGACGTGCTGATCCGCCACAACACGATCATCATCGGCAAGGGCTCGACCTCGGCGATCCTGCTCTCCACCGGCTCGGCCGACGAGATGCGGCGCATCACCATCGACTCCAACCTGGTCGGTGGCGGCGCCTACACGATCTACGGCGGCTACCAGGCCGGCACCGACGACCTGTCGAAGGTGAGCGACATCGTGGTGTCGAACAACCGCTTCACCACCCAGGTCTACCCCAACGGCGGCGCCTACGGCCCGCTGACCTCGGTCAGCCGCCCGGCCGTGACGGTCTCGGGCAACTCCTGGTACGACGGCCCGAAGGCCGGCCAGGCGGTCAACTACTAGACCACGACGACGCCGGGGCGGGGCCAGTGAGGCCTCGCCCCGGCGTCGTCGTGCGCGCAGGACGAGCGCTGGTCCCGCACGCGCGCGCCCCGGACCCCCACGCATTCCGGAGGAACCGCCCAAAGGTCTCGTGTGAGTTTCGACACAATGCTCCCGACATTATCCCCACATGTCCGGATCGATCCGCCTTTAGCACCCCGAGACGTCGGCCAGACGTCCCTGTCCGGTCATCGACTTCGTGGTCACGATTGTCAGCGTGCGCCTGACCTGAACGAGATTCAGCTCTGACGCCAGACATTCCACCGACAAAGGCAAACCCGTCGGAAGGCGGGGGCGCAAAGCCTCGGGACCCATCGGGTTCGCCGGGCTGCCGAATCACGGAGCTGACATGGATCTGCACAGAACAGCGTCAGGCGCGCCCAGAGCGCGCAGGTCGCACCTCATCGCAAGGCGGCGTTCGATCACCATCGGCGCCGTCACCGCCCTGGTGGTCGCCGGACTCACGTCCGGTGTCGCCGCATACGGACAGGAGATGTCCGCCACCACGACCCAGGCGGTGACGATCTGGGGCGACTCCCGACCGGCCGACGCGACGGTCGACTCCGACCGCACGAGCGTGGAGCTGGGCACCGCGTTCACGCCCACGGCGGACGGCACGGCCGTGGGCGTCCGCTTCTACAAGACCCGCGCGAACAAGGGCGTCCACGTGGGGAACCTCTGGGCGGCCGACGGCAGCCGGCTGGCCACCGCGCAGTTCACCAGCGAGACCTCGCGCGGGTGGCAGACCGTCTACTTCGACAAGCCCGTGCAGCTCTCGGCCGGTGAGCGCTACGTCGCGTCCTACCTGGCGCCGCGGGGCCGCTACCTGCAGACCCAGGACTTCTGGGGTGGCTCCACCACGAGCCTGCTCGCCGTGGACCCGGGCCGCAGCGGCGTCTACGCCTACGGCAAGCGCAGCACCTTCCCGACCCAGACGTGGAACCACAGCCAGTACTGGGTCGACGTCGTCTTCGTCCCGGCGCCCGACCCGGCACCGGCACCCACGCCCGACCCCACGCCGACGCCCGACCCGACACCGGCACCCACACCCGACCCCGCACCGGCACCCACGCCCGACCCCACGCCGACGCCCACGCCGACACCTGACCCGACGCCGGCGCCCACGCCCGACCCCGCACCCAGCACCTCGGCCTTCCCGACCGCGTCGACCACCGGTGTCCCGGCTGGTGTGTCCCTGACGCCGTACACCGGCCCGTCGACGATCACCGCCGCCGGCACCGTCATCGACGGCAAGCTCATCACCCAGCCGTTGGTGATCGCCTCCTCGGCGAGCAACGTCACGATCCGCAACAGCAAGATCTCGGCCGAGGGCTACTGGCTGGTCCTCAACGACGCCGGCGCCAAGAACCTGCAGATCATCGACACCGAGCTGGACGGCAAGGGCAACGCCGGCGGCGACGCCGCCGTCGCGGGGTACAACTACACGCTGACCCGGGTGAACATCCACGGCACGGTCGACGGCCTCAAGCTCGGCTCGAACGTCACGGTGCAGGACTCCTACATCCACGACCTGGTCATGACCAGCGACTCGCACAACGACGGGATGCAGTCCCTGGGTTCCGACGACGTGCTGATCCGCCACAACACGATCATCATCGGCAAGGGCTCGACCTCGGCGATCCTGCTGTCCACCGGCTCGGCGGACTCGATGCGGCGCATCACCATCGACAACAACCTGGTCGGCGGCGGCGCGTTCACCGTCTACGGCGGGTACGAGCCCGGCGTCGACAACCTGTCCAGGGTCTCCGACATCGTGATCACCAACAACCGCGTCACCACCCAGATCTACCCGAACGGCGGCGCCTACGGGCCGTTCACCTCGGTCGGCTCCGCGGCCGTCACCATGTCCGGCAACATCTGGTACGACGGCCCCAAGGCGGGCCAGAACATCTGATCGACGACGCACGACGCACGACGGCCGCTGCCCGGTGGGCAGCGGCCGTCGTGCATACCGTGGCGACCGCGATCGTGGGAATTGTCCGGAGCGCGAAACGTCCCCGATATCCCTTTTGCACCCTTCTGCGAATTAAGTCGAATACGCATCATGAGACACCCTTGTGTCAACCGATCTCACAGGATGAAACAACCGGAGAGGCCAAATCGGACGTTCTCGGACGCGCTAGGACAGGGCCCTTTCCCGGGGCCGGGTGAGTGCGGACAGTAGTGGCATGGACCGAGCACCCTCCAGGCTCGCCCCGCGCCGCTGGCTCATCGCCGGCGCCGTCGCCGTGGCAGTCCTCGCTGCGCCCGCAGCCGCTTCCGGCACCCAGTTCGCCGTCCCCGCCGCCACGAGCGGCACGCTGCACGGCGAGTCGTCGAACGTCTGGGGACCGGCGACCACGAGCGGGGCCTTCCCGAGCGCGTCGAACACCGGAGTCCCGGCGGGTGTGTCCCTGACCACCTACACCGGCCCGTCGACGATCACTGCCGCCGGCACCGTCATCGACGGCAAGCTCATCACCAAGCCCCTGGTGATCGCCGCCTCGGCCAGCAACGTCACGATCCGCAACAGCAAGATCTCGGCCGAGGGCTACTGGCTGGTCCTCAACGACGCCGGGGCCAAGAACCTGCAGATCATCGACACCGAGCTGGACGGCAAGGGCAACGCCAGCGGCGACGCCGCCGTCGCCGGTCGCAACTACAGCCTGACCCGCGTGAACGTCCACGGCACGGTCGACGGCCTCAAGCTCGGCGACAACGTCACGGTGCAGGACTCCTACATCCACGACCTCGTGATGTCGGGCGACTCCCACAACGACGGCATGCAGTCCCTGGGCGCCTCCAACGTCCAGATCCGCCACAACACGATCATCATCGGCAAGGGCTCGACCTCGGCGATCCTGCTGTCCACCGGGTCCGGCGCCCAGCGGGACTTCACCATCGACTCCAACCTCGTCGGCGGCGGCGCATTCACCATCTACGGCGGATACGAACCCGGCGTCGACAGCCTGTCGCAGGTCTCCAACATCGTCATCACCAACAACCGCGTCACCACCCAGATCTACCCGAACGGCGGCGCCTACGGGCCGTTCACGTCCGTCGGCTCGGCCGCAGTCACGATGCGCGGCAACGTCTGGCACGACGGACCCAAGGCGGGCCAGGCCATCAACTGACACCACCGACCGCGTCGGCCGCGATCCCGTAGGATCTGCTCGCGTCCGGCGCGGTCGTGTGCTCGCCGGGGAACCCACGGCAGCCGGGAGGTCGCATGCCCGGGCACGCGACCGGAGGCGCCCGGTGACCAGCGTGATCATCGCAGCGTTCAACGAGGCCGCCGTCATCGGCCGCAACCTGGACCTGCTGCTCGCCGGAGCCGAGCCGGGCGAGCTCGACGTGGTCGTGGTCGCCAACGGATGCACCGACGAGACCGCCGAGGTGGCCCGCCGTCGCGGCGTCCGAGTCCTCGAGCTGGCCGAGCCCGGGAAGGCCGGGGCCCTGAACGCGGGTGACGACGCGGCCGAGCACGGCCTGCGGGTGTACCTCGACGCCGACATCGCGGCGAGTGCCGCGACCGTCCGAGCGCTCGCCGCCGCCCTCACGACGGCCCCGTCCAGCGGCGGGCCCACCCCCCTGGTCGCCGTCCCGGCCCGCCGCCTGGTGCTGGACGGCCGGCCGATCGTGGTGCGGGCGTACTACGCGATCCAGTCCCGGCTGCCGGCCGCACGTTCCGGGCTGTACGGCCGAGGGATGATCGCCCTGTCCCCCGACGGTCGGGCACGATTCGACCGCTTCCCCGATGTCCTGGCCGACGACCTCTTCCTGGACTCGCTGTTCACCGATGACGAGCGCGTCGTCGTGGCGAGCGTCCGGACCGCGGTCCAGACCCCGCGGCGCACCGGAGATCTCGTGCGCCGCCTGACCAGGGTGCGCCGAGGCAACGCCGCGCTGCGGGCCCGCCCGGCAGTGGCGGGGAGCCCGGGTGTCCGGGCGTCCTCGCGGACGAGCTGGCTGCGCGACGTGGTGCTGCCGCGGCCCTGGCTCGCCCCGGCCGGAGTCGTCTACGCGGCCGTCACGCTGCTCGCCGAGGTACGCGCCCGACGCGACTCCGGCGGCTGGGAGCACGACACGTCGTCCCGCCGGGGCACGGAACCGGGGGGAACGGTCTGATGGCCACGATCCGCAACATCTGCTTCCACGGCGTGGGCACGCCCGCGCGCGCGATCGACGACGCCGAGGCGCGCTACTGGGTGAGCCGCGACTCCTACCTGCGGATCCTCGACGAGCTCGCGACCTGGCCCGCGGTGCACCTGTCGTTCGACGACGGCAACGCCTCCGACCTCGAGCTCGCTGCACCAGCGCTGGTGGAGCGCGGCCTGCGGGCGACCTTCTTCGTGCTCGCCGGACGACTCGACACCCCGGGCAGCCTCGCGTCCGACCAGGTGCGGGAGCTGCGCCGCCTCGGCATGGACGTCGGCACGCACGGCATGGACCACGTGTCGTGGCGGTCGATGACCCCCGAGGTCCGCGAGCGCGAGCTCGTCGAGGCTCGTGCGATCATCGCCGACCTCGCCGGCGACGTCCGCGAGGCTGCGCTGCCCCGCGGGCAGTACGACCGCACCGTGCTGGGCTGGCTGCGCCGACTGGGCTACCTGCGGGTCCACACCTCGGACCGGCGCCCGGCCCGTGCGGACGCGTGGATCCAGCCGCGCTTCAGCGTGACGCGGGACGACACCCCGGCCACGCTGGTCGGCAGCGTGCTGCGTCCGCGGCCCGCCCACCAGCGGCTGCTCCTGGAGGCCAAGGGGCTCGCCAAGCGCCTACGGTGACCCCGGCGCGACGGAGTGCGGGCCCGGCGTCTGCCGCAGGTAGCGCGGGCTGAGCAGTGCCCGCAGCGCGGCGCGGCTCGTCCGCTTGCCGAGCACCGCCCGGCTCGCCTCCCGGAGCACGAGCACCAGCCAGAAGAGCGCCGTCGCGGCGCGGCCGTGCCGTCGCCCGTACAGCCGCAGCCGGTTGACCACCACCAGCCGCCAGAGCGCGGGGTTCCCGGCCGAGCCGCCCTCGAGGTGCACGGCCCTCGCCGTGGGGACGAAGACCGTGGGGAAGCCGGCGTCCCGCGCACGCAGCGCGAAGTCGGTCTCCTCCGAGTACAGGAAGTAGGACTCGTCCCACGGCCCGGCCGCGGCCCAGCACTCGGCGGAGACCAGCTGGGTCGAGCCCTCCGCCCAGTCCGTCGGACCCTCGACCTCGTACGCCGCCGGGTCGGTCACCACCTCGCCGAGGTCACGGATCCGGCCGGCCCGCTCCGCGCCGAGCAGGGCGTCGGCGACCGCCCTGCCCAGGCTCGGCTCACGCCGTCGCGACGCGATGAGGCGACCCTCGGCGTCGTCCAGCCGCGGGACCACGATGCCGGCGCCGGTGCGCCGTCGCGCCGCGAGCAGCTCGGGGACGCACCCCGGCCCGAGCCGCACGTCGGGGTTCAGCACGAGCACGGCTGTGCCGGACGGCCCGTGGCGCACGCCCTCGTTGATGCCCGCGGCGTACCCGCCGTTGCGGCCCGTCTCGACGACCGTGACCTCGGGGGCCACGCGCCGCACCAGGTCGGCAGTGCCGTCGCTCGAGCCGTTGTCCACCACGACGACCGACGCCGGCAACCCGGCGAGCCCGTCGGGCAGGGACGCCAGCAGGCCCTCGACCACGTCCGCGCTGTTGAACGTGACCACGACCACCGTGACGCGGTCCGGCTCGTCGCGGGCGCCGTCGCGGCTCACTGCGGGGCGTCCGGATGGTCGGTGCGACGCATCGAGGTCCTCACGAGACGGTGGGTGGTGGGCCGGATTCTCGCACGGACCGCCACGGCGCGACAGCGCGGTGGCGGTCCGGTCGCCGGGTGAACTTCGGATGCCGATGCCCGGTGGTGCACAGGGTCGCCTATCCTCGACCCGGTGTGACCCCGCACCCGTCCAGGGAGGTCGAGCGATGGTCGCGTCACCGCGGCACGTACCCGTCTCCATCGTGTGCGTGTACAACGACCCCGCCGTACGCCGCAGCTGTCTGGACCGCTCCGTGGACGCCGGCCTCGCCCAGGCGCCGGACACCGAGTACCTGCCGATCGACAACACGGCGCGCCAGTACCCCTCGGCGGGGGCAGCGCTGAACGCCGGGATCCGGCAGGCCCGCCACGAAGTCGTCGTCCTGGTCCACCAGGACGTGTACCTCCACTCGCTGCCCGCGCTCGAGCGCGCCGCCGCCGCGCTGGTCGACAGCCCCGACGTGGGGTTGGTAGGTGCCGTGGGCATCACCGGGTCCGGCGCGGTCGCCGGGGTCGTGCGTGACCGGGTGGTGATGATCGGCGAGTCGGCGTCCTCGACCGACGTGGACAGCGTCGACGAGGTGCTCTTCATGATCGAGCGGGACCGCGCGGTGGCCGATCCGCTCAGCGAGGACCCCGACCTCGCCTGGCACGCCTACGCCGTCGAGTACGGCGCCCGGGTCCGCGACCAGGGCCTACGCGTGGTCGCGACGGACCTCCCGCTCACGCACAACAGCATGACGGTCAACCTCGACCGGCTGGCCGAGGCGCACGCCCGGGTCGCCGCCCTGCACCCCGGCGACCTGCCGATGCAGACCACCTGCGGCGTCGTGCGCGAGGCCCGGCAGCGCTCGCGCTGGCGGACGGTGCTGCGCCGTCGCCGCGGCGCGGCCGCGTGGCTGCGCGAGTCCGTCCTGGCCGCTCGGCTCGCGCCGCTCAGCGGGGCCCGGGCCTCCGACGTCGCGCTCGCGGACATCCGGCTCGACATCGACGACGCACTCGAGTTGCTCGCCGCTCCTTCCTTGGAGGTCGTCAACCTCGACCCCCTTCCCGGCTCGCCGGACCTGTGGACGGTCGACGGCCTGAGCCGGCGCGGGCGCACCGTGTCGGCCCGCGCGGGGGACGCAGGCCTGGCACTCACGGCGCTCACCGCCCGTCGGGCCGACGACGCGCTCCTGCTGACCGGCGTGGACCGGGCCACGATGACGCGGCTGGGCCCGGCGCTGCGCGGCACGCCGCACCTGGTCGGCGTCGCACGTGACACCGGCGCCTGGGTGCTGTGCCACCCGGAGGCTCCCCGCGTCCGGTCGATGTGGCCAGGTCGCCGCAACGCCGCCTTCGGGCGCCGGCCGCGTGCGGCCCGCGCCGTCGCCGACGGCGCGCCCGCCGACCTCGCCGGCTGACCGGACCGACATGCCCCGCCCACCCGGCTCCCCCGCAGCCACCGTCCGCGCGCTGCCGTCCACGCTCGCGGCCCGGGTCTGGGGCCTGGCCGTCACCGTCGCCGACCTGACCCCGCCGGGCGTCAGGTACGGCTACGTCCACCCGGTGGCGCGGCGGCTGCTGACCCGGCCGCTCCCGGCGCTCGGCGCAGTCCCGGGAACGGCCTTCGCACCGCCGGCGGGACGAGCGGGGGCCGGCGGCACCGACCTGCGCGTCGGCCTCGTCGCGGACCACCTCGACGTCGGCGGCATCGGGCGCGTCGTCGAGATGCTCGCCGAGGGCCTCCGCGGCGAAGGCGTGGAACCCGTGGTGGTGTGCCCGTCCGACGGGACGCGCAGCGCACGCCTTCGCGCCCTGGGCCACGAGGTCGTCGTGGCGGGGGACGAGGACTCGGCCGACCGAGCCCTGCGCAGCGCCGGGCTCGACGTCGTGCAGGTGCACAGTGCCCCGGCGCACCTCCTGGGCCCGGCGCTCGCAGCGGGCGTCCCCGTGGTCCCCGTCCTGCACAACACCGAGATCCACTACGACGCGCCCAAGTGGCGCGAGACGGCAGACCTCTTCGACCGTGCCGCGGCGGTGATCGCCGTGAGCGAGATCGTGCGGCGCTTCCACCAGGAGCGCGTGCCCGGCCCGGCCGGGGACAAGATCACGGTCGTCCCGAACGGCGCCATGCCGATGCCCGCCGCGACACCCGAGGTGCGCGCCGAGGCCCGACGGCATCTCTCGGACCTGGTGAACGCCCCGCTGGACGGCGAGGTCGTGTTCGCCTGCCTGGCGCGCTACGACTCCCAGAAGAACATCGCCGGGACGGTGTCGTCGTTCCTCGACGCGGTGGACCGATCAGCCGTGCCGATCCGATTGGTCGCCGCCGGCGACCCGTCGGACTGGCTGGAGCTGCGCCGAGCGGAGGCCATCCGTCGCAGCCACCGCCACGGTGGACGGGTCCACCTGCTGGGCAACTCCGACGCGGCCGCCCTGCTCGCGGCCTCTGACGCGTTCGTGCTCAACTCGTTCTTCGAGGGCTGGCCGCTGGCGACGACCGAGGCGGTCGCGGCGGGCCTGCCGATCGTGGTGAGCGAGACCGGTGGGGCCGCCGAGCTCGTGGCCAGGGCGGCCGAGGGATCGGCGCTGGTCGACAACCCGACCGGGCCCGCGGCGTCCGTCACCGACGCCAGGGCGAGGACGGCCCGACGCCGGGCCCCCCACCAGCCCAACCGGGAGGCGCTCGCCGCTGCCGTCGCATCGCTCGCCGGGACGATCGCCGCCCGTCCGAGCCGCCCGGCCGCCCCGGACGACCGGAGCTACGACGCGATGGTCGCCGGGCACGCCCGGATCGTCCGCGAGGCCCGTCGGGCTGGCGGCGGCACAGACCCGTCGGGCCACGCATGACGACCCCGGACGAGCGCGAGCCGGCCCCCGACCCCGCGGCCGGCCAGGGCGACCCCGACGGTCAGGCTCAGACCGCGGCGCCGGACGGCCCGCCTCCCGACGCGGAGCCGGGCGAGGGGCTCGGCCGGTCGGCCGCGGCGGGTGCCGCATGGCTGACGGCGCAGAAGTGGGTGGTCCGGCTCTCGGGCCTGGTGACCATCTCGATCCTGGCCCGCCTGGTCTCGCCGCACGACTTCGGCGTGGTCGCCGCCGCGTCCGCCGTCCTGCCGTTCGTGCTGCTGCTCTCCGACCTCGGGCTGTCGACCTACCTCGTCCAGGCCGAGGACCCGGACCAGCGGGTGCTCTCCACCGGGTTCTGGTTCTCCCTGACCGCAGCCTTCGTGCTCGGGGGGGCGATGTTCGCCTTCGTCCCGGTCATGGTGGGTCTCCTGGACGTGCCGGACGCCGCGCCCGTGCTCAGGGTGCTGCTCATCTCGGTGCCGCTGGTCGTGGCCGGCTCGGTGCCGACCGCCCTGCTCAGGCGGCGGATGATGTTCCGACGCCTCGCGTTCCAGGGCACCCTGGGCGCCGGGGTCGCCCAGGTCGTGGCGATCGTCATCGCGGTGGCGGGCGGGGGCGCCTGGGCGCTGGTCGGCCAGGCGATCAGCACGACGCTGATCACCACGAGCGCCGCGTGGATCAGCGCCCGCTGGCTCCCGTCGTGGCGGTTCTCGTCCCAGGAGTTCGGCCGGATGTTCCACTTCGGATACAAGGTCGTCGCGGTCGACATCGTCGCGGTGCTGCGCAACTGGGGCGAGACCGCGATCGTCGCGGTCTCGCTGGGCACGTCGGCGCTCGGTTTCCTCACCATCGCCCAGCGCCTCGTGCAGGTGGCCCAGGAGCTCGGCGGGGCAGCCGTCGCGCCGGTGTCGGTCGTGGTGCTCGCCAAGGTGCGCGACACCCCGGAGCGGCTGCGCCAGGCGTACCGACGGGCCTCGCTGCTCACCTACGGTGCCGTCACCCCGTTGATGACCTACGTCGCGGTCGCCGCCCCGGTCGTGATCCCGCTGCTGTTCGGCTCTCAGTGGAACGAGAGCATCTCCGTCACCAGGGGCCTGGCGGTGGCCGGGATCCTCACCATCGGCGCCTTCGTCGACAACGGCCTGTTCTACGCGATGTCGCGACCGGGCACGTGGCTCGTCTACGCGACGATCACCGACCTGGTGACCGTCGGCGCCACCGCGTTGGCCGTCTCGCACGGCCTGACCGCCGTGGCCTGGGCGTTCGTAGGCGTGGCGATCGCCGCGACGGCCGCTCGCTGGGTGCTCGTGGGGCGCCAGATCGGCAGCCCGGTCGGCGAGCTCGCCCGAGCCTTCGGCGCGGTCGCGGTGTGCGCCGCGGGCTCGGCCATCGCCGGGATGGCCGTGCTGCTCGTCACCCCGGGCCCGCTGATCGTCCGCGCGGGGCTGATCGGCGTGGCCACCGTGGGCGTGCACCTCCTGCTGCTGCGGATGGTCCTGCCGCACACCTACCGCGACGCCCTCGAGCTCGGCCCGATCCCGGCCGGGCTGCGTGTCCGGCTCAAGCGGTTGTCGCGTCTTCCCGCCTGAGCGTCCGCACGATCTTGGCCGGCACCCGCCGGACCTCGAGCGGGAGGTCGGCGAACCAGGACCTGGCGGAGTACGCGCCCGCCGACCGGTCGTAGACCTCGGCGAGCCGGCGGGTCATCGCCTCGAGCCCGAACCGCTGCTCGGCGAACTCCCGCCCGAACCTGCCGAGCCGGTGACGCAGCTCACGGTCGGCGACCAGCCCACGCAGGTTCTCCGCGAGCATCACGTCGGCCGACTCCACGACCTCGGGGCTCCAGTAGCTGTTGCGCGCCAGACCCGCCGCCGTCTCCGGGGTGAACACCTGGCTCCAGCCGTTCTCACCCTGCACCACGAGCGGGCGGCCGTGCGCCAGCCCCCGCGCCGCCGAGCCCCCCATGCCCAGCACGATGTCCGCGGACGCGTAGGCGGACCGGGGGTCGGCGACAGCGCCGGTGAAGCGCACCGCCTCGCGGCCCAGCCGGGCGTTGACGGCGGCGCCATCCGCGCGCAGCCGTTCCTCGGCCGGCCCTCCCCCGACGACGGTGAGGGTGACGTCCGGGTCCGCCAGGACCTCGACGGCCCCGATCGCGGCGCCCACCGCGGTGGACTTCATGTTGTCCTCGAGCCGGGACACGATGACGATCCCGACGCCCGGACCGGACGGCTCCTGCGCCGGCGGCCGGTCACGGTCCATGTCGACCGGCGGGCTGATGAGCGTGGTGAGCCCGGGCCGGTCGGCGCACTCCTCGAGCAGGTACTCCGTGCCGACCACCATCGGCATGTGGCGGTGCACCGAGTGGTGCAGCGACATCTCGTACATCGTCAGCACCCACGGCCGGCGGCCGAACAGGCTCGGGCCCCAGTAGATCGGCCTGGGCGCCCCCCAGGTGCCGTAGGCGTGGACGAGTGCCGCGCCGATCTCGTCCGCACGCTTCGCGAGGATCCGGCTGTGGGCCAGCACGGTCTCCGGCTCGCGGTAGGGGTGCACGACGATGCCGCGTTCCCGGGCCACGTCGAGCAGCGACGGCCCGGCCACCTCCGGCACGGGGCCGATGAGGTGCGAGTCGTAGCCGTACGGGACCAGTGCCTCGGCGAAGTCGAGCGCGCACAGCTGGGTCCCGCCCAGGTCGAGGCTGTTGAGGTGGACCAGGACCACCGTGCGCGTCATCGCACCGCCTTGGCGAGCGCCGCCACCACCTGTTCCTGCTGCGCGGCGGTCAGGTGCGGGTAGATGGGCAGGGAGAGGATCCGATCGGCGGCGGCCTCGGCGACCGGGCACGCGCCGGGCCCCACGCCGAGGTCCGCGTAGGCGCCCGTCAGGTGCACCGGGACCGGGTAGTGGATGCCCGCGCCGATGCCCGCGTCGTGCAGCTCCGCCAGGACCCGGTCGCGGTCGTCCACCTGGACCACGTACAGGTGCCAGACGTCCGAGTTGCCCTCGGCCGAGCGCGGCACGACGACCCCGGGCAGGTCCGCGAGCAGTGCGGCGTACCGGTCCGCCGCCGCGCGGCGCAGCTCGTTCCAGCCCTCGAGCCGAGCGAGCTTCGCCGAGAGCACGACCGCCTGCACGGTGTCCAGGCGGGAGTTGAAGCCGATCACCTCGTGGTCGTACTTGTGGGCGCTGCCGTGCGCGCTGATCACCCTGGCACGGCGGGCGATCTCGGGGTCGCCGGTGAGCACCGCCCCGCCGTCGCCGGCGGCGCCGAGGTTCTTCCCGGGGTAGAAGCTGGTACCCGCCGCGACCCCGAAGGTGCCGGCGGACCGTCCGTGGCGCCGGGCGCCCTGGCTCTGCGCCGCGTCCTCCAGGACGGCGAGGCCGGCGGCTCCCGCGACGTCCAGGATCTCCTCCATCGGGGCGACCTGGCCGAACAGGTGGACCGGGATGATCGCCTCGGTCCGCGAGGTGATCGCCGCCTTGGCCGCCGCCGGGTCGATGAGCAGGTGGTCGGGGTCCACGTCGACGACCACCGGCACGGCGCCCATCCTGGACACCGCCTCGGCGGTCGCGATGAACGTGTTCGCGGGCACGATCACCTCGGCGCCCGGCCGGATGCCGATCGCGCGCAGCGCGACCTCCAGCGCGTCGGTCCCGTTGGCCACGCCGACGCACTCGGCCACACCCAGGTAGGCCGCGAAGTCGCGCTCGAACGCCCCGACCGCCGGCCCCCCGACGAACGAGGTGTTCGCGAACACGTCGTCGAGCCCTGCCCTGACCTCGGCGTCGATCTCGCGTTGCTGGGCACGCAGGTCGACCAGAGGAATCCCCATCACTGCACCGTCCCGTCCGTCCGGCCCGCCTCAGGCGGGTTCATGTCCTGGCCCGTGGCCGGGACTCGTTGCGTCAGTCGTCGGGCCGGCACCCCGGCCCAGGTCTCGCCGGCCGGCACGTCGGCGAGCACGGCAGCGCCCATGCCGACCGTCGCGCCTGCACCGATCCGCACGTGCTCGCGCACCGCGGCGTTCATCCCGAGGTAGGCCTCGGGTCCGACGACCACATCGCCGGCCAGGCTGACGCCGGCGGTGAGCGTGGCGTAGTCGGACACGACGTCGTCGTGGGTCAGGGTGACGTGCGGCATGACGACGACATGGGCGCCCACCCGCACGTCCGCGGTCATCACCACACCCTCCAGGAGCACGCTGCCCACCCCGACGTGACACCCGGCCGGGACCCGCACGCCCGGGTGCACCAGGGTGGCGAAGCGGTCCGCCCCGACGCCGAGAGCGCCGAGCCTCGCCACGATCGCCCGCCGGGCCGACCCGCGGCCGGCGCACACGAGCAGGGCAGCGTCCGGGTGCTCGCGCACCAGGTCCAGGCCGCCGAGCACCCGCACCCCGTCCCCGATCGTCGCGCCGTGCCGCGCCGGGTCGTCGTCGAGCACCCCGATCGCACGGTCACCACGGGCGTCGAGGGCGGCGAGCGCCTCCCGCGCGAGGCCGCTCGCGGCGAGGAGGAGGACCTGCGTCACCGGCGCGCCGCCGAGCGCACGGCCGCGACCACACGGCCGATCTCCTCACCGGTCATCTGGTGGAAGACCGGGAGGATCAACGTGGTGTCGGTGAGTCGCTCGGTGACCGGGAGCGGCAGGTGCTCGGCGCCGGCGTAGGCCGGCTGCCGGTGCGCGGCCATGATCCCGCGTCGCGCGGAGATGTCCGCCTCGGCGAGGTGCGCCAGCAGCCCGTCACGGTCCGTCCCGAGCTCCGCGCCGACCTCGATCCAGAACGACTGGAAGTTCGAGGTGCCCCAGGTCGGGTCGGCCACCGCCCGCAGGCCGGGCACGTCCGCCAGCGCCTCGGTGTACTCGGCGGCGATCTCGCGCCTGCGTGCCACGATCGCGGGCAGGCGGCCGAGCTGGACCAGACCGACGGCCGCCTGCAGGTCGGTCATCCGGTAGTTGAAGCCGATCTCGGTGTACTCCTCGGGCGGCGCGAGCACGCTGGCGTGCCGCGCGGCGGCCGACACGCTCATGGCGTGCTCGCGGAGCATCCGGGCCCGGGCCGCCCAGTCCTCGTGGGGCGTGGTGAGCATGCCCCCCTCACCCGTGGTGATGAGCTTGCGCGGGTGGAAGGACCACGCGGTGACGTCGGCACCGGCGCCCACCGGGCGGCCACGGTACGTCGAGCCGGCACCGCACGCGGCGTCCTCGACGACGACGATCCCCCGCGGGTCGGTGACGGCCCGGATCGCGTCCAGGTCGACCGGCACCCCGCCCTGGTCGACGGCGATGACCGCACGGGTCGCGGGGGTGAGTGCCGCGGTCACCGTCTCGGCGGTGAGGTTGCCGGTGGTGGGGTCGACGTCGGCGAACACCGGTCGGGCTCCCACGTAGGTGGGGGCGTTGGCCGTCGCGATGAACGAGAACGACGGCACGACCACGTCGTCGCCCGGGCGGACCCCCGCGACGACGAGGGCCAGGTGAAGGGCGGTCGTGCACGAGCTCGCCGCGACCGCGTGCGCGGCCTGCTGCACCTCGGCGAAGGCCTGCTCGAACGCGGCGACCCTGGGCCCCTGCGCGACCCAGCCGGACTCGATGACCTCGGCGGCCGCAGCCACCTCCTCCGGCCCGAGCCAGGGCCGCATCACGTTGATCCGGCTCATCGCGGCGTGGCCTGCGCGCGGGCAGCCGCCACCTCGTGACGCAGCGGGCGCCACCACTCGACCAGCTCACGCAGGCCGTCCTCGAGGCCGACCTCGGCGACGAAACCCAGGTCGCGCCTGGCCGCCGAGATGTCGGCGAGTCGCCTGGTCACACCGTTCACCGCGCGCTCCGGGCCGAACTCGACCGACAGGTCCGAGCCCATCGCGGCGAGCAGGGCGTCGGCGAGCCCGCGAAGGCTCGTCTCGGTGCCGCTCGCGACGTTGTAGACCCCGTCGACCACGTCGGACGTCGCGGCGAGGATGTTCGCGCGGGCGATGTCCCGGGTGAACACGAAGTCCATGGTCTGGGTGCCGTCGCCGAAGATCAACGGCGGCTGGCCGTCCGCGATCCGCTCCATCCAGCGCACCAGGACCTCGGTGTACAGGCCGTGGACGTCCATCCGAGGCCCGTAGACGTTGAAGTACCGCAGCGCCACGTAGTCGAGCCCGTACATCGCCCGGAACGACCGGGCCATGCCCTCGTTGAAGGACTTGGCCGCGCCGTAGAACGTGTCGTTGTTGTGGTGGTGGTGCCGCTCGCCGGTCGGGAACTGCTCCGCCAGCCCGTACACCGACGCGCTCGACGCCATGACGAGCTTGTCGACCTTGTGCTCCGCCGCAGCCTCGAGCACCGTGAAGGTCCCGTCGACCAGCACCTCCAGGGCGAGGCGCGGCTCCTCGGCGCACTGGGTGATCCTGATCGCGGCCTGGTGGAAGACGACGTCCGACTCGCGGGTCAGGTCATGGACGAGGTCGCGGTCGCGCAGGTCGCCCACGACCAGCTCGACCTTCCCGGTCCCGAGCGCGTCGGCGAGGTTCTCCCGCCGGCCCCGCACGAGGTTGTCGAGCACCACGACGCGCGACGCGCCTGCCTCGATCGCCTGGTCCACGATCGTCGAACCGATCGTCCCTGCGCCCCCGGTCACCAGGAGCCGCGCGCCGTCGAGCGCGGTCATGCACCCACCCCCGCCGCGTCGACCGATCCGACCTCGATGAGCCGGCCGCCGTCGGCAAGGCTACGCGATACCGCCTCCAGGACCTCCAGGACGCGAAGCCCCGCGTGACCGTCGGTGCGGGGCGCGCGGCCCTCGCGGATCGCCGCCGCGAACTCGCCGACCATCGCGCCCAGCGCCTCCTTCTCCGGCAACGCCGGGGCCCAGGCGTCCCCGATCCGGTAGGACACGTTCGTCGTGGTCTTGTCCGCGAGCGGCTCGCCGAGATGGACACCCCGGTCGTAGACGGTGAGCCGCTGCTGGGGCTGGAGGTCGTCCCAGACGAGCGTCTGCTTGCTGCCGCCGACGACCATCTGGCGGATCTTGGTGGGGCTCAGCCAGTTCACGTGCACGTGGGCGATCGCTCCGCCGGGCAGCGGGAGGGTGAGGTACCCGACGCAGGACTGTCCCGCACCGATCGGGTCGGCTCCCTGTGCCGCGACCCCGACGGGCTGCAGTCCACCCGGCAGGATGAAGTCGAGGATCGACAGGTCGTGCGGGGCGAGGTCCCAGAACACGTCCACGTCGGGCTGGACCAGGCCGAGGTTGATCCGCACCGAGTCCACGAAGTTGAGGTCCCCGATCGTGCCCTCGGCGATCATGTCGCGGATGCGCAGCACCACCGGCGTGTAGCAGAACGTGTGGTCGACCATGAGGACGCGGCCGACCTCGCCGGCACGCTGGACCATCCGCCGGGCGTCGGCACTCGTCGACGCGATCGGCTTCTCCACGACGACGTGCTTGCCCGCGTCGAGAGCGGCCAGCGCCAGGCGGGCGTGGGTCCCGGCCGGCGTGGCGATCGCGACGGCATCGACGTCGTCGCGGGCGAGCAGCGCGTCGACCGAGGTCATCACCTCGACCGTGCTGCGGTCACCGACCACCTTGCGTGCCCGCGCCTCGTCCAGGTCGCACACCGCGACCAGGTCCCAGTCCGGGCTGCCACGGAAGTTCCTCGCCAGGTTGGGGCCCCAGTACCCCGCACCGATCACCGCAGCGCGCAGTGGCTCGCTCATCGTCCATCCTCACTCTCGGGGCTTCCAGTGTGACGGTCACCGACGGCGCTTCGTACCGCGATGTCCGGTTTTCACCCGTTCGCCCCTTCGCGACGGACGATCTTCACCCGGTGGTCTGGAGCACGACGTCCACCCCGTACCAGTGGGACACGGTGTTGGCCGGGAAGCTGGTGCCGTAGACGTAGGCGCCACCGGCGGTGGACAGCGGCCCGTTGGTGACCGGCGAGGCGAGTGCGTTGAGCGACGCCGCGTACATCCCGCTCGTCGTGTAGTACGACGCGGTGTAGACGGTGCCGGGCGTGATCGCCACGGGGGTCGCGAACGTGACGGTCTGCCAGCCGCTCGCGGTCTCACCGGTGGACTGCGCCTGGGCGAGCAGGGTGCCCGAGGAGTCCCAGAGCATCACGGTGTGGGTGCCCGTGTTGGCGGCGCCCTTGTAGAAGCGGATCGCCACCACGGACCCGGCGGTGTCGGTCTGGAACCGGGTCCCGACCTGGACCGCGTCCGGGTCGTTCCACGACGCCGTGTCCGGCACCGTCGTGTCGCTCCAGATGGAGTACGAGGTCGGACCGGCCGGCGCGGTCGTGAACGTCCAGCTGCCACCGGACGGCGTCCCGCCGTCCGCCGCCACGGTCGCCGTGTACGCGGTCCCGTCCGCCAGCGTCGACGACGGGGTGAACGTGACGGTCAGGCTCGTGGCGTTCCAGCTGCTCGTGCCCGCCACGGCGCCCGACGCATCGCTCAGCGCGAGCGACGGGGTGCCGGACGCCGGAGCCGCGGACAGCACTGCCGAGACCGTCGCCGACGTGCTCACGCCGGTCGCGCCGGATGCGGGCGACCGCGAGGTCACCGTCACCGGAGCGGCCGCGGTGGTGAACGACCAGGTCCCGCCGGTGAGCGGCGTGCCGGCCAGGCTCGCAGTCGCCGTCAGCGTGGTGCCGGCGGGCAGCGCGGCGCTCGGCGTGAACGTCAGCGTGTTCGTCGCCGTGCTGAACGAGCTCGTCCCCGAGACCGCACCTGCCGGGCTCGCCAGCGCGAGCTCGGGCGTGCCGCTCGCGCCGCCCGAGAGCGTCGCGGTCACCGTCGCCGAGGTCGCGACGCCCGTCGCCCCGTTCGCGGGCGAGGTCGACGTCACGCTCGGGGCGGGCAGTGATCCGTGCTCGTACACGACGTCCACGAAGTAGTTCGTCGACCGCCAGCTCGAGGTCGGGAAGCCGCCGCCGTAGACGTAGCGCCCGTTGCCGGCCGCCGGCGCGGTCAGCGGACCCACGGTGTGATCCACCGTGAAGTAGTCCGACGTCACCGCGTAGTGGCCCTGCGGGGCGTAGTAGGACACCACGTAGGTGGTGCCGGCGGTGACCGCGACCGGGCTCGCGAACATGGCCGTCTGCCACCCTGAGGCGGTCTCGCCGGTGAAGGTCACCGTGGCCAGCGCGGTCCCGGTGGCCGACCAGAGGGTTCCGGTGTGCGTGCCGCCGTTGCCGGTGCCCTTGTAGAACCGCACGCCGCTGACCAGGCCGTCGGCGGCGGGCACGAAGCTCACCCCGAGCTCGACGCCGTCGTTGTCGGCCGCTGCAGCGGTCGCGGGAGTCTCGGTCGAGAACAGCCCGCACGGGCAGCCGTCGGCGGTGACGGTGGTGAAGGACCAGGTCTGGTCCGCCAGTGTCGAACCGTCGGTGTTGACCAGGCCGGTGGCCGTGGCGGTATAGGTGGTGTCCTGGGCCAGTGCGGCACCAGGGGTGAACGTCAACGTCAACCCGTCGGAGGACAGCGCCGAGGTCCCCGACACCGCCCCACCGGGCCCGCTGAGCGACAGCGAAGCACCCGAGGCCAGCGCAGAGTTCATCGTGAGGGTCACCGGTGAGTCGACAGCGACCCCGAGGTCGTCCGCGGCGGGCACCTGAGAGACCACGGAGAGCGGCACGGCCGGCCTGGTGAACACGACGTCGACGTAGTAGCTGGTCGACGTGGTGGCCGACGGATAGCCGCCGGCGTAGGAGTAGGCGCCGCTGTCGGCGGCGGTGTAGAGCGGGGCGCGCTGGACCCCGGTCCCGCTGAACGCTCCCGGCGTCAGGGAGTAGTGCCCCGAGGGAGCGCGGTAGGCGATCATGTAGTCGGTGTCGGCCGCGATCGGGATGGGGCTGTCGAACATCGCGGTCTGCCAACCCGCGGCCGACTCCCCGCTGAACGTCACGGTGCCCAGCAACGCCTGGTCACTGGCCCGGTACAGGTACCCGGTGTGCGTACCGGTGTTGCCCGGCGCCTTGTAGAACCGGACCCCGTCGACCGTGCCGGCCACCGTCGAGGCGAACCGCATCCCCAACGTCACCGCATCCGGGTCCGCCCCGTCGATCACGTCGGGCACCGCCGAGTCGTCGTAGAACGACATCGTCGTGCCACCGGTCTGGCCGGCGACCGCGGTGGTGAACGACCACGACGAGGTACCGCTGACGGACAGCCCCCCCGTGTCCGTGCCGCTCACGGTCGCGGTGTAGGTGGTGCCGTCGGCCAGCGGGGCGTCGGGGGTGAAGGTGACCTTGCGGGTGGTGGGGTCGTAGGCGAGGGTGCCGGTCACGGGGGTGGTGCCCTGGGTCAGGGTCAGGTTCGCGGTGCCGGTGGCCAGGGGCTTGGAGTAGGTCGCTGAGACGGTGGTGGTGACCGGGACGCTGGTGGCTCCGGCGTAGGGCTGGAAGGAGCCCACGGTCAGCGGTGAGGTGTCCACCGTGGAGAACAGCGCGTCGACGTAGTAGTGCGGCGCACCGTAGGTCTGGGCCGGGAACGTGCCCGGGTTGCCGTAGACCCCGCC
>Ga0068713_1000055_pt1 | contig 197527 bp, 157 predicted proteins | sample MTBAKSrepl2MetaG_FD_62223 | JGI IMG/M metagenome (GOLD analysis project Ga0068713, IMG submission 62223) | Enrichment culture microbial communities om Arthur Kill intertidal strait, New Jersey, USA, that are MTBE-degrading - MTBE-AKS2 (Arthur... | ecosystem: Environmental > Aquatic > Marine >... | reverse complement strand
GGGTACCCATAGCCCATGAAACGGCGTTCCATAAGGCACACAAGCCCTGCTTGCTGCAGCCTAAAACAAATTGGGGCCAAAAACCGGCCAACGGTTTAGGGCCGATTTAGACGCCCTAGGCGTGGACATATCAATATTCAGAACGCCGCACTTTGACCAGACAAAATACGAGGCAATACCTGGTGATTTGATATCATCAAGAGACATCTTTAAATCAGAAGATGTTAAACAAGCAGATCGTGTTATATTTCCAGGTCTCTTGGTAAATTTCTTTGGAGGTAAAAACAACTACCCAATTCTGAAAGATGGTTCAATAGCACTCATACCCCAAGAGAAAGTCCCAATGCAATATAAAGTCGGGAATGAGACTATTAATACAACACAGGAAGTTGTTTTGATAAATACTATTTCAATTCCTGGATTAAGTGGCTCTCCAGTGTTTTTGTGGCATGGACCAAGGTTGAAAAACAACACCTATGCCCTGGGATGTCAAAAGCCATATCTGCTTGGTGTAATGCATGGTTTTTATAGTGCATTGCCCCGAGAGGTCACAAAAATTGAAAAGACGGAGACAAAGTACATATACCAGGACAACTCACGCGTTGCCATTGTCTTCCCTTCGTGGCGTATCAATGAAACTTTAGAACTTCCCTCATTCAAAAGCAGGATGGATGAGATTGTTAAGTCTTCAAAACCATCCCAAGACAATGGCTAACAAATCGCTCCAAAGCACGCCGCTATCGCGTCGGCTTTGAGCTTGTCGTTAGCACTATTGCGATGAAGCTGAAATCCCAAAGAAAATGCAACAAATGGGACTATGCAAAATAGGTAGAATGAAGCACTTTCTGTATGTCCTTGTCACGGCCGGTGACCGCCGGACCCCTCAGCGCCGGCCATAGCGAACCCTCCCCGGAGCTCTACACCGGTCCACAACCCCCCAATAGCGGGTGAAAATCCATTCTCGCGCGGGGTGAGAGGGGGGTCCGGTCGAAATCGCCACACAGGGGTTCGGTGAGCGGTGGCGGTGACAATGCCTGCAAAGGAGAATCTCGATGAATGTGAAGGGAGCTATAGACCGCGCTAAAGTGCATATTGAAGGTCTGTTCGGTAGCGAAGGGGTTCATAACGTCGGACTCGAAGAAGTCGAGTTTGACGATTCCACAAAGACGTGGAGCGTGACTATCGGCTTTTCGCGCCCTTGGGATGAGCCTGCCAATGTGCTAACTATACCAAACCGCCGCCCGTGTGCTCCCTGTTCTTCATGCCACAGGGGCGTGGTTCCCCAGCACCCCAAAACAATGGAAGAGCCTTGAACGAAATGATAGATGCAATGGATCGGATCAGAAAGGCCATCTCCTTTCTCAAAATGAAGGGCGAGGCGCCCGGCTATTCCTCTCAGCTCGAATCGCAAATGGAGCAGGTGAGAACCGGTAACTTGTTCACCGTGAAGACGGCGCTGTGGCATATTGGAGAGATGTGTAATCCGAAAGCACTCGGTGAACTTTTCGTAACGAATGCCGACCACCGAAGGGAGTGGTTAAAGATCATCGACGAACTGCATGGTGCATGTGCCAGTGCCTTCAATCGGCTTGAGCAGGCAGAAGGCGAACCGCCAACACGTCACTGCATTTGACACCGAATACGCAGCCGTCTTGAATATCAAGCAAGGTTGGCGGGGCAAGTGAGTTCACCGTTGGGCGAGTAATACAGAAAACAACGGAAGTTAAGAATGGTGTGTTGGAAATGTGGTGACAAGGATGATAATTGGGGCACTGGATATTGTTACTGGTGTTTACAGAATAGCGTGCCTAATAACATCGCGTGTCCGGGGGTGGCTCAATGCGCCTCCAGCGCAGGTGGCATTATAAGTGCAGGAAACAATGCTGGATTTAGACTGAATGATCGCGATTGGTTGTGAGCTTATTTATGTTTCGCCTTTATAATTTATACTGCGTCGGTCCGTTCTGAAAAAAATCGACGGGCGCCGGAAGGAGGGCGGTTGGTGTCAAGCAATATGGATTGTAAACTCATACTCAGAAGTGATCAAGAAGGCATCGTAGATGGCGAGTTTTTTTGGCAGAGTGCGCACACCGACAAGATGCAAAGGAGGTTCAACCAGGTTATTGCAGATGTTTCACGGATTTATCCCAATGGGGTCCTGATTGGTGCTGTAGCTGCTTCCAAGTATATTCGATATCCTATCGAACCTCGAATTACATACGATGTAGATGTCATTATAGATGAAGTTGATTTTTGTCGGTTTTTGGATGATGATATAGGTGAAGAGACCTTAAGGCTTCTCGATAGTTATTTTGAGGACTCCGACTCAATCAACCATAGTCTCAAGCACAGAGAGACCGGCATATACGTTGATCTGTTGTCAACAGAAAGCAGGCCAGTAAGGAAAAGAATAATAAGGTACATCCTGGAGAACAGAGATTTGACCACCAACATTTTAAGGACTGGTGGGAATTCAATTGCCATACTGAAGCCAGAACTGATCGTCGCGATGAAAGTCAACCGCTACAGCAAGAAACCGAATTCCGAAAGGGGGCTGGCGGATCACCTGGATATCGTCAAGATGTTGAAATCGTTGTGGGTGGGGGAGATCACCATCGATCATTCGAAGGTCAGGGAATTCCTGAATTGGCATGAAATCAGAAAGTACGAGTCCATTCTCGGGGATGTGGCACAGGAGATGTGTACGTGAAAGGTGGCCGAACCTCCGGGCTCTGGATGCCGGGGCAGGGTGTTGGAGCGATCTTGATTTCTTTGTGCAAATCGCCTAAAAGGGTCACCACCACGGACCGGAAAAAGCCGAACGTCCTCGCGGGTGATCGGCCGGTTAGGGGGGGTCCCTTCTCCGTTAATTCTTTGAGCAACAGGAGGTCTTATTATGGCGGATACGGCAGACTTCTATATCAACCTTTTTCTTGACGGCGAAAAAGAAAAAAAAGCGCAAGAGGCGGGATTGGGAAGTCAGATCCAGGAAATCGACGGCAAGAAGGCGCTTCGGGTCGCAATGACCAAGAAGGATCAGAAGAAGCTCGAGAAGGGATTCGGCGAGCTGCCCTTTGATGCGAGCAACGCCTGCGTGCTTCCCCAGGAAGCGAGCGACACTTTGATGCAGATCGTCTTGGACATGAAGTCGGTGGACGTGATGAAGTTCGCCATCACCAAGTTGTACAACCCTCTCAAGGGGCGGGACGTTTTCGGAAGGGGCACGGGAGGCAGGTAGCCTTGCCCGGGAGACCACTCCGCTTCGCGGCGCACCGGGCCGCTGGGGGGATACACCGTATGCCCCTACCGGCCCGCTCTCTTTTCCTGGTCCGTGTGATGGGTTGCAAGGCTTTCAAGCTGTGGGGCTATCTGAAACCTCGCGTCAGCGCACGGCGGCAGGAGGCAGAGGCGGCAAGGTGAGCGTCACGTACAGGGTGTAGACCTCTCGATGCACCAGCAGCAAGAGGATTCCCCCGTCGCGGTAAATCTGGAGCCGCTTGCGCAAGGTAAACAGATCATTGACGGGCCTCTGGTCCATTTCCACGATGATATCGCCGGGAACAATTCCGGCGTCGGCTGCAGGTGTGTTGTTTTCCACCTCTGTCACGATCATTCCGCTGATCACGGGCAGATCGTACTGACGGGAGATCTCCGGTGTGATTTCCTGCAATCTCATGCCAAGTCTGGTCGTGGCCGGATCCGCCGTCACCTGCCGTGAAGGTGTCGTCTCCTGCTCCTCTTCCTGAAGCTCTTGGATCGTGACCTGGAACACGACGCGACCCTCCTTACGCATCACCTCCACGGGCACGCTCTTGCCCACGGAAGCCGCAGCCACCAGGGGAGGCAGATCCTTCGGACTGCGAATCGGTTTGCCGTCGAAGGTGACGATCACATCTCCCCTGCGAATGCCTGTTTCATCGGCCGGACCTCCGGCAGCCACATCTGAAATGAGCACCCCTCTTTCCGCCCGAAGGCCGAGTTTTTCCTTGAGTTCGGGCGTGATCTTCTGGATCATCACGCCGAGCCATCCCCTCACGACCCGTCCCTCCTTGAGCTGCGGGAGCAGCTCCTTGGCCGTATTGATGGGGATGGCGAAGCCTATCCCCACGCTGCCGCCGCCTTCGGAAAACAGCCCCGTGTTGATTCCTATCACCTGCCCTTCGGTGTTGAGCAAGGGACCACCGCTGTTGCCGGGGTTGATGGAGGTGTCGGTCTGGATGAGGTTGCCGTAGGCGCCCCCACCCAACTCGCGATATTTTGCGCTGACGATGCCGGCAGTGACCGTGTTGCCCAGCCCGAAGGGATTGCCGATGGCAACGACCCAGTCCCCCACCTTGACCAGGTCGGAATCACCCAAAGGCAGTGTGGTCAAAGGAAGTTGGGGTTGGATGCGGATGAGGGCAAGATCGGTCTTGGGATCTTTCCCCACTATTTGAGCAGGGTACTCGCTGTCATCGAACAGGCGGACCTTGATGGCGTCGGTCTGTTCCACCACGTGATTGTTGGTCAGGATCAACCCTTCGGTGTCGACGACAAAACCCGTGCCCAGGCTCTGCTGTTCAAAGTCCTTGGGCATCTGGTCCCGGAAATACCTTTCGAAGAAGTCCCGGAACGGGTCTCCCGGACCGAACGGAAGAGGGCGCGATCCGTCGGATTTTATGACTCGTACGGTGTAAATGTTGACCACTGCCGGAGTGGAAGCCTCCACAAGCTGCGAGAACGAGACGACCACGGTGTTCCCGGCCGCGGGCTGTGCAGGCAGTCCGGAGGTCGTTCCGGCCTCCGGCGCACATAACAAAACCAGTACAACAAGAAAGGGGGGCCCCAACCTTCGCGCCCTCGGGGTCTTCGGTAAGACCAAACGTAGCATCCATCGCTCCCTTTATACCTCCCGCGTCCGCAAACTGCACTTCTTGTACCCTCACCCCGTCCTTCTCCCAAAGGGCGAAGGGGATGGTGGAAATCGCAATCTGTGACCGGGGACGGTATAAATACAGATACCCCCCCATGACCCGGGATCGTCCCTGCGACGGCTGGGGGGTGTGATTCGTGCATTTCTCTCAGGCCTCGGGAGGCCATTTTCTGCGACACGCGCAATCGGGCGTTGAGGCACGCCGGTGGCGTCGAAAAGCCACACTGCCGGAGCACGTCACGGCGGCGCGGGGGAAGTCGGGATTCCCACACCCGCCGGCGGCACAGGGCGTGCGCCTGATGCGCATCCAAACTCACTGTCTTTGGTGGGACCTTGACCTGGACGGGTCTTTGGCCGTTCTCGGATGCGTATCGCCCCCTCCTTACTCCAGGAGGTTTTCGAGCCGTGATCGAGGCGTTCCTGTTTGTTGCTGTTCAATATAAACCGTTTGTGGATGCAGACATCGTGCCATGCCCCCTGCCGGATCCCCCCTCTCTTTTGCCCGTGTCGCCAAAAGGGTTCCGGGCCTCCGGGGGCTCACGCAAATGCCTGACGCGTGAAAGGATAGGACCTCTCGGTTCCGCTTCCCCCTCCAACCGGAAAAGATGTTTCCGCTTCGCAATGCCACCAGCCGTTTTCCGCCCCTATGGCCAGCCTTTATTGCGCAGAAGGAACGGAGCTGATAAAGAAACGCCACGCCTTTGCACAAACGTGCGGCGCGCGCCGTGCTCCCGGGACCATGGGCCCCTGACCTTGTCCTCGGACAAGGTCCGATCGCGGCGACGACCGGAAGCCCCCCATTTCGCCCTTGGAGGGTCAACGCAATGGAATCGCTGAGGTATTTTGTAACCGTCCTGGCGCCTCTGCTCATCATCATGGACCCCCTGGGGAACCTGGGCTTCTTCCTTGCCTTCACCGAAGGCAACACGCAAGCCGAGAGGCGCAGGATCGCCAGGATCGCTACGGCATGGTCAGGCCTTATCTTGGCTTTTTTCTGCCTCACCGGCGACTTCATCCTCCGCTTTTTCCACATAACTCTGCCCGCCTTCCAGCTCGCAGGGGGATTCATCTTCTTTCTTTACGCCTTGCAGCTCTTGCAGCTCTTGCCGACCGCGGACAAGAGCCAGTCCCTTGACCGAGAGACGCCGGACAGGGAACACGTGGGGTTGGTGCCCCTTGCGACTCCCCTTATCGCCGGTCCGGGAGCCATCACGGCGGTTCTGGTGCAGCAGCAAAGCTCCGGGGGGGGCTCCCACACTCCCATTCTGCTCGGGGCCATCGTTGTGGCGTGTCTGACGGTGTATTGCACGTTCAGGTTCGGAGATGCGATCCGTGGGTTTCTCGGCGTGGGGGGGATCCGAGTGGCCACCCGCTTGATGGGGCTTCTCCTTGCGGTGATCGCGGTAGAGTTCATGGTTACGGGATACGGCCAGATTCGTTAGCCCCCGTGGCGCAGACCGAGCAGATCTCTCGCGTTTTCACGGAAGATCTTGGCTTCTTCCGCTCCGCTGAGTCCCAGGGCTTTGACCAACTCAACGGAATCCCCGTAGGATTGAATGGGAAAGTCCGTCCCGAAGAGCATCCGGTCGATCCCACGGTCCAGTTCGAGGAAACGACACATCTCCACCCTCAGCTCCTCGCGGTAGTTCGGTGTATCTTCCTCGCTTGCCGAAAGAAATTGGCCCGAGATGTCCGTGTACACATTCCGTGATTCGGCCATCAATTCCCTGAGTTCTTCGAAATAGGGATTGCCGAGATGACTCAGGATGAATCGCGCATGGGGGAAATCCTTCACCGGCCTTTCCATCTGTCTCGGACGCGCCAGGTGCTGTAGTTTGTCCACCCAGCACACCGTCCCGCAACGTCCTCGGCCCGCGTCCCGCTCCTGCTTCGGGCAGCAGTGATGGAGCTCCCCGGTGTGGAACATGACGGGCAGGCCGTACCTGGCGGCCAGGGTGTATACCGGATATACCCTGCGATCCGAAGGGTGGAAATCCTGATAACCGGGGTAGAGCTTGATACCTGAAATGAGATCCCCTGCAGCCAACTCCTCCAGCTCCTTCAGGCCGCCGTCCAGGTCGTTCATGACATCGAGGCTGGCGAACATCAGGAAAAGGGGGTCCTTTCCCATTCTTTCCAAGAGCTCGCGGTTGTGCAGACCGCTTCCTTTGAAGGGAAAATAAGTGGCCATCAGGACGATCTTTTCCACCCCGTACCGCCGGGCCAGGAGGTGCAGGTCTGGTATGGCGGCCCTTTGCACGTGCAGGCCCCAGAGCGGATGATCGGAGGTGTGGGCGTGGATGTCGATGCGCATGGCGAAAGAGGAGACCAAGACGATGCGCCCGGCCTAAGGGCTCGTGCAAAAATAACTTCTCATTTTGATGCGCCGATCCATCACGCCTGGCGGCGTTGCTCGTCAGTTAAATGGCCAGCCATTCGCCCTCCTCGAGCCTTGCCATGCGCGCGCCTCGACACCTGAAAAGGGGAATTTATTTTTGCACAAGCCCTAAGGGCTGCTGTTGCGCTCGTTCTCGGCAAGGGTATGGCGTATCCTCTCTTGTATGTATCGGGCCAGCTCCATGGCCTCTTCGCGGGTTATGGACCGGATGCCCTCGGACAAGTCCTCGACGGTCCCTTCGTCGATTTCCGTTATCTTGTTCACCAGGAAGGCATCGATCTCGCCGTCCTCCAGAAGATAACCGCACGCACCCACCGCCCCGAGGAATTGGTTGCCGGTGAAAATGGGCACGACGAGCTTGAGAAGGCCCGCGTCGCATTCTTCAATGACCGGCTTTCTTGTCTGTCGCGCCTCTGCGGCCAGGTTCATGTGGGCCACCGCGCATATGAAACTCTGTCCCTTGTCCGTGTCCTTTATGGCAGGGCACAACCTGTTGGCCCAATTCTTGAAGTCCGTGATTCTGTAACCGTTGGGGTCGAACACGTTGACGTCGAGTCCGCAGCGTTCATGTATCTCCTTTTCCAGCAAGACCCACTGCTCCAGGCTCAGCACATCCGTAAGATCCACCTTCACCCTTCCTTTCGTTCGGCCGCTGTGAACGCCGCGGAACGGTCTCAGTCGCCTGTGAGAAGCCCCCGGTACCGGGCGCGCAGGACCTTCTTGTCGTACTTTCCCACGCTCGTTTTCGGTATTTCGTCCACGAAAAGGATACGATCCGGGAGCTGCCATTTGGCGAAGGTCTCCCCGAGAAGCTCCCGTATACCCGCCTCCAACTCCTGCGCCCGGGCGCGCTCGGTGTCCCGCAAGACCACCAGCGCCACGGGACGCTCTTCCCACTTGGGGTGGGGCACCCCTATGACCGTGGCCTCCAGAACCGCGGGGTGGCGCACGATCTCGTTTTCCATATCCACAGAGGATATCCACTCTCCGCCGCTCTTGACAAGATCCTTCACCCGGTCCACCAGCTTGAGGTAATGCTCCTGGTCCATGAAACCCACGTCGCCGCTTTTCCAGTAACCGTCTTCCGTGAACCGGTCCTCGGTTCCCGGGGCGTTGTGGTATCTGCCCGCCACCCACGGACCCCTGACCAGGATCTCGCCCAGGGATTTGCCGTCGTTGGGAAGCACGCGGCCCTGGGGATCGGCGATCTTCATGTCGATCCCCACCAATGGATACCCGTGTTTTTGTCGCAGTTCCCATTTCTGCTCCAGGGTCAACACCTCCTCCAGCCAGGGTTTGACCTTGTTGACCGTGACAAGGGGGGTGGTTTCGGTGGCGCCGTACGCCTGGCTCACCGTGGCTCCGGTCAGTTCATGGTAGCCGCGCATCATGGCAAGAGGAGGTTCGCTCGCTCCGGAGAGAATCTGTACGTTGGAAAAGTCGGGGCGTCGGTCCATGTTCCTCAGGACCTCGAGCATGGCCATGAAATAGGTGGTCGCCCCGAAGACCCGGTTGACCTTCTCCGATTCCATGAGGCGGATCATCCGGGGAATGTCTTCGAGGGTGTTGCGGCCCGGCAGGACGAGTTTGGCCCCCACCAGTGTGGCCTCCTGTGGAAGACCCCAGGCTGTGGAATGGAACATGGGGGGAAAGACGAGCATCACGTCTCGGCAGGTGAGCTCCAGGTTCAAAGCTGCGGTCAGGGTGTGGAGAAAAATGTTGCGGTGGGAGAAAAACACCCCCTTGGGGTCCCCGGTGGTCCCGGAAGTGAAGCAGGCAAGGCAGGCGGCCTTCTCGTGGACCATGGGCCACTCGTAAGCGGGCTCTGCGGCCTGCATGAGGGTTTCGTAGCTTTGCACCGGGTGCAGACTGGTGGATATCTCCCCCAGGGACCGGTCGGTCATGATGACGTATCCTGTGATGCCCTCTATCAGGGGGCTGATGGTCTCTGCCACGGGGACCAGGGATTCGTCCACGAAAATCCACCTGGGCCGGGTGTGGTTCACCACGTAGGCCAGTTGCTTGGGGAAGAGCCTGGGATTCATCTGCAAGGCTACCGCACCCACACCCGGAATCGCCGACTGTAGCTCGTAGTGGCGCACCGTGTTCCAGTCCAGAACTCCCACCGTATGGCCCGGCTCCACGCCGAGGGTGTCGAGAACGTTTCCCAATCGCTGGACCCGCTCATACACCTGCCCGTAGTCCACGCGCACCAGATCCTTGTCGGGCCTCCACTGCACGATCTGCTGCTTTCCGAGGCTCCTTGCCGTGTGTTTGATGAGATGGATGACGTTGAGCTGGTAATCGTCCTGTGAGGTGGACGGAGCCCCCTGGATGATCTTCATGGCCGTCTTCCTTTCCGCAACCCTTTCCTTGACGTCTTCTTGCGAAGGCAACGCAACCCGATATGCGGGCCACAAGAGGTCTTCGGCCCGGGCCTGGCTTCGGGTGGGGATCCAGCGGGGTACATGCCATAAAACCCGACAGAAGGAAAACCGTTTCGGACAGGACTGCGCACCCTTGAGCCATTTTTCTTGCACAGCCATGGGGCGGTGTGAGAAAAACCATGGCGCCGCGAGTGGCGGGACGGTTATTGGCAAGGGCATCGCAAGGGGCAGGAGGCACAAAGATGGCTTTGGCTCTTGAAGGGATCAAGGTTGTGGATGTGTCCCAGGTGGCGGCGGCCCCCATGGCTGCCAGGCACCTGGCCGATTTCGGGGCCGATGTGATCCATGTGGAGCACCCGGTGCGAGGGGATTCCTTCCGGGTCTACCAGGCCGGCCAGGGCACCGGCACCACGGGCGTTCCCTCCGAGATCAACTACCACTGGGAAAACAGCAACCGCAACAAGAGGAGCCTGACCCTCGATCTTTCCCAAAAGGCGGGACAGGAAGTCATCCACAGATTGCTCAGGGAGGCCGACGTTTTCGTCAGCAACCTGCGAGCGTTTGAACTGGAGAAGTACCAGTTGGAGTACGATACCTTGAAAAGGCTCAACCCCAGACTCGTCTACGGCGTCCTGACGGCTTTCGGCACCCGGGGTCCCGAAAAGAACGAACCGGGCTACGACGCGACCGCCTACTGGGCGAGGGCCGGTTTGCCTTACGCACTGTCGCTGCCCGGGGTCCCGTGCCCGGGCTTTCGGACGGCCATAGGAGACAATGTGGCTGCGCTGGCCCTTTTCTCGGGCATCATGACCGCCCTCTACAACCGGGAAAAGACCGGCGAGGGGCAGGCGGTGGACATCGCCCTTTTCCAGACCGGAGTCTACGTGCTGGGATACGACATCGCCGGGGCCTTGGTCACGGGAAAAGACTATGCGGACTGGAGGCAGGAACCGCCACAAGAAAAGGTGATGGCGGCGCTGACGGCCAATACGGAAATCACCACCTTCTACAAGGTGCAGTCTCCCAACCCCCTGGCGTCGGGATACATCACCCAGGACGCCCGGGTGATCGTGCTGGTGGCCCTGCAGCCGGACCGCTACTGGGCAAAGCTGTGCAAGGTCATAGAAAGGCAGGACTTGGTGGACGATCCCCGGTTCAACTCCACCGCTGCGCGCGCGGCAAATCGTGAGGAGCTGTACCGGATCCTGGGGGAGGCTTTTCTCAGCAAGCCGCTGGAGGAGTGGAAACCGAGACTCGTGGGGATGCCCTATGCTTGTTACCAGAACCTCAAGGAGGTCGTCAGCGACCCCCAGGCAAGGGCCAGCGATTACTTCGTTCCCGTCGAGCACCCGATCCACGGGCGGATGGAGATGATAGCCAGTCCCATCCATCTGAGCCGAACGCCTGCCACCATCAGGAGGACCGCCCCGGAATTCGGGCAGCACACCGAGGAAGTGCTCCTGGATCTTGGCTACTCATGGGAGGACATAAGCAGGCTCAAGGAGGGGGGCGTGATTGCCTGAGAACCGGTCCCGCTTGGCGGCAGGGGAGGGCCGTCTTGGGGTTTCCGTTGACAGAGGACCCGGATGGCCCTACATTGCAGCCCCTTGCCGGGTTGGCCGGCAGTCACGGGGATCGACGCCGCCTGTGGCAGGCGACGTGTGAAACAGGCAGCGGTCGGCATGTCGCAGGACGGGCTGCCGGTGAAAAGGAGGACAGGGTTCATGAATTGGAAGACCAGGATCACAGAGCTCTTGGGCTGCGAGTACCCGATCGTGGAAGGCTCATTTGCAGGATTCGGGACCGCGGCCCTGGCGGCTCCGGTGAGCGCTGCGGGCGGTTTCGGACTCATAACGGCAGGTGCCCTGCGCACGCCGGACAGACTCCGGGAAGACATCCGCAAGCTCAAATCCATGACGGACCGGCCCTTTGGCGTGAACCTGTCCGTAGGCCACTGCCCCCACATCGATGAAATGAGGGAAGTGGCCATTGAAGAAGGCGCAGCGGCCATCGAGACGTCCGTCTACAACGCCGCCCGGCATGGAAAGCGGATCAAGGAGGCGGGGGTGGTCTGGTTCCACAAGGTGGCGACCATGAAGCATGCCCTCGCTGCAGAGAGCCAGGGGGCCGATGCCGTGGTCATGGTGGGGATCGAAGGGGTGGGGGAGAAAAGCGCGGTACAGGTGACCACCCTTATAAACATCACGGCCGCGGTGAGGCAGCTCAAGGTCCCCCTCATGGCGGCCGGCGGGATCGGAGACGCCCGTGGAATGCTCGCAGCCCTGGGAATGGGGGCCGAAGCCATCTACATGGGAACGGCGTTCATGGCCACCCACGAGTGCCCAATATCCCCGCGTTACAAGCAGGCATTGGTGGATGCGGACCCGTTCGACATCAGGGTTCGGGACAGGGTCTTCGCACCTCCTGACCCCAACCGGGACATCAAGCTGCGTCGGGGAGAGGAACTTTACAAGGAAAAGGGAGCCGACGACTGGGTGGACACCCTGGAGCAGTGGGATGAGACCACGGAGCTGCGGGTGACAGGGGGTTCCATGGCCGTCGGGGTCCTCGACCGGGTGAAGTCGGTCAAGGAACTCATCGACGAAATCATTCAAGGGGCCGAGGAGATCCTCAAAAAGGGGGGGCCCCTGTGCAAGCACTGATGGCGTGTCTGAAGATTCAGACATCTGTTACGGATTCGGCCAGGGGGGCAACAAATCGGTAAACAGGAGGAATGGTTCATGGGTAAAGGGGATCAGCGTTCGAAAAAAGGCAAGATTTTCAGGGGCACCTTCGGCAAGAAGCGGCCCAAGAAAAAAGTGAGGCTCGAAAAGAAAGAAGAGTGAACCCTGAAGCTTTTCTGTCCGGAATGTGACCCGCTGCCATGCCCTCGGTCCGACTGAAGCCGGGCCGCGATCGGTCCGTGTACCGGCGCCACCCGTGGATTTTTTCAGGTGCCGTGGATGGGGTAGACCATTCGGTCCAGGCGGGAGAGACGGTGGATGTCCTGGCTTCCGACGGAGGTTGGCTGGCATGTGGAGCCGTTTCCCCCCACTCCCAGATCGTGGTACGGGTCTGGTCCTTTGAGCGGGGGGAAAAGATCGGCCCGGCCTTTTTTTCCCGCCGTCTCGAACGGGCCATTCGAACACGGGCGGAGGCGCAGGGCGCAGACCCTTGTCGGGCCCTTCGTCTGGTCCATGCCGAATCGGACGGTATGCCGGGGCTGATCGTGGACCGGTACGGGGAGTTTCTGGTCTGCCAGTTCCTGTCTGCGGGGGCTGCGTACTGGAAAGAGACCATCGTCGGCGAGCTCGAGAGGCTTTGCGCCCCGAAGGGCATCTACGAAAGATCCGATCCGGAGGTGCGACAAAAGGAAGGGCTGGTTCCGTCAACCGGTGTCCTTCACGGCGAGGCACCGCCTGAATGGGTGGAGATCCGGGAAGGCCCCCTGCGATTTCTGGTGGACGTCCGGAAGGGCCACAAGACGGGCTTTTACCTCGATCAACGTGAAAACCGCATGTGTGCGGCAGGATACAGCCGGGATGCCGAGGTCTTGGACTGCTTTTCCTACACGGGCGCGTTCGGGCTCTGGTGCCTCCAAGGCGGGGCTGCGGCCCTGACCCAGGTGGAAGCCTCCGGGGGGGCGCTGAATATTTCCAGGCAACACCTGGCGATAAACGGGTGTGCAAACGCCCGGGTGACTTGTTTGCAGGCCGATGTGTTCGAGGCCCTGCGGGAGCTGCGGGCATCGGGACGGCGGTTCGACTGCGTCATTCTCGATCCGCCCAAATTCGTCGCCTCCCGGAGCCAGCTCGAAAAGGGAAGCCGCGGGTACAAGGACATCAACATGCTGGCCTTCCGGCTTCTCAGGCCTGCAGGCACCCTGTTCACCTTTTCGTGTTCCGGTCACGTGTCGAGGGACCTTTTCCAGAAGATCGTTGCGGATGCCGCGCTGGACGCGGGACGCGACGCCCGGATCCTCCGGTGGCTCAGCCAGGCCCCGGACCATCCCGTGGGCTCCGCCTTCCCCGAATCCTTGTACCTCAAGGGCCTCCTGCTCAAGGTTTTTTAAGGGGCTCGCCATTCCCCTTCCCCAGTCCCAGTATCTCAGCGTAGTCTTCGTCGTAGCCGGCAAGGATTCCCAGGTCTACCTGAAGGGGTAGGGGCACGACACCCACCTGATTGGCCACGGCGTCGGCCGTTTCCTGGGGCGGGTTCTCGCTGATGACCCCCTTTGCCTCCAGTTCCCGGATCTGTTCTTCCGTCAGCCCCAACAATCCCCCGAATACCCGTGGGTTGTCCTGCCCGAGGTTCGGCGCGGCGCTGCGGATGCTTCCGGGTGTTTTCGACATCTTGAACCACGGTCCCGGGTAAGGACGGGTCCCTGAAGCCGGGCTGGTGGCAAACTGGAAGAATCTCCTTTCCTCATAATGGGGATCCAAAAGAAGCTCCTTGATCGTGAGGACCGCCCCGGCGGCCACGCCCGCTTCCTGGAGGGCGCGCATGGCCGCGTGCTTGTCCTGGGAGGCCGTCCACTGTTCAATGCCCCTGTCCAGTTCGTCCTGGTGCTTCCAACGGCTCAAGGCGTCGGAAAACCTCTCGTGCCTCGTCCAGTCGGGGTCTCCCATGCACCTGCACAGGGCCTCCCACTGCGTATCCGTCGAAACGGCGATGGTGATCCACTGGTCCTCTCCCAGACAGCGATAACAGCCGTGGGGCGCCATGAACGGATGCCGGTTCCCCATGCGGGCCTGCACCCGACCATTCATGGTGTAGTCGAGAACCGCTTCCCCAATGGTGGAAACGCCCACCTCGTACTGGGAGATGTCAATGCACTGGCCCTCGCCTGTTTTCCTGCGATGCTCCAGTGCGGCCAGGATGGAGAACGCTCCGTACAGGGCTGCGGGCATATCGGTGTATGGGACCGCCGTGGCCAGGGGCGGGCCATCCGCGTATCCCGTGAGGTGGGAGATGGTCATGGGCTCCAGTGCCCAGCCGTAGATGACGTAGTCCTCCCAGGGCCCGCTGTGGCCGAATCCGCTGGAAGACAGCATGATGATGTCCGGCTTGATCTCCCGCAACGATTCGTATGCCAGGCCGAAGTTTTTCATGACCCTGGGGGCGAAGTTCTCCACCACCACGTCGCTTATCTTCACGAGCCTTCTGACCAGGTCGATGCCTTCTGGCTTGTTGAGATTGATGGTGATCCCCATCTTGTTCGGGTTGGTGGCCTGGTACCAGCAAGAGGCGTCCCAGTACCTTCCTTCGAGCTTGTTGTCGGGATAGGGCCCGACCCGGACGGTGTCCATCCTTTGGTGGGACTCCACCTTGATGACCTCGGCCCCCATGTCCGCCAACATCTTGGTGGCACACGGCACCGCATAGGCTATCCCGATTTCAAGAATCCTGACCCCTTCCAAAGCCTTCGTGCCCATGTGATGCCCTCCTCGTGCTGTTCCGTGTTCCATGTTGGATGTTGGTTTTCAAGGATGAACGTTGAACATGGAAGCCCTGCGTAGAATGAAAGCCGCCCTATTCAAGCTCGACCTTCGATGTTGAACGTTCCGTGTTCGATGTTCATTGGTTCGACGCTGTCAGATCACTCCCTGTTCCCGCAACTTCACCAGGTCCTGCCTGCTGTACCCGAGCATGTCGCAGTAAACGGCTTCGTTGTCCTGGCCCAGAAGGGGGGCCGGACACCTTGCCTGCCAGGGGGTACGGCTCAGTTTGGCCAGCGCACCGGGATAAACGGCCTCTCCCGTGCGGGGATGCTCCATCCGGATATAGAAGTCCCGAACGCCGAGCTGCGGGCACTTGGCCAGGTCCTCGGGGGTCTGCACGAGGGTCCAGGGAAAGCGCCACTGCTGGGCCGAATGGAAGATCTCCTCCTTGGTGCGGTCCGCCAGGGCCTTTGCGAGCAGTTCGTAAAGCTCATCTCCGTAAATCACCCTGCCGGCGGGGTCCTGGAACTTCTCCCCGCCGACTTCGGGAGACTCGAGGAAGGCCGCCAGGTCGTCCCAGGGACGATACCCGGCAACAAGAAGGGGCGAGACGTACCCGTCCTTGCAGGGGACAATCCGTGTGGAAATGCCCCATGTACGCATCTGTCTTCTCAGAATCCCCCCGTGCCAAGCGTAGCTGACCGGGTGGGGCACAAGCATGGCCGTTACGCTCTCGGCGACGGAAATGTCCACATGCTGTCCGCTTCCGGTTTGTCGCTGGAAGTAAAGGGCGGTGAGGGTCCCGACGCCCCCATTGTGGCCGGCCAGTATCTGGGCCTGGGAGAGCCCGTGTTTCACGGGCTCCCTGGCGTAAGCCCCCGTGATGTAGAGCATGCCCCCCAGGGCATACTCCACGATGTCGGCGGCCTTGTAATCCCGGTAGGGACCGCTCTGGCCGAAATTGGAGATGGACGTCATGATCAGGGCAGGGTTTATCTTCTCGAGGCTCTCGTAATCGAGCCCCAGACCGGGAAGGACCCTTGGGGCGAAATTTTCCACCAGCACGTCCGCCCATCCCACAAGCTGTTTGAGAAGGCTTCTTCCCGCGAAGGTCTTGAGGTTGAGGGTGATGCCCTTCTTGTTGAAATTATAGTAGAGGAAGGGAATGCTCTTTTCAGGATCGGGATCGTCCCCGAGAAAGGGCCCCGTCCTCCTGGCGGCGTCTCCATCGTCAGGTTTTTCGATCTTGACCACATCGGCGCCCAAATCCGCGAGAAGACGGCTGCACAGCGGGCCGGCGATGTGATGGGTCAAATCCAGCACCTTGAGCCCCGATAGAGCTTGCTCGGACACTTAAATCCTCCTTACCTGCCTTTGAAAACGGGCTCTCTTTTCTCAAGAAACGATCTGACGCCCTCCTGGTGGTCCTCGGTCTGGAAACACATGGAAAGCAGTTGGCTCGTGAAGGCGGCGTGCGTGTCCAGATCCCTTTCCAGACCCCTGTAGATGAGCTGCTTCGACCAGCGAATGGAAAGGGGGGCGCCCTTGCAGAATCTCATCGCCATTTCCCGGGCCGTGGGCATGAGCTGGTCGTGGGGCACCAATTTACTCACGAAACCGATGCGGGCGGCTTCCTGGGCATCTATGATCTCTCCCGAAAAGACCAGTTCACAGGCCTTGGACAGGCCTACGATGCGGGGCAGCAGGTAGGTCCCCGCTCCCGTGTCGGGGACGAGTCCTCTCTGGGGAAAGATCCACCCGAACCGGGCCTTGTCCGAGGCGATACGAACATCGCACTGGGTGGCGAATTCGACCCCCATGCCCACGGCGGCCCCATTGACCGCCGCAATGGTCGGCTTGGCAAGGTCCACGAATTTCCACGAAAGCCTGCGCTCCCCCGTGCCCCTGGGGAGCTCGGCAATCCGTGACTGGGCCGAGGGAGCCATCCCCCCCTTGACGTCGGTGCCCGAACAGAAGCCTGGGTCGGCTCCCGTGAGAATGAGCACTCTCACGCTGTCGTCACGCTTCGCATCGTCCAGGAGCTCGGAAATGAGGTCCTGCATCTCCCAGGTGACGGCATTGCGAGCCTGGGGCCGATTCAGGGTCATTACGGCGATTCCATCCTCCTTGGTGTAAAGAACGTCTTCACGGGCCATGGTGCATCCTCCTTCATACGCCATCCCGGCGAAAGCCGGGGTGCAGGATAACAATTCGGGTAACCGTTTGCACCTCCCCGGACCTTGCCCGTCAACCCAAGGCGGACGGTCAGCCCTCGGGGAGGTGGGTTCACCTTTCTTCCTTCTTGATGTCCACCTTCACCTTGTGGGTTTTCTTGTCGTACACAAAAGCGATTCTTTCCCCCCTCCTGAGATTCTTCCGCGCTTCTTCGTAAGCCGGAAGGATTCTCTGAGCGAGCTCTTCCTTGGATTCCCTTTCCTCTATCCCGAGGGCCGCCCACTTCTTTTGCTGCTCTTCGTAGATCTTGTCCGCCAGGGGCTGGATCTGCCTGGCGACGGGTTGGGGTGGTGTATTGCCGGTCCCCGCCGCTGCAGGCCTCGGCTCGGAACCCTTCTTCTCATCCTGATCGAAGGCCAGCCTCCAGGATCGTTCATAAATGAGTAGGGAATTGAGCAGATTGTCGAGCCAAAGCTGCACGTTGCGGTTTCTGTTCCTGTGGACCTGATTCTCGTAGCGACGTATTTCGTTGATGAGTTCCACATGCCCCGGGTAAGGATGGGCCTTGCGGTCCGACAGGAAGCGTCTCACCTTGCCGTCCATCCTGTAGATTTCGTTTTTCAGGTGCCTGAGCCGGAGTATGATGTCCGCATCCGAATCCATGATGGTCCGCTGGTTCCTTGTCTCTTGAAGAAGACGCTCGCGGCTGCCGGGCGGCAGCGCACACACCGGGGTACCTGTCGAGCGCCCTCCTGGTTTCCAAGGGCCGCTGGCGGTTATGTACCAGCATAGTCGATGGCATTGCAACAGGTTTGCGTCGGATGCCCGGTGTGTCATTTGATGGGCCGCAGGTAAAGACCCCCGACCCGAAGAGGGCGGTTTCCGAACGATCTTCACCTCCGATTCGCGGGCGGCAGTCCCCCCTCAAACAACGTCCCGATTCCAGAAAAAACCGCCGCCCTGCCTCGGTGGGGAAAGCGGATGGGATTTGCAGACATGCTCCAAGAGGGGCGCCAGGTCTTCGGCCAGCCGGGCGGCGTCGGTGAAGAGTACTGCCTTCATTCCCAGTGTGCGGGCAGCCTCCACGTGGCCGGGGGTGTCGTCTATGAAGACGGCCTCTTCGGATTCCACCCCCAGGCGACAAAGGGTCCTTTCGTAAGCTTCTCGCTGGGGTTTGACAACACCTTCGTCACCCGAACAGAAAACCACGTCGAAGAAGTCGAGGATTTCCCACTGAGCCAGCCACTCGCTCAGGCCCGACGGGGCATTGGACAGCACTGCCAGTCGGTATCTGCCGTGCAACGCGCGGATCAGGTCCACCACCTGGTGGTTGATCGCTTCGTCGGCAAAATAGCGCCTGCGGAAACGCTCTACCTCCGCCGGGGCGCTGAGCCCCAGGCAAGGGCCCAAAGCATGCCAGTACTCCGACAGGCTTTTTTCCCCCACCAGTGTCTCCTCCCAGAGCCGGCTCTGGAACATGATGGTGTTGATGGACCCGGGTGCAAGGCCCAAGTCCTTTTCGTAGGTCCTGAAAAGAGACTCGGGTTTCTGGGCCGAAATGACCCTTCCGAAGTCGAAAACAACGGCGCGAATCACGGTGACTTCCCCGACCGGCCGCCCGATCAGTCTTTGATCTTGACCCGGACCTCACAGACGTCCGTATTCCCGTAGACCATGCACTTTGCCTGATGGAACGGAGTCACCTCGGCCTTGGGATTCATCAACCGCACCGTCTCCTCGGCTATCTTCGACAAGAACCTGCCGCAGTAATCAGGGTACTCCTTGAAGACCTCCGACGCGACGCACTTGCGCTCGATCTTCAACGCTTCCTTGGCGCCGGTTTCCACCCATTCCCCTTTGACTCCGGACAATGCGTCTTCAAAGTCGAAGATGCTCCCGAGGCTTCTGGCATTTTCCGGGTCTTCCACCACCACCTTCATGAGCGGGGCCCGGTAAGCGGCGAATTCCCGGGCGGCCTTTTCCAGCACCTCCCAGCCCTTTTCTCCGAAAGCCTCCACCACGTTGCGGACCATCATCATGGGCAGCCGGGCGGCATACCCCTGGACCACGGACCTCTTGGCCATGGCAAGGGACTTTTCCCTGTCTTCGGACACGGCTTTCCTCCTCGGTTATCGCCCCCGGTGCGAAAGGCACCGGGGGCGGATGGGTGCGAAGTGAACCTGCGCGTCAGTCGTTGAGCTCCATGTATTCGAGCCCCGCCACAAAGGGTGTGGAGGCGTAGAGCTTCCAATCTTTTACCTTGGGCCCCCCGGCGAACACGGTGTTCACGGAAATGGTGTAGAGGTCGGCGGGGTCTTCCCACAGAACATTGCACGCTTCCATGAGAAGCTTATCCCGGACCTTGTCATTCATCTCGGTTTTCTGTTTGTCCGCCAGATCGTCGAGTCTCCTGTTCGAATAATACGAGTAGGACCCATCGGTGATGTAGTGGGTCGCCAGCATCATCCCCCCGTCGAAATACGAGCTGGCCGGGATGGATATGGCGCCCAGTCCCCGCAGGGATTTCTCACGCCACTTGCCGAAGTAGGCCCCGGCTTCCATCTGCACCACCTTGGCCTTGATTCCCGCATTTTTCAAGTACCCGGCCACCGCCTCGCTCAGCTCGGGGATAAGGGGCGTGGAAGAGCTCACGTAACAGGGGATTTCGGTCTCGAAACCCTCGGGATACCCGGCTTCGGTCAAAAGCTTCTTCGCTTTTTCCGGGTCGTAGGGATAGGGCTTCATGGAAGGGTCGAACCCGATCGTGGTGGGCCAGAAGGGACCTATGGTGGCATAGGCCTCCCCGAAATAGAGCTTCTTGACGATGGTCTGCCGGTCCACGGCGTAGTTCAGGGCCTGCCGGACCCTCTTGTCTGCAAAAGGCGACCCCGGCACCTTGAAGGCGTCCAGGTAGTGGAAAAAGAGACTCGCCGTCCGCGGAGAGGCGAACGTCTTGCACCCCTGTACGTTTTTCACCTCGATGATCATGGGACCGGCCACGCCTTCGATGAGATCCACCTCACCCACTTTCAAAGCGGCCATGCGGGTGGATGCCTCCGGTATGATCTTGAGGACCATGTTCTTGACTCTCGGGACCCTGTCTGGGTCGTAGAACCCGTCGAACGCCTCCATTGCGAACGACTCGCCGATGGCGTTCTTATCCAGCTTGAAAGGGCCGCATGCCATGGGACTCTTGGCAAATGCCTCCTCTCCCACCTGGTCAAAGTACTTCTTGGATACCGGGTAGGCACCGGCCACGCGCCTGGGAAAATCGGGATACGTCCCCGTGGCGTGGAGGAGGAGCCTGTCGTCCCCGGCGATTTCAACGCTCTTGAGATAGCGCGACATCACGGCGCTTCCCGGAGTCTTCATTTCCGGCCTGGAGAACCTTTCTATGCTGAACTTCACGTCCTCGGCCGTGACCGGATCGCCGTTCCAAAACTTCACGTCCTTTCTCAGGATGAATTCCCAGGTGAGCCCGTCCTCGCTGACTTTCCAGGACCGGACCACTCCGGGCACGAACTTGCCTTCCAGGTCGCCGCGCATCAGGCCCGCGTTGAGGTGCACCATGATGGGGGTGAGGAGCGCCCCGGTGAATTTGTGGGGATCCACGGTCTGTTCCTGCAAGGTGACCACGGCGCAGACCGCCTTGCCCTTGGGGGCCGCCTCCACAGGTCCCAGGGCCGAAAAAAGGGCAAGGACAGACAGGACGACCGACAGTGCAATGACGGCTTTCCTTTCCATGACGTTTACCTCCGAGACTGCTCAGGTTGCTGTGGGACCACGACGACCACCTATTTGAGCACCACGCGCTCCAGCCCCACGCAAAAAGGAAGCATCCCTTTTTGGAGCTTCCATTCCTTGACCCGGGGTCCCAGCCCGAAGATCGTGTTGGCGTGCACCAGGGCGATGCGCGGCAGCTCCTCATGTACGTGTCGGCAGATTTCCTGCAGGAGCATCTCCCTCTTCTGCAAGTCCATCTCGACCCCCTGCTTTTCCAGGAGCTCGTCCACCAGCGGATTCGAGTAGTAAGAATAGGAGCCGCCCGTCTTGAACATGGTCTGATCCATCACACCGGCGTCGGTGGGCGGAAAATAGGATATGGGAGCGATGCCCCGCAGCTTCTTGTCCCTCCACTGTCCGAAGTACTGTCCTGCCTCGATCTGCTGGAGCTTGGCCTTGACGCCGATTTTCTTCCAGAAACCGGCCACCGCCTCAATGGTTTCCGGAATGCTGGGGGTCGAGGAAGAGACGTACGATAGCAGGTCCACTTCGAAACCGTCCGGGTATCCGGCTTCTTTCAAGAGTGCCTTGGCCTTTTCGGGATCGTAAGGATACGGCTTCAGGCTGGGGTCGAAGCCGAAGGTGATGGATCCGTGGTCCCCCACCACCTGGATGGAGGCTTCTCCGAAAAAGATCTTGTCGATGATGGGCTTCCTGTCGATGGCATAGGCCAGGGCCTGGCGCACCCTCTTGTCCTTGACCGGGCTCGGCTCGGGATGGATCAGGTCGCAAAAGGTGATGGAGAGCTGCCCGGCCTGGGCCGAGGAGGCGATTTTTAGGTCCGCAGAGCCCTTGACCTCTTGAACCGCGGGACCCGACACCGCCTCGATGATGTCGGCTTCCCCTGTCTTGAGCATGGCAAGCTGGGTGGAGGCCTCGGGAATGATCTTCATGATGACCGTCTTGACCGTCGGCACCCTGGCGGGGTCGTAGAAGTCGGCAAAACCCTCGAATTCAACGAACTGGCCGATCTTCTGGGTGACGAACTTGAAGGGGCCGGCAGCCACGGGCTGCTTGGTGAACTGCTCATCGCCCACCTTGTCGTAATACTTCTTGGAAGCGATGCGCAGGTCGTAGGCGGTCTCGAGCACGTAGAAGGGATCGGGGTTCTTGGTGTGCACCGCAATATGGTTCTCGTCGACGATTTCCACCCTGTCCACAATGTCCCGAAAACGGGCCATGTGCTTCATCTCCAGGATCCTGTCCAAGCTCCACTTGGCGTCCTCGGCCGTCATGGTCTCGCCGTCGTGGAATTTCACCCCCTTTCGGAGAATGAAATGCCAGGTCTTACCGTCCGGACTCAGCTCCCACGATTCGGCAAGCCCCCCGATGCGGTTTCCTTCCAGGTCCCTTTGGACGAGCCCCTCTCCTATATGGTGGTGCAGCGGTCGCAGCAGAGAACCGGTGGTCCGGTGGGGGTCCGGTGTCTCTTCCTGGAGCGTGGAAACGGCCACAATGATCTTTCCCTTGGGTTCGGCGGCCCCGGCCTGGGAAGGCAAGGCCCCCCAGAGAACTCCAAAAGCCCAAATGAGCACGACAAGCGCAACCCCCAAGGTGACCTCTCTCTGTTTCATGTCTCTTCCTCCCGTCGGTCTTGTGTTCATTTTTTTTGTTTACCTCTCATCCTCAGGCACCCCCAGTGCACTCATCACGAAATCTATCAGCAATTCCACATAGTGCCTGAAGGTGTATCTGTCCATGAAGTTCCATCCCCTCAAGGTGGTGATAACCGAAAGGTACTGAATGATATTGGCGGCAAGATATGTGTCTTTTGTCTTGAAGCATCCCATTTCAACGCCACGTCTTATAACTCTTTCCACGGCTTGCGTATTCCTGTTTTCAGTGGCAAGCACTGCCTGAAGGGCCTCTTTCTCCAGATGGCGGCTCTCCGTATACATCGTGCGTATTTCATCTTTCAGCTTGTAGATTATCTCCTGGGTGGCACGCAGGTAGTTCTTGATTTGTTCGACAGGATGCTCTTCCTCGGATTCGCAGAGGTGTTTGTAAATGTGACTCCATTCCTTATTAAGGTTGACATAAAAAAGATAAAGTATATCTCCCTTTGATGGGATGTATTTGTAGAGACTGGCAAGGTTGAGCCCGCAGGCCCCAGCGATCTCGCGCATGGTGGTCTTGTGATACCCTTTTTTGGAGAAAAGCTCGTTGGCCGCCTGCACGATGAGCCTCTGCTTTTCCTCCGCCAGGCCGGCGTCCTTGATCTGGGCAACCACCTGCTTGTTCACCACACGCCTCACGTCGTCCATGCTCGCGCCCCTGCATCCCGCGGTCAATGGGGTCAAGGCCCCGATATGCTCCCGATAGACTGTGGATCGTGCCCATGGGGGACGAAAACGATCGGAACAATTGTTGTCGTGATCGCAATCGGGCCTTGATCATCGTTGCGGCCAAACCGTTTCACCCTCACCCCAACCCCTGTCCCACGACGGGAGAGGGAAAATCACGGAGCTGGCGGGAAGGATGACCAAGGTCGGTCATGCCATCCTGTGCCGGCAGTCGGCGGGGGCGAGAAAACGATCGTTTTCTCTATTGTCCACCTACCACGAGTTGTCAAGAGAAAACTCGTCGAAGAAAGCGGCATTTAACATGCTGAAAAAACGTATAATCAAACAATGATGGTTGGATGCGCCCCGAATGACCCCCTCAAGCCCGACGGAAAACACCCGTTTTTTCGCCATCTCCCCTTACCTGCCCTTGAAGTCGGGCGGGCGCCTTTCAGCGAAAGCTCTCGGCCCTTCGATGGAGTCTTCGGTGGTCCAGTTGATGACCTTGACGAGTTCATTCATCTCCAGTGCAGCGTTCAGGTCAAGATCCTGGCTGCGATAGGCAAGGCGCTTGGCATACTGGATGCCCACCGGAGGTCCTTTTGCCAGTTCCTGTGCGAACTGCCAAGTCACGGCGTGCAGCTCGTCAAGAGGCACCACCTTGCTCACGTACCCGATCTCCAGCATTTCCTGGGCATCCACCCATCTTCCCGTCCATATGAGCTCGAGGGCCCGGGCCATTCCCACGATACGGGGGAGAAAATAGCAGCCTCCGCCACCCGGAGCCACTCCCATTCTCACGTAGCCCATACAGACCTTTGCCGTGTCTGCGGCGAACCGGATGTCGCACATGCTGGCAAGGTCCATACCCCATCCGACCGCATAACCGTTGATGGCGGCGATGCATGGCTTGTCGAGGGCCTGGAGGGCGCGGGGTATCTTGTGGGTGGTGTTGCGCCAGTTGTTTCTGGTCTGTGCAGGAGTGCTGCGCTGCAGATTCCCCGTGGCCAACGCCTTGACGTCGGCGCCCGCACAGAAGGCGGCCCCTTGCCCCGTGATCACCACGACCCTGACCTCGTCGTCCAGTCTGGCGTCGTCCACAAGGGCCGCGAAGGCGGCCATCATGTCGCCGGCAAAGGCGTTGCGTGCGTGGGGTCGGTTCAGTTTGATGGTCGCGATGCCGTCTTGCCTTGTGTACAGAATGTCCTTCGTCTCCATTGCCTTCCTCCCTTCTTCCAGAAGTGTGCGCCCGCAAGCGGCCCATGTCCGTCCTTTTTCTCGGTTCACTATTGACAGAAGTGCGTGTGAGGCGCAAGTATGATCATCCGGTCCGACGGACTGTCCGACGATCATTTGGCGGCCGGCGGGTAACGATCACGGCGACCGCCGGTGACGTGCAGCGCCACCGGCAAAGGAGGGCTTTGGGTATGTGCGGTGTTTGCGAAAAGCGCGGTGATGGGATGCTCTGGTACCTGAATCCCAACAATTACGGCAGGTCCATGTACAAGATGAGACCCCCGGGAGAAAAGCCCGTCATGGAAACTCCCCCCGCGGAGGGAGGGGGGGGACTGCTGGATGCGGCCATAGAGGCCAAGTGCGAAGGCGACCTGGAGACGTTTCGAACGCTCACCAAACAGATGGACGACGGATTCGTGACAAGCGGGCATCAGTGCTCCATCCTGCCCCTTGAAGACTGCTACCAGGTGGCCGAGCTGGCCTCTCCCATGGCCGCCATGCACTGCATCTGCAGAAAGCGAACCCGGGGCAGGGAGGAAGATGAGAGCAACTATTCCTGCCTGGGCATCGGAACGGGCATGTTGAAATGGGAAAGGTGGCCGGAAAGATACAAGGGGGGTGTCAAGTTCCTGTCCATCCAAGAGACCAAGGACTGGCTGAAGTACTGGGACGACAAGGGAATGGTGCACATGATCATGAACTACGGGGGGCAGATCGGAGGGATCTGCAACTGTGACTATCCGGACTGCATCATGATCCGCTACCGGCTCGATTACGGCATGGACCAGTGCTTGATACGCAGTCATTACGTTCCCGTGGTGGATTATGACTTGTGTACGGGTTGCGGCACCTGCGTCCAGAGGTGTCAATTCGGGGCCATCAAATTCGAAATCACCATCGAGAAGACCAATATCGACCTGTACCGGTGCTTCGGCTGCGGGGTGTGTGAAACGGGTTGCCCCACGGGTGCCATAACTCTCGTAGACCGGGCCAGTCTGCCCGGAATGAAAAACGTATGGTGATCCCAATGTACCCAAAGATAGAAATAGACAGATCAAAGTGCACGGTTCCTTTCGACTGCAAGCGGTGTCTGCAGATTTGTCCCCAGGCCGTGTTCGACGTAAGACCCATCAAGATGACCCGTCTGGTGGAGACGGACAGGAAGGAGCCGGGCGCCTATCAGTTGTTCGCCCTTTACCGGGACAAATGCACGGGTTGCGACCAATGCGTGGTGGTGTGCCCTGTGGATGCCCTGAGGGTCATCTGCTGAGGGCACCGCGTTCCGTTCAGCGGTCCCGTGCACCCGGCCGGTGTTGCAGACAAGAGGTTTGACGGGGTCCTGGGCAGGCCATCTGCCTGCCGCCATGTCGTGCTTCCGGATTGGCACAGGACACCGCGTGACATGGGGCCGCCCTGCGGGCGAATGGGTCCCCATGTGAAGATACCTTGTACCTTACAGACAGATATGGGAGGTGTTCAGATGGTCGGCGTTACCGAGGCAGCTCCCCCCAGGGCGTTGTCGTTTGAGCTCAACCAGGACATGTTGGACCGGCTGCGAGAGGAGTTCGACCCGGCCCCCGTGGCCCAGAGGCTGGCCGATGCGCTTGCGGGAAAGGGGCCCGAGCAGGCGAGCGCAGCAGCCCAGGAGATGTTCGAAGCCTACGGGCGGGCGTGGATGGGCAGAACCCTGCAGCTCGGTGAAGAGTATCCGGACAGGACGTACGAGGTCCTCAAGGAAGCCGCGGACCGAACCGGGGAGCTCACTTTCCCGCACGTTCTCCAAAGATTTGTGGAAATTGCCTACCTGAGCACCCAGCGGTTTCTTCGACTCCCCGTGATCCAGAACCATCCCCGTAGACTGGTTTACCGGGTGCCCCAATGCCGGATGTTCCAAATGGTGCAGGAAAAGTGCGGGGCCGAAATCGCCTCGGACTTGCACTGCCGGCACGCATGCCTCACGGCGGCGCGCACGGCCTGTGAGCACCTCCGGACAGATGCCGCGGTTGCCATGGAGGCAACGACCCCAAAGCAAGGCTACTGCCAGTTTGCCTTGGAAAGGCGCTGAAGGTTCTCCCCTTACACAACGGCGCACTAGTCGGCCCCCAGATGCATCCCCAGGGCCAGGGCGGCTTCGATGAGGGGAGAGTCCAGGGGGACCCGCCGCTGTTTTCCGGCCACTCTTTCCAGGGGGACGGGCACCAGTCTTCCTCCTTTCTGGGCCACCATGTGATTGAACTGCTGGTTGGCAGCAAGCTCCACGGCCTTCACCGCGAATTGGGTTGCCAGGAGGCGGTCGCACGGCGTCGGGGGGCCCCCTCTCTGCAAGTGGCCCAGGATGGTCACCCGACATTCCATTTCCGGGTGCTTTTCGATCTGTTCGGCGATCAGGCGGCCCACCCCGCCAAGACGCGGTTGCTGCACCCCGCCGCCCGGGGAATGCTGGAATACCTGCTCGCCGCCTACGGATTTTGCCCCCTCGGCAACCACCACGATGCTGAAACGCTTCCCATAGAGAGAGCGCTTGCGCACGGCACCGATGATGGCCTCGATGTCAAAGGGGATCTCGGGTATGACCACAACGTCTCCCCCGCCGGCAATTCCCGATTCGAGGGCCAGCCATCCGGCATTGCGGCCCATCACCTCCACGACCATTACGCGGTGATGGGACTGGGCCGTGGTGTGCAGCTTGTCGATGGCGTCGGTGGCGACGGCCCGGGCACTGTCGAATCCGAAAGTGGTTTCCGTTTCCATGACATCCTTGTCGATGGTTTTCGGAACGCCCACGATGCGGGCCCCCTTTCGTGAAAGGCGGTCGGCGATGGCCATGGTGCCGTCTCCTCCAACGCAGATGAGGGCCTCCAGACGCAGGTCCCCGTAAAGCTGGAGGCAATCGTCCGACGCGTCCGCTTCCTTCACGGCCCCCTCGTCGATGACAAGGCGCTTGAAGGGATTGGCCCGATTGCTGGTTCCCAGAATGGTGCCGCCCATGGTCAGAATGCCCGACACCCTTGCGTGGTCCAGGAAGAGGAAGCGCTTTTCTATGAGTCCTTCGAATCCATCCAGAAAGCCGACCACTTCCATTCCGTGCCTGTGAATGGCGGTTTTGGCCACGCCCCGAATGACCGCGTTCAAACCCGGGCAATCGCCTCCGCCTGTCAGGATGCCGATACGCTTGGTTTTCATGGTGCTTTACCCCACAAGGGACCACCGGGTGCCGAACTCCTGAAGACCTGGTGTCCAGGCACTGGAGCCGCCTGGTGCGTCATTGGTTTCCTTCGGGGCGGCGAACGCCCCGATGCCCTGGTAATCGTTTTGGCCGATGAAAGGACCATGCCACAAATGACGGCATGGTAATGGGATAATGGCTTTTTGAAAAGAGAAAAAAGGAACCCGGCAACGGGCCGCGGCGCCGGCAAGGGAGTTTTCAAAAGGGATTCAAAATAGTATAGGAGCCGAGATAGCATGGGAGCCAAGTGCGTGCGCCACCCCGTCCACTTACGACTCTGGAGGGGCGTACGGTACTGCGTCCCGAAAAGCCGGCCCATGGCGGGTCCGTGGAAAAGGATCTCGGGTGCGCGTTGAGGACCCGGCCGAGGGGGTAGGGGGGGAAGCGTCGTGAATGGTAGGGACGGGACGTGAAAATCGGCATTGTCGCTGACATCCATGCCGATTGCAGGGCCTTGGAAAGTGCGTTGCGGCAGATGCCCGAAGTGGAAACGATTCTGTGTGCCGGGGATGCCGTGAGCGAGTACCGGTTCTGCCCCGAGACGGTAAGCATGCTGCAAGAGGCCGGTGTGCGGTGTGTGCAGGGAAACCACGAAAGGGTGCTTTTCGGGGGCCGGAATCCGCAGTACCTGGGCAAATGCCGCTCCCGGTTCGCCCCGTCCTTGCTCGACGTGTTGGCAGATGCTCCCGAGTCCTATCAGATGCAGGCGGGAAATGCGAGGATCTTGATGGTTCACGGCAGCCCCTGGCGCCCCCTTGAGGATTATGTGCTGCCGGGCAGTCCCGATCTTTCCCGTTTTTCCGGGCTTCCCTTTGACTTTGTCATCCTCGGCCACACTCATGTACCCCTGGTGCATCGCGCAAACGGGGTCACGGTGATCAATCCGGGATCGTGTTCCGAGCCGCGCGGCGCGGCGCAGCAAGGGTCGTTCGCGGTTCTGGACACCAGGACCGCACACGTGGAGATATGCTTCCTGAAATCCGATTGAGCAGGGGGCATCGACCACCCTTTCGGCCGGGCCCCATCGGCGCCGGGTCGGGGCGACAGGCGAGAAGCGATCCACGGTTCGGCCGCCTTTCCTATGAGCGCGGGCATCCTGTCCCCATCCACACCGCAAGGCGGAGGATCAAAACCGACAAGGCACTGTCTTGAGACATGCTATCGAGGTCTCCGGTGGCAGAAGGGACGGAAAAGGCGGGGGGAAAGCCAAGGCAACATCCCGGAATCGGCGGGTTGCCGATGACTTATTCGACTTAGGGCATTCAAGCCTGGGAGGTGGAAGACATGGGTGTCACGAACGAGAAACTGCTCGATATGTACAGGAATATGGTCAAGATCCGTTTTTTCGAAGAGCGGGTGGGGAGTCTTTTCGCCGCAGGAAAGATACCGGGATTCGTCCACCTCTACATCGGTGAGGAGGCGGTGGCTACCGGGATCTGTGCCAATCTGCGCAGCACCGATTACATCACGAGCACGCATCGGGGGCACGGACACCTGATCTCCAAGGGCGGGGACGTCAGGCGGATGATGGCGGAGCTTTTCGGAAGGAGTACGGGTTACTGCAAGGGCAAGGGGGGGTCCATGCACATCGCCGACCTCGATCTGGGCATTCTCGGCGCCAACGGGATCGTGGGAGGCGGTCCGCCCCTGGCCGCGGGGGCGGCATGGGCGGCCAAGTACCAGGGAAAGGACGCGGTGGCCGTGTGCTTTTTCGGTGACGGCGCTTCCAACCAGGGAACCACCCACGAGGCCATGAACATCGCCACGGCCTGGAAGCTGCCCGTGGTCTTCGTCAACGAGAACAACCTGTACGGGATATCGTGCGCCACCGCCGATTCCATGTGTGTGGCGGACATCGCCGACAGGGCCGGGGCCTATGACATGCCGGGAGTGGTGGTGGACGGAAACGAGGTGCTGGCGGTGTATGAGGCGGCCGACGAGGCGGTCAAGATGGCCCGGCAGGGAGGGGGGCCCACCCTGCTGGAGTGCAAGACCTACCGGCACAGGGGACATTTCGAAGGGGACCCGGCTACCTATCGGAGCCAGGACGAGCTTCAGGAGTGGTTGGACAAGGACCCCATTGTGAGGTTCGAGGCCAAGCTTCTTGCGATGGAGGTCCTGACCAAGGAGAAGGCGGAAGCCGTGAGAAGCGCCATCGAAAAAGAGCTCGACGATGCGGTGCGGTTCGCGGAAGAAAGCCCGTTTCCCGATCCCGGCGAACTCCTTACCGATGTGTACACTGCGGCGGCCTGACGGGCCGGAGGCGCAATCCTCGGGCAAATCGCTTTTTGAGAAATCAGGAGGATGTTTCCATGCCGACTCTCAACATGGCACAGGCATTGAACGAGGCACACAGGCTCGAAATGGAGCGCGATCCCAGCATCTACGTCGCCGGTGAGGACGTGGGGGTATTCGGGGGGGCATTCGGGGTGACCCGCGGCCTTCAAAGGAAGTTCGGACAGATGCGGGTACGCGACACACCCATCACCGAGAGCGCCATCATCGGAACCGCGGTGGGTGCCGCGGCCGCCGGGCTGCGTCCCGTCGTGGAGCTCATGTTTGTGGACTTTATCGGGGTGGCCCTGGACCAGCTTTACAACCAGGCGGCCAAGATGAAGTACATGTTCGGGGGCAAAGCGAAGATCCCCATGGTCCTCAGGGCCGCCTGCGGGGCCGGGGTGGGGGCCGCGGCCCAGCATTCCCAGTGTCTGGAGGCTCTTTTCATGCACCTGCCGGGGCTCAAGGTGGTGATGCCCAGCACGCCGTACGACGCCAAGGGCCTGTTGATCGCCTCCATCCGCGACGACAATCCGGTGGTGTTTCTGGAGCACAAGGTCCTGTACGGGATGACCGGTGAGGTGCCCGAAGGCGCCTACACCATAGCCCTGGGCAAGGCGGACGTGAAGCGGGAGGGCAAGGACGTTACCGTGGTGGCCACGGCCCGGATGGTGCATCTTGCCCTGTCCGCTTCCCAAAAGCTCGAGGCCGAAGGCATCAGCGTGGAAGTGGTGGATCCGCGCACCCTCTGTCCTTTGGACGAGGAGACGCTTCTCGCCTCGGTTCGCAAGACCCACCGGCTGGTGATCGTGCACGAAGAGGTGAAATTCGCGGGTTCGGGGGCCGAGATAGCGGCCATGGCGGCGGAAAAGGCCTTCGACGATCTGGACGCCCCGATCCTCCGGGTGGCGGCGCCTTTCACGCCGGTTCCCTTTTCGCCGACCCTGGAAAGGGAATACATACCGAGCGAAGAGAAGATAGTGGCGGCGGTCAAAGCGGTCATGGGCGTATAGGAGGACCGGGCGGTAAGGAGAACGGATGGCCCTTGTGGGAATCATCGCCAATCCGGCCTCGGGAAAGGATATCCGGAGGCTGGTGGCCCATGGAAGCGTGTTCGACAACCAGGAGAAGGTGCGCATCGTCAGGCGCGTACTTCTCGGGCTGAGCGCCGTGGGGGTCCGGCGTATCTGTTACATGCCCGATACCTTCGGTATCGTACCCAGGGCCCTGGATCCCCTCAAACTGGGGGGCACCGTTTTTTATCCTCCCGGATTTCGGCTCACGGGCCGGCAGGAGGACTCGCTCCTGGCGGCCCGTTTCATGGCCCGGGAGGGTGCCCGGTGCATCGTGACTCTGGGAGGGGACGGCACCAACCGGGTGGTTGCCAAGGGCTGCGACAGGGTTCCCATCCTGCCCATTTCCACGGGCACCAATAACGTGTTTCCCTTCATGGTGGAGGGCACCCTGGCGGGGCTGGCCGCCGGCCTCCTGGCCCAGGGACGCATCCCCCTGGAACAGTGCACTGTTGCTTCCACGCGGCTCGAGGTGGTTCTGGACGGGGAGCCCGCAGACACGGCCCTGGTGGACGCGGTGGTCTGCGAGGACCTTTTCGTGGGTTCCCGTGCGGTCTGGGACATGCAAAGGGTCCGCCAGATCTTCCTGAACCGCGCGCGCCCGGACTCCATCGGGATGTCCGCCATCGGCGGGCTCCTGCGTCCCATCGAACCCGAGGAGCCCCGCGCCTTGTACCTCGAGCTGGGGGACGGGGGGCGACCCGTAACCGCCCCCATTGCCCCTGGGGTCATCAGGGAAGTCCCCGTGAAGAGAGAGAAGATCCTTACCGTGGGAGAACAAATGCCGGTGCTCCTGGCGCCCTCGGTGCTGGCCCTGGACGGAGAGAGGGAGGTGGAGATCCGGAAGGGCCGCAGCGCCGCGGTGCGGCTGCGGGAAGACGGTCCTGTGGTGGTCGACGTGGCACGCACCATGCTCGGGGCCGTGAGGCTCCAGGTGCTCGCACCGTGAGGCGGGGCAGGCCCACGTTGCGCTCCAACCTGCCCGACGCGGACCTGGCACCCGTGCGGGGAAGTGTTTTCCCATCGGCCGTGAAGGTGTTCTGGTGTGCCCTGTGGGTCGTTTGGGCGCCGGTGTCCGCGGCCGGGGCCTCCTGGTGGATCGATGCGGCCCGTTTCCACGCGGGGGTCCATGGGCAGCTCTCCTGCCTCGATTGCCATGGCCACCTGGCCGGGCAAAAGGACCACCCCGATCCTGCAAACGTGAATAGGGCCCCCCTCGATTTTTTTCCCATGGAAACCTGTAGGCCCTGCCACGAGGACGTGGCCCGGGACCTGGAACAAGGATTCCATGCGGGCGAGAAGATCGGTCAAGGCAGCGGCCATTCGCGATGCACGGGCTGCCACGACCCCCACTACCGGTCGGAGCACGACGAGTCGGTCCCAAAGGAAACGGCTCCGGTGGGAAAGATGTGCGCCCGGTGCCACGAATACCGATCGGCGCTGCCGGACCCGCGGCCTGAAGATCGTCCGTGTATGACTTGCCACCGCCTGCCGGATCCGGGGGACCCCGAACAGGTCGGGAAGGTCGCCGCTCTTTGCTTTCATTGCCACGGCACTTTCCCGCCCCTTGTGGATCGGCAGACGTACGCGACAACTCCCCATGCGAGCCTGTCCTGCCTCGACTGTCACGTGGGAGCCTCCGCCTTTCCCCACGGGGCTCAGAGACTCGGCGACTGCCGGCGGTGCCACACGCCCCACCCGGACAAGGTGGCCCACGACGCACATCTGAGGGTCGGCTGCGGGGCGTGTCACATTCCCGATGTCCGTCCGGTCCGGGACCCGGAAACGGGGAGCATCCTGTGGGAGAGGGCCCGCAAGCCGGACCGGAAAGCTCCCATCCACGCCCTTGGCACGGAAAAGGGTGAGGCCCTCTGCCGCCGGTGCCATTTCTCGGGAAACGACCTGGGGGCCCCGGCCGTGGCCCTTCCCCCCAAGGGCGTGCTCTGTATGCCCTGTCATCCGGCCACCTTTTCGGCCGGGGACTTCACCACCTTGGTTTCGCTGTTCCTCTTTCTGTTGGGGGCGGTGAACCTGGCCTGGATGTGGCGGTCCGGCATACGGGCGAAGGTCGGAAAGGGCAATGGGGCGAGCGCAGGCGACACCTCTGCCGTGTTCCGGGGCCGAATCTTGTGCTCCCGCCTGTGGGCGGTGCTCAAAGCCGTTGCCTTCGATGTTTTCCTCCAGCGAAGGCTGTACCGCCAGTCTAAGGTACGCTGGGCTTTGCACGCCGTGCTCTTTTTCCCCATCCTGTTCCGTCTCGTCTGGGGGTTGGGGGCCCTGGCGGCCTCGACCCACTTCGCCCAGTGGCATGTCTCGTGGGCGTTGGTGGACAAGAACCATCCGGTGGGCGCACTGCTTTTCGACGTGACGGGCCTCATGATGCTTGCAGGGGTCATACTGATGGCAGCCCGCAGGGCAGCGAGACCTCCCAAATGCCCCACAGGTCTTCCGGGACCCGACTGGGCGGCCCTCGGTCTGCTGGGCGGGATCGTCGTTCTGGGCTTTGCGCTGGAAGCGGTCCGCATCGCCATGACAGGATCTGTCCCAGGGACCTCCTTTGCCTTCGTGGGCCGGGCACTTGCAGGTTTGATGACGGATCTTTCGGGGCTCGATGTTCTGTACGGCTACCTGTGGTACGGGCACGCCGTCTTCACCGGGGCCCTCGTGGCCTATATTCCCTTTGGGCGGATGGCCCACATGCTGCTGGCTCCCGTTGTCCTGACGGTCAACGCCCTTTGCGGCCGGGCGCCTCAAGGTGAAGGGGCGTGGGGTGCTCACGATGTCTAGCGATTACAGCCTTCGGCAGCTTGTGGAGATGGACGCCTGCACGTCGTGCTCCCTTTGCGCGCAGGTGTGCCCGGCTGCCCTCGCCGGCCGGGACGTTCGGCTTTCCGGGGTGTATCGGCTTGCGGCGATGAAAGGGATCCAAAGGTTCGGCTTCTGGGATAGACTCCTCAGGCGACAGCCGCCTTCCCGGGAGGAGCTTTCTCGTTTCGGCGAAACGGTTTTTCGCTGCACCCTGTGCGGCAACTGCCAGCAGGTCTGCCCTGTGGGTATCCGCCTCAGGGACCTGTGGCTCACCCTTCGCAGCGACCTCGTCTCGCGTAAAGCCTATCCCGAAAAGGTGGACGGCATCGGGAAAAACCTTCTGGAAAGCCGCAACGTCTTCGCTGAGGACAACGAAGAGCGGGCCGAATGGGTGGAGAACATGCGGCAAGCCCCGGATCACGGGTTTGTGAAGGACCGGGCCGAGGTGGTCTACTTCACCGGATGCGTGGCCTCCTATTTCCCCATGGCGCAGAAGATACCCATGGCCCTCGCGGCCATTCTGGAGGCCGCGGAGGTGGATTTCACCCTCCTTGGCCGGGACGAGTGGTGCTGCGGGTTTCCCCTTCTGGGAGCCGGGCTGGGGCAGTGGAGCCGCCAGTTCGTGGAGCACAACGTGGAGGCGGTGCGGAGCAAAGGGGCCAGGGAGGTGGTTTTTGCCTGTCCTTCCTGTTACCAAACCTGGCGAGAGCACTACCCCCCTATGTTTGCCCTGGCCCACGCCACCGAGTTTCTCGACCGGCTGGTGCGCGACAGGCGCGTCTGCCTGAAAGAGCTTCCCCTTACCGTCACGTACCACGATCCTTGCGACCTGGGCCGTGGAAGCCATGTGTACGAAGCCCCGAGACGGATCATCCGTGCCATTCCCGGGGTCCGGCTGGTGGAACTGGACCGGAACCGGGAGAACTGCCCGTGTTGCGGCGGAGGGGGCAACCTGGAGATGATAGACCCGGAGCTTTCCTCGAAAATCGCCGGGGAAAAAATCGACGCGGTGCTGCGAACCGGCGCACAGGCCGTGGTCACCGCCTGCCAGCAGTGCGTTCGGACCATGAACACCTACGTGAGGAGAAACAAGGTGCCCCTGGAGGTGTTGGATGTGACCGAGTTGGTACGGCGCGCGTTGACCTCGAACAAGGAGAGGCCATGAGGTTGTACAACCTGGGAAAGGTCCCTTGGGAGGATTCCCAGCTTCTCTACCACGCACTGGCGTACATGGGACAAGAGTCCCTCGTGCTCCTGTCGCCGGAGACCCCTTACGTGTGCATCGGCTATCACCAGAACGTGGGCCACGAGGTGGACGAGGCATTCTGCCTCTCCCAAGGCATCCCCATCTTCCGCCGGGAGGTGGGCGGAGGTGCGGTTTACCTGGACGGAAACCAGACATTCTTCCAGCTCGTCCTCAGCGCGAGGAACCCCGTGGTCCCTCATGGAAAAGAGGGCTTTTACCGGAAATTCCTCCAGCCCGTCATCCACGTGTACCGTCGCATGGGCATACCCGCCGTTTACAAGAGCGTGAACGATGTCGTCTCCGGGGACAGGAAAATATCGGGCACGGGAGTGGGGGAGCTGGGGTCCTGCATCGCCTTCGTGGGCAATCTTATCAGGGATTTCGACTTCGCGACCATGTCCCGAGTCCTGAAGGTCCCGGACGAGAAGTTCCGGGACAAGGTCCGCAAGACCCTCGAGGACAACCTTTCCACCATCGGCAGGGAACTGGGCGAAAAGGAAAGCGGCCGATGGAGCGAGGACAGGTTGTGCACAATGCTGGCCGAAGAATTCGCAAAGGTGGTCGGTGCCATGGAACCATGCGGGGTGGATGGCCGCCTCAGGGCAAAAATGCAGGAATTGCGCCTGCGAATGATGGACGATGCCTGGCTGCACCGCAAGGGCAGGGTTGCGGCTTCCCGGAATGTGAAGGTACGTTCGGGAGTGGAGGTGGTGCATCGGGTGCACAAGGCGCCCGGTGGTATCATCCGGGCCGACTACCTCCTGACGGAGGACAGGCTCGGCAGCGTTTCGCTTTCGGGGGATTTTTTCTGCTACCCGTCGGACGCGGTGACGGGTCTGGAGTCGGCCCTCGAGGGCAGGAAAAAGGGGGAAGTCCCCGAGGTATTGGCGGTGTATTACGCCAGGCAGAAGGTGGAGACACCAGGCGTGCGCCTGGAGGACTGGGTGGAAGTCCTCCAGGGGTGATGCGCGCACGCCCGGCCGTCACATCGCGCTTCCTTTCAAACCGAGAAGTCCCCTCACATACCAGATCTCCCCGAGGTGGTTGGCGCCATGGGACAGGACGGTCCCGCCGATGACCTGGTAAAGGCTTTTTTCCCCGAGAATCGCCAGTTCGTGCACCTTTTCCAGGTCCGCGTCGCTCAGGGTGTCCAGGTAAGCATCGGTAGACTTGAAGGCGTTTTCCATGTACCTGGAGAATTCCTTCATGTCCTTTATGCGGACCGCGGCCGCCTGCTCCGGCGTCATCCCGGTGCCCTGGGCCCTCGAGTCCATCCCCAACTTGGCATCCCAGCCCTCGGCGTTCCATACGGGGGGCTTTTTTTGCAGGAAAAAGTTGAGTACCGTGTCTTCGGTCCGCACGCAGTGCCACAGGGCAAAGGCAATGTGGTGTCCCTTGTCAAGGGGCCTGAAGTGGAGCTGCTCATCGGTCAGCCCCTCCACTGCGGAGATAAGATTCTTGTGCAGGTCCCTCACCGCCTCCTTGAAGTAGTCTATACTCGCCATGGCAATTTCCTTTCCTGAGAAAAAAGTGCTCCTCCGTGCGCCTCGGCTCGCCGCTTCCGCCCGGGTCGGGTGGTGGGGCCGGCAGCCCTTGCTCTGCCAAGCCGCAACGCTCCCGCTGGGATCAACCCCATGCCAAGTATCGACCAGGCACAGGTCAAGATCAAGCATTTTGTGGAACTATGGGCCACGGCACCCCCGGCAGGCAGGGACCCACACGTCTTCCACCCGGACTGTGCGGGAAATTCTGGCCTTATGTTCTTGACAGGCGGGCGGCTTTTGTTCTTATTTTGGTTTGCGGTGACGCTGCACCGCCGTGACTTCGGGATCAAAGGGAAAAGGTGCCCATGGTTGTGCGGACTCTCCTGTGAGTGCGGGCACCTTGCCCGCAGCCGGTGCGCCTGTCAGCAGGCGCGACCCCCGCGCTCCCAAGGCGGAAGAAGGAACCGGGCCGGAGGAAACGATGACCGAGGTCGCAGCGCCGAATCCGTGGCGCACGGGAAGCGGGATCGAGTGATGGTGCGCGCGGTCACAATTTGCGATTTCCTACATCCCCCCGCCCTTTGGGAGAGGGTCGGGGTGAGGGTATAAAGAGCGCAGTTTGTGCCTGCGCAAGGTATAAGGGAGTGTGTCGATTGCGGGGCCAAAGACTCCAGGCTAAGGGCAATACCAGTGAAGGGACCCCTTTTGGGATTTTAGCCGACTCCCGTCAATTCCGCCCTTGAGGGGGGCCAGGGGAGGTGTTTCCCGGGCTCCGAAAATCCTCCACAACCACCCTTCGCCCCCCTCAAGGGGGGAATGTCGAGGCTGCAGTCGACCGAGCAGCGATGTGAGTATCCTCTATCCGGAAACGGACCCATTCAAGGGTATTGAGGCTAAAGGGTATCAATAGGTAATCATCGGTAATCAAGAAGGGGGCAGTCCATGAAGCTGGCTGAGCTTACGGATGTATTGTATGAAGTGGATCGCGGTCTGGCATGGGTGACCATCAACCGTCCGGAGCGTTACAACGCCTTCCGGGGCCGTACGATCGACGAGTTGATCGTCTGTTTCAAGGCTGCCTGGGCCGACCGCAGCGTGGGGGTCATTGCGCTGACCGGGGCCGGTGACAAGGCGTTTTGCACCGGGGGGGACCAGAAGCAGCGCAAGGAGACGGGCGACTACGGGCCCACCGAAAGCGGAATCATGGAAGTGGAGTTCTTCCACCGGCTTATCCGGGAGGTGCCCAAGCCGGTCATCGCGGCCGTCAACGGGTTCGCCATAGGCGGAGGGCATGTGCTGCACGTACTGTGCGACCTGACCATAGCCGCGGATCATGCACGTTTCGGACAAACGGGGCCACGGGTGGGATCTTTCGATGCGGGGTTCGGCAGTGCGTTTCTCGCCCGGATTCTCGGAGACAAGCGCGCGCGGGAGGTCTGGTTCCTGTGCCGGCAGTACGATGCCGCCACCATGGAGCGGTGGGGTCTTGTCAACAAGGTGGTTCCGCTGGCTGAGCTTCGCGACGAGGTGCGCCGATGGGCCGACGAGATGTTGGAGAAGAGTCCCACGGCGCTCAAGGTGCTCAAACACTCCTTCAACGCGGACAGCGATTCCATATCCGGCATCGGTGCGATGGCTTTCGACAGCCTGGAGCTCTTCGTGCAAACCGACGAGGCCAGGGAGGGAGTGGACGCCTTTTCGGAGAAGCGCCCGCCCGATTTTGCGCGATATCGCTGATGTATCGTGCTCCCCCCGGCCTTGCGTTGAGCCGGCTGTTGAACCCCCATTCGAGCCCAGGGGGAGCACAGGGGAAGGCTCCTTAAATCCCTTTTCGAGGGTGGGGGCCACGCTTCCTTGCCGGCAGACCCCGCTTCCAGGCACACTGTGGAAGGTTCTGCCACATGTTGGCATCGGGTTTCTCGAAAAGGAATACAGCTCTTCCTTTCAGGGTGCGCCTTGCCGTTCGCCGTCTTGATGGCCCACGGCTCCGAGTGGTCTGAACTTGCCTGGAGTCGAGGGCTTCTTGTTGCCGTGCAGAGCCCGGCCGCCCGGAAAAGCAAAATGCAAGGGGGCGGTCAACGGTTCTTGCACGTTTGTTGCTTGTGAAGAATTGACGGCGTCAGAAGAAAGGCGCTTTCCGGGTGCCAAGACGATGCGGTTGGAGGGCCGTCCGTGGTGCCCGGAAGGGCTTGCATCGCGCCGACCACAGGCGCGGAAAAGGCGGGGAAGGAGAGCGGGACATGCAGCAGCAAAGTTCGTTGAACGGGACGCACCGTGGCCCGGTGCAGGGTGTGGAGGCAAGGAAATACACAAGACTCAGGCCGAGGGAAGGTGCCTACGCCGCTTTGCAGGCGGCCAACGGAGGACATGGGAAGCCCGTAGTGGGGCAGATCATCGATATTTCAAGGGGCGGACTCGCCGTTCGGTACATGTCGAATGAGCAGCCACCGAGCCTTTCGTCCGAGCTCGACATCTTCATTGCCAGGAACAATTATTACCTAAGGAGTTTGCCTTACTCTACAGTTGCAGATTCAGAACTGAAAGAAAACATTGCTTATAGTCACATTAAAATGCGAAGATGCAGCGTGCGATTCGGCGCACTCACACATGACCTACAGCGCGAGCTCGAGGATTTCTTGCTGAACCATACCATCGATGAACTTTCGGATCACGATTTCGGGTACTGATGGTCGATAGTCAATCGGAGGCACTTTTGGGATACCTAAAGGAGCAGGGGTGGTCAACTTCCCCTGTTCCGTGTTATCCGACTCCAAGTCCAGGACCTGTTCTCTGCTGAATTCCCGTTGGTCCATGGGAACGGCAGGTCTGAACCGGAAAAGATCCATTCCAGGGTCTCGTTGGTTCCGGGCAGACCTCCACGTGCACACGATCGACGACCTCCCGGGAGGTCGAGCCAGGATGCCCCGCGGCGTATCAGGCGAGCCCACCGACCCTGAGGTTCTGAGACAATATGCTCGCGTCTTCCTCGGGAACGTAGCGAGTGCCGGGGTGCAGGTGCTTGGCTTGACCCCCCACGCAGTGCAGCTCGGCGCCGCCCCCGAAACAAGCGCGGTCTGGCATGTCGTCGAGACATGGAACAGCGAGAATGACAGCGATGATGTTCCGTTCAGGGACAAGATCTGTGCGGTCTTTCCCGGGTTTGAGCCCAATGTGAACGACGGAGGCAGCGGAGTGCATCTGCTGTTTCTCTTCGATCCGGAGATAGGGCGCGATCGGTACCTGCGCTTGTTCGGAGCGATCATGGACGCACGGAAGCCCTGGGACAATGGCGGCCTGAGGCTCACAGCCCGAGATGCAAAGGCCGTATGCCAGACGATAGACGAGCGGCAGCAGGAGAGCGAATCGACCAGCAGTCCCTGGGAATAAGTTGTGCTGGCACCGCACTTCCAGAGTCACCACGGCGTCCTTGGGGAGGTCAAATCCCAAGTTCTCGAGACGTTCCCCTGCCACCGCGTGGCGGGTTACGAGTTGGGAGACGAGAAGCTACCGACGGACTTTAAAGAGGGTGAGAAGCCCGGGCTGTTTCTCCTTCCATTCATGGCGAGGAATCGTCAGGCGTTCTTCCATGCCAGCGATGCATTCGGGATTGGGGCGAGTACCGGCACGGCCCGTGGCCACTTGGGCCACCGCACGACCTAAGTCAAGCTTGCGTCGCCACGCATCGAAGCGCTGCGTCAGGCCTTCATCGCAAGTGAATCACGGTTGCGCATCGGATATGAGAGAGGTGGGGACGGATCTCTCCAGCCGCTCCCTGAGCCCCCCGATCCTTTACAGGGTAAACGACCTTGGCTGCGCCGTTTCACCGTGTGCGGGGGCACGGCCTTTTTCGGAGGCAGAGACGAGGGTAAGCCGCTAAGAGTCGCGGTGCAGTTGAGCCCGGACCTCACATGCATCATCGGCGGCAGCATGACGGGAAAATCCACATTGCTGGATGGATTGAGGGTGTATATCGGTGCGGAAATGCCGATCGATAGCCGGCTTCGTGCTGATGTTGAAGGTAGAGGCATCGGACGCTTCCTTGCCGGCCGGCCGGAGGTCGATCTCGACACCCCGGGTGGAGGTGCAGGGCCGGCCTACGAGCGCTGGCCGGCGGTCTTCTTCACACAGAACGAGCTTCAGCGCCTCTCTCGGGAACCAGGCGCCGTTGAAGACATCCTGGCCCGCTTGGTTTCCGAGGAGCGCATCAGCATATTGAAATTTGAACGATAGGTCAAAAAGCAGTTATCTTCCAGATTCATCGTGAAGAGAGAGCGCTTCTTGTGAACATGCAGCGAGAGGCTTTCGATCGTGTTCGGGAGGAGGTTGAACGACAGTTCCAGGAAAGAATCCGCGTGCGCCGTATCGATCAGGGAATCCCGGATGACCTGGAGCGGCTTCTGCAAGGCTTCAAGCAGAAGGGAATCACCCAGTGGTGGCACAATCTGGATACTGCCCATCGTCCCCGCGATCTCGCAACGAGTTGATGGCGAACTTCATGGTGGCCGCACGCAAGATGGAAAAGCGGGGTCGAGGCTGGCTGGTGATGCGCCGGGCCATGATGGAGCACAATGGGACCGAGCCCGAGATTGAGCCCGGGATTGAGGAGCTGCGCGACGCGCGATGGGTGTGCGTCACCCTGTCGTTGCATCCCTCCCGGGGTGTTTCGGCGAGCAGAGCATGACCGGGAGCAAGAAAGACCCCACCAAGGTCTTCGACGCCCTCCTCGCCTCCCTGGAGAAGGCGGCCGTCTGCAACGCGAACGTCCATCGGGCGCCCATCGCCATCCTGTGGTCGGACCATGGCTGGCAGTGGTGCCCGCTCATGCCGGTGTTGCAGGAGGTGATCCCGCACATGTCCACGCTCGGCGATTGCGCCCCCGAGGCACGAACCGAGCCGGTGATCCGGCTCGAGTGCATGATCCCCCGGGCGCTGCCCCAAGAACCTTCAGCCCCTCGCGGAGCTGCAGTAGCCCGGGCTGCCACTCGGACATTCGGGACGCGCTCCTGAAGGCGATCGCTCAGTAGCGCGGTCACGATGATGGGACAACACTGACCGCAGCGAGGACGGATGGCCATTGGGAAGGGATGTGGATGACGTGCACCTTCCGGAGCAGGGAGTTGCTGGGGTCGTTTTTCGGCGTGGTCGACGGCCGCGAGCCCTTTTGGGGAGTTTTCTCGGACCCGTTCCCCGCATTGCGTCCGCAGGAGGGCGTCTGATTCATTTCCCCTTCCACCGGTCGGGTTCCCGAAGGGTCGTCCGGGACCGCTGATCGGCACAGGGGACCCCCTTTCATCCGCCCGCAGGTTTGCTGCGTCCCCTTTTGGCCGGACACTTGGTCACGCATTCCATCCGGCATCGGTTCGTCGGGGATCGCCCGCGGGCGACTTGCACGTTGAGAAGGCACCGGGAAGGGTCGGTGAGGCGGTAAGGGACCAGCAACCCCGGCACCGGGCAGGTGCGGATGCACACGTCGCAATGGGTGCACAAAGGGTTTTCCGTACGTTCGTAGACTCCGGGCCCGGTGGGCTCCAGCGGTGCGTCGATGCGCAGGACGGCCAGGCGTATCCAAGGGCCGAAGACGGGGTCGAGGACCAGGGTGTTCTTCCCCTGCCGCCCGAGACCGGCCGCTACTGCCAGTTGTTTGAGATGCAGGGTGCCTCGGCCGGGGTACCCCCAGAAACCCACGGGGCGGGCCGTAAAGCCTGCTTGGTTGAAGAGGCCCGACACGGTTTCCAGGCGGGGGCGCATGTGCTTTTCCCAGCCTCTGAAAACGAGACGGCCCCCTTCCGTGGGAAAGTCATCCAGGTCCCTTCCCCTGGTGGAACCGAGCCCCAGTATGAGAAAAGCCTCCTCATCGCGGCGAACCACCCCTGCCGCGTCGAAATGTTCCCGAACCTGCTCCAGTATGCTATGAATCGAATTCATGGCGATTTTTCCCACAGTGACTTATGGATGCGGCGGCCGGAAATGGAAACGCTTTGCGGCTCCAAGAGGAGATACGATGGAATACCTTCTGACACCCGAGCAACTGGATTTCAGGGAGCATGTGCGGGCCTGGGCCCGAGAGAGCCTGCTTCCCAAGGCGCATGTTTACGACGAGTCGGACGAGATTGCCCCGGAACTGGTGAGGATGCTGGCCGATCAAGGGCTTTTTCGCGTCATGGTGCCGAAAGAGTACGGGGGCCTGGGAACCGTTCGCTGCGTTGACGCCTGTCTGGCCCGGGAGGAGCTCACCAGGGTCTGTGCCATAGCGGACGGGGTGTTCACCATGCAGGCCCTGAGCGTGTACCCGATCATCAACCACGGAACCGAGGCACAGAAGAAACGCTATTTGCCCCTGGTCGCCGAGGGAAGCAAGCGGGCGGCTTTCGGCCTGAGCGAACACGATGCCGGATCCGATGTGGCCAACATCCGTGCGACCGCTGTGCGTGACGGGCAGCATTATGTGCTCGACGGCGAGAAGACCTGGATAACCATGGGACCGGAGGCGGATATTTTCCTCATTTTTGCAAAGACCGACCCCCAGGCGGCAGGCAGGGGCATATCCGCCTTCATTCTGGAAAGGGGCTGGCCGGGTTTCGAAGCCGACGAAAGGATAACCCTTATGGCTGCCCATTGTACAGGATCTCTTCGCTTGCGCAAGTGCAGGGTCCCGAGGGAGAATCTGCTGGGTCAGGAGGGCCAGGGGATGCGCATGGCCCTGGAAAACCTGAACATGTTTCGCCCCACGGTGGGTGCCGCCGCGGTCGGTCTCGCACAACGGGCCTACGAAGAGGCCATGGAGCGATCGGGGGTGCGCAAGGTGTTCGGTCAGCCGTTGCGCGACTTCCAGGTCACCCAGTTCAAGCTGGCGGACATGGCCACTTCTATACAGGCCGCCCGGTTGATGGTCTACCATGCCGCCGTGCTCAAGGACCGGGGGGAGGATCGGCGCAAACAGATCACGGCAGCTTCCATGGCCAAGGTTTTTGCCACCGAGGCCTGTCAGAGGGTCGTGGACGAGGCCGTTCAGATCCATGGCGGCGTGGGACTGGTCAAAGGAGTCCCCGTGGAGCGTCTCTACCGCATGGCCCGTCTCATGCGCATCTATGAGGGCACGTCGGAGATACAGCGACTGACCATAGCGCGAAACATCCTCGACCCAAAAAGGTGAAAGAGGCCGGCCGCGTTGCGGGAACCCGGGCCGGGAGAGGATGAGCCGCCATCCTTCCAGCAGGTTTCCGGCACAAGAGAAGGCCGTTGGCCCCAAAGCAACCGCCTCCCGCCGCACCCGTCAACCGGATGATCGGGCCTTTATGGAGACTTTCATCCCATCCTCTGCCACGCGCTGCTCCTCCCATTGCCGCAGTGTCTCCCCGGGGACAGGAAGTCGCTGTCTGTCCCTGGTGTCCTTGGAGGCTCCTTTCAGTCTGCTCAGCACCCCGGTGTCCAGGACACGGATCAGACCCGCTCTGAATTTGGTACAGGTATTCTCCTTTCCTTTCGGCCGGCAATCTGGAGCAGGTGTCGCTTTTTGTTGAATATTCAGCTTCCCCCTTTGAGCTTGATTTGTCGGATGGTCTTGGGGTAAGGACAAGCGGGTTTGCCCCCCGCCCGCGGGGCGTGGGAGCAAGCGGCCCTAAGGTTTTGAAAGGCGGTGGTATGGGCCGAAAATCGACCGGCCGTTTTTTTCGCGACAAACGGCCGGAAGATGCATGAGGGCTTTTTTGCGAAGGGGAGGGTGAATTATGGCGAAGATCTTGGAAGGCAAAGTGGCCGTAGTGACCGGCGCCGGCCGCGGCATCGGAAGGGGCGAGGCCATGGCGCTGGCGGCAGCGGGGGCCAAGGTGGTGGTCAACGATCTGGGGGGAGGCGGTGACGGCGTCGGCACGGACAATGCCCCCGCGTCCCAGGTGGTTGCGGAAATCAAGGCCCAGGGGGGCGAGGCCGTGGCCAATTTCGACTCGGTGGCGGACTCGGCAGGGGCGGAAAAAATCATTCAGACGGCCGTCAACACGTTCGGGCGGGTAGATATCCTGGTCAACAACGCCGGGATTCTGCGCGATCGGATGGTTTTCAACATGAGCGACGACGAGTGGGACATCGTTCAAAAGGTCCACATGTACGGCCACTTCTACTGCCTGCGTGCGGCATGCAAGTTCATGCGCCAGCAGAAGTGGGGCCGCATCATCAACACCTCTTCGTCGGCCGGACTCGGGGAGACATTCGGGCAGGCCAATTATGGGGCAGCCAAAGAAGGCATTGTGGGGCTGACCAGGCAGGTGGCTCGGGATATGGGCCGGTACAACGTGACGTGCAACGCGATCAGGCCGAGCGCCGCCACCAGGTTGACCATGACGCCGGAGCTCAAGGAAGCCTGGAAGCGGGCGGGACAGGACGCGCTCATCGAACGGCTGGAAGCGATGAACCCTGACGACATAGCGCCTTTCATCGTGTTTCTGTGCTCCGACGCCGCCAGCAACATCAATGGACGCACCTTCGCGGTGGCCGGCGGGGAGATCAGCCTTTACAGCGAGCCCATGAAGGAGCGCACCCTGTACAAGATCGGTAGGTGGACATTGGAGGAACTACTCGCCATCGGTCCGAACACCCTCGGCCAGGGCCTGGTGAACCCCGGCCTCGGCGCAAAGTGAGAATGGGGCGCCATCATACCTGGAGCCCGGAGACGGCGGAACCGAAGGTTGTTCTGACGCAGGTGGACCTGTGTGGTTGGATTTCAAACTCCGATCCATCCGCGGGGATACCTGGTGAGGGGTTGCGACGGGCGACGCACTTTCGAGCCAGAACCGGCCGCACAGGTAGAAGCATTTTGTCAAAAATGGCAAGAAGTTCGGGGGGTAACCGCCTAAGCAGGCAGACCAGCCAGGGAGGGATGAGACATGAAGCGCAACTGGGTGCGAAAATCGGCCATGGTGCTTTTCATCGTGGGTCTCGTGGTGGGGATGAGCGCAAGCGGACAGGCGAAAGACAACATCTTGAAAGTGGGCTGCATCATGCCTTTTACCGGTGGGTACGGTTTTTACGGTGAGGTCCTGAAGCCGGGAATCCAGATCTACGCGGATATCCTCAACGCCGACGGGGGGGTGAAGATCGGCAAGGACACTTACAAGATCGAAATGGTCTTTGTGGACGATGCCGCCGATCCCAAGAGGGGGCCCATCGCCGGCCAGGAGCTCATTCAAAAGGGGTGCGTGGCCAACGTGGGGGCCTTTTCTCTGGTGCCGCCCATAGCAGCGGTGCTCACCCCAGCAAAATTACCCTTTGTGGGGCAGATGCAGCCGGGCCTCGACCTCAAGGAGCACACACATTTCATAGGAGCCAATTGCCAATTGTGGGCACCGGTATACGCCCATTTCGCAGCTTTGGAGACGTGGCCCGAGGTCAGGAAGGTGGGCTTCTTGACCTACGATTGGCAGGTGGTGGCCGCGAAGCAGGTGACCGAACTGATGCTCAAACCGGGGACCCCCTTTTCCGAAAAGGGGGTGCAGATCTTCATGGAAGCCCAGCCCATGGGAAACATGGATTTCACCATCCCCTTGACGAAATTCAAGGAACAGGGTGTGGATCTCATCCTGAGCTACGTGGGGCCCGGCGATGATGCCCTCGTGGCGAAGCTGCGGGGGGAGATGGGTATAAAGGCCCATCACTTCAATGCGGGCACCTGCACCGACGTCAAGGAATTCATCAAGATGGCCGGATACGAAAACGCCCAGGGTTACTCGTTCAACTGGCCGGCTCCCTGGGCCCTCAAGAAGTCCGAACCGGACAAACAGCTCGTCAACATGGCTGTGCGCATAACGTACCGTTTTGCAGAGAAATACGGCAAGCCCATGACGTATCTGGGCGGCTTCGACTGGGGCATCAACCACCTGAGAATGCTGCTCGATTTTTACGAACAGGCCGGCAGCCTCGACCCGGACAAGGTCATGGAAAAAGCGCGGGGGGGTACGGTGAGGGACTTCACGGGAACGTGGAAGATGAGCGGCGTGAAGACCTGGGGCGCCCCGGTCGTCAAACCCTCCGCCTGTCTCAACGGCATGTTGCGGGGCGAAGAGGTGGTTTATGCCAACGAGTACCCGATGAACGAAGTGCCCTGAGGGTGTTGGAATAAGTTGGAATAAGAGGGTAAGTCAGGCAACCGCAAGTGGGTGTAACTCCGGATGCGCCTTGGACGCGCCACGGGTTGCCTGAGAAAATGCAAAGGAGGTTTGCATGGTAAAGAGAACGAGCGTGGTGATGGGCCTGGCGGTCCTGGTGGTGGCGATGGCGCTTGTGGCAGTTGTCCCGGCTACGGGGTCCGCGGCCCAGGCCAAGACCCTGAAGATAGGATGCATCATGCCCTTCAGCGGGGGGTATGGTTTTTACGGCGACGCCCTGAAGCCCGGCATCGAGATCTATGCCGAAAAACTCAACCAGGACGGCGGTGTCAAGATCGGGAAGGACACTTACAGGATCGAGATGGTCTTTGTCGACGATGCCGCAGACCCGAAGAGGGGGCCCATCGCGGCACAGGAATTGATACAAAAAGGATGCGTGGCCAATGTGGGGTGCTTTTCCCTCATCCCTCCCATCGCTGCGGTGTTGTCACCGGCGAAGATCCTTTTCGTAGGACAGATGCAGCATGGCCTCGATCTGAAGGAAAACCCGTATTTCATAGGAGCGAACGACTCATGGGGCGCCCCACTGTACGCCATTTACGCGTGCCTGGAAATGTGGCCGGAGGTCAAGAAGATAGGGTCCCTGTTTTACGACTGGCAGAAGATCCAGACCGATTTCATCGTCGAGCAGATGCGCAAGCCCGGTACACCCATCTCCGAAAAAGGCATAGAGGTCGTCAGCGAAGTGCAGAAGATGGGAGACATGGACTTCACCATACCGCTGACCAAGCTCGGGAAGGCGGGGGTCGACATGGTTTCCTGCGGCTTCGGCCCCGGGGACTACGCACTGGCGTCCAAGCAGGCCCGTGAACTGGGTTACAAGTTCAAGTTCTTCAACGCCGGCACCGCCACGGACATGGGTGAGTTCATCAAGATGGCGGGCTACGAAAATGCGCAGGGCATGTCCTTCAACTGGCCGGCGCCGTGGGCGATCATGAAGTCCCAGGTTGACAAGACGCTCCTCGACATGGCCGTGCGCATAACGTACGGATTCGCTGAAAAATACGGCAAGCCGATGACCTACGTGGGCGGATTTGACTGGGGCATCAACCACCTGAGGATCCTCCTGGATTTCTATCAGCAGGCAGGATCTCTGGACCCCGACAAGGTGATGGGAAAGGTCCGCGGGGGAACCGTGAGAGACTTCACAGGCACCTGGACGATGGGGGGCGAGAAGTCATGGGGTGCTCCCGTTGTCAAACCCTCATCCTGCCTCAACGGTGTGATCAGAGGTACGGAAGTGGTTTACGGGGCCGAGTATCCCATGCCGACCATCCCCTAGCGCGATAGAGGCGGACTCTCGCAGAGTGCGGAGGTTTGGCCTCCGCACTCTTTTTTCCCTTTCCGTCCATTTCCCCTCCACCTGCACCCCTGACCCGCCAACGAAGCGAGGGAGGCAGAGACGTTGCGAGAAGGGCAATCCGCCCGGTGAAGGGGGGCCGGGGCCACAGGAAATGATTGAGGATGCCGCGCCTGTCACGGGCAAAGATCGCCGGTGAAAACGACGCATTTTTTTTGTTGCAATTTGTTTTTGGAGTATCTATACGTCGCACGTCCACAAACTGCGCCTTTTGTACCATCACCCCCTCCCCATCCCAGAGGGCGAGGGGAATGTAGGAAAACGCAATTTGTGACCGCGCGCAAGTACATACCGCCGAAAACTCGCCCCCCGCACAGGATAGAGGGCAACACTTGTCTTGGAGGGTCGAGGAAGAAGAGAAGTCGCCGGACCCGGGTAGAAACACCCTGGGGCAGCGTGCTTTGTGGAACCTAATCGATGAGGGACGGCGCGGTCGCCGTCTTCCAAGTGGGGAGAGATAGTATGCCTCCTGCTGCAGTATGGGTGAACGGGATTCTCATAGGCTCCACCATCGTCATGATGGCCTCCGGGTTGGTCCTGGTGCTGAGCGTGATGGGTATCATGAACTGGACCCACGGTCAGTTTTACATGATCGGCGCCTTCATTGTGTACACCGTATTCGTCAAGCTGGGCCTCAACTACTTCTTCGGGCTGTTGATGGCAGCCGTCGTCGTAACCTTGCTGGGGGTGGTCATCGAGAAGTACCTCCAGAGACCCCTCATGGGCAAGGGCTTCCTACCGGTAAGTGTCGTTTCGCTGGGCCTCATTTTCGTTCTCGAAGGGATCATCGTGGCGATTTTCGGCACGGGTCTCAAGTCCGTTCCCACCATTCTCCAGGGGGTCCTTCGGATGGGACCCGTTTCCATAAGCGTTGAGAGATCCGTGCTGGTAGGTCTCGCCCTGGGGGTGATGTTTGCTCTCTACCTTTTCATATCCCGAACGAAAACAGGTCTGGCCATACGGGCAGCCGCCCAGGAACCGGTGATTGCGGGGCTTTACGGGGTCCGGTCGGGACGCCTGTTCACCATCGTCATGGCCATCGGCAGCACCTTGGCGGCCATTGCGGGGGGCCTGATGGCCCCGGTGTTCTTCGTGGATCCCTGGATCGGGGGGGGGCCCCTGTTCACGGCTCTCATAGCCATTGTGATAGGGGGGTTCGGGAGTTTCAAGGGGGCCGTGGCGGGGGGACTGATTCTCGGTTTTTTCCCGTCGGTGATGGCCTATTACATAGGCCCGTGGTATGAACTGCTTTCTTTCACGGTCGTCATCCTCATCATACTTTTCAGGCCCCAGGGGATTTTCGGCCAGGCGGAAGCGCGACTCTAGGACGGAAAGACATTGGACTCCCAGAAGACGAAATCGTTGGTCCCGGTGCTGGTGGTGGTCGTGGTGGCCTTTGCGCTGCCCCTTTTCGTCAAGCAGCCCTTCGTCCTGTCCCTGATCATTCCGGCCTTCATTTATTCAGTGGTGGCCATGGGGTGGGCACTGATCGTCAGGACAGGACAATTCAGCATGGGACAGGCTGCGTTCATGACCATAGGTGCCTATATCTCAGCCCTTTCCAACATCGGCTGGCACCTGTCACCGTGGATCACCGTACTGCTTGCCGGATTCGCGGCAGCCGCTGTGGCCCTGGTGCTGGGAATGGTGGTGCTCAGGCTGGGAGGCATATTCTTCGCTATCGTCACGCTGGGATTCGGGGAAATCGTGCGCGTGGTGGCCATGAACTGGACGGATGTCACCAAGGGTGTGTACGGTCTCATCCCGCGGCCCCTGTCCATAAGCATCGGAGGATGGTCCCCCAATTTCGTTGTCAGCAAGGTTCCCTATTACTATACCTCGCTGGTTCTGCTGGTGATAGCCGCCCTGGTTTTTGCGAGGATCGACCGCAGCAACCTGGGAAGGATCTTCAGGAGCGTGGCGTCCAACGGAAGCCTTTCCGAACACCTGGGCATCTATCTGATGAAATACCGGGTGATGGCTTTCACCGTGGCGGCCTTTTTCGCCGGGATCGCAGGGGCACTGTTCAGCCACTACCTGCTCTTTGTCGGACCCACCCTTTTTGGCCTTCCCGAATCGATCATGTCGCTCATCATGTGCACGGTGGGCGGCCTCGGCTCGGCGGTGGCCGGACCCATCATGGGGGCCATGCTGCTTTCCATAAGCGGGGATTACCTGACCAGCCTTCTCCAGGGCGGCAAGGCGCTGGTTTTCGGTCTTCTCGTGGTGGTCATCGTGTTTTATCTGCCGGGAGGTTTGGTGGATTTGAAGAGACACGTGCGTCGTGTGATGGATCGTGTGCGGGGCAGGGCATCCGGATGATGGAATGTTGATGTTTCAAACATTGGGAAGTGGGGAAGAGCCTTGGCACTACTGGAATTGAGGGGTGTGAGCAAGTACTTCGGGAGTCTGGCCGCTCTGGATAACGTGAACCTTGAGGTGCACCAGGGTGAACTTGTGGGGCTGGTGGGCCCCAACGGCTCGGGCAAGACCACACTGTTCAACGTGATCACGGGCATCTACCGACCCACCAGTGGGCAGATCTTCTACGATGGCAGGAACATCACCGGCCTGCGACCCGACCAGATCGCCACAAGGGGCTTGGTGCGGACCTTCCAGTCCAACATCGTCTTCCGGGAGGCGACGGTTCTTGAGAACGTGGCCCGGGCATGCTACCTGTATGCCAGAACCAATGCGTGGTGGGCTTTTTTCAATACCAGGGCATACCGTGAATCCGAAAGGAAGATAATGCAGCGTGCGGAAGAGCTGCTGGAGTTTTGGGAACTGGGCGATGTGCGCAACCACGTGGCCGACGGTCTGTCCCACGGCCACCAGCGCAGGCTGGGGCTCGCGATCGCTGCCGCCGCGGACCCGAAACTGCTCCTCTTGGACGAACCGGTGAGCGGGATGAGCGGTGAAGAGATAACCGTGGTGATGAAGCATGCGCAGAAGCTTGCCGACATGGGGATCACCATCGTGCTGGTGGAGCATCACGTCAAGACGGTGGTGGGCTTTTGCCAGCGACTCGTGGCGCTCGATTACGGCCGCAAGATCGGGGATGGGAAGCCGAAAGAGGTGACGGCCCAAAAGGACGTCATCGCGGCTTATTTGGGAACGGAGGAGGTGGCCTAACCGTGCTTTTGGAGTTGAAAGGGCTCAGGGTCTTTTACGACAAGGTGGAGGCCGTCCGCGGCGTGGATCTGACCGTGGGGGAGGGCGAGTTTGTCACCATCATAGGTTCCAACGGGGCCGGGAAGAGCTCCACCCTCAATGCCGTCAGCGGGGTGGCTTTCCACCTGGGAGAAATATGGTTCCGGGGGCATAGGATCGACGGACTGGCGCCTCCAAGCATAGCTGCCAAAGGCGTGATACAGGTACCGGAGGGCGGCAAGGTCTTTCCTCTTTTCACGGTCATGGACAACCTGAGAATGGGGGCCTTCCTCCAGAAGGACAAAAACAAGGTGGCCCGCGCCTTTGAAAGGGTTTTCACGATTTTTCCCGTTCTGAAAGACCGTGTCGACCAGAGGGCGGATACCCTGAGCGGGGGCGAACGTTCCATGCTTGCCATAGGTCGAGGGTTGATGGCCGATCCACAATTGCTGCTCATGGACGAGCCCTCCCTGGGACTGAGTCCCATTTTCTGCCAGCGCCTGGAGGGCGTGATGCAGGAGATCAATCAAGAAGGAATCGCCATAGCCCTGGTGGAACAAAACGCCCGTATGGGTCTCAAGCTCAGCACCCGCGGCTATGTGTTTGAGCGCGGCAAGATCGTCGCAGAGGGTAAGAGCGAGAATCTGATCAAGATGGAAGACATCAAGAAAGCCTACCTTGGCCTGTGAGGCCTTGTATTGGCATGCCGCCCTTCGGGGGTCGAACTGCAAAACAGTTTCCTTTTGACTCGAAGCGGCCAACGGCATTTACAAAGCGAACTGTCGATAGCGATCATTCAGGGGGACGCCGATCGAGTCTTTGCCGTCCGTGAATCTTCCCTTCTCGAATGCGACGTTCCGTCTTGAACGTTCGATGTTCGATGCTTTTTCTTCATAAGATACCCTCTTCAGTTTCCGTCGCGACGGCCCGTCTCCTCCCCCCCTTCTCGTTGCATTGGGCCCCCCCGAAAGACTTGTCGGACAGCGGTCTGTTTGATATAGTCCGCCGCGTTTGGCGACAGGGCCTTTTTGACTTCAGATGACAGGAGGAAAAGAGCATGGACTATCGTTTAACCCCGGAGCAGGAGGCCTTCCGCAAGGGATTTGTCTCCTGGCTGGAAAAGAACCTACCGGAGGATTTCGATCCCTCCAGGCGGCGCAGCTACGAGACCGAAGACCAATACTCGCGCGCGTATCGTGCCTTTCAAAGACGTCTGTCCGAGGGGGGGTATGCCGCCATGCATTACCCCAAGCAGTATGGCGGACAGGGGAAAACGCTCATGGAGGAAATCATCGTGATGCAGACTCTGGCCTCCACGTGCATGGAACTGAGAGGCCCGGGAGTCATCACCCACGGCATGGCCGTACCGACCATATACACCTGCGGAAATGAAGAGCAGAAGACGAAGTACCTGCCGAAAATCTTCGACGGGACGCACATCTGGTGTCAGGGTTTCAGCGAACCGGAGGCGGGTTCGGACGTTGCGAACGTGGCCACGACCGCTGTCAGGGACGGCGACCACTATGTGGTGAACGGACAGAAGGTCTGGACGAGCTACGCCCACATGGCCGATTTTTGCATCCTGCTCGTGCGCACGGACACCACGGTGGCCAAACACAAGGGGCTGAGCTACCTGCTTCTGGACATGAACTCTCCGGGGGTGGAGGTTCGTCCGCTCAGACAGATGACCGGTGAAGCGGAATTCAATGAGGTCTTTTTCAGCGACGTGCGGGTGCCGGTGGAGAACCTGGTGGGAAACGAGGGAGACGGATGGCGCATCGCCATAACAACCCTCATGTTCGAGCGCGTTGTGGGAGACGCCACCATGGCGTCTGCGTACCAGAAGAACCTCGAGACGATGATCGCCATGGCAAAGCAGGTCAAGCGTTCGGGCAAACCGGTCATCGAAAATCCTGTCTTCCGGCAGAAGCTGGCCCAGTCTTACGTGGACGTCATGGCCCTGAAATACCACGGTCTGAGAAACTTGAGCCACCAACTGCGAGGTGGCATACCGGGACCCGAGGGCTCCATCGGCAAGCTGTTGTGGAGCGAGCCGAATCAGAGAATTTGCGAGGCGGCCCTGCGGATGCAGGGGCCGAGTAGCCAGATCATGAGCGGGTGTCCGTGGTCCATCCAGGACGGCCACTGGCAGTTCGGCTTCCTCAGGTCCAAAGGCAACACCATTGAAGCGGGCAGTTCGGAGATTCAGCGCAACATCATCGGCGAGCGCGTGCTGGGCTTGCCCAAGGATGCGTCCCGTATCGATAGAAAGTAAAGGAGGGCGGACCAGTGGACATCAGTATCAATGAGGTGCAGACCGATATTGCCAGGGAAGCGCGCAGGTTTCTGAAAAAAGAGTGCCCCGTCGATTTTGTCCGGGATATGTTCGAGGACCCGCGTGGTTTCACGGACGACCTGTGGAAGAAAATGATGGAGATGGACTGGATGGCCATGCGCATTCCGGAAAAATACGGCGGAATGGGAATGGAGCAGATGGACCTGGGCATGGTCCTGGAGGAAATGGGTCGCGCTGTTTTGCCGGGTCCTTTCTTTTCCACCGTTGTCCTGGCCGCAGAAGCCATCTTGGAGGCGGGGAACGAGACCCAGAAAGAGAAGTACCTGCCCAAAATCGGCGGGGGAGAGCTGAAAGGAACCCTGGCGCTGCACGAACCGGATGGAGGGGCCGATCTGGAATACATCCGTATGGAGGCCCGACCGGCGGCAGGCGGCTATGTTCTGAACGGAACGAAGCTCTTTGTCCCAGACGCCCATGTGGCCGACATCCTAGTGTGTGCCGCCCGTACGCAGCCGGGAGACGATCCGGCCGAAGGGATCACCCTTTTCGTGGTGGATGCCAAGGCGAGCGGAGTCACCGTAACCGTGCTTCCAACCATGGACGGGACGCGCAAGCTCTGTGCGGTGGAGTTCAAGCAGGTTCGCGTGGAATCCGATGCGGTGCTCGGGGAACCCAACAAAGCATGGGGGCCCCTGTGCAAGGTTCTCCAGCGCGGGCAGGTGGCCCTGTGCGCCGAGTGTGTGGGGGGGGCCCAGCGCGCCATGGAGATCGCTACGGAGTATGCCAAGACCCGTGTTCAGTTCGATCAGCCCATAGGCTCTTTCCAGGCCATAAAGCACATGTGCGCCCAGATGTATGTGGAGGCGGAGAGCTCCCGTTCGATGCTGTACTGGGCTGCCTGGGCCCAGGACCATGCCGACGCCCGGGAGGCGGCCCTGGCGGCCTCGGTGGCCAAGGTTTACTGCACCCAGAGCTACAAGAAGATCGCCAACAGCGCCATCCAGGTGCTCGGCGGCATAGGATTTGCCTGGGAAAACGAGGCCCACTTGTATTTGAAGCGTGCGAAAGCAAACGAGGAAGCCCTGGGGGATCCCATCTTCCATCGTGAAAGGACCCTGCGGATCATCGCGGGATGACGGTCCCCGAAGGGACGTCCCCCCTGTGTTGAGGGGGGCGTCGTTCCAACCCAAAGCCGCAAGATGGGCGCAGGTTGAGCCTCCACCTCCGGCAACGGGGAAACGGGGCCCTGGGATAAAACGTGTCCCTCCGAGAAAACGAGATCGGACCAATGGGTTCCTCCCTGACCTTTCATGATGGGGAGGGGCGTGCGGATACTCTTCACAATAGCGCGCCACGTGCGGGAGGGGCAGGCCTTTGATGCCTGCCACCCCCCTTCCGCACGTGGGTTCCATTGGCGGTTTGCGCCATGGTCATCGTCTCGGATGTGGGGGGCTATTTCCCTCGTGTTTCACGTTGAGCCATTTGGACCCCGGATGCTCGGGACCGGGGCCGGAAATGAGATCTTGTCAGGGTGGGCATAGTCCACCAGCAAGACAGTGTTCCACCGCTGGTCGGATGTGGCCGCAACGAAGACAGATACCGAGGTCTGGTTGGTCGTCCAGAGAGGAGTCGCAGTGCTTTCTTCCAAGAAACTTCCCTTTACCAAGGAGCAGCTCGAAAGGATCGCCGGCAGGTACCCCACCCCGTTTCATATTTATGACGAGAAGGCCATCCGCGAAAACGCACGTGCCCTGAATCGGGCCTTTGCATGGAACAAGGGTTTCAGAGAGTATTTTGCGGTCAAGGCGGCCCCCAATCCGTTTCTGATGAAGATCCTGCAGGCCGAAGGGTTCGGGGCCGACTGCAGCTCCCTTCCCGAGCTGCTCCTTGCCGAAAGACTGGGTATGGAGGGGAGCGATATCATGTTCACCTCCAACGACACACCTTGCGAGGAATTTCGGAAAGCGCGGCAGCTTGGGGCCATAATCAACCTGGACGACCTGGGCCACATCCCCTTCTTGGAGAAGCACGCAGGTCTTCCCCCGCTTCTCTGTTTTCGATACAACCCCGGCAAGCTCAGGAAGGGAAACGCCATCATCGGACATCCGGAGCAGGCCAAGTACGGGTTCACGCGGGACCAGCTTTTCGACGGATACCGGATGATTCACGAGAAAGGGATCGTTCGGGTCGGCCTTCATGCCATGGTGGCCTCCAATGAGCTGGACCCGGCCTATTTCATCCAAACGGCACAGATGCTCTTCGATCTGGTGGCGGAGATCTCGGGGAAGATCGGCGTACGCTTTGAGTTTGTCAATATCGGGGGTGGGATGGGCATCCCCTACAGACCCGGAGAAAAGGCGGTGGATCTGACCGTGGTCAGCGAAGGGATTCGTGAGAGCTACGAAAAGACACTGCGTGACAACCCTGTTTCTGCCTTCGGCCTTTGCATGGAATGCGGCCGCATGATCACGGGGCCCTATGGATTCCTCGTGTCCCGGGTACTGCACATCAAGAGGACTTACAAGCACTTCGCCGGGCTGGACGCCTGCATGGCCCATCTCATGCGCCCCGCCCTGTATGGGGCCTACCACCACCTCACGGTGATGGGAAAGGAATCGTCCCCCTCCGACACCGTCTATGACGTTACGGGCTCCCTTTGCGAGAACAACGACAAGTTCGCCATCGATCGTCCGTTGCCGGAATTGGAACCGGGCGACCTGGTGGTGATCCACGACGCAGGGGCCCACGGTCACGCCATGGGCTTCAACTACAACGGCAAACTGCGATCCGCCGAACTACTGCTGCGCGAGGATGGCACGGTCGTGCAGATCCGCAGGGCCGAAACCCCGCAAGACTATTTTGCCACCCTCGATTTCGATGCCCTGGCCCGGTTTTCCCCTTAGGGCTTGTGCAAAAATAAGTTCCCCTTTTCAGGTGTCGAGGCGCGCGCATGGCAAGGCGCGAGAAGGGCGAATGGCTGGCCGTTAAACTGACGAGCAACGCCGCCAGGCGTGATGGATCGGCGCATCAAAATGGGAAGTTATTTTTGCACGAGCCCTTAAGGCGGGCGCTTGGCTACACAACCTCGGCTATCGCCCGCAAGACCGCCTCGTGCAGATGGCCGTTGGTGGCGAGAACACCCGTATTGTCTTTTAGGTGTACCCCCCGGGTGAAGTTAAGGGGCGCTCCGCGGAAATCGGTCACCTTTCCTCCCGCTTCCCGGACTATGATCGATCCCGCGGCGTGGTCCCAGATCTTCTCTCTGTAATCGGCGCTCCTGGGCAGTCTGAGGTACAGGGAGACATCTGCGCACGCCAGGGCGGCGTATTTGGCCTGGCTGTCCATGCGATAGGGGGGCAGGACAATCCCCAGCTTCGACGCGATACGGGCATGCATTTCGTGTGAGGAGTGGCCTTTTTCCCAGGATTCACAGAAACGCGCCTGTCTCGGGTCCCGAATTCCGTCCACGCGGACCTTTTCCCGGGAGCCGTCGGGAAGCAAGAGCGTAGTACCCATACCCCTTGCCGCGTGCACGATGCAGTCCCCTTTCCTGCCGAACGGAAAGTTCGGGCACCCCAGCACGCCCATCGCCACTTCGCCCTTTTCCACGAGGGCCAGGGCCACCGCATACTGATCCCCCCGCAGAAAACCCTTGGTCCCATCCAGGGGATCCATGGTCCAGAAGCGTGGCGCCGTATTCCTCGCTTTTGCACCCGAGTCGATGGCGTCCAGAATCCTCTCTGGGGACGGTCTGTGCAGGTGTTTTCCCAGAAGATCCAGGAGACGCCCGAAAAGCTCCCCGTCCTCGCGAAGGACGGCAGCGTCCTCCTCTGCCACCACAGGATCGTCGGGGAACTCCTTCTGGAGGGCAAGAATCATCAGGGCCTGGCTTCCCAGGTCGGCAAGGGTCACCGGAGAGCGGTCTTCCTTTTGCCGCGCATCGTCATGGGACCACTGGCGCTGCACTTCGTGGCAGAACTCCATGGCCTCTTTCACGGATTTGAGAGCGAGTTCGGATTCTTTCGGGTGGGGCACGCCTCCTCCTTGTCTAATCGAGCTTCCGGAGCACTTTGCCGACCTGTTCACACTGCTTCGCGTAACCTTCGGAAAGGACTTCGAGGAAGGCTTCTCGTGGCGAACGGTCCGTATCCACCGCGACATGACAGCCTGTGGGCAGCTCGGTAAGGCTTTCGAAATCCGCCAGCATTTCAGGAAGATGCTGTACACGAGCGTCGGATTCTCCCTGTTGCGTCTCACGCTGAACGAGCCTTTGCCGGATGGTGCTTTCACTGCACACGCATTCCACAAACACCACATTGGCCTCTGCATCCTGCGCCAACTGCCGCACATCGTCGCGGGACTTGCGTTGGGAAAAGGTGGCGTCCAAGATGGCTGAGTGTCCACCCCTTAAGGTTTCCTGCGCCAGGGCCAGCAAGTGGGTATAAACGTGCCGGCGTATTTCGGGGCGGTACATTCCTTCCCCGTAGGCCACGATTTGCCGGTGCGGATGGAATCGCCCCTTCTTGCGGACACGGTCGGATGCGAACAGAGGAACCAGCAAGGCATCGGCCAGACTCTGCGCCAGCGATGACTTGCCGGATGCAGGCAGGCCGCAGAAGACCCAGAGGGTGGGCCTGGCAAACTGAAAGGCATAACGGTAGGCCTGGGACAGGAAAAGTCGCACATCGGCAGCCAGCGCCTCTTTCTCTGCAGCGCTCACTTCACGCATTCGCAGACAGGCCACCTTCAGTCGCACGACGGCGCGGTAGGCCGCGTAAAAATCGAGGAGGGACAGAAACTGAAAATCATCGGCCGCCGCCACATAGGCGAAGAGAAGCGCCCTGCTCCACTCGGAATAGCCCAGGTGCTCCATGTCCATGTGAAGGAAGGAAACATCGGCCGCTACGTCCCCATACCGGAACCGGTCGTTGAATTCGATGCAGTCGATGATCTGGATGCCCTCATGGAAATAGATGTGGTCCGTTCGCAAGTCTCCGTGACCATCCCGGATCCTCCCCGTTTGGACCCTGTGCTCGAAAAGCCCGTGTCGGCTCTCCAAAAAGGAACGACTCACCTGCCGGACGAACTCCCACTTGTCAGGCTCAGGGAACCGGCTTACAAAGGGCTGTATTTGTCTAAAATTCTCCTCCATGTTGAAGGATATGGATCGGGGACTGCCGTAGGCGTCTATCTCGGAGGATCGGGTGCTGTGCTCGTAGAAGTCGGAGAGCCTCCGGCCGAGGGAAACCATGTGATCCTTCCGGATCCCGCCCGTCTTCAGAAGCTCCCTGAGGCTGGCGGAATCGGGCAGTTGGCGCATCTTGACGGCGTACTCCACGACCCGCCCGTCCTGTCCCAGGCACAGAGACCCGTCTCCCCTTTCCCGGATGGTCGCCACCTCGACATACACGTCTGCGCTGAGTCTGGCGTTGAGTCGCAGTTCCCGCTCACAGTACTTGCGGCGCTTTTCCAGCGTACTGAAATCGAGGAATCCGAAATCGACGGGCTTCTTGATCTTGTACACCCACGGGCCGGTGAGGAAGACCGACGAGATGTGCGTGTCCCGACGTTCCACCTGTGCGACAGGATGGGGATAGAAGGCCGGGTTCCCCATGGCCGCGCACACTGCTTCGAATTTTCCCGGTGGGTCCATTGTCTCTCAATCCATTAGCGGCCTTGATCATCGTTGCGGCCGGGCGAGGCCTTTTTCTCCACCGGCCTCATGTTGCGCAAGGTTGAGGATGCATCCGTGGAGCCCCGGATGACTTGAGGTTCTCGTAAGGTGGGCACCGCCCACCAAAGAGCCGGTATTGTCGTCCGTGTTCGAACGTGGCCGCAGCGATGATCAAGGCCCCATTAAGCAGTACCTTGGCCCAGCGGATCTTGCCTTCTTTCAACTCCGGCAGTGCCCGGTTGGCGTCTTCGAGGGCGTATTGCCGCACCTGCGGCTTCAGGCCCAGGACCGCGGCCAACTCGAGGAATTCGCCGATGTCTCGTCTGGCCACGTTCGCAACGCTTCTTATCTCCTTTTCCAGCCACAGATGAGAGGAATAGTCGATTGATAGAAGGTAGTGCTTGTCTCTTTCCTCTTTCCGGATGGCATTTATGACGGGCCTTGCCCCCTTTTTCCAGGTTCTTGAGAGCCTCTCGATATCGTGCAGACGTTCGAGCACCATGGCTTTGATGCCCCGCCGGTCTCCTTATCACTTGTGGCCGCCGCCAAGGCGGTGCATCATCCGTACCACATTTCTGCCGACGGCTCCTGCCTCCTGGAGGGCGGAAAGGGACGGCGAGCCTCCCACGCCCTCTCTCACCTCCCCCCTGTCCCTCCCGTAGCCGATACCCCCACCTGCCAGCACCATTCTCTGTGCGGTGAAATAAGCATAGAGCAGGCTCAGCACCTGACCGGCCCCCACTCTCCTGGCTGCCACAAGGGCCCCGCTGACTTTTCCCTTCAACTTGCCCGTGCGCAGCAGGGGGTAGGTCCTGTCGATGACGGCTTTGGCCTGGGCGCTGACGTTGAGGAAGTACACGGGAGTGCCTAAAATGATCCCGTCGGACTGGTCGAATTCCTTGTACAGGAGCTGCATGTCGTCGTCGACCACGCAGTTTCCGTCCGCCTCACAGGCGCCGCAGGCGTCACAAGGCCCTATGTTCAGGTCCGCCACCAAAACGATTTTGGTGTCGCTTCCCGCTTCCCGGGCTGCCGCCAGCGCCTCTTTGACAAGAATCTCCGTGTTCCCGCCCTTGCGGGGGCTGCAGACGATGCCAAGTACCTTCATGTGGAGTTTCTCCTTTTGAGATTGCCTGTCGGACTCACACTGCGCGCGGTCACACATCGCGATTCCCTACATCCCGCCGCCCTCCGGGAGAGGGGCGGGGTGCGGGGATAAAAAGTGCCGTTTGTGGCCGCGCAAGGTGATACATGGGATCACCATCGGCCATCAATGGTCGCTCATGAATTCGGGATAAAGCTTCTTGGCGCATTCGGGGCAGACGCTGTGGCTGAAGTTGGCATGGCTGTGCTCTCTGACATATGCCTCGATTTGCTGCCAGTAACCCTTGTCGTCCCGTATCCTCTTGCACGATGAACAGATGGGGAGCAGCCCGCTCAGTGTCCTTATTTCGGTCAGGGCGTCCATGAGTTCGGCGATGAGGACCTCGCGCTCCAGCTCGGCCTTCTTGCGCTCGGTGATGTCGAGAAACGATTCGAGCCGATGCACGCGCCCGCCAAGCAGAATGGAAACCACCGACCTGAGAACCGGTATCTTGGTTCCGTCCGCTCCCACCAGCACACTTTCTCCCTTGGCGGGATCTGCCTCCTGTTCGAGGGCCACCTTCGGTGCTTTCGGGCAAACGTACTTGACATAAGGTTTTCCCAGAATAGCCTCCATCGGTTCTCCGAGCATTCTGGCAGCCCCCTCATTGACACCCACGATGGCCTCCGCGTGGGTATCCACAACCAAAACCCCCACCTGTATGGTATTGAGGACCGTCCTCAAGCGTTCTTCACTTTCGCGCAACCGCTCCCTTGCCCTGCCGTGCAACGATTGCTCGTTCTCGAGCTTGCGGACCCTGTGTTCGAGCTCTTCGTATGTCGGTTTCGTGGCCATGCACTGCTTTCAGCAATACCTTCGCCCCTCGCGCGGCAAGTCGTGAAACCACCTCCGCCAGGCGCAAGGATCGGTCCTTGCGCCAAGGGCATCGGCATGCCAGGAACGGAGCTAGCCTATTTCCGCTGCAAATCGTTTGACGTCCCGCTCCCATTCCTGGGTGAGAAGATTGATCTTCGTGCGACCTTCTTCCTCGCAGAGATTCGCGGTCACATAACCTCCTCCGCCCTCAAAACGCAGACACCCCTGCGCTTCCTCCACCATGGTCAGCCCGAGGCCCTTGGTTCCGAAAAAGCTTTTGATCTTCTCCGATGCCTCCGCCGGGGACATCTTGGCTTTGCATTCCAGGTTCAGCATGGATTTTCCCTCCCTCGATCCCGTGGATCGTCATGTAGGTTCCGTCAGAGAACGTTCCCTCGGCCTTGTTGATGTCTACTGCCCATCCAACATTTAGAATTAGGAAAATTGGGGGTATATGTCAAGCTTCGGGGATCCGGTCCACCGCATCTTCGACACCGGGAACAAAGGCCCGGGATCGCCGGGTCCCCTGACCACCCTCGGCCTTTAGAGACGGCAAGGTCTTCAATGTGCCAGCAAGGGCGGGAGCCTTCCCTGGCTGGAAAATGGGGGGCATAATTGGCCGGAAACCGGAAAGATGATTGGGGACGAAAAGAAACCGTCAGGCATGGCTCCGACACGGTTTTCTTCTGCATGGAAGGACGGCAAGGCCCTTCGGCATAGAGGATCCTTCCGGTGCAGGCGGAGCGTTCTCCTGCCTGCACCTTATAGAAGGAGCGATACCCGGGGCTTGCCGAAGCCCCTGCCCAACCGCTTCACTGGAGACGGTATGTCAGGAGCGGCAGGGGGCTATCGGGCGATGTCCGGAGTTGGGGCCGCCTTCCTCTTCCTTCGCACCACCACCTTCTTCTTGTTTTCCGCCGGTGCGTCCGTTTGGGCGGCGGGCCTTCCTTTTCGTGCGTCCTTCAGAATCTGCCCCAGGTTACGTTCTTTTGCGTTTTCGCGGCGCTGCAAGGTGAGGGATCTGGCCGACAGGGCCTGACGCGCGGTGAAACCGTATTTCTTACGGTATTGCTTCGCGTCCATTCCATGCTCTTTCATCAGATGCCTGTTGGTGAGCATCTTGAATTCCTTGCCGCACTCCAGGCAAATGACCTTGTTCCTGCGAATGGATTTTTTCGGATCCATCCCGGTAACACCGGCAACTTCCGGGGCAACGGCAGCTCCTTCAGCGGCCCCAACGCCTTCCTCCATCTCCTTTATGGTTCTGAGAGCGAGGAAGGTCTTTTTGAGCACTTCATTCATTTCCTCCGCGGACATTCCAGTGTGAGACGCCTGAGCCGTGACGATTTCCGCCGCCATTTCAGTCAAAGTTTTGCTCATTGTTTTCCTCTCCTTGGTGGTTTTCTTGATGCCATGGTCCCATTTACTGTTCAAGGATATCCATACAGACTCGCTTGTCAAGAATTCTTTTCCGTCAATCATGTGTGTTTCGCTCTTTCTGGTTCATTCCCCTTCGTTTTGTTCGTAAAAGATCGCAGAAGGCTGTTTGCGGACAGATTGTCCGGATCTGTTTGCGCTTGTCTTTTCATTTTCACACCCCGGTGTTGGACTCCATCGACCGAGCACTGATCACAGGGGCTCCACTACCCTTGAAAAAGAGGGATGCGCCCCCATGCCTCAATTTCAGACGGACGGTATTCCAGCATCTGCCGATCGCCGTAGGTTCTTCCGGTGCAACACTGTCGTGTTGGGACTCGCGTGAAAACGAATTCTCGACCTTGATCGTCGTTCCGGCCGTTTCCTCAAACCCTTTCTGCCGTCCTGGGAGGCAGTGAGGGTTGAAGGTTCCAAATGCGCAGTCTGTGGACGCGGCAGGTATAATTGCCTTCACAGGAAGTTCGGGCGGTCCATCGGGCTCTGGCTCCAGTGAGGCGTCCGGGGGATGGGGTCTTGCCCGGATGAGGGCGTTGTGCCCCCTTGCCCTGCTTGTTCGACGGCCGAGCCCATGAAACAGGCAAGGATGCCCGAATGTGCTTCTATAGGTACTCGAAAAGCTCGAAAAGGGAGCCGATGGTGCGGTGCTTCGCATTCTCGGGAGGGGGGCGGTCGCGGTCTATCACGAGGGACCGGATGCCGCACGCGCTGGCGCCTCCATGGTCCAGCTCGATGCTGTCGCCGATGTGCAGGGCGTGCTGCGCGGTGCAGCCCGCTTGTTCGAGGGCGTACAGGAAAATGGAAGGTTCCGGTTTGGAGCTTCCCACCAGGGAGGATATGGCCTGCACCGGGAAAAAGCGGGACAGGCCCAGGTTGTCCAGAACCGTGGGAAGGCGGGTATCCCAGTTCGAGATCACCCCAAGGGTGTAGCCTTGGGACTCGAGCACTTCGAGAACCGGCAGGACGTCCGGATAGATCCTCCAGGCTTCCTTGGTCGTGAAGTGGATCCAGAGGGTCTCGAAAAACCCATCGAATTCCCGAGGCTCGCCCCGAGGCTCGCACAGTTGGGTGATCGTCTCCATCACGATGCGTTTCCACCAGGCCTTCTCTGTCCCGGCGTTGCTGAGCGATTTCACGTCATGGCGCGCAAGGACCTCTGCGAATGCCCGGCTCACGCCTTCCGGGTCGATACGCATCCCGTGCTTTCGAGCCACATCGGCATAGATTTCTCCCACCGACGGGAAAGGATGGATGAGGGTGTTGCCCGCATCGAAAAAAACCACCCGTGTCATGTTTTCCCCGCCTTCAAGGGATTGCTTGCAGAGTGCGACCGGGAGGGCCCCTGCAAGGAGAAACGTTTCCCGGTGGCCATCTGGCTCTTGTTCCCTGGCGCGCTCCGGTGGATAGCGCTCACTCTTCACTTTTCTTGAACATCACACCTATCCCGTCCTGAGTGATCCTGACGATTTCTCCCAGGGTGGTCACACGCCTCTGGTCGTCGCTCATGGGGATGGTGACCTTGACGGCATCTCCCACGGAAAAAGACTCGGTGGTTCTGATGAAAAGGCCCCCCGGACTGATGTCCTGGATGGTGCCCGAATAAGATCGCCCTTTCACGATGAACTGCACGGGTTTTGAGTATGGCTTTCGCGTGTTGTCTCTCTTGCCGGCCTTTTCCGCCTGGAACAGGGTCTTTTCGAGCCCCTTCAACAAACTGAGCTGCTGTTCCTCCGGCATATCCAGAATCATCCTGATCAGGCGAACGGTAACGCTGTCTTTGTTCGATGCGACTTCTTCATCCATCATCCGGCCGTCCCTTTCGTCCTCATCCTTTCACGCGTTGCAGCGTACCATTGCTACGTCGATGGGGCCTGCCGGCAACCCAATAGATTATAGTGCGTCCGGAAGTCAAGGATGGAATCCCAGGGTGAGTCTCTTCTATCCCAGATCGACTGGGAATCGGGACCATTTCGCTAGAGAAACGATCCGAATAATCGTTGCCGTTGTCATAATCGCCGTCTATGCCGCGCGCGGTAACACATTGCGGTCTCCCCCCTTCCCCCCCGTTCTCTGGGAGAGGGACGGGGCGAGGGTATAATGAGCGCGGTTTGTGGACGCACGAGGTATGAATGGGCGCAGCGCAATTGCTGTAAGAATGGCATCGGCGTGGAGAAGGCCTTGCCTCCCCTTGATTTTTTCCCCGCTCCTGGTCTATGGGGAAGGTCTGGAAAATGTTGAATTTTTCACTCCCCATGCAGCAGGGGGGGGGCTTATCGCTGTCTGGGACGCACAGGAGGGCACGATGAAGGTCTTGGCATTGAACTCGAGTGCACGCGCCGGAAAAGACAGCAAGACGGGCATGATGCTCGACGCGCTTGTGGCGGGGATGCGGGAGTGCGGAGCGCAGGTGGAAGTGGTCCACCTCAAAGACAAGAAGATGAGGGTCTGTGCAGGATGCTTCACGTGCTGGACCAAGACGCCGGGCCAATGCATCCACCAGGACGACATGACCGGCGAGCTTTTTCCCAAGTGGCTGGCATCGGATCTTTGTGTCTATGCCACCCCGCTTTTCCATCACACGGTGAACGCCACCATGAAAACGTTCATTGAAAGGACCCTTCCGGTGGCCGAGCCCTACCTTATCAAGGAAGGTGAGCGGTGGAGTCACCCCCTGCGCTACGAGAATATCCCCGGCGCGTTCGTCCTTTCCGTTGCCGGCTTCCCGGAAATGTCGGCTTTCGAGGGGCTCCGGCATTACGTGCAGTTTCTTTTCGGGTATCACGGGGCAAGACTCTGGGGGGAAATCTACAGACCCGGGGCAGAGAATCTGCCTTACGCCGCAAAGGTACGTGACGCCATTTTGGCCGCGGTGAAACAGGCCGGAAGGGAACTGGTGGAACATCGAAAGATCATGCCCGAAACAAGGGCCGGTGCCGAGCAGCCCATCGCGGAGGATATGGAGGCTTTCGCCGAGATGGCCAATGCCTTTTGGGACACCTGCATCGAGGCAGGAGTCTCGCCCAGGGAATTCAACGAAAAGGGCCTTGTGCCGCGTCCCAACTCCCTCAAGGGTTTCATGGGGATCTTGAGCATGGGTTTCAATCCTGAGGGAGCGGGGGACATCCGGGCCGTGCTCCAGTTTGATTTCTCAGGCCGGGTCGAGGGACAGTGCCACTTCATCATCGCCGAAGGGCAGATGGTCTCGAAAGCCGGGCCGGCTCCAAGAGCGGACGTCACCGTCAAGACACCCTTTGACCTGTGGCTCGACATCATGTCCGGAAAAACCGATGGGGCCCAGGCCATGATGGAGGGAAAGGTCAGCGCAGAGGGGGATCTGAATCTGCTGGTCAATATGGGCAGGTTTTTCGATCCGGGAAGAGCCTGAAGGGAAGGAAAGGGCACACGGACCGGTAAAAGGGTCTTTCCATGGGATCTGCCCATCGTGCTGTGGTGGGGTGGACGGTGTCGGGGCGCTCCTTTCCCCTTTCTCCGGATCGAAGCAGTCTCACGGGTCTTTGCCTTTCGATGGTGGGGGCGCGCCGGAAGCCTCGGTCCGCGGTTCGGCAAACCGCCTTTCCGTGTACCAGTCCACCTGTCTGCAAACTCCCCGTAAGATCTTGACCTCCCTTGCCGTCAAAGGCAGGCGTGACAGGAATCTGCGGATGTTGTCCATCCAGTGCTCCGGATTCTGCTCGTTGATGAAGCCTATTCGGGTGAGGATGTCCTGCAACTGGGCGTACATGCCGTCCAGTTCGTGCCTTGTTGCCAGTCGCGGTACGAAGGGCACGGGCGGTTCGGTGGCGGCCCTGAATATTTCGTAGCAGAGGACCATCACGGCTTGGGCCAGGTTCAGCGAAGAGAAGTCCGCGGTGGGGATCGTCACCATTGCGTGGCAGCACCGCAGGTCCTCGTTGGTCAGGCCCCTGTCCTCGGGACCGAAAACCACCGCGATTTCGTTCTCCCTGGAGATGGGAATGAGCTGCCGGGAGAGCTGGGCCGGGTCCCAAAGGGCCTTTCGGTGGCTCCCCTGGCGAGCGGTGGTTCCCACCACATATCCGAAGGGCGCCAGGGCTTCGGGAAGATCGTCGAAAACGTCCATGGCTTCCACCACATCGAGGGCCGAGTGGGTGGCCATTTTCGCGATGCGGGTCAGATCGCATTCTTTGGGGTCCACAACAACGAGCTTGTGCAGTCCCATGTTGCGCATGGCCCTGGCTGCGGCACCGATATTCTCGGGAGACCGGGGCCGGTGGAGAACGATGGTCACACGGTCCCGACGAATCCGTTCAGGCCGCTCACTGGGCGAGCTCATAAGCGCTGAAGAAATAGCCGATCTCAGAGGCTGCGGTTTCCGGGGCGTCGGATCCGTGCACGATGTTCTTTTCGATATCGGTGGCAAAGTCCCTGCGGATGGTCCCTTCCGCAGCGTCCTTGTAGTTGGTGGCGCCCATGAGCTCGCGGTTTCTTGCGATCACATCATGGCCTTCGAGAACCATCACCACGCAAGGGCCTGAGGACATGAACGCGGTGAGGCTTTCGAAAAACGGGCGCTGCCTGTGCACCGCATAGAACCCTTCGGCCTGGCTCTTGGTCATCCGCACCGTTTTCATGGCCTTTATGGTTATGCCGCTCTGTTCAAAACGCTTGATGATTTCCCCGATGAGGCCGCGGTTTACGCCGTCGGGCTTTATGATGGACAGGGTTCGTTCCGGCATGTGCATTCCTTTCCGTGAGGTGTCAAAAAGTAGGCGTCGCATAGCAAAAGGGAATGGTCAAGTCAACCGCCCTTGTCTTTCTCCCAGGCATGGAATAAGGAATCGGAGGATACGATGGGCAGGCTGAAGCGGCAAGTACGCCCGATGCCGGGGATACCAACATTTTCAGGACCGGGAGAAACGATGGGGTGGCCGCATTTCATTGTGTATATTCTCCCAAGGAATTGCCGGCCTTGAGCATGGTCCCGGCCGGCCGATCAAGGGGTACGGGGTGGTTGGGCGGATGGGCAGGGAGATGGTGAGGACCCGTGGCTGGTCCCGAACCGGTCGGCGGGTCGCTTGAACGGCAAAGGAGAAAAGGATGCAAAGGATTTCGATACCCTCCAGGCTCTGGTACGAGAACCAGGAGTGGGAACTGACGCTGCCGGACAGGTGGACGGTGGACAACCTCAACCCTCCGGGGTTCGAGAAGCCGGGTCTTTCCCCTGAGAAAATAAGGGAAAGGATCGAACACCCCGTAGAAGGCCCCACCCTGGAGGAGCTGGCAAGGGGAAAGGAGCAGGCCGTCATCGTTTTTGACGACATGACCAGACCCACCCCGGTCAAAGAAGTGGCTCCCTTCGTGCTGCAAAGCCTGCACCGTGCCGGCATGACGCCCGAACGCATCCGGTTCCTGTGGGCCCTGGGCTCCCATGGGGCCTACGACATGATAAACGCCCGCAAAAAGCTGGGAGAGGCCGTGGTGGAAAGATACCCCGTTTACAACCATGACCCTTTCCAGAACACCGTGCCGGCAGGGCGCACTCCCACCGGGGTGGAACTGTGGTTCAACCGGGAATTCATGGCCTGCGATCTGAAAATAGGGATCGGGTGCATCACCCCCCACGTCCATGTGGGCTTCGGCGGGGGGGCCAAGCTCATCTTTCCGGGGGTGGCGGGCATCGAAAGCATCAACCAGTTCCACAACCAGCTTTATCGGGAAAGGTCGCGCACGGGGCTGGGCAATTTTGAAAACAACATCATGCGGGCCGAATGCGATGCCGCGGGGGAGGCCGCGGGCCTGAACTTCAAGGTGGACTGCCTGATCAACCGGAGGGGCCAGATCACCGATCTTTACGCCGGCCCCTTCAGGGCCACCCATGCGGCGGGGGCCGCCGAAGGCAAGACCCACTACGGCGTGCCTCACACGTCGGGGTACGACCTTGCCATCTGCAATGCCTACGGCAAGGCCAACGAATCCGCCATCGCCCTCCTGCTGTCCTTACAGCTCCTCAAGAAGCGGGAGGGAACCGCAGTCCTGATTTCCGATGCGCCCGAGGGCCAGGTGCCCCACTATGTGATGCGTTCCTGGGGCAGCGACTACGGCGGACGTCATTACACTCCCAGGACCCCGGGCTTCATGGCGCGATTGATGAAAAAGCTCATCGTCATGGCCCCCTATCCGGATCGATCGAGCCTCGATCTGCTGTGCCATATCGAAGACGCCACGGTTGTCAAGACCTGGCCCCAGGTTCTGGAGATACTGGAGAAGGACTTTCCCGCCCAGGCCAGGGTGGCCGTGGTGCAGGACGGCACCATGCAGTACATCGAGCCCAAGACCCGGGAAGGCGCGGCGGGGCCTTGATCATCGCTGCGGCCGGCCCGTTTGTGTCTTACGACCTGAAAGTGGGGGCGTCCCCCCCGCATTGCGATGAGGGTGCAGGCAGGATGTCCGCGCTACCAAGAGAGGCGACGGATGCGCATTGCCTCCCACACCCCGCCCCGGCATCCTCGTTTCTCGGGGGGATGAGCGGCCGCTAGTTCATTTCGAGGCCCCCGCAGCCTTTTTGCTTTCCCGTCGGGTTCAACACGTCGGGCTCCTCAAAGGAGCCATGGCGTCCGGCGCCCCGGGTAAACCGCACGGCGCCTTCTTCCGTTTCCCCGCTTTCGATGGTTTTCAGTCCGAGACGGAATTCATTGCGCATGGCGGCATCAAAGGGCAAGTCCCCCTGCTCGTACACCGAACGGCGGTCGCTCATCACACAGCGCCAGGGGAACCGGCAAATGCTCCGCGCCAGGTCCACGGCTTCCTGGAGGCAGGTTCCCCTGGGCACCACCCGGTTCGCCAGGCCGATGTTCCGCGCTTCGTCCGCGCCCACCGGACGGCCGGTGAGGATCATGTCCAGTGCGTGGGAAAGCCCGATCAACCGGGGCAGCCGCACGGTGCCCCCATCGATGAGGGGCACGCCCCATCGGCGGCAGAAGACCCCGAACACGGCGTCCTCTTCCACCACTCGCAGGTCGCACAGAAGGGCCAGTTCCAGACCACCGGCCACCGCATAGCCCGCCACAGCGGCTATGGTCGGTTTGGTGGGCCGCATGCGCGACGGTCCCATGGGACCGTCCCCGTCTTCGGCCAGCCTGTTCTGCCGCCCTTCGGCAAAGGCCTTGAGATCCGCACCCGCACAAAAGCACCCGCCTGCTCCGGTCAGCACCGCTGCCCTGGCGTCTTGGTCGGACCCGAATGCGCGAAAAGCATCGGCCAGTTCCTGCGCGGTGGGGCCGTCCACACAGTTGCGCTGTTCGGGCCGATTGAGGGTGATGATGGTGACCGGCCCGTCTTTTCGTGTCAAAACGCGCATCGAAGCCTCCGCGATCACACGAGCTGCCTCGGGGTGCGTAGAGCTGCGGCCGCAGTCTTTTTTATGGCATCCACGCAGGGGGAGAAGTGGGTCCTGCTGCACACGACAAAGTGGGTGAAAAGTTCGTGAAGATGGTAGTCATCCGCTTTCATGAGCGATTCGATCAGGGTGAACGGAAGATGGGTCGCACTCTGTTCGTGCCGGGCCCGCTTCTGCTCGATGAGCATCACCTCCTCCAGCCCATGGAGCATTTTCAGTCCGGCACACTCGCCGGCGCAATGGCTCTCGAAGTCGGGGCCGTAGTCCGAATAGAGCACCAGATAAGGCACCTCAACGGTGAATTCCCCAATGCTGTCGGACAGGTGGGTGTGCTCAACGGTGACGCCCTCGTTGAAAACGAGCAGCGGCGCGCCGGTGAGGAGAATGGGGCAGAAAAGAAAGGGAACGTTCCGGTCGGCAGGGCCGCCCAGATTGGACAGCACCTTCGTGACCAGCAGTCGCGGCAGGGCGAACTGGAGGCGAGTCACGGCCCTTTCCAAGGGACCTTCTTCTGTAGGATGGGTCCCTCCATTCATGGCAAAGCCTTTCAGACAGCGTGTGGCGTCCGCATCGAAGGCCACTGTGGCATCGGGCTCTACGGCGTAAGGGGAGAATCTGTCAAACACACGGATCGTGCGCCCGGCGATGATTGGAGAAAGCCCCGGCTTGTTGGGGTCCGGCAGGAACGCCCACACCTCGTCAGGATTGCCCTGTCGGCATTCCACCAGCAGCTCCAGATGGCCGGTGACCCTCTCGGGGTCGGAGAAAGGCGTGTGGCCCGTGGCGTGAAGGTCGACCGAAGCATCCTTGCCTGGATGGCGTCCGCTTGCGTATTTGAAGTCGGGGCCCACCACAAAACCCTTGCTCACGAGCATGCCCCCCGCTTCGGACTGCAGAGGAAGCCCCGATGAAAGCAGGACCGATTTCCACTTCCCGCCGTTCACCAAAACCATCGCCCCCCGCCCTTGTTTGGATGATCCACCATCTCCCGAGTCCTTACATCCCGCAAGGAGAAAAAGTCAAGACAGGCGGGCAGGCAGTCCAATGCCTTGCTCCTGCCCCCGCCGATGGGACGCCGGATGATGCCGCCAGGGGTAAAAAGCCGAAACCCGAAGGAGGTCCGGAGCAGGGGATGTCGCACGTGTGTGCCTTGACAGGCATTGCGCAATCCAACTATAGCCTTCCGGACAGCGTATGCACCTGCGCACTTGGACATCGAGCTTCGGTTCATCCGCTGGATGCCTCGCCCAGGTGTCGGGTCCCGGGAGTGTCTTCAGGCTCCAAGACGTATACTGCGCCTGGTCACAAAATGCGATTCCCCGCATCCCCCTCGCCCTCCGGGAGAGGATCGGGGTGAGGGGGAAAAAGCGCGGTTTGCGGGCGCGCGAGGTATAATCATGGAAGGCAACAGGCCGGAACCGGCGACGCCCCATTCCGGGGCCGAGCACCGTCAAGATGGATCCACTCGCACAGGTCGGGGGTCTTCGGGAAGATTCGGCCGGCACCGCGATCGAGAAGGAGGTAAAGCATGCTGCCCCAACACGCGATCTTATTCGAGCCCCTCGAACTGGGAAAACTGAAACTGAAAAACAGGGTGGCCCTGGCTCCCACACACGTGGGGATGGGCGGCGAGCGAGGAATGGTGACGGATCAGAGCCTCTGTTACTACTACGCCCGGGCCGCGGGTGGGGTGGGCCTTGTGATCGTCGAAATCACCGGGGTCACGGGGCGTTATGCCTTCAGCCCGGGTCTGGGTCTCGGGGCGGCATCGGACCACAGTATTCCCGGATTGCGGGATCTGGCCCGGGTCATCCACTGGGGAGGCGCCAAGGCGGTGATCCAGCTCCTTCCCGGACAGGGGGCGCAGGCCCTGCACCCCCATCCGAGAAGGGATTTGGTGGGCCCTTCCGATGTACCGGCCCTCCTCCAGAAGGACGACCTTCCCAAGGCCATGGCGGCCCTTTCCGGGGAAGCTGCCGAAAGACCGCGTCCCCTCACGCTGGAAGAGATCGAGCAGATGAAAGGGGCCGTTACCGCAGCAGCCATGCGGGCCAAGGCGGCAGGGTTCGAGGGAGTGGAGTTGCACGGAGCGCACGGATACCTCCTGTGCCAGTTCACGTCTCCCTATTTCAACCGGCGAAAGGACCATTACGGGGGATCCCCGGAAAACAGGTGGAGGCTGTCCCTGGAAATGATCCGTGAAGTCAAGGCTGCGGCCGGGCGCGATTTTATCGTGGGCTATCGGTTCAGTGCACGGGAGGGGATTGCCGACGGGATCGATCTGGCGCAGTCCACCGAGATGGCCAGGGCCGTTCAGGAGGCCGGGGCGGATTACCTGTCCGTGAGTCAGGGCTGTTACGGCGCGGTCACCCGGGTCTTTCCGAAGGAAGACGGTTGCATGACCGATGACGCCAGGCGGATCCGCCAGGCCGTCTCCATCCCGGTCATGTGCCCCAATTACAGGGACCCGGACCAGGCCGCCCTGGCCGTGGCAGACGGTGCGGTGGACTGTGTGGCCCTTTCCCGTGCCCTTCTGGCCGACCCCTCCTGGACGCGCAAGGTACAGGAAGGGCGGCCCGAAGAAATACGGCACTGCATCCGCTGCTACGGCTGTGCCAAGGCGGTCATCATCGAACACCTTCCGGTTCGTTGCCCTGTCAATCCCATGCTGGGATTCGAAAGGTTCGATCCCCAGTGCCTCCCGAGACCGCCTGCAGGAAAGGATGTCTGAGGGGGTTGTCGTCGAGGCATCCGGGCGGGACGGTCACCCACCGGGCCGCGGGGCGCGCATGGTGAGGTAGGCGAGCGCGTAAAGGCAGGCGGCCGATGCCGTCACCATCGCGAAGCCGAACTGCACGGAGAGAAGGAGGGCAAGGAGCGGGGCTGCCACGGATGCGCACCCGTTGATGCTCCAAGCCCAGGGTATCCATTCCTTGCTGCCATGGGACACGAGACCGAGGCCCAGGGGAAACGGCATGCCCATGAGAAAGGCCAGGGGTGCCATGGTCCCCAGAGCCACTGCCAGCTTCAGGCAGGTGGGTGCTGAGAGGAGGCGGGAAGTCGCCGGGGGGCCGAGAACAACCCACAGAAGGACCCAGAGGAGCAAAGCGGCGATGGAACCGGCCAGGGCCTTCTGTGTCTTTGCCATGCCGCCTGCGGCGCAGCGTTGGGAAAGCCCCGCACCCAGACCGGCGAACAGGAGAAAGGTGCCCAATACCAGCGGGGTGCTCCAGACGGGATGGCCGAAAAAGAGGGTGAACCTCTTGATGAAGACCACTTCCAGAAACAGGAACGCGAGCCCCAGAGACAGAAAGTAGAGTACCGGCCTCCAACCCCGGCCGCGACGAGCAGTCTCGGAGGGGCCCAGGGCAAGGGGCAAAAGGATCAGTACGGCTCCGGCAACGACGGCCTGGGCAAGGACGAACACGACGAGCACCTGACCCCATTCCACAAGGGGCATGGCCCCCCGGCCTCTCATGGACAGAAGCTCCACAAGGTACCGCCACTTGAGGAAGTCCGAGAAATAGGGGCGATCGTCGGTGGCAGGGGCGACGTGGAATGTGTAGTCCGCCAGGAACCGGCCTCGCTGGGGCCCTAAGACGGCAAGGGCTGCCTCATGGAAGACGGGGGAGTCCAGCACATTGAAGCGGTTGGTTTCCTCGGCCCGTATCCCGGGAAAATAGGACAGATCGTAGAGGCGCTCCGCGCAAAAGTCCTTGATTGCACGGACATCCTGGCTCGTGAGGGGGCTCTTCTTGACAAGCAGCGTCACGGTGGTCAGGGAGCGTAGGAGGGCCAGGTGCTTTCCGGGGTCGACGCCTTCCCGTTCCAAGGAGAGCGCGGCCGTGGCCAGCAGTTTCAGGGCGCCCCGGGGAGGAAGGGAGAGCCATGTGGTGATCGCCAGAACCCCGTCAGGGTTCAGACTGGCGTAGAGGCTGCGAAAGGCCTCCACGGTGAAAAGGAAGTTCTCCCCAAGGGTCCGGACGGTGCCCTGCTGAGGGTCTTGAAAGCGGATCTGCACCAGATCGTAGCCGCCGGGGCTTTTTTCCAGGAAAGCCCTGGGGTCGCTGCGGTGTGTGTGTACCCGCGCCGAATCGTACAATCGCCCTGAAAAGAGGCGGAACCTTTCTGCCACAAGATCGATGAACTGCCCGTTGGGTTCCACGGCATCCACGGACCGGGCCTGGTGATGCAGGGCCTCGAGCACTCCGAAGCCGCCGCCCGCACCCAGCACCAGGGTCTTGGGGTTGGCAGTGAGGCGATAGGGAAGGGCCGTGGGCAGGTAGTCGAGGAATGCGTGGGTTGTCCCGTCTGCGGGTCCCCTGGTGATCGCATCGGCCAGGTCTCCGTCCAGGAATAGTCCCAACTGGTCCGGCGGAAGGGCGGGGGCGGTGAGGCTCAGCCCCGGTGCGTGACGGAAGGGAGCCGCCTCCGAGGCCACGACGGTCACCATGCCGAGGGGGCCGAAGCGTTCCGCGAGAACCCGGGCTTTGGGTAGGAGAAGGACCTTGTGCAGGGGTCGGAATTCGGAGGGGACCGGTTTCAGAAATGCCTGGGGAAAGAACCACACAAGCACGATACCCGCCAGCGCGGGCAGCAGCGCCAACAGCCGGCTCCTGCCTTTGCCCATTGCGACACCGGCTATGGAAGCCGCCGCCAGGCCGCACAACATCAACGGAAAGAGGCACCGGTGCGGCGGCAGAAGAAAGAGGAGTCCCACGGCGGCCGCTGCGCCCAACCCGGCACCGACAAGGTCCGCGCAGTAGAGGAAGCCCAGGTGCTCTTTGCGCGTGGCCAGAGACAGGGCCGTTGCGCCGGCGCTGCAAAAGAAGGCAATGGCCAGGATGAGGTAGGTGACCACCAAACGCAGCCCCTGTGGGGGGTGCCAGAAGAATGCCTCCGGGTCGAAACCCACGCGCGTGCCTATCCATGCGCCGGCTGGTACGGAAAGGGCGAAGCCAAGGGCGAATACGGGAAAGGCGACGGAGAATCGGGACACCAGCCGCTTGCCTGTGAAGCACAGGAAGGTCCCGCTCGCTCCGACCCCCAGAAGAGCCAGGCTGATGACCATTACGGCGAAGTGATGCCCGTGCACCACCGACAGGAGGCGCATCAACAAGACCTGGTAGGCGATGGACGCACATGAAAGCAAGGCCAGCGCAGCTCCCACCGCCACAAGGCCTTGGCGGGATCGGTTCGCGGCAGAGGATTTCGGTGTCAATGGCCTCCTGTCAGTGGAACGAAGGCCACGGGCAGGACCTGCCGCACTTGGACGTTGCCCTGACCATCCTTCAGGACGAGGGTGAGTTGTTGAACCGTCCAGGGGCTGCCGACGGGAACCACCATCTTGCCGCCTGCGTTGAGCTGTCGAACCAGTGGAGGAGGGATGTGGCTCGCGGCGGCCGTGACAATGATGTTATCGAAGGGGGCCCTGTGGGGCATGCCAAAATAACCGTCACCGGTCAGCACCCTCACGTTGCGGTATCCAAGGTTCCCAAGCCGCTCCGCTGCCGATGCGGCGAGAGCCGGTATGATCTCGATCGTGTACACCATCCGGACGAGCCTTGAGAGAACCGCAGCCTGGTACCCGGAACCCGTGCCCACTTCGATGATCGTGCCCGCGGGTTGGGGATCGAGAAGGTCGGTCATCAGGGCCACGATATAGGGCTGGGAAATGGTCTGTCCATAACCGATCTCCAGAGGGCGATTCTCGTAGGCGTCCTTTCGACGGGATTCCGGGACGAACAAGTGCCTCGGAACGGTCGCCATGGCCTCCATCACACCGTCTGCCAATTGCCTTTTGCCGATATACCCGCTCGTTCTGCGCACATCGGCTTCGATTTCCCGAATCATCGCCGCACGTGCCCTGGCAAAGTCCTTTGCCAGTGCGCAGTCGGCCATGAAAACAAGCAAAAGGAGCAACAGAACCACGTGTCGGATCCCAATGCGCATGTTTTCCTCCCATTCCCTTCCCCAATGTGGGGCTTGATCATCGTTGCGGCCGGCCGGGTCCCCTGTCCCGCCCTGGGAGCGCGGGCGTCTCGCCTGTCGCCCCGAATAAACGCCAACGCTCCGGCTCCCAGATGAGGATCAAGGCCGCGAGATGCTTCGCCCGGGTGTCAGGGCTCAGCGGTTGACAGCGTCGGGCGGACCTGCCTTTCGGGGCCGGCGCGGAAGGAACCTGCTGCCTCTTGCTCAAAGAAGGCCTGTCACGAAGCGGGCCGCCTGAAGCGCGCCGTTTGGCCCCTTTCGCTCGATACGCGGTGCGGCGAGCAATTGGGGCAGCACCGACAGCCACTGTCCTTTTTTGAACTGCGTTTCAGAAATACCGACGCAGTGCATGTTTTCTTCTATGTAACGAGCCAGTACTGCGGACTCACGGAAATTGTCCCTCGTCACGTAACCGAAGGGCACACCTGCATGGTAAACCTCGGCGAGGGTGCTGTATCCCGCCTTGCCCACCACCACGTCACTTGCATGGATCAGGTTCGGGTGGAAAAGGCGGCTGCGCCGGGGCAGAAGGATCACGTTGTCCAACCTTTTGATCTTGTCCGTCACCCCGGGGACCACAAAGAAGATCCCGCTCCGCCGGACTGGGGGTTCGGAAAACGCATTTCCGTTTTTCGATCCGCCCATGGTGATCACCGCCATTTTTTCGCCCTCAGGGATTCCCAATCTCTTTCGCACCTGCTCCGGGGATCCGGTCACCGCCCTGCTCACCGGCGCGGTGGTGCAGTGGGCTTGTCGCGGCCGGCACACAGGCTCTGTCTGGACAAGGTAGTCCGCGGCCCGGAACAGGTCCTTCAGGTAGTCGATCAACGGGGCCACACGCGTGTCCGCATCTGCGTACTGCCCGTATATCCAGTCCCACGTGAAGTTTTCCACAAGCACTGAGGCAATGCCGACGGTGCGTGCCACGGCAATCCCCAGGGGGGCGATATCACATAGGACGAGCTCACAGCGTGTTTTGCGGACACGTTCTGCCAGCCGCAGGGTCCGAGAAGGGTCCAGGGGAAAGAACCGCTTCAGACGCCGTACGGTCTCGGCAAGGTCCGCCTCCAGAGGGGTCTTTTGCACCAATCCTATGTCCGTGAGCAGGCGGTGGTAGGCAAAGGGAGCCTTCAGGGAATCCTCGAAGAACCAACGGGGAACGGTGGTGAAGATGTGAAAGAAGACCTCGGGCGCGAGGTCCTGCACGGCGGACATGACCGACGCGGCCCTGGCCGCGTGACCGAATCCGTGGGGGGAGACAAAGTAAGCCGCGTGGCGGGCGGCGCCTCGTGAAACCCGACAATGAGCGTTCGGGCGCGCCGGTCTGCACACCCTATTTCCCGATTTCCCGATTGACACGCACGACTCCTTTTCTTAAACTCCTGCCCCATGGGCGTTGTGCAAAAGCGACGGCTTCGGGGGGTGGCCCGAACTCCCGCCACACGTGTGCAGCACTTTGCGTTGCGGTCCCGGGGCTTTGATCATCGTTGCTGCCGGCCGACTCTGTTCTTGCGTCCCGGGAGCGCGGGCGTCTCGCCCTCATTGCGGCGTGGGTGCGGGCAAGATGCCTGCGCTCCCAGGAAAGCCAGCATAGCCGTGGGTGCCTTTCGGCTGTCGGCCCACATTAACGGCAACGTACCCTTGCCGGAACGATGATCAACGCCGATCCCGGTCATGGAAAACAAGCCCGGGTCCTGCCAACTCGGCTCAGGCCGGTCAAGGCGGAACACGGCGAGGGTGGGGTCCCGATCTGCACCGGAGCGGCCCATGTGGTTTTTCTGAATGTCCCCGGTCCCATGGAAACGGTCGCAGACCGAGGATTTTGCCATTTCATGCGAGGTATCACTGATGTTCAAACACATCCTTTTCCCGACCGATCTTTCGGAAAACAGCCTGGCAGCACTGCAGATAGCAATAGAGATCGCAGCCCATATGAAAGCGAAGATCAGCTTGCTTCATGTTATAGAAACGCTTTACGACACAAGCTATGAGGAAATGAAAGAGTTTTACACCAGGCTCGAAAAGAGGGCAAAGAAAGGAATAGGTGGTTTTGTAGAACATTACAAAAGGAGCGACGTCATAATAGAACAGAACATCGTGTATGGAGACAGAACCGGTGAAATCCTTCACTTCGCCTCTCAAAACAATGTGGATCTCATCATAATGAATTCACACAAGATAGACCCGAACGATCCGATTCGGGGATGGGGTACGATCAGTTACAAGATCGGCATCCTTTCTCAGTGTCCGGTCATGCTCGTCAAGTAGCCTGACGCCTCCAACAGACCTCCAAGGGCCTCCGGACAGGGGGACCCCCTTCGGGCAGGCGTGCCCTGCGTCGCCGTCCCGGCACTCATGCCGCTTGGCCGATATGTGCCACGGAACCCGCTTGCCCCCTGTCGTCTCCTCCTTGCCCATGGGCCTGGCGAATCTGCCGTATCTTCGGCCCCGTCCCACCAGACAAAGTGGGTCAAGGGGTCATGGCAACCCGGAAACCCAGGTCGCTGTTCCGGTATTCCGGCCCGTGTCCGTCCCGAAAGCTCGGCGAGCAAACCCAGGCATGACTGGTCCAGCCCCCTCCACGCACCACACGTTCGTATCCCGAGCACGGACCCGTGGAATCCGGTGCCCGGGACCGAGGCCCTTCATACAGATCCTGACACCATTCCCACACGTTTCCGAGCATGTCGTACAGTCCCCACCCGTTGGGGGTCTTTCCGGCAACGGGACGTGTTCCGCAACGGTTGCAGGCGTACTGCCTCTGAACCCAGCCGCCGCACGCGTAACCGCCTTCGTAATCCACGCAACTGTTGCCGCCGTACCAGGCGATGGGGTCTAGCTGCGGCGCGTCGTTGTACCCCCTGATCTCTGTCACGCCATGGTAAGCGGGCGGCTGACCTGTCGCCCGACAGGCGTGTTCCCACTCGGCCTCGGTGGGCAGTCGGTACTTGTCGGTCTTCTCCATCTCGTTGAGCCTCTGAATGAACGTCTGAACATCGTTCCACGAGACGCTCTCCACGGGGCAATCGCCGCCGCAGTCTTTGAAAGAAGAGGGGGTGCGCCCCATGACCTTGTGCCACTGTTCCTGCGTCACTTCCGTCATGCCGAGATGGAAGGCCCCCACGTGGGAAGGCTTTGGATTTTCCGGATGGGGGCTGTCCCCCGGGCCCCTGTCGGCCGAGGTCCTGGTCAAAGAAGAAGGCGGTATGGGAACGAATACCATCCCCACCGTGTTTACGAGCCTCCCGGCTCTTTGGACGCCCGGGTCGGGGGACAATGGGATCGTGATGCGCGCCGCCTGCCCCGCCGTCAATTCCACCCAGGCGGTCCGGGTCTCGTATCCGGGCGCCGATACCTCCACGTGGTATTTCCCCGGTTCCAGATCCATGCCCTGCCTGAACTTCGGCTTGATATTGAGCAGCCGGATCCTGGCCTGGGGAACGTTGCACTGCACGCGGAGAGTGGCCCTTGCGACGGCATCATCCTGGGTCTGGGCCTGTGCGCCGCAACTCAGGGCAAAGCAGAAGATAAGAAGCGATCCCGGGACCATTGCGAAGGAAAACTGCCGACCTTCGAGGTGCGGTCTCGCTTTATGGGCCGAATCTGTCATATCACCACCAGAGGGGCCGAAGCCAAGTGCAGGGATCATATACAGGTTGGTCCCGGTCAGTCAAATGCCCCGGTCTTCGTGTTTGCATGGAAAACGCGTTTAGGGCCTGTGCAAAAATAAGTTCTCCTTTTCAGGCGTCGAGGCGCGCGCATGGCAAGGCGCGAGGAGGGCGAATGGCGAGCCATTTAATCGACGAGCAACGCTGCCACCCGTGATGGATCGGTGCATCAAAATGGGCGGTCATTCTTGAGCGAGCCCTTAGCGTCGGGAAAACCCCGTGGCTGCAAGCATCTCGCCGGGATGGAGAGTCGACTGCTTACCATGACCGTCAAGTACTCCTATTTACTTGACTTTACGTACTTTTTGTGTTCATTGAACAGGCGCAATGCCCGGGGCCCCCACGGTTTTTGCGGAAAACCGCTCGATCGTGTGTTTGGACGCGGGGCAGGGGGATACAGGGGCCGGGTGAACTTCCGGGCAAACTGGAATTCCGGGTCAGGCCAGAAATGAGCGCATCTTCACCTGCGGGGTGGTCCAAGGGCACGAGACGGCTCCGACCGGCGCCTCGAAGTGGTGATCGAGTCCGCGAAAGACAGGCCGAGGCGCCTGGCGGCTTCGGGGAACGAACCCGCGTACCCATCCGGACTCCGGAACGGTCCGGGCGTACGGCCGCGACTCACGGAGGCATGGGGCATGGAGGAGAAGGTCGTGGGAGGCGGGTCCCGGCGAGGAAAGCCTCGCCTTGTCGGCAAACCGGCCGCTTGCCCATGACGGGAAGGGACGTCTTGAGGCGATCGAGTCCGGCCTGCCGGGAAACGGGATCTTCCTCGCCGTCGCGGGGGTCCCAATAGCGGGAGTGACAATCGTGGAAAGTATCCTTTCAAAGATATTCGAGAAGGCTGGAAATTCATCGTTTGTTTGGAGTGATTTTCTGTTTTTGATCGTAGTTATTCTTATGATTATTGGTGGTATTGCACTATATCTTTATACGAAGAGATACGTTGCATTGTCTGAAGAATATTTAAACTATTCATATGATAACTTTAGAAACGCAACAAAGACAAATATTTATTCAAATAATGAGTCACAATCAGGCAAGAGGAAATGTCCATTTTGCTATGAAATGATAGAAGATAATGCTACGATTTGCTCGTATTGCAATCGGCATCTTACTTACAAGAAAAAAGAAGAAGGTATAAATATCATATCCACTTCGATGGACTGGTTCAGAAAAGGAACCGAATTGTCGAGGATGCACAGATACCGAGAGGCGCTCGATGCCTTTGACAAGGCCATCAACTCGAATCCCAGCTTTTCGGCGGCGTATTACAACCGTGGTATGATCCTTAAAAAGATAGGCCACGAGAACGGAGCAACCAGAGAACTGAAGAAGGCGGCTCGATTGGGAAACGAGAAGGCGCGTCAGGTCCTAAAGTCGCAGGGGATCGAGTGGTGACGCGCCGGAAGTCCACTTGCGCATCTCTCTTGGCCCTTGACAGCCGACCAACTTGCCCTGCTATTATCCCGGGGGCCTTCCCCAAATCCCTTTGACTGTGGCACCAAGAGGAGTGCTCCTGTTTGAGGAGATCCTATGGACTTGTGCACGGGGCAGGGGAAGGGGGGGCCGGCGGCGCGTGGGCGAGGACGCAGGGTCAAGTGCCCCACCACCATTCGGGGTGCGCGCTTCTGGTACCGTCTCGAAGGAACGGGTTTTTGAGAATCTTCGAAAAACACACCAAGGACCACACACCAAAGGGTTCCTGAAGTGAGATGCTCTGACTGCGGGTTCGATAACAGGCAGGACGTCAAGTACTGTACACGTTGCGGCGTGCCCCTGTTCTTGTTCTGCCACAAGTGCCACTGCCCGATGGCGGAGGGGGATCGGTATTGCGGGGGGTGCGGAGCGAGGCTCTTGCTGCCTGGAGGCACCCGGGGCCCCCTGTTGCCTATGGATGTGGCGGTCTCTTCCGAGCGACAGGCCCTCGCGCAGGCCGGCCCCCCACGGGCCTTCGATTCGGAGCGTAAACACGTGACGGTCCTCTTTGCCGATATTTCCGGTTTCACCTCCATGAGTGAAAAGCTCGACCCGGAGGACGTCACCACCGTCATGAACGGGTGCCTCAAGCTGATGGCCGAAACCGTGGTCAAGTATGAGGGGTATGTGGACAAGTTCATAGGCGACTGCATCATGGCCTTGTTCGGTGCCCCGGTAACGCACGAGAACGATCCGGAGCTGGCGCTGCGGGCGGCCCTGGATATGAAAAAGGAGATGGAGGACTACAACAAGAACCTGCCGGTCAAGGTGGAAAAACCTCTGGCGCTGCACATCGGGATCAATTCGGGAATCGTCATAGCAGGAAGCATGGGATCGGACAAGAAGATGGAATATACGGTCATGGGAGACGCGGTCAACCTGGCCTCCCGCCTCGAATCCATCGCCGGGAACGGGCAGATATTCGTTTCGGGTTACACGTACAACCTCACCAGGGGGTTTTTTGATTTCATCAGACACGATCCGATCAGGGTCAAGGGGAAGAAGGACCCCGTCGCCGTGTACGAGGCGGTGAAGGCCAAACCGCTCAACGCGCACGATTTGAAGGCAAAGGGCGGTACCATTCCGCTGGTGGGACGGACCCAGGAGATCGACATCCTCAAAGGGTGCGCCGAGAGACTGGTGGAGGGGCGCGAACAGGCCGTGTTCCTGATCTCTGATCCGGGCATCGGCAAGAGCCGCATTCAGGTCGAAATCAAGGAACACTTCAACGAAGCTCAGGTGCAGTTAATAGAAGGCACTTGTCACTCCTTCAGCCGCACGACGACCTATTATGTCTTCTCGGAGATCTTCAGGGGCCTTTTCAACATCGATTCCGAAGACCTGGAAGGCATGATGGCGGACAAAGTCGGTTCGTCACTGCCGCTTCTGCTCAACATGGACCCGAGCAAGCTGCCGTCGGAAGCCCGGGAGGCCGTCGTCTACATCGGCGCCATGATGGGGTTGGATTTGGGAGAAGAATTCGACATCCCCTTGGGCCGCATGGATGCCCAGGAAGTCAAGATTTCCACTTTCCGGGCCGTGGCCTGGGTTTTTCGAACCCTGGCACTTCGTAAGCCCCTGCTGCTCGTCCTGGAAAACCTCCACCATGCCGACAGCACCTCCGTGGAGATGATCGCGTACCTTTTCGAATCGCTGAAAGACGTTCCGGTCATGTTCCTGCTGCTCATGAGGCCGTCCAAGGACCATTCCTGCTCCAAGCTTCCCCTCATGGCCCGCAAGGCCCTGGGCGACAGGGCCACCGAGATCACATTCGGGCGTCTGACCCTATCGGAATGCGACCAGTTCGTCAGGCAATTCCTCAGGACGGACAACGTACCCGAAGAAGTCCTGGGCCTGGTTCGCAATCGTGCGGACGGGAACCCCCTTTTCATCGAAGAAATCGTCCGGGGCATCGAGGAAGGGGGCTATCTGGAGAAGGAGGAGGACGGAAGCGTCCGGCTGGTGAAGGACCTGGCCCAGATCACCATCCCCAGCTCCATCCAAGGGATGATAATCGCCCGCATCGACAGGTTACCCGGTGCTCTCAAGGAAGTGCTCCATACCGCCTGCGTGATAGGGCCGGTCTTCAAGCTCGCCCTGATAGAACGCGTGGTACGGTGCAGCGACATGGAGAAGCGACTGGACCGGCTTGGAGAGATGGGGCTCATCTTCGAGTCACGGTCCTTTCCCGAGGTCGAATACAGCTTTCGGAACATCCTGATCCAAGAGGCCGTTTACTCGACCTTGCTGCACAAGAAACTCAACGAGCTGCACGGGATCGTGGCCCGGGAGATCGAAGCCCTTTACAAAGATCGTCTGGAAGAACACTGCGAAGTCCTTGCCCATCATTACCAGGCTGCCGGCGACGAGGAAAAGGCATGCGTGTACCTTGTCAAAAGCGGCTTGAAAGCCAAAGCCGCCTATGCCAACCGGGATGCTGCGAATCATTTGCACATGGCTCTGGAGCTGGCCGTGCGTATGCCTCGGCCTCCCGTTTCCATGGAGGAGGTCTACCTGGCCCTTTCCGACGTGCAGGAGCTCGTGGGGAACATGGACGGGGCCATCGAATCTTTGCAGGGCGCCATGGAGGTCGTGCAGGACGAATTGGGCAAGGCCGATGCGCTGCGCAACATCGGACGCATTCATGAAAAGCGCGGATTCAAAGAACAGGCCATGGCCGTGTACGAGGAGGCCTTTGCGTCTCTCGAAGGCCATCCGGATTCCCCGGAAATGGGTATGCTCCTCATGAACCAGAGCTGGGTTCTGAACAGGATGCGGCGCTACGACGAGGCTCTCGAGAAGGCCGGCTTCGCCCTGAAGATCTTCGAGACACACAAGGACCCGGAGCGGATTGCTCAGGTGTACAACAACCTTGCCGTTATTCTGGAGCACAAGGGGGACCTGGACAAGGCCCTCGAATACAATCTCAAGAGCCTCGAGTGTTTCAGGGGATCTGGCAACAAGCGCCAGAGCGCCAACTTGCTCCTGTCCCTGGGATACCTGCACAATACCCGGAGCGAACTGGAAACGGCCCTGAACTACTTTGACGAATCGTTCGAGCTCATGAACCGGATAGGCAACCGGTTTGGCGCCGGCACCGCCCTCATGTCAAAGGGAAGGTGCTGTGTCGATCTGGGAAAGCTCGATGAGGCGGAAAACGCGCTCTTGCACGCGCTGGGAATCCACCGGGAGCTGGATCTCAAACGCAAGATCGTGGCCAACCGGCTCGCCCTGGGCAATGTGTTCCTGCAAAAAGGGGAAACCGAGAAGGCAAAGGAGCATCTTGGAGAAGCCAGAAGGATCGCCCGGGAGCAGGACTATGTGTCGGACCTTGCCAAGTGCGCCCGGCTGGAGGCCAGTGCCCTGATCAGGGAAGGCGCAGATCCCTGTGCCAAGTTCCAGGAGTCCGTCGAATGCTTCAGGCGCCTGGGGCGGGAACAGGAAGCCGCTTCCGTGCAGGAGGAACTGGAGCTTTATCGGCGGGCAGGGGGTTAGAACCCCAAGGGGCGTGCGAAGGGCCTTCAGCGGCAAAGGATGGGGGCCTTGAGGTTTGGGAAGCAGTGTTTGACGGGGGGACGCCGAGTGCGGCGCAACGTGCCGGACCAAGAACGGGAAGGAGATTTGCCATGGTGGAGATTCGGGCTGTCGAACCCGAGGAGCTGGAAGAGTACAAAAAGGTGGCGAGCACCTGTCTGGTTATGTCGCCCGAACTTCTGGACGGCGTGCGCCCCCAGTGGACCCTGTGTGCCTTCGACAACGGCAAACTGGCCACCAGCTATGCCGTGTGGCCCCTGACCATGCGTTTCAACGGAAAGGCCGTCCCTGTAGCCGGCGTGACCAGCGTGGGGACCCTGCCCGCCTATCGGCGGAGAGGATTGCTTCGCAAGGTGGTCACCAGGCACCTGGAGTCGCTCTATCAGGAGAAAGAGCGGCCCTTGGCCATTCTGGTGGCTTCCATGGCCGCCATATACCAGCGGTACGGTTATGCCGTGGTTTCCGCTCAGAACGCCTACAACGTGGAACCCCGGTACGTGCAGTTCGCACAACGGGAGGGAGGCTCGGGCTTGTTTCGCGCCGTGGAGGGAGAGGACGGGTTCGGATTGATGGTGGATCTGTACCGACGGTTCAGACAGGAGCGCACCGGTTACATCCACAGGGGCCGGGCCACCTGGAAGGCGGGCGTGTTGGCCCCCCCTCCTCCAGGAGGGATACTGACGAGCGTGGTCTACGAGGAACAGGGTGTCCCCCTTGGTTATCTTGTCTATTGTGTGCAACCGTCGCCGGAAGGCGTTCCCGGTCCGGGACAGCGATTGACCATTCGGGACCTTGTCTGGCTGAGCGCGTCAGCCTACCGAGCCACGTGGGCCTATCTGGAGCGCATGGACCTGGTGACGAACATCCACTGGCCTCGCGTGCCTCCGGACGATCCGCTTCCACACCTGTTGCTGGAGCCCAGGATGCTCCATGCGAGCTCCAGGGACGGCATTCTGGCCCGTGTGGTGGACGTGGAAAAGGCCCTGTGCGCCAGGGGGTATCAGGGGCAGGGGACGCTGATGTTCGAGATCATCGACGAGCTGTGCCCCTGGAACGTCGGTTCCTGGACCGTGGATGCCTCCCCGGAAGGGGCCTCGGTGCGCCGTGGGGCGGCAAGCGTGCAGCTTGCCATGCCCATAAGCTCCCTTGCCATGATCCTTCTCGGACAGATCAGCGCCACGGAGGCGGCCCGCATGGACCGGCTTCGCGTCCTGGATCCCGAGGCCCTGCCGGTTTGGGACGCGGTGATGCGCACCGCCCACAGGCCCTTTTGTGCGGACTTCTTCTGATCCTGTCCTGCCCCGGGGGCCCTGGCCGGGCAGCACATCGAGCGTTTCCGGGTGTTTTCTGCCGGTCTCCTGTGCCAGGCTTTCCCAGCCCCTGGCCCGCGAATCACGAGAAAGCGAGATGCTGCTTCATAACGACGTCTACGAGTGGAAGGGGTGGGGCGGCAAGCTTCGCCTGGGAAGCGGCAGGTGCCGCCTGCGGATCTTCGACCTGCGAAAAGGCCAGGGGCGCAAGGTGTCTATGCTCAAACCCATCGTGGTGGTGCTCACGGACATCCCCGGCCATGAAATGACGGACCTTTCGGTTAGAAGTTGTGCGGGTCACATCGCCACCAGCCTGATCCGGGATTTTGCCATCGATCCCCAACGCGCCCTTTTCGTGCAATACAGGCCTGCCACGACCTATGGGGAGAAAGGCGAGCATGTCATCGCCGAAAGGTATGAGGTGATCGAGTTCACGTGGCATGCGGACAAGGCCATAAAGCCCACCTGGAAGCCCCTCGACCCCCACGTGCAGGAGACCGTCCAACAGCTCCTCAGGGATGCCTGATGCGGGGAGGACACGCTTTTCACGATCGCGGTCCCTCAACGGGCCGTCTCCAGTGCGTGTCGAACCCCAGGCTCTTTAGGATGCGGATGCCCTCTTGCACATGCAGTCCCACTGTACCCACACCGTGGGAATCGTCTCCAGGAACCGCGTCGATATTCAGGTCACGGGCCAGCATGAGGATGGGCCGGGACACATACGGCTCGTCGGCGCCCTTGTGAAGTGCTCGGGTGTTGACGTCGAGGATGGCCCCCACATTCCTGACAAGCTCCAGGTTGCGGCGCACCCGGTCCCATACAGGTTTTTTCGCCAGCCGGGTCCGGTATTCGGCATCGTAAATGCGGACAAGGTCGAAGTGGCCCACCACCGCGGGCCGCAGGGCCCTTATCATCGCGTACTGCTGGTCGAAATAGCGGCAATACAGGGCGTCCAGACCGCCCAGCTCTCCTGCCGCGTTCCGGTAGTCCTCCGGCGAGAAGTCAAAGGCCCTGTCGTCCACGTGGTGGACGGAACCCACGATGTAGTCCGGCCGAAAGCGGTCCACAAGGTCCCTGACGATCGATTCGGAGCCGGTATAGGTCTCGGTTTCGAATCCCACATAGATCCTCATCCGGGAAAGGTGCTCTTCCTGCAGCTTTCGGCAGGCGGACATGTACTGCCCAAAAAGCTCCTGCAGATCACGGGACCGCAGGCCCGCCTCCTTTTCGTCAGGATAGAGGAACCGGTCGTCCACAGGGGGCATGTGCTCCGTGATGCCGACCCACGAAAACCCCTTGTCCACATAGGCCTGCACCACCTCTTCCAGGCTATCCTGTGCGTGCCGGCAGAACTGCCCGCTGTGTCCGCCATGAATGGACACAAGGCAGGGCCGCTGGGCAGACCGAACCTTCCGGGGCCTGGTGTTGCCGCCCCCTGTCATGGCTGATTCTCCTTTTCCAAAGCGCCGCCACGTTCTTGTTGAGCACCCCGGATGAGATGCCGGCGTCCAAGGCCACCACACAGATAATTATCCCGACACATCCCGCCAAATCCGGACCACCCCTTCTATACCATGCGCGGCCGCAATGTGCGACTTCCTGCATCCCCCTTGCCCCCTGTGAGAGGGTGCGGACCGTTCCGCACCCGATAGGGGGAGTTCACATCTCCAGGAAGCCAGGCCAACCGCGATGGAAAACACGACCGGAGGAACAATGGGGGCCGATAAACTGGCCCGCGCTCACCGCTCTTTCCGTTGCCTTTTGCCGGGGGTATGATTTCAGAAGTCTTTGAACTCCTCGTCACCCATGGGGATCACGTTCTCAGGTTTCACCTCATAACCATGGCCCTGGGCGAGATGCTTCCCCTTGGCGCTCTCCGGCGCATGAACCAGGGGGCCGTGACCCCGGTGCCTCGAATGGTGCGGTGCCGTGGCTGCATGACGGTTCTCGCGGCTTTCTCCGTTGCCTCCATTGACCCTGCCCACCAGACTGATGAGGTCTCCCACCATGCTCTTCATCTGTTCGGCCTGGGCGTTCATCTCCTCCGACGCCGAAGCGGATTCCTCCGCGTTGGCGGCAGTCTGCTGGGTCACCTTGTCCATTTCCGAAACCGCCTTGTTCACCTGTTCGATCCCCTGGGCCTGCTCGTTGGAGGCTGCGGCGATTTCGGCGACCAGTTCTCCCACCCTCTCCGCGTTCTTCGCCACTTCGGCGAAAGCCTCGTTGGTCCGGTTCACGAGCTGCCCTCCGTCTTTCACCTTCTTGACGGTACCCTCGATCAAAGAAGCAGTGTTCTTGGCCGCCTCGGCAGCCCTCATGGCAAGGTTTCTCACCTCATCCGCCACCACGGCAAACCCGGCCCCGGCCTCACCCGCCCTGGCCGCCTCCACCGCTGCATTGAGGGCCAGCAGGTTTGTCTGAAACGCGATTTCGTCTATGGTCTTGATGATCTTGGATGTCTCCTCGCTCGCCTTTGAAATCTCCTGCATGGAAGCCGTCAAGTGCTCCATGGATTCGTTGGCCTGGCTGACAATCAGGTTGGCATCCTTCATCAGTTTGTCGGCCTGATTGGCATTGCCCGCATTCTGTTTGGTCATGGACGCCATCTGTTCAAGGGACGAGGAAGTCTCCTCCAGGGCGGCGGCCTGCTCGGATGAACCTTCCGCCAGGGACTGACTGGCCGACGACACCTGGGCAGAAGCTGAAGATACCTGCTCTGCACCATCACCGAGGCCTTCGATGATGCGGTTGACCGGTCTTGTGATCGAACGGGTGATGAAATATGCGATCATCACGCCGAGAACCAGTGCGGCTATAAGCCCCACGATCATGACCGTTTCAGCCATGGAAAGCGTCTTGACGGCGTCCTGCGCAATATGTGTCGTTCCCTCGAGGGCGGCCCTTACCAGTCCCTCTGCAAGCTCCATCACTTTGTCGCCTGTTTCGCCTCTCCTGGCACCGATTTCGCCCAGTGCCTGCCAGTTCTTCAGAAGGTCCAGCATGGCCTCTTTGTAGCGGTTGCCGGCATCTTCGGTGTTGTCGATTTGTTTCAGGTTGATGTCCGCCCGTGTGGTCCTTCGCAGTTCCTTGTACTTCTGCGCCAGTGTGTCAAAATTCGTCAGAGCGCCCTCCATCAACTTGGGATCGTTCAATGCCTGGGATTTGAAGGCGGCGATGCGCGTGGCGTTGCCCAGGTCTATCACGTCGTTTACAAGCGTGATTTTTTGCAGTCTTTCCAAAAGTTTTTCCTCACCGGCTCCCACCCTCACTTCCTTTTTCATGGCTTCGTCCTGACCGGCCAGAAAGGCGCTGCAATTTTGCATGAATTTGGCCGCTGCCGAATCCAGTTCTATGCGGTCGTTCTGCAATGCCGTAATGGTCTTCTCGGTCTGAGATACCAATTTCTTGTAGTCTCCGACCCTCCCTTCGATTTCCTGTATGCCTCGCTGTAATCCCGATAGGTTCTTGGCTTTCTCCGCCAGTTTCCGAGCATCCCCGACCCTTTCGTCAAGTCGTTTCATCCCTTCCGTAGCGCTTTCCAGGAATGCCCTGTCTTCACTCAAGGTGTACCCTCGCATATCTAGCATGATCTTGGCGCTGTTACTCTCAACGCTGTTCGCTACTTCGACTTCAGGTACATATTCCTGTTCCAATAGCATAGATTTCTCTTCTATTATGTGCATACTTCGGACAGCAAGACCACCCAGAGCACAAGCTAGAACGATGAGAATACAGAAGCCGCCACTTATCTTGGTTCCAAGTTTCATATTTTTGAACATTGCAAAGTTTCCTTCTCTAATTTTTTGGTTATGGTCGAAGCAACATAAGAGAACACACAGAGCTGTTTGTTGTAAGAGACGAAGCGCTTGGTTGCAGGGCACCGATTCAATGTCGAGTCGCATCTTGAGGCCGTGTTCCTCTTTCGCCATGCCGAGGATGCGCATGCTGTATGCAGGCTTGTGCCGAAACGCGGCATATATTCTGTCTCCAGCCCACCAATATGTACCACCTCCGACAAATACGCGAACTTGACCACAGCCTCGGCCACGGGGGGAGGTGCCCTCATCGGCCGCCCGCTAAGAACCGCCTCCCGCCCCTGACCACCCCGCAGGTGAAAATACCGTGATTCGGGGATCGACCCGCAATCCGATTTCCCGGGGTTCACGCGGCCCTTCGATCCACCCGCCGGGTGGCCGAACACACGATCATGCCTCAATCCACAAGAATTCCCATGAGTCTCCAAGAAGCGGCCGCTTCCAAGGTCCTTTGTCCTGCCGGCTGGCCACTGCATTGAGCACAATGTGTGCCACGTGCTCACCTTGGGCAGCCAATAGCAGGATTATCCTACGATAGCAAATAGTTACCGCTCACTCACGAAGGTATGGTCCGAGCACGGAGGACCCGTGGGCCGTCCCAAAATCGGGAAGATCCCATTTTCGGGATTCCCGTTTTCGGGATGTCGGCGTCTGATCGGCAGAAGGGGAGTTGTTTGGCAAGTTCACATCTGCCCAAGGAGGGTTGGGACAGGATATGTTGAAGACCATTCGGGACCGGTAAGGGACGGCAATGACCGAAAACAGATTCAATAGACCGTTTCTATATGCAATCGCTGTCAGAACCGATTCACTGCCCTGCCCGGCAACGTGTTGTATTTTCCCCATTTGGCATGTATATATGATGATCTCGCCGTTCCGGGGGTGACCAGTTGGGCACACATGCCCTTTGGGGCTGTTCGGGCTGTAAGAAGGGCCGCGTCCCTGAGCGCTTTTCCCTTGGGGGGGGGGGCCAGGGGCATAGGTGCTTACCTGGGCAGGTATAGCTCGCGCGTCCACTAACTTGCGCCTTCTATACCCCCCCCCGGCCCTCTCCCAGAGGGCTTACGGGGATGATAGCACCCCCCTAAGCCCCCTGAAGTGGTGAATCGATCGGTTGCCGGTCGGTGATGGCTGTGGACTCACGCGCTTCGGGTCCAGGCGGGTCACAGGGGCGGAAACGATGATCAAGGACCATGCGTCAAATAGGCAGGGTGAACCCCACGCAGGGTCCAACCTCGAGGAGGGTGGGGGATACGGCAAGGCTCGGGTACAGGGTATTCAGGGGCGAACCGCTCATGGAGGTCCTGACGATGATATTCATGGAAAGGCGCGTGTGAAAGGAAATACTCTGCATGAAGGTTTTGCTCATTTACCCCGAAATTCCTGATACGTTCTGGAGTTTCAAACACGCATTGAAATTCGTGCACAAGAAGGCCTCCTCCCCGCCGCTGGGCCTCGTGACCGTGGCGGCCCTGCTGCCGGCGCAGTGGGAAAAGCGCCTGGTGGACTGCAACGTGAGGGCTCTTACCGAAAAGGACCTGGCGTGGGCCGACCTGGCCTTTATCAGCGCCATGGTGGTCCAGAAAGAATCGGTGCGCAAGGTGGTCGCCCGCTGCAAGGCCGCGGGCCTCAAGACCGTGGGAGGCGGGCCTCTTTTCACCTGTTCGCCCGGGGAATTCGGACAGGTCGATCATCTGGTGCTCGACGAGGCGGAGCTGACCCTGCCCCCCTTCTTGGAGGATCTCCAAAAAGGCGCGCCCAGGCGCATTTATTCGGAGAAGGCCTTTGCCGATTTGCGCGAGACGCCGATTCCCCTGTGGGGGCTGGCGGACCTGAAACGATACGCCTCCATGAGTGTGCAGTATTCCCGGGGATGCCCTTACAACTGTGAGTTTTGTAATGTCACGGCCCTTTTCGGCCACAAACCCCGAACCAAAACAGCCGCCCAAATCATTGCCGAGCTCGAAAGCCTTCACGGGCACGGTTGGCGGGGCGGCATTTTTTTCGTGGACGACAATTTCATCGGGAACAAAGCGCGCCTGAAGACGGAGCTCTTGCCGGCCCTCATTGCCTGGAGGAAGGACAGGCCCGGGATCGCTTTCAACACCGAGGTGTCCATCGACATTGCCGACGACCCGGAACTCATGCAGATGATGGTCGACGCGGGATTCGAAGAGGTCTTTATCGGTATCGAAACACCCAGCGAAGAGAGTCTGACAGAGTGCAAGAAAAGGCAGAACAAGAACCGGGATCTCGTGGCGGACGTGAAACGGATCCAGCGGGCCGGGCTCCAGGTTCAGGGAGGGTTTATCGTGGGCTTTGACAGCGATACGCCGTCCATCTTCCAGCGGCAGATCGAGTTCATCCAGAACAGCGGGATTGTCACTGCCATGGTGGGCCTTCTCCAGGCACCCGAGGGCACGAGGCTTTACGAGCGCATGAAAAAAGAGGGACGCCTGACGGGGCCCATGACCGGAGACAACGTGGACGGCACGACGAACATAGTCCCCGCCATGAACCTGGAGGCGCTGCGCGAAGGGTACAAGAGCATCCTGGAGCATATTTATGCCCCCGAGCACTACTATCAGCGCGTCAGGACGTTCCTGCGCGAGTACAAGCCGTCGGGGATTGGCAGCCCCTTGCGTTTCAGGGATTTCATGCCCTTTATCCGCTCGGTTTACCATCTGGGAATAGCGGGTAGGGAGCGCATTTATTACTGGAGGCTGCTGGCATGGACCAGAGTGAGACGGCCCGGTTCGCTGTCGGTCGCCGTAACCCTGGCCATTTACGGGCACCACTTCCGCAAGATCTGCGAGCTCCACGTCTTGTAGACGGGGCCCGGCTTCGGGGTGCCCTGCGCCCTGGGCGGTGAAGAGGCGTGTTATAAGGTGCCCACGTCGTCGCCTTTTTGGCCGGCTTTGGGCCTGGATGGGGCGGAAGGCTCGTCGAACGGCATGGAAACGTGGTAGACCCCGGCCTCCTCGAGCTTCATCTTCATGTCGGGATAGAGCTTTTTCATCACCTTGATCATGGGGATATTGTCCTGCATCACGTAGGCAGTGAATCCCTTCACGCCTCTCTCATTGGCGATTTTCCCCAGGTAATCGAGCAGAAATGTCGAGATGCCGAGGTTCTGGTAGTCCTCATCCACCGTGAAGGCGACCTCGGCGAAGCCGGTCGAGGGGTCCACCGCATAACGACCCTCCGCAATGATCCTGTCGTTTTGGAAACGACCCAGAACGCCCACCAGAGACATGGTGGACTGGTAATCGATGTTCACGTCCTGCTGGAGTCTGCGGTGGGGCATGGACTTGAGCCGGCTGAAGTAGCGCAGGTAGATGGACTCCGGGGAGAAGTCATAGAAGAGCTCCTTCATCATGGCTTCGTCGTCGGGCTTTATGGGTCTGAAAAAAACCTGGAGCCCTCCTTTGAATTCCTTGGATGTTTCCAGGTCGTACGGATAGAGATGCCCGCTTTCCCGTATGAAAACCTGATCCTTGTAAATGTAGCCCATCTCCTTGGCTTCGCTTATCAATGCCTCACGGTGGTCGGGATGCGCGATGCCGATCAGGGACATGGCCCTTTCCCTGATGCACTTGCCGTGAAGGTTGGCGATTCCGTACTCCGTCACCACGTAATGCACGTTGGCCCTGGAGGCCGCCACGCCCCGGGCCCGATCCAGAGCGGAAACAATGGCGGATACCTGCCCGCCCTTCCGGCTCGATCGCAGCACGACGATGGGCTTGCCGCCCTTTGAAAGGGAAGCGCCCGTGATGAAATCGAAATCCCCTCCGAACCCTCCCAGACTGCCCCCCGCTTCGACGCTGTAAGCCACCTGTCCCGTGAGGTCGATGCTGTCGGCCCCGATGATGGCGCAGACCCTCTCGTTGCGACTGATGTTGTAGGGGTCGTTCGTATAGTCGGTGGGCAGGAATTCGAAGGCCGGGTTGTCGTCCACAAGACGGAAGAGCCGCCCGGTGCCCATGCAGAAGCTGGCCACGCATTTGCCTGTGTTGATGTGCTTCCTGGAATTGGTCAGGACCCCGGTTTCCATGAGCGGGATGACCCCGTCCGAGAACATCTCCGTGTGGAGCCCCAGGTCGTTCTTGTCGGCAAGATGGGTCAGGATCGCCCGGGGTATTTGCTCGAAGCCCGTGTGGAGGCAGGACCCGTCCTCTATCAACTGGGCCACGTGATAACCGATTCTCTCCTCCACCGCATCGGGCTTGGGGGCCTGCACCTCGAGCAGCGTGTCGTATCCCTCCACCAGATGGTCCACCTCCTCCAGACGGACTTGTGTGCTTCCCAGGGTCCTGGGCATGGCCGGATTGACCTCCGCGATCACGAGGCGGGCCGCGGCCAGGGCGGCGCGGGTGACATCGACCCCCACTCCCAGGTTGAGGTATCCGTGTTTGTCCGGCGGAGCCACCTGTATGAGGGCCGCATCGATGCGCAATCGGCCCGAGCGGAGCAGGGCGGGGATCTGCGAGTGAAACATGGGGATGTGATCGGCGCAGCTTTCGGTCACCGAGGCGTCGATGCCAGGGTCCACATGGAAGGTCTTCAAACGGAATTTGCCGAGCAGACAGGCATCCACATAAGGAAGGCCCCGATTCACGAAGAGGTGGACCACCTCCGCGTCATCGATGCTCTGCCCCATGCTCTGGGAAAGGGTCTCCACCAGGCGAAGGGGTACGGCGCTGCCGGACCCGATAAACAGGCGGTTTCCTGAATGAATTTTTCTTATGGCCTGCTCGGGGGTGAGCCACTTGTCCTGGATGCCGGAAGCCATGGACGGTATCCCTTTCGTTTCATTGCCCGGTGGGCGCGATCCTCTCAACCTGGTCCACCTGGCAGGCGGTTCTTTCCAAAAGAGCGCCAAGCACGGGTGCCAGGTTTCAGTGGGGGCCTCCATCATCGTTCAGGCCCCTGCCCCTGCGGTTGGAAGCTTGCGGCGTGTCCCCGGGGGATGAATGATTTCCTCCAAAGACGCTTAGGGCTCGTGCAAAAATAAGTTTCCCTTTTCAGGTGTCGAGGCGCGCGCATGGCAAGGCGCGAGGCGGGCGAATGGCTGACCATTTAACCGACGAGCAACGCCGCCAGGCGTGATGGATCGACGCATCAAAATGGGAAGTTATTTTTGCACGAGCCCTTAGTTGCCGCAAACCGCAGGAAGGTGTCAAGGCAATTCGCACGATGGGTCGTATGGGCCGACGTGCCTGGGCCAATGGAAGGTACCTTCGGGGCCATGGGGACGATGGGGTCGTGGGGAGCTTCCCGCATTGACTTGAGAACCCGGACTCCGCTAATAAGACGTGACGGTGTGATCGACCAAGGGGTGGCGGCGCCGGGCCTTGATCATCATTTCGGCCGCTTTCCCATATCCTGCGCGCGGTCACGAATTGCGATTTCCTACATCCTCTCGCCCTCTGGGAGACGGCATAGAAGGCGCACTTTGTGCAGGGCCGCAGTGTACCGCCTCTCCCGTCTTGGGAGACGGTTGGGGTGAGGGGGGAACAATGCGCGGCCGGAACGATGATTACGATCCGGTGCACCACTGCACCTGCAAAGTGAGGAGAGGAAATGGCTTATAAGATAGTGTTTCTTCGGCACGGACAGAGCGATTGGAACCTGCAGAACCGTTTCACCGGGTGGGTGGACGTGGACCTTTCCGAGCAGGGGGTCTTGGAGGCCCGCCAGGCGGCCCGTCAGCTCGCTGCGGAAGGCTTCGATTTCGACATGACGTTCACTTCCGTTCTCAAGCGCGCCATACGCACCCTGTGGATCGTGCTCGATGAGCTGGACCGCATGTGGCTCCCGGTGGAGCGACACTGGAGGCTCAACGAGCGCCACTACGGGGCCCTCCAGGGACTGAACAAGACGGAAACCGCCGCCAAGTACGGGATGGAGCAGGTCCACCAGTGGCGGCGAAGCTATTCCGTGCCCCCTCCGGTCATGTCTCAAGAGGACCCTGGGCATCCACTGGGGGACCGGCGCTATGCCGCATTGCAGCCCGAGGATTTCAGGGGGTCGGAATCGCTCCAGGACACTCTCAAGCGTGTGCTGCCCTACTGGTTCGACAGCATTGTGCCCCATGTGAAGAAGGGGGAGCGCGTCCTCGTTTCGGCCCATGGAAACAGCTTGCGCGCGCTGATCAAGCATCTGGACGACGTCTCGGAAGAGGAAATCACCGCGCTCAACATACCCACCGGCATCCCGCTGGTCTACGAGCTGGACGAGGACCTGAAACCCCTCGGGCATCGCTACCTGGCAGATCCGGAGAAGGTCAGGGCCGCGGCGGAGGCGGTCGCGCGGCAGGCGGAAGCCGGCCACAAGGCAGGGGATGTCGCCGGTGGGCGATAAGCATGATGTCCTGATAGTGAGCGCGGTCGCAAATTGCGATTTCCTGCATCTCCCTCGCCCCTCTGGGAGGGCCGGGGTGAGGGTATGGAAAACGCAATGCGTGGATGCGCGAGATGATAGCATCCACGGGGGATCCGCCGGCAAGCAGTGAAGCCAGGAGGTAGCAGCGATGGGCAACACGGCGCGTGACAGGCTGCGGGTCACGGGATACTATCCGGGGGTGGTGGGGAAGATCACCGAACTGCACGCCGTTTATTACCACGATGTCTGGGGCTTCGACATATCCTTCGAAACCCAGGTGGGAAGGGAACTGTCGGAATTCATGGCACGGTTCAGGCAAGGGAAGGACGGCCTCTGGGTGGCGGTGGTGGATGAGCGGTTCGCCGGATCCATCGTGATCGACGGCGGTCTGGCCAGCACGCAGGGGGCCCGGCTGAGGTGGTTCATCCTCGACCCGAGGCTGCACGGGCAGGGGGTCGGTGGTGTCCTGGTCGCAAACGCCGTGGATTTCTGCAAGCGCGTTGGCTACCCAAGGGTCTTCTTGTGGACGTTCAGGGGCCTCGAAGCGGCTCGGACCCTCTACGAGCGGCAAGGCTTCACCTTGCGGGAGGAGCACCCGGTGCACCAATGGGGCGCGGAGATCGTCGAGCAGATGTTTGCGCTGGATCTCTTGGCCGGTGACTCATAAGACCGCTGAGAGGTTTCCTGTTGGTGGTACGACGGACGACGGGGCAGGAAAGGAGAAGGTAATGACCGCGAAAAGCCTCGATGTCTTCTCCCTTCGCGACAGCGTCGTTGAAGAATACAAGCGTTTTGCCACCTCGTTGATGACCATCCATGCCCAGGACACCCGGCAGCAGGTCGAGGCGATCTATGCCGAGCAGCGGTACTGGCCGGAGCCGCTGATCCAGATCGATCCGAACTACAAACGCTCGACGGACGTCGCAGCACTGGTCAAAGCCGGGGCGCTCGAATGCGTGGCGAATGAGGCGTCGAGCCTCGTCACCGTGGCGCACAGGGCCCGTGCAGATCATGATAGGCGGGGACGTCCGTGATATTTGTACTTGCGATTAGCAAGCATGATAGGCGGGGACGTCCGTGATATTTGTACTTGCGATTAGCAAGTGCGTGTGATACTTGGAGGGCATGCCACCAAGAGCACGCATAGAAGCCCCCGGGGCACTACATCATCAGACCTCCTGATCTCGGGCCGAGGGTGCCAGCGATCTATCCCGAGGGGCGATCCTATCTAATACCCCGAAATTGAGCGCTTTTTGAAGTTGACTGACGCGATTTCGATGGAGCTTTAGGATGCCGACCGGCCTGTATATCACGATTCAAGAATGATACCCTTTGAGTGGTCTGGAAACGCTGATTTCAGAGAGGAGAGGCAGGATGCCCCAGATAGTCTTCCACTGTTTCCGAGAGATGCCACCCCGATCAACAACATGCTTGCTTTCTGGAAGAGGGACGGTCAGGTGTATTATTTGAACGGGAATATGCAGATCTTTTCACATCCGGAACGCGATTTGGCCTCTTTTCGACGGTGGAAGTTGAGACCGGTATCGTGTCCGGCCGTTTTCCAAGGCGGGCTCTCGCCCTTGTTGTTGAATGGTGTATACTTCACAAGGCGGAGCTCCTTGTCAATTGGGATCTCGCAATGAGAAAGCTGCCTCTTAACCCGATTTCTCCATTGGAGTAAGGGCATGATCCTTCATGTTGAAGAAGCCAAATACCTCGGGGGCCACAGAGTGTGGCTCAGATTTAATGATGGTTCTTGCGGAGAGGTCGATCTCTCTCATGAATTTGACGGTCCTACTTTTGAGCCTCTCAAGAACGTGGACTATTTTGGTCAGTTTGTCGTTCGTTACAACACCCTTTCGTGGCAGAATGGTGCTGACTTTGCACCAGAGTTCCTTCATGACACGCTTGCCCGACAAAATCTTGAACGGGGCGCGAAAAGCCGCACCGGTTGAGATCTGCATTAGCCATCGGATCTCAGTAAGGAGGAGTCTGTCGGGTCAACTACGTCAAGCGTGAGATGATTTGACTGTAGGGAGATTCTGACCCCGATGAAAAATGGGTTCGGCAGGGTTATGGCAGACGAGCCGAGCATCCTGGGGCTTGGAGACGTAAGTAAAGGCACCCTATCCCTTATGCACGCCAGTCCCCCGGCCTCAAGGGCGGAAGTGCTTGGGTACCGCGCAATTGTGGCTCTCAATCCTTGGGGCTCGATCTCCAACCAGACCCATTGACCGGAACGAACATCAAGGCCGACACTTCCATAGAATCGCCAATAGTGGCCGGGATGTGCCGATAGTGCTTGAGAGACTCTATATCGAACAAAGCGTGTGGGACACCGAGGAGGCCGACCGCCTCCGCAAGGCTCTTTCCCGACTTCCCTGTGAAAGGGTGGCCGACGGGGCCGAGGTTTACAGGCGCGTGGCAATGGCTGCGGATCCTGTTTCCGAGGGAAAGCGGGTGCTTCTGTGCACGGAGAACCGGGGCCGGTTTCTGCGGCCCTGCCCGGGAACGCGCAACTACACCTGCTGCGGATACTGGATTGTCCACACGGGCACCTACTGTACCATGGACTGTTCCTACTGTATCCTCCAGGGCTATTTCCATCCGCCGGTCCTCCAGTATTTCCTCAATCGGCGGGACCTTTTTTCCCAGCTCGAAAAGCTGGCCCGCCATAAACCATCACGGATGCGACGCTTGGGTACGGGTGAATTCACCGACAGCCTCATCTGGGAGCCCTGGGACCCCCTTGCTCGGGAGCTTGCGACCTGGTTCGGGACCCAGCGGCACGGGGTGCTGGAACTGAAGACCAAGACGGTGAACATCGCAGGGTTCCAGGATGTGGTTCACAACAGGAAGACCATCATGGCCTGGTCGATCAACACGCCCACGGTCATTGCCGGGCAGGAGAGGGGGACCGCCCCCCTGGAGGCACGGCTGGAGGCTGCCGCCCGGTGCGCCTCGTGGGGATACCCCCTGGCGTTTCACTTCGACCCCATGGTCCTGTACCCGGGATGCGAAGCAGAGTACATCGCGGTGGTGGAAGCCATCTTTCGCAAGGTCCGACCGGAAGATGTGGTCTGGGTGAGCCTGGGGACTTTCCGTTTCATGCCCCACCTCAAGCCGGTGATCGAAAGGCGCTTTCCGGAATCCCGGATCGTCTATGGGGAGTTTGTCTCCGGCATGGACGGTAAGATGCGCTATTTCCAGCCCCTGCGCCTTCGGCTCTACCGCAGCGTCGCACAGGCCCTCCGGGAGGTATCCCCGGAGCTGTGTGTCTATTTTTGCATGGAAAACGACAAGATATGGCGCGAGGCCCTGGGGTTTGTCCCGGACCAGCGCGGCGGACTGCCCCGCATGCTCGATGAGAGCGCCGCTTCGCACTGCGACCTGTCGTGAGATCCCGCGAGCCACCACAAACCCTTTCTCGCCAATCCATAGCGTTCCAATAGAATCCGGTTGCTACCCGGGAACATTAGCGTTAGAAAATTTTCTGACATAGGGGATCCGCGGCAAGGCGCTTTGATTTCATGAAAGGTCTGCGCACACTGGCGGGAGGTTTTCCCACCTTGCGCGGTCGCAGCTCGCGGGCGTGATAACCCTTCCGGCCGGCTGCAGTTTTTCGGCCCTGGGAGAGTGCGGGCCTCTCGCCCGGGTTGCCGCGTGGGCGCGGGCAAGATGACCCATGGTCATTGTTTCGGCCGGTTTCTCATGCTCCCCCTTCCGGCGTGGGAGAGGGGCGCAGTGAGGTTGCAAAAGGAGACCGTGGCTTTTTGGAGCCGGGGGGCGGGCGGCAGGGGAAGCGGACGGAGTTTTCAGACTCGCTCCAAGGTCTCCACAGAGGACGCTCCGGGATCGAGCAAGAATAATTTGAAGAGCGGGAAAGGAGAAAGAAGATGGCCTACGAGACATTGGTGCTGGAAAGGTCCGACCCAACCCTCAAGGTGACCCTGAACCGGCCGGACAAGCTCAACGCCATGAACGCCAAGGTCATGCAGGAGTGTATGGACCTGTTCGCGCAGCTCAGAGAGGACTTCGACACGCGTTTTGTCATCTTCACGGGTGCCGGTAAGGCCTTTTCCGCGGGGGCCGATCTGGCAGACCCGACGCGGCCCAAGGGCGAGGAGGCGGCCAGGCACGGGGCAAGGCTCGCGCAGCAAAAGGGACACGATTTCATCCGTACTCTGGAGAACCTGGAACAGGTGACCATTGCCGCGGTGAACGGTTACTGTCTCGGGGCCGGATTGGTGCTGGCCATGGGGTGTGATTTCCGCATAGCCTCTCCGGAGGCGAAGCTGGGGGTCCCCGAGGTCAGTGTGGGAGTGTTCTACACGTGGGGAAGCACGCATCGGCTCGCCTCCCTGGTGGGGCACTCCAAGGCCAAGGAGCTCATCATGACGTGCGACATGGTGGATGGCAACGAGGCACACAGAATAGGCCTGGTCAACCAGGTGGTTCCCGCAGACCGTTTGATGGGGGCCTGCGAGGAGATGATCGGCAAGATAGCCGGCAAGTCGCCTCTGGGTATTCGGATGACCAAGAAACTGGCAAACGCCTCCGCGGCCCCCAATTTCGGAGACCTGTACATCTGCGAGCCGGAACTGGTGGAACGTCTGTACCAGTCGCCGGACGCCATGGAAGGGGCCGCAGCCTTTCGCGAGAAAAGGCCTCCGAAGTTCAAGGGGCAGTAGCGGGGTCCGTGCCTTCCGCCGAGGCCGTCCGCTGCCCGTGCGAGCAGGTGATGGGATGCTCCCGGTCGGGTCGCATGAGGGGCTCGCACGTGCGGTGGCAAGAGGTCCGGTGCAGGTGAAGGCAGGAGGGGGACGTAACCCTTCACAGGTTCAGCGCCCGCCCTGGTGCGACTCGTCGTAAAAAATCTCAATTTAATGTGCGAATCAAAAAAAGACCATGAGCGGAGGGATGTAATCCCATGAAAATGATTGAAGAAAAATGGCATGCCATGACCGAAGATGCGGTATGTCGAGAACTGAGCACCTCCCGCAACGGATTGACCGTTGACGATGCTCAACAGCGACTTGCCCAATACGGCATCAATGCCCTGCCGGTAAAGAAGCCCCCGACCGTGTGGGAGATTTTGCTGCATCAAATACTCAATCCGCTGATCTTCATCCTGATTGCGGCCGCGGCGGCGTCTGTCGCCATCGGCGAGATCACCGATGCGGTCTTTATCCTGCTGGTGATCGTGCTCAACAGCGGCTTGGGAGCCTACCAGGAATACAATGCGGAAAAAAGCGCGGCCGGCCTCCAGAAACTGCTCAAAATCAGGGCCCGGGTCCAGCGTTCGGGCGTGCAAACGGAAATCCCGGCTGAAAACCTGGTGCCCGGGGATATTGTGTTTCTCGAATCCGGAAACAAAGTCCCGGCTGATCTGCGGCTCCTGGACGTGAACGGGCTGACCGCGGACGAAAGCTTTCTGACGGGCGAATCCCTGGCCGCCAACAAAAAAGCCGGTGCGCTCATGGAATCCATCGCCGTGGCCGATCGTGCGAACATGGCATTTGCGGGCGCCACGATCACCAGCGGCCGGGCCATGGGCGTGGTAACGGCCACCGGCATGGCCACCGAAGTGGGTAAAATCGCCGAAAACATCACCATTTCCGAAAGCGCCAAGCCGCCCCTGGTGCTGCGCATGGAGCGTTTCACCCGGCAGATCAGCGTGCTGGTCCTGGGGCTCAGCGCTGTCCTGGCAGGCATCCTGTGGAAGCAGGGCCTTGCCCCTGCCGAGATCTTTTTCTTTGTGGTGGCCCTGTCGGTCTCGGCCATTCCCGAAGGGCTTCCCGTGGCCCTGACCGTGGCCCTATCCATTGCCACGACCCGGATGTCCAAGCGCAACGTCATCGTGCGCAGGCTCACCGCCGTGGAAAGCCTCGGAAGCTGCACCGTCATCGCCAGCGACAAGACCGGCACCCTCACCGTAAACCAGCAGACCGCCAAGATAATCGAATTTCCAGGCGGTGACCGGTTTATTGCCTCCGGGGAAGGTTACAACGGCGACGGTGACGTCCGGCAGGTGGATTCAACATCCCTTTCAGAGGATCAGCGTCAACAGATGGCCCGGATCGCCGGACTCGGGATCCTGGCCAACGAGGCCGACCTGAAAAAGGAAAACGGGGCCTGGAAATATCATGGTGATGCAATGGATGTGGCGTTTCTGGCCCTGGGATATAAAATGGGGCTGGAACCGAGCAACGTGCGGCGTGATTTTTCCCTGGCCGGCGTCATCCCCTATGAATCAGAGAGAAAATATTCAACCGCTTTTTATAACAAGAACGGAAAGGTGCATGTTGCCGCCAAGGGGGCCGCGGAAGTCATCCTGAGCTTCTGCGATGAGGCCGTGGACAATGGCGATCCGACTCCGCTCGACACGGATGCCATGGAAGCCCGGGCGCTGCTGCTGGCTGCCGAGGGCTACCGCGTCCTGGCTGTGGCAGGCGGCGAATTCGACCATTTTGTACAAAAGGGAGTTTACACGGAAGAAGATTTACCCCGGCTGGTGTTTTACGGGCTGGTGGCCTTTATCGATCCGCTGCGGCCTGAAGCCCGGAACGCTGTTGAAAAATGCCGCCGTGCCGGGATCAAGGTCCTGATGATCACCGGCGATCACCCAGCCACCGCATCCACCATCGCCCGGGAACTGGGCATTGCCGAACTGGACGAGGAAGTGGTGACCGGCGGCCGGTTGACCGAAATCGGACCGGCGGATTCACCTGGCTTTCTAAAACTGGTGGCCTCCACCCATGTGTTTGCCCGGGTCACTCCCATCCAGAAACTGCAAATCGTGGAAGCCCTCATTCGCCGGGGGGAATTCCTGGCGGTCACCGGAGACGGGGTCAATGACGCCCCGGCCCTGCGGCGGGCCAATATCGGGGTTGCCATGGGATCGGGCACGGACGTGGCCAAGGAAATCAGCAGCATGATTGTTACAGACGACAATTTCTCATCCATTGTGGCCGGCGTGGAAGAAGGCCGGTTTGCCTACGATAATGTGCGCAAGGTGATCTACCTGCTGATTTCCACCGGCGCGGCCGAGGTTATGTTGTTTGTGGCCGCCATCCTGGCCGGCATGCCCCTGCCCCTGCTGGCCGTGCAACTGCTGTGGCTCAACCTGGTCACCAACGGCATCCAGGATGTAGCCCTGGCCTTTGAAGGCGGGGAACCCGGCGCCATCCAGCGCAAACCCCGGCAAACTGACGAAAAGGTTTTCAACCCCCTGATGATCTGGCAAACCCTGGTTTCGGGATCCACCATGGGCATGATCGCCTTTGCCTTCTGGTTTTATCTCATCGATATCCAGCAGATGAACGAGGTCCATGCCCGGGATCTCGTTCTGCTGCTCATGGTTTGCATGCAGAACGTGCACGTGTTCAACTGCCGGTCCGAAACGGTTTCCACATTCAGGGTGTCTTTCTCCCGCAACTGGATACTGATCTTCGGCGTCGTGCTGGCCCAGGGTACCCATATCGCCGCCATGCACATTCCATTTATGCAGACGGTCCTGCGCATCGAGCCGATCTCCTTCTGGGAATGGGCGGAAGTCCTGGTTTTGGCTGTTCCCTTGCTCATCGTGATGGAGATCTTCAAACAAATCAAGGCAAGGCGCCATCCGGAGGCATAACCTATCATTCGAGGAGACAGATGCTCGGGCATGATCGTACGTTCTGCCGCGAGGCAGCAGGATACGGGTGGCGGGGTGGGGCCTGGGCAAACTGGATTCCGGGTCAAGCTGTCACCGCCGATGAGCACCGGACCCCCCATGGCGGTTCGGCACAGAACCCTCCGATTCAGTTATATGGTCCTTCTCTACGCTTGTCTTCATCGCATGCAGACCATGTCATGCGTGACGTGAGACAAAATGATGCTTTCGGAGGATATTGAGCGGGAGGGCGCTGATGGAGTGTTCCGGGTTGCGCAGTATCCAAAGCTCAGCGCCAGGAGGGAGGTAGAGCGTAAGAATGGAATCAAGGAAAATATCAGAATCTGGGGTATTCACTCGACTCAACCAGGTACAACATGTGGTTGTTTGGTATGGAAAAATATTATCCGCAATCCACGTCGGAGGTCCCTTTCTCGCGGGGGCTTTTCGCCGTGGAGGGAAAACGATTACCATGTTTGACGACCACAATGTGTCCGGGTAGGTTGAGTCAAGTGGATACCCCTCTAAAATCAATAGGATAAAGACAAAGAGTCAAGTACACCGGTTAAAAATACGGCGTCCCATTCGGCTGCCATTTGTAGTTGAAAGAACTCCTCAATGTGTCATCGCCGGCATCGACCGCCACCTCTGTGAACTGAATGACGGCGTAGGTGCCGTCCGCCAGATTGAAGGCGATAGTGCGGCCCTCCAGTTCGTAGGGGAGGCCCCACTGATCCCCGTAACCTGTCGCCGGGACCTCGGTGACCTGTGCCAGGGGTACCGTTCCCAGGTCGAGAGCGGTCACCTCCGGACCCAGGAAGATGATGTTCCACTCCACAAAGAAGTCCCCGTTATCCATCGGAACCACCGATTCGGTCGAAAAGTCGAAACCGTCAAAGGGGATATCGGCATCCCAGCCCCTGGAAATGAGCGATGCGGTCCCGGAAATGGATTCCACCGGTGGAAGCGGCGGCCGCAACTGCGCGTTCGCCTGAAGCACATAGAGGGCTTCCGCCACACCTATTCTGCCGTCGTTGTTCACATCCCGTATCTCTGCCAGATCCTGCGGGTCAACTCCTATTCCGGCAAGAACTTTGAGCACAGTGATGGCCTGTGCCAGGTCGGGTACAGGGCCGCCGGGAGCCCCGTAGGTGAAGGCGGTCTGCAACAGTGAATAGTTGTCCCCATCGCTGGTGACGATGTTGTACACATAGGAACCTGACTCGAGGGCGTCTCCGTCATAGGCGACACTGGAACCCGGGATGTCGCGTTTTTCCCACACCCGGGCCCAGGGATCCTGCCGATGGAGTTCGACAGTGTGCGTAAAGCCCGGCACCGGCGTCCATGAGAAGACAAGGTCGCCCGTGACCGCCTGATTCTCCGCTGGAGACGGATTGCCGGGGAAGAGTTCCAGGAAACTGCCGACACTCACCGTGAATGTCTCCGTTACAGGGTTCGCCAAGCCGTGATTGACGGTGAAGGTGTAGGTCAACGGAAGCTCGGGCCTGGTATTCCATTGAGGGCTGTCGCCCTGCTGCCACGAATTCCACTCACGGTCTTCCTCATCATGATAGAGGTTGATGGATCCAACAATTCCTTCTCCGGTAACGGTGACCCAATTGATGACATCACCGGGATCTTCCACCTCCAGGGACACCCAGTATTGGTGCTCGCCACTGCCCGATCTGAGCTGGTGGCCGGACCGGGCCATGATCTCAAATAGGGCCTGGTTACCGAAGAGCCTCCATGCACCGTCCTCGTTTCTGAAGATGAGAACGTCTCTTTCTGCACCGTTCCAGAGAACCGTCAACTGCCCCATGGCACCGTCGGCAAAGGAGCCCAGAACCACATAAGTTTCCCCTTCGAAGTTCGGATCGCTGAATTCCTCCTCAAGTTCTTCCCTGAACCCGGACTTGTTTTCGCCCTCGTCGAGGAAGTCCTGCGAAACATGGGCCATGAAGCCGTCGAGGTCCTTGTTGTTGAAGGCCGCCATGGCCTGGTCGAAGGCGTTCCTGAGGGCCAGTACATTGCCGTCTGTGGTGCCGAAGACGTAGCCTTGACTCACTGCGCCTGCGTGGGTCATGAAGACGCGCCCGTCAAAGACAATGACATTGCCAGGGTACGTGGCGGTCACGATCACCCTGTCGCCGTCGAGCACGCCGGGAATCATGTATCGTCCGGCGGCGCCCGTTGATCCGGTCGTGCTATCGGTATAGACAACGTCGTACGTTTGTCCCAGCGCGCTCGTATAGGTCACCACGGCGCCTTGCACGGCGCTTGCGGAAGACCTATCCCAAACCCGGCCCATGACGGCGCCGTGTTCGGCCGTGAGGCCCAGCCCCCGGTCGGCCGCTTGGGCAGGCGTGAGGAGGACAAAGGGAATCGCCACATTGTCGATATGCCCCTCGCTGCGGATGATGGCAGTATAAACGTCCACATACCCGTCCATCTCCACCTTCAGCGAGAACGGCGTCCCCACAGGAAGCCCCGACAGAATGAACAATCCCTCTTCATCGGTCTGAGCGCTGAGTTCGGGGTTCCCAACCATTGAAACAGTTGCACCGGGTGCAGGTGTGTTGTCAAGGTAAAGCACCTTGCCGGAGAAGGAAACGCCGGAAGCGATCGGCTCGTACCGGAAGCTTACCGGATCGGCATAAGCCTCGCTGCCGTGGAAAGCGTCCACAGCCACCACCCGGACCTTGTAATCACCCGGGGCTGCTCCGAGTTCGGCCATCAGTGCAAAGAGGTTGAAGGTGGTACCCGATAGGGGCGGATCGTCGTCGCCGTCATACAGTTCGTGGTAATCCTGACCGTAATCACCGGCAAAGACGATGAAATAGTACCCGTACGCACCGGTCACGGCCTCCCAGGACAGCATTCCGCTCTCTTCATCGACGATGGTATTGGTGGGAGGAGTCATCGGCGTGCCGGGCTGAAAGTCAATTGTGAAAATCTCGGTACTCTGGTCGTCATAGGTTGCCGTAAACGTGTAGGTCCCCGGAAAGCTTCCAGGGAAATCTCCTACCGGTATGAAGGTGGTCTGGGGGGGATAGACACTCCAGAATTCGCCCTCATCCTCGTTCAGGGCGAAATCGACGACACCCGAGTTTACCGGCCCCGTCACGGTGACCGAATGGATGTCCCTCACATCGCCTTGCAACTGGAACTCGAGTTTGTAGCCCGCGGTAAAGCGCATGTAGAGCATATCGGGGTTGAGATCGGACGCTTCTGTGGCAAAAAAAGGCTCCTGCGTTACCATGCCGGCCCTGGCGGGCACCATTGAACCGTTATAAAGGAAGGTGTGGCCGGGCAGCGATGCGGTGATTTGGTAAAGCATACCGTCCACTGCGTTTTTCACCATGTAAATGCCGGAGGCCCCGGTCGCGCCGTCTCCCTCGGGGTAGGTCACGGGGAGGGCTTCACCCAGAGGCTGGCCGTCGGGGCCAATGGCATAGGCTGTAACCACAGCGCCGGCCAAAGCCACTCCAGGATCGCCTCTTAAAACCACAGCCCCATGGATCATTCCTTTGTCGGAGTCGTTCTGCAAACCCTCATACTGGGCATTTGTAAAGAGAATAAGGGGCAACGGGGCCTGTACGTCCTCTTCAAGGACCATGAGCCTGGTGAGGACGGGCACATACCCGGGATCACCAAGAGAGGGAGTCACCATCAGATGGAACATCTGCCCCGCAGGAACACCGATCGTGAAACCTCCCGTGGCCCCGGTTTCCGCCGTGCCGATGGGCTGATCCCCAGGGGAGGGAGGCCACTTCCACGCCACGACCTGCGCACCTGACACCGCAGCCCCCGCCGTATTCCTCACCGAGCCGGAGAAGGAAACCGTTCGTGTTGCGCCGCCCGGTTCATAGCGATAGTCGAAATACATGGTGACGGCATAAACCCCAAGAGAAGGCGTCGGCGCAGCCGACCTGACATAGAGAAGACCGTAGGAGCCGTCGGCCAATTGGAAGGCGTACGCGTAACCCTCGGTCAGCAACAGAAAATCGACTGTCTCATAACCTGTTGTGGGGATATTCGTTATCTGATCGAGGGGTGCAAACCCCAGGGTGTGGACGCTCACCCCCTCTGAAAGGAATCCATAGGCTGAATAGGGAGGCGTGTTGCCTTCATAGCCGGTGATCAGAAAATCGCCAACCATATCCGCCACCTGAGCCGTGGCAAAGGTGAATCCGACCGGAGGGTGTCCCAGAGAAACGAGTTCCAGGTTTTCCCCGCCCGAAGCGCCGCCGACGGCCTGAGTCAGATAGATAACCGGATAGCGGGCAGGCAGGCTGACAAAGACATCTTCGATGGTATACTCACCGAATGGTATAGGGGTTCCGTCACCGACCTCGTAGAAAAAATGTACCTTTCCGCCGTTTTGGTTGTTGTTTTCAATGCGCAGTCGAATCGTGGTTTCGATGGGGATGCGACCCAATAAAACAACGGGAGTGTCGGACCTCCAAACAGCCGTATCCGTTCCCCTGTCGTAAATTACGGGCCGAAGCTCAAGACGCCCCTCGTTGTTCCAGGTACCCTCAATGAAGGGCTGGGGTCCTGGGTCCATGGGCGCCGTCGTACCGACATGAAAACGGTACTCCGTTCCTTCCTCGGTGATGCCGGCAAAGTTTTTCAGAATCACGTCCCAGGTCCAGGAGTCCCCGGGTGCAGGCGGTTCACCCTCCGAGCTCCCGGTGAGAATGGCGCCTCCCTCGGTAGATACCTGAATAGTCGCTAAGCCGGCCGTTGTATTGAGCGTCAACGTGGCGGACCCCAGGTCGAAGGGGCTCATGAACATAAAGCCCAGATCGCGTGAATGCTTTTGGAGTATGGCACTCTCAGGCAGCTCGATTGCGTTGGGCGGCACGGGGCCACCGGTTGTGCCGGCCGAAAAATCATAGCTTATCGCGCGGTCAACGTCTGCGTAGTAGATATTATCCACATCCACCGAAAAAGACCATACGGACACCACTGAGCCAAACAACAACGATGTTACAAAAGAAAAAAATACGAATGCTATGCTTATATGTTTCAAAATAAAATTCTTTAACCACGAGTGGTTAAATGCCCTTCTCTTAAGCATGCTGGATCCTCCCTGAACAAATGTGTCCAAAAACCGCCAAGATCGTCCAAACTCACTCGGCCCTTGGTCATCATTCCGGCCACGTTCGACCAAGGACGCAATACCGCCTTTTTTGTGGGCGGTGCCCACCCTATGGAAAACTGCTCGCAGGCGCACGCAGATCGTGCATCCTTTCCGCAGCTACGCCGCAAGGCAGGCGAGAGGCCCGGGCCCCCAGGGTGGAAAAAAGGACCCGGCCGGCCGGCACCATGATCAAGGCCCTCATCCGCCGGTCGTTGGACACGGTGAAAAGTCCCTGATAGCCGTGTCTGGCGGGCACAAAACCAGAAACTCGTGGGCCACAAGAACCGGGCAACGCTCGAGGGTTGATTCGGACGCCCTATGCCTGACCCGGACATGGGTCTCATACACATAGCCGTGAATGAATCCGTTTCCGCACAGAGGATGCTCACGTCATCGCTCGGTCGACACCAGCGTCCACATTTCCCCCTTGAGGGGGGCAAGGAGGGTGTGGAGGATTTTCGGAGCCTGGGCAACATCCCCTGACCCCCTCGAGAGGGCAATGGGGGGGGAGTCAGCCAGAGTCCCAAGAGGGATGTCATTCACGGGTATTGCGACTAACCCCCATGCCCGGCGCAGGCACAACGAAGCATAAAAATCCCCCCTTTGGCAAAGCGGGAATTGGGGGCATTTTCATATAAAAACGATATCACAGTTCCCGGTAAACCGTCGTGCAAAACAATGATATTGATAATTTTTGAGTTACAGTAATGTTTTTTTCTGTAATAGTCTATGAAATGAATCACAATTTGGTTTTGAAACACATTACAGGGGACCGGCATTTTTCCATCGCGACAGCGCCGGCGCACCTTGGCATTCCGTCCAGTACAGCCGTCTTCCCGAAAAAATTTCCTTCCGGATGACAAGTGAAAAACGATAAGCCAAAAAAAGTTGCTTTTTGCGGCCGGAATCCTGTCAGAAGATGGCTTGTATGTCAAGGGGGACTCGGCGCAGATGGTGTAGGGAGGCTACCGGGCGACCCCACTGAGGTGCGTCGTGATCAAAGCCCCCGTGATGCGATGGGGGCGCGGGCAGACACCTTCCCACGGCTCACCCGGTTTTGCCGGGTGCTCCCGGACAATGGTTCATCGCTTTCCTAAGAGCGCGGGCATCCTGCCCGCACGCCAAGAGCGGGCGAGACGCCCACGCTCCCAGGCTCCAGCAAACGCTCAATTCCCTCGTTTGCCTCGAAAGGCAAAATGCTGCTTTCGTGCCTGCCTGCCGACCCTCCTTTTGTCCCGGCACCCGGCAACACCGGATGCGCCCAAGGAAAACATTCCATTCGGGGGTATTGCCGTTGGGCCCGCCACGACCCCGGAGGCGCCTCCCGGGGCCATGGCGGATTCGGGCCGGTGTGCGACAACGCCCGAAGTAAAAGGAAGCTGGGGGGGGGCGGGGAAAGGCCGCAGGGAGAAAGCATACGGGGTGAGATGGATGACCCCTGACGCTGCCAAGAGACATCAGCTGCCACACTATGGCGACCGGCGTTATGAGTCTGCTCTATACAACCCCATAGGCCAGCATGGCCCTGGCGACTTTGATGAACCCGGCGATATTGGCGCCCGCCACATAGTCTCCTTTTCTGCCATAAGCCTCGGCGGCATCGAGGCATGCTTGGTGGATGCTTTTCATGATCAAAAGCAGCCGGTGGTCCACCTCTTCATGGGTCCAGGAGAGTTTGAGGCTGTTCTGGCTCATTTCCAGGCCGGACGTGGCTACACCGCCCGCGTTGGCCGCCTTGCCCGGGCCATAGAGGAGTCCGTGTTCCTGAAAAATTTGCACGGCTTCGGGCGTACTGGGCATGTTCGCGCCTTCGGCAACGCAGAAGCAGCCGTTTTTCACCAGGGCCGCTGCGTCTTCGCCATCGAGTTCGTTCTGCGTGGCGCAGGGCATGGCGATATCCACACTGATGCCCTCCTCCCGAATCACCTCCCACACACTCTTGCCTTCATAACAAAGAGTTCCGTACTTTTCGGCATATTCCTTGATACGACCACGCTGGTGGTTCTTCAGGTCCATGATGTAGCAACATTTGTCAGGGGTGATGCCCCCTTCGTCCACTACGGTGTGGTTGGAATCGCAAACCGTTATGACCCGGCCGCCCATCTGCGTTACCTTTTCTATGGCATATTGAGCCACATTGCCGGAACCGCTGACAGCGACGATCTTGTCCCTGAAATCGAGCCCGCGCGTTGCCATCATTTCCGCGGCAAAGTAGCTTGTGCCGTAGCCTGTGGCTTCCGGACGCATCAGGCTGCCGCCGAATTCGAGGGCCTTGCCCGTGAGAACGCCGGTGTGTTCGTTGCGGATCTTCTTGTAATAGCCGTACATGTAGCCGATCTCTCGTGCGCCCACACCGATGTCGCCGGCCGGCACGTCGGTGTCCGGACCGATATGGCGGAAGAGCTCTCGCATGAAAGCCTGGCAGAACCGCATCACCTCGCCATCGGACTTGCCTTTGGGGTCAAAATCCGACCCGCCTTTACCACCGCCCATGGGCAGGGTGGTCAGGGAGTTCTTGAAAGTCTGCTCGAATCCGAGGAACTTGATGATGCTCAGGTTTACCGAGGGGTGGAACCGGATGCCGCCCTTGAAGGGACCGATGGCATTGTTGTACTGTACCCTGAAGCCGCGGTTGACCTGGACTTGCCCTTTGTCGTCCATCCAGGGCACGCGGAACTGAACCGCACGCTCCGGTTCCACGATGCGCTCGAAAATGCCCGCCTTCACAAATTCCGGGTGGCGATCGACGGTTGGTTCCAGTGTCTCCAACACTTCCGTGACTGCCTGGTGGAATTCCCTCTGATCTGGATCTCTTTGCTTGATTTTAGCAACAACATCCTTGATTAGCGACAAGATTGTGCCTCCTTCAATAGACTGGGGGATTCATTTTCAAAAACACTGTAACTGCCGTCTCTCCTAAAAGTGTAGATCTTTCCCAAGCCTTGCGCAGCCAAAGGTGGCCATTGCTTCTTCTTGAAATACGAAACGTCTTCCGGTCTCACTCCGTCTTTGCCGAGGAACTCTTGCTCAAGCTCTTCCAGGCTGTCGAATCCGCTGCCGAAAAACTTCAATTTGGAGAAATACGGTCTTGCGCTTCTTGTATCGGTGATGACCGCAAAATGCACCGGGAAAGCGGGATCGCCGAACACGAGAAGGTAGCGCTCCCTTGATTCGCCAATGTGGTAATCGGTGGGCAGTTGCTCCTTGGGGATCGGTGCAAAATCCTCCCCCAAAATGCGCGCGGCCTCACTGGAATCCACATCTTCGAAGGACATGAGATCCGCGCACTTGAAATGGCCCAGAACGTAAAGGGCGATGCTGAAGTTGCTGATGTGCTCGTAAATGGGATGTTCCCGGGCACACATCATCGTGACTTCGTCGATTCTATTCAAGACACCAAGAGCTTCAGAATCCATACCGGGCATCCTTTCGTTTATGTGTTTCGGCAAGGGGCCCCCTCTTGGAGACTTCATCGTCTTCCTTGCCCCTGAACGGGTGAGCCAATCGGTTCCGATCCCATCCGATCCCATTGCAAAGCAAGAGGTATGCCATGCCCCGTTAAACGAGAGGGTTCCCTCACTGTGGGCGATCACATGCCTTGCCCTCGGCGGGCACCTATGCGGCGAAGGGTCTCATTGCCGGGGGGCTTGCGAAAAAAACGGAGGTACTGCACACGGATGTCTTTGGGACGTATAAGGATGCAGCGGGGTGGATCGTGGGAGAAAAATGGCGCCGACGACTGTTCAGAAGTTGAGCAGTTGTGGTGGAAATCAGCCACATCCACTATCAGCTTCATCGTTGGCCCTGGGACCCTGCTCTTTCTCGTGCAGTTTTTTGAGGCGATGCCGCAGGGTATTGCGGCTGATTCCCAGCATGCGCGCAGCCCTGACTTGGTTGTCTCCGCACAGCCTAAGTGCTGTGGCGATGATGGTTTCTTCCACCATTTCGATGATATCGGCATGGGCGCTTTCTTTGGAGTGCACCAGAATTTCCGAAACGACCCGTTGTAGCTGGTTCTTGAGGCCGTCCATGGATGCGTCCCGCTCGGATGGCGGCCGCGGCACGGCCTGGGGCGGCGATACATCGATATGCTCCATGGTGATGATATCACCGCTACACAACAGAATGGCCCGGCGGATGCAGTTTTCAAGTTCACGCACATTGCCCGGCCATGAATGGGAGCGCAATCGGTCGAGCACCACTTGGGAAACATGCCGCATGGGCTTGGCGTATTCCATACTGAAACGCGTGACGAAGTAATCGACCAGTGCGGGGATGTCCTCAATCCGCTCCCGCAACGGCGGCAGCTCGATGGCGATGACCCTCAACCGCCAGTAGAGGTCCTGCCGGAAGCGTCCCTCTCGAACCTCTTGGGCGAGGTCCTTGTTGGTCGCCGCGATCATGCGTACATTCGCCCTCAGGCTCTGGGTGCCCCCCAGACGCTCGAACTCGCCTTCCTGCAACAGGCGCAGCAGCTTGGCCTGCAAGGCCGGGGTCATGTCTCCGATCTCATCCAGGAAGCAGGTGCCGCCCTCGCAACGCTCGATCTTGCCGATGTGGGTGCGCTCGGCGCCTGTGAAAGCGCCGCGCTCATGGCCGAACAGCTCACTTTCGAAAAGGTTCTCCGGAATGGCCGCACAATTGATTGCAATAAACGGCTTGTCCTTGCGGCGGCTGTGATGGTAGATGGCCCTCGCCACCAACTCCTTGCCCGTTCCAGTCTCGCCGCCGATGAGCACGGGTACATCCTTTTCCGCGATCTGGCCGATCAATTTGTACACATCCTGCATGCGCTTGCTTTGGCCGATGATCTTCAAGCCGCCCTTGTGCGCTCGATCCGCCTTCTGTGGCTGCTTATCCGGCAGGCTGACGGTTTCTTTCATCAGCCGATTGAGCGATAGGGCTTCACTGACGATGCGGCTCAATTCCTGCCGTTCAAAAGGTTTGACCAGATAATCGTAGGCTCCGCGCTTCATGGCCTCGATGGCCGTATCCGTGCTGGCATAGGCCGTCATCAGGATAACGGGTGTCTTGACTTGCGACTCCTTGATTTTTCTTAGCGCTTCCAGCCCGTTCATTCCGGGCATCTTGTAATCGAGCATGATCAGGTCGAAGCGCTGTCCGGCAATGGCATCCAGGGCCGCCTGGCCGCTGGCGCAGGCCGTCACGCCGTACCCTTTGCGTCTGAAGAAGCGACCCAGGAAGTGATTGAGACTCTCATCGTCATCGATCAGCAATATCCTCTCCATGGGCGTCAATCTCCCGGTGCCGCGATGGGAAGAAAAACCGAAAAGACGGTCCCCTCATTGGGATGACTTCGGACACGCACATCGCCTCCATGGCGTCTGATGGTGCTGAGCACCAGCGGTAGTCCGAGACCTGTGCCCGATGATTTGGTCGTAAAGAACGGATCGAAGATGTGATCAATATGATCTTCGGCGATGCCGGGACCGCTGTCGCGGACATCTATGCGGATCCAGTCGTTACCCTGTTCGTTGCCGTCCGGATTGTCGAGGCTCGCCGTCACGGTGATTTTTCCCGGGCCGCCGATGGCCTCCACCGAATTGATCAAGAGATTGATCAAAGCCTCTTCGAGGAACTTCTTGTCGCCCACGATGTCCGGCAAGCCTTCATCTATGTCGAGTCCCACGAGGCAGTCCTGTTTGACGGCCATGGGGCGGATCATGAAAACCACGTCTTCAACCAGTTGCCCGATGGGCATATTCGAGAGGCTGAGCTCCTGCGGCCTGGTGAAATCCAGAAAGCGGTTGATTGCGGCCTCAATCCGTTTGACTTGTCCCATGGCGATGGTGAAGTCCTCTTCATAGTCAGGCGAAATCTTGATGTCACTTTCCACCGACTCCAGAAAGAGCTTCAAGGAGGTGAGCGGCGTCCTGATCTCATGGGCCACTGCGGCGCCCAACCGACCGATGGCAGCGAATTTCTCGGACCTCTCTGCAATCAGCTTGATCTGTTTGATCGTCAGATCCGTCTCCCTGAGAGCTGCTTCCTTTAGAGTGATATCGTTTTCGAGGGTTTTTTGCCGTTCTCGTACCTTGACGGCCAGGTTGCCGAAAGCCCGGTAAAGCATCCCGATCTCGTCGTGCCGATCGGTTTTTGGTATGCCATGATCGAAACGGGAATCGGCCAGGGTGTCCGCGGACTTGCTCAGGGCGCGAATGGGACGAACCACATGGTAGGAGATGACGCAAGTGATTACCAAGGTGCTGCTAAGGCATAACAGGACGGTGAAAAAAATGTAACGTTTCAGTGAATCGACGCTTTCAAACGCTTCATCGCGGTCCTGCTCCACCACTATGTGCCACTGGGTGCCGCTGACTTTGTGGAAGGTGCCGAGCACCTCGATTCCGCGGTAATCGAGATAGATCTTCTTGTGTTCCCCCGCACCGAAGATGTTCCTGAAACTCTCCGATTGCGAAATGTTTTCCTTGAAAATACGGACCGGCTCCTTGTGGGCCAGGAAGGTGCCGCTCTTATCCACCAGGTAACACTCGCCCGTCTCGCCCAGGGAAACATCGAGGATGGAATAAAGGATTTTGTGCGTGCCCACCGTACCGTAGACGCGCCCGCGCAACTGTCCTTGGTCGACAATGGCAGCGGCGATGTGGAAGGTGGATTCTTTCTCAAGGTCCGAGTGAATGATATCGGACAAGACCAATTCCCCTTCGAGCGTGTCGTTGCCGCCCAGTGCGATCACATCGATGGACCGGGCCCCGTCGGTGCCGTATACAGGGTGATTGTCCGGGGTCATCACCGTGATGTCCTTATAAACATCGTGGTGCTTTTGAAACAGGTCCAGATAAGGGGAGATCTGCTTCGGGTCCATGGTCTTGAGAATCGATGTTCCGGCCATGACCCGAAGGTCCGCCTTGCGCTCACCCAGCCAACGGTCGAGGATGGCGGCCTTGTCCGCGGCCACGTTTTCGAGCTGGCGCATCACCAGATCAAAAATCAGTTGTTCGGTTATGCTGATCGAAAAAGCACCGATTACAGCCAGCGGTACAAAGGAAAGAACCAGGAAAAGCAATACGAGCTTGGCTTGTAGGGTGAACAGGGGGCTCTCAGGTTTCAACATGGCGTTTTGTGTTTTGTGTTTATTTCAGGTAACAAACCATCTTGGAGTCCACGACACTCGACTGTATTACCAATCCGCCCTGGCCCAAATCGAAAACCTTGACCACGTGGGCCAGTTTTTTATCGGAGGGGGTGAAGGTCTCGAGGGCATTGGGCAAGTCCCCCATCCAGCCCACATTGAATACAACCCCCGGATTTTCACGGTAGACAGCTATGTAGAAAATGCCGTTTTCCGTCAAATCGTGGAAAAAGTGCGTACCGAAGGACAGATCGGGGATCAAGCTTCCGTGCTCATAACTTATTTCGGCGATGGCGCTGATATGGTTGATCTCCGAAAAGGTCACGGGGACCCCCATGACCGGCGTGTGGGTTCCCCAGCGTCCCGGTCCCAACAAGAGGGTGGGGCGGTCCCCGCGATCGACGACCCGGCGGTTGAGCTTGCCGATCAGGCGTGCCACCGCGTATTTTTCGTTGAGGGAAAGCTCGGTGTACCCCTGCGGGTCCACCCAGATGACGCAGTTGATCGGCAAGTAGACGTTGCCACCCATGAAATAGCCTTCGGTCTGGATAAAGACCTTTTCCGGTGCGATCTGCTCAGGCAGGGCGGCTCCTCCGGCAGGGCCGACGGTTTGGAACGGACGGCATTGCAGGAGGTTTATCTGGATTTCACGGGTTTGATTGAAATTGACGGTGAACTCGATGTCCACAGGGGCGCTGTAAGCCGATTGAAGCGTTTTGAGCATGTTGCGCATCACCGGGATGAAACGGGTCGTCGTCAAGAAGGGATCGAAGGTTAAAATCCATTCATCCCGGAAGGGTGGCCCGCCGGGGAGCCGTTGTTTGACCGTTTGGGTATCCCTGACACCGATCAGGGCCAGGTTCAGATCGGACACCGTCTCGGTCAGTTCCCGCAAGGGTATGGTTTCCAAGGTGTTGGCCTCCAGGTTGAGATGATCCACGTAACCCTGGGAGTATTTCTTGATATCCTTCCTCCCAACCAGGGGCCTTACAAGGGGTTCGTCCAGGGCCACGATGCGGGGGTAATCGTTTTCGACCCGGTTGACCGCCCTGGTCCCAAGCCCCATGACGAGCCGCAACATACCCGCATGGGGGTCCATGCCCTTCTTCCAGACATACGGGTTGTGTGAAAGCCCCACGCCGGCCATTTCCGGGAAAAAATAGCTCTTGTAATAAGCCCCCGATACCCTTTGCACCAGCAAGGCCATTTGCTCGTCCGTTTGGTCGAGCCCGCGCTGGAGACGATAGGCCAGCGCATCCTTGTTCATCGTGCTGGCGAAGATCCGTTTGACCGCCTCCTCGAAATTTTCGTAGCGCTGTTCGGGGGTGCCTTGATTCACGCAAAAAAAACTTTCGTATTTTCCTGCAAAAGCGCTCCCAAAAGCATCCTCCAGGAGACTGCTGGAGCGCACGATGATCGGTGACTGGCCGAAGTATTCGAGCATGAGCTGAAAGCGCTCACGGATGTTTTCCGGAAAGACGCCTTTGAGGATCTGTTCCTTCAACTCGAGTGCCTTGTCGAAATAGCCCTCCCGGGTCTTGTGTTCCATGAAAAGCTTCCACCAGCCGTTTTGAACGATATAGGAGTAGAAAACGTCCGAGCCGATATAGAAGGAATCGTGGTGCTCGAGAATCTCGGACCACACGAGCGGGTCGTCCTGGAACAGGATCTTTCTTGAAAGAAGCATCCCGAGGGACTTGCCACCGATGAAACCCGTACCGATCAAGCGCTCCTTGATTTGGAGAAGATCTTGCAGGGAAAAATAGTTGCGAATCATGGTGAGCATTCGCTTGCCCCTGCTCAACAGGAGCCTGCTGAGCTGCTCCACCATGTCTTGTTTCTCATCGGGCGTGGCATCGGATTCAAGCAGGTTCTTGGCTTGCAGGAAGAGACGGTCCCAAAAATCCAGATGGCGATGAGCATCGATAGCGTTGCTGCGGGACAGGTGGGAAAAGAGCTGGGTGGCCTCGACGCTGTTGATCACCGGTACCAGTTCGCCCTTGCGCCTGATGTGAGGGAAAAACATGGTTGGTGAGTAGCGGTCCTGGATCTTGATCGGATGCACGCAGAGTTGTCGTTTGTAGCTGTAGACATCGATCAGCACCTGCGTCGTCTCGCGGATGCGCGCAATGGCTTTGTAGGAATGGCGGTTGCGCAAGATGGCGAAGTAGGCTATGGTGTTGAGTTCGAAAAGATAAGGGCAAGTGATGAAAAAGAAATTTACAATCATCAAGTCGGTGGCCCATACGTGCAGCAAATCGGAAAGCGAGTCGAAAACATAAAAAATGTCCTTCCCTTCTTTGGTGATAATACCATGGACCTCTGCAGAGAAAGACTCGAAACCATTTTCCACATTCAACTGGTAGATTTTGACATGGGGACGCGCTTCCATTAGGGCTATGTGGCGCGCAAAGCGCATATACACCACCCGCTGATCGCTCGAGAGTGCCTTGCCGACGAACATGGAGACCAGCTTTTGGTACTCCTCGATGCCGTCCACCTGCCAGACAACATTGTCGCCCATCCGTAAGTGGTCGATTATGGTGTCGAGACTGTCCCATCCGGTGCTCACATGGGAGTAAAGTGCCATAGGAATAAGTCCTTTCCGTCAACTTGACCCCCATGGGGTCGGGCCGTTGTGCCGCACGAAGCGGCTCACACCACAAGCCCCTGCTCCTGCAACCCCCGGGCCACATCCTCCAGGCCGAGCTCCTCCAGCTTCGATCCCTTCTGCAAGCCCGTGCGCACATCCCACCCGCGGATCGCGTAGAACTCGTCTTTCATCTTTTCAAACGCGTCCCTGTCCAGGACCATCCCTTTCCGGGAAAATGCCTGCCCATCCTTGCCGGGAACCAGACACTCGGGGTTGTTGAATTCACTTTTCAGCGGCACCTCGAAATTGAAGGGTGCCGGAACGTCGTCTCGCCTTCCCTTGCGGCCTTCCCTTGCCAGGATAGCACGCTGTAAGTTGAACACCCGTTCCCCCACGGTATACAAAGCCTCTTCGTCCACGTCCTTGCCGGTTATGGCAGCGCACAACCTGCTTTCCAGGCTCGGGTCCCCCACGTGGTCCCGGGTATGGGGGCTGTGCAGGATCGGCCACGCGAAGTCACAAAGCACCAGGCATTCCTTGGCGTATTGGCGATCCTGGATTTTCGCCGCACACAGGGCCTTTCCTTCGTAAGTGGAAAAATCCGCGGCAACGGCTCCTCCCCAAAACCTCTCGGCGATGGCCCGGAGCACCTCCGACGTCATGTAGTTGTCGATGGCCGTTATGTTGTTGTGCGCGCCGCGAACCATGGTCTCCTTGAACCCCATGGCCCGTGCCGCCCAGCTCAGCAAGGGCACGCCCACCTCGTGGAGCTGTTGGATCGGCATCCGGGGCTCCAGGGCGTACAAAAGGCCGGTGGTGATGTGCATCCTGGGTCCGTACGGGGCGTCTTCTCCCGTGGGGATCATGTAGTCGGTGATCAGTTTCACCGCGTCCGGTCCCAGGTCCTGCGCCGCCTGGAGGGTCCCCTCGGCCAGGGCGGCTCCGAACCCCTCGCGGTAGGCGATGGCGTGCAGCAAGGCTTCGATGAACTCGAGACTGCCGAGCCTGGAAAGGGGGATGCCGGCCGTTTCTTCGCTCAGAACCCCGGCCTTGGCGCACCGGCTCAGCCACATGATCATGGTTTCCATGGCCCGGGTGTCAATGCCGTAATCGTCGCACATCTTGGTCGCCCGGAAGGGTACCTCGGTGACTTTCCCGTAATGCCGCTGGGCCCGGACCTCGTAGAAACCGGCGGCCTGGCAGATGTATTTCCCCTTCCTTCCGTTTTCATCCTCGTAAGTGGAACGTATGCATCCGTTGATGCAGCCGAAGCATGGGTCCAGCTTGATGCGTGCCTGGTCGAGCTGGGTCACCCAGATGCCGGGGTCCGGTTTCAATTCCCTGACGGTCTTTCTGAGCCGCCCAACCTCCTCCTGGTCCGCCACAGGGACCTTTCCATTGCCTCTCACGGCGATGGCCTTCAGATTCTTGGAGCCCATCACCGCACCCATCCCGTTGGACCCGCTCGAGTCCGCATCCGCCAGAAGGACCGCGTAGCGCACCCGGTTTTCACCGGCCGGCCCCACGGCAACGACCCGGAAAGCGCCTCCGAGTTCCGCCTTGAGCTTTTCGCGCGTCCCGATGGCCCCCATCGCCTTGAGCTCCGGTGTTCTGCGCAGCTCCACCTTGTCGTTGTCTATGAGCAGGGTCACCAGCTCGTCGGCCATGCCGTGAACCACCAGCCCATCGTAGCCTGCGAACTTGAGTTGGGACCCCCAGGCCCCGCCGAGGTTGGAGTAGGTGAACAGGTTGAGAAGGGGGGACTTGCCCGAGACCTGCCACCGGGAGCCCGCAAACCCGGGAACCCCGCAGACGGGCCCCGTGGTCATCACCAGCCTGTTTTCCGGGGCGAGCGCGTCGGTTCGGGCGGGCACCTCGTCCCAGTGAATCCCCGCTGCGATTCCCCTTCCGCCCAGGAAGCGCTCCGCGTACCCTTCCGTGGGCTCGGTGTCTATACTCCCGGAAGACAAATCCACCCTGAGAATACGACCGGCATAACCGGGCATTCTTGCCATGGTTCAGACCTCCTCATTTTCCCTGAGTTTGGGTGAGGTCGGAATGATCCGACCGTTTCCGTGGGCTGGGGGTTGCCCACCGTGAGGCCGGCCGAAAAGGGGCCGCCCGGGCGCAACGATGAGCGGGGCCGCCGACCCTATTTGGGCACGGGCTCCAGATACACCTTCATGAGGATCTTGCCCCATCCCCCCTTGTCGAGCCCGATGTCCGTACACTGAATGATGTTGCTCCTCTCGAAGTGGGGATCCGATTGGGAGAGGAGGCGGTCATAAATCATGGGAATGAGCGAATTGATGGGCGCCAGGGCCCCCAGACACATCCGGCGCGGGCACTGCTCTGCAACGATCTGCCCTCCCGGGGTGAGGATGAACTTGTCGCCCACCCGGTGTTGGGCATGGCACCCATGGGATTCGATCACCTCGGCCACCAACCTCATCTTGACGAACTCGGGGGTCTCCGTCACCATCTTCATCTTCTTGGGGTCTGACTTGAAGATTTCCATCTCCTGGTCGGTGTACCCCATGTGCTTCTGCAATCGCTTCAGGATCTGTTCCGCTTCCATGTGCTTTCTCCTTTAGGGCAGGCTCTAAGGCCCATCGACCGGGGCGAGCTCAAGTTTTTCACCGAAAATGGATCCTTCTCTTCCGTCGATGCTGATCCAGTCCGCGGAGCCCAACCTGTGACCGGCCAGCCAGCAGACCCTCTCCCTTTCCCGGCAGATCAGGTCCGCGCATCCCACCACGCAGGTCTTGCCCAAACGGTGCGCCACGACCGCAGCGTGAGACGTGGCGCCTCCCCGCCCGGTCAGCAGGCCGTCGGCTTCGTTGATCTCCTGGATGTCGTCCGGGACCGTATCGCCACGCACGAGTATTAAAGGAACCCCAGGATCGCTTTGTCTCAGGTCCTGCATCTCCTCCAGGGTGAAGACGGCCTTGCCGCTCATGGCCCCACCGCTCACCCCTATGCCGTGCCCAAGGGGCCGTATGCTTTCCGGACGGATGAAGGAAGGCACCCGTTCACGGGCGCGCATGACCATGTCCCGCGCCTGGAGCACGTAGAGGGACCCTTCGTCCGGCCCCTCGAAGGTGAACTCCATTTCCTGGGGGCCCCAGCCCTTGTCGTAGACCACATCCTTGGCCCAGTCCCTCAACAAGCGGTATATCCGGGGAAAGCGGGCTTCCAGACTCCCCTGGGCTTCCCGGTTTTCGGTCTGGGCCTGTATCCGGGAAATGGGGAGCGTTTCCACCAGGCCCGCCACCACGTCTTCCCCCTGGTTGCCCACGGTGTAGTCGCCCCAGAGCCGGAGCATGTCGCCCGGCCATCTGGGGTCGTGGGTGAAGAAGACCCCGGCCCCCGAATCGTGGCCGATGTTTCCAAAGACCATGGACTGGACGGTGACCGCGGTGCCCCAGTCGTCCGAGATGCCCATGATTTTTCTGTAGGCGTGTGCCTTGTCGGAATACCAGGACCTCCAAACCCGTCGTATGGTCAGGTGAAACTGTTCCAGGGGAGACTCCTCGAGCCTCACCCCGTTTGCCAGGAGCATTTCCTTGTACATCAAGGCAAGCTCTTTCATGCGGGCCCCGCTCAAGTCGTGTTTCTTGCGCGCGCCGAACCGCCTCTTGAAGTCGTCGATGAGCCGGTCGAAATCGTCCCTTTTCAAGCCGTACGACATGCCGTAGGTCTGGAGGAATCGCCGGTAGTTGTCCCAGACGAACCAGTCCTTTCCCGTGCGTGCGGCCACAGCCTCGGCAATGGTCTCGCTGATCCCCACGTTCAGGAAGGTGTCCATCATGCCGGGCTGCGAGATGGAGGAGCCGCTGCGAACCGACAACAGCAAGGGGTTGTGGGGATTGCCGAACTGCCTGCCCGTCTGCTCCTCGAGCCTGGCGATTTCCACGGCCACCTTCTCCTTGAAGTCCCTGAAGGCGGGCTTGTAGTCCCCGAAAACCTCGCTGCACCGGAAGACCTCCGTGGTGATGATGAAACCGGGGGGCACGGGAATTCCCATGTCCTGGAGGCGGATCAGATTGAGGCCTTTGTTGCCCACCAGGATGATGTCCCTGCATTCGGTGCCTTCCTTTTCCATGCGCACCAAGGCCCTTTGGGGATCGTAGTTGAGCAGCAGGTGCAAGCGCCGGCTCGGGAGCCGGTCCGCCTGCTGGTACAGGGTGTTGAGAATGCGGCTCAGATACGTGTCGAGCTGTTGCAGTCCGAGGGAGGCGGAGATCCTGTCTCGGAAAAAAACCTCAAACACCCTGTGGAAAAGCCGCTCTCCATCCAGACGGCCCACGGCGGGCAGGTATTTGGGCAGGTAGTCCCTGGCACGGATGCGGGGCAAAATGCTTGTGAGGTTCTCCTCGTGAATGTTGTGGAAGTAGTCGTTGACCACGTTGCGCACGGCGATGGCAAGGCCTTTGAAGATGTCGATGTACTGGGTGAAGGTGAACCCCCTTCTCGTGAGGGCCCTGCCCAGAAGATCGAGATAGCCCTGCATCTCGAGTGAAGCGATGCCGTCGATTTGCAGCGCCCTTTCGAACAGGCAAAGGTGTTGGTGGATCCGGATGAAAGTGGCCCTCGTGATCAGCTTGAGGTCCGTTTCCGCCACCAGTTTTTCGAATAGGACGTTGACAAGGGCCTCGATGCGAAAGGTAAGGCCCAGGGCGTCGAATTTCTTCTCGTGATAACTGCCGTACATGGAAGGGATGTCAACCGTGAAATGCCGTTTGCGGTAAATGTTCTCCTTGATCTCCCACGTCCGGCTCGAAAGGATGAGGCATTTGAGCGTTTCAAGATAATCGAGAAGCCGGGGGAGTTTTTCGTGCTCCGGTGCCGCCAGGGCTGCCTTGAGCAGATCCACCTTGGGAAACGCATCGGCCTGGAATTGGCCCAGATAGGACTCCAGCCACGTGGATCGGGTATGGTACTTGTCGTAGAGCAGCCTGTAAAACGTGACCGCAAGGGCCACGCGACGCCGGTCCGTTTCCGTGGCCTCCCTGCAGCCTGTCAGGGTCTGTGTGACCTGCCTCTCGGACAGGTCCAGGAGCCCTTGCACGTGTTGCGTGCCATGGGCACCCATCAGATGGGTGAGGGCGTCATGGACACCGTCCACATACGGGCCTTGCTCCCTGACATCTTCATGGATGTGGGTAGGAAGGAACGGTTCGAGAAACGACTTGTCCTTTTCTTTCCAGAACCGCAGTGTGGCCTCCATGAAGTGGACGGTGAGATTGCTGCTCTCCACATGACTCTGCTTGCGCAGAAAGTGCAACAGAAGGTCCTTGCGGGCCGTGATTTCGTCCAATTCCGTAGAGACGTCCCGCAGACGCCCCTCGGCCCCTATTTCGTTGAAGTAGACCGGAAAGAGGCGTGTGAGCTGTTTGGCGAGATTGTAGACCGGCCCGATGTCGCTGTTGAGAAAACGGGTCACGTCTTTCGGGAAAAGCTCCGTGTCCTTTATGAAGACCCCGCTGACGGCCAAATGAATGATCAGGGAGGACAGGAGGCGTTTGGACCACTTGGGCTTGACCTCCGCGAGCTCCATCCACGTTCGGATGTTCTGAATGTGTACGCGGTTGGACACCACCTGCCAGTCGTTGCCCACACCCGTGATTCTTGGGGGCTCGAAACCCAGGGCCACAACGCGCTTGGTGAAAAAGTCCACCAGGTCGCTGTCGTTTGTCCTGTAAACGCCCCTTCCCAGGTTCAGAACAGCGTGCAGAGTGGTTCCGGCAAATCTTTCGAGACACCATGTGAGTATGGAAAAGGTCTTTTCGAGCAGTTCCTCTATTTCGGCGGTGTCTTTGTGGTCGATGCACCACGCCACGGTGTGATTGATTTCCCTCAGACTCTCCTCGTGAATGCTCCCGAGACTGCTGGTGCCCATGGTGTAAAAGAGAAAGAGCAGCTTCCATTTGGGGCCGGCGCCCTCCGGTCCCCCGGCCAGCAGCAGTTGGTGCGGCAACCGCCGGCACAGTTCGATGATCTCCTTGTGACCCGGCAAGGCGAGGAGGCGCCGGGACCGGGACCTTGCGTCGGCGTCCCGGCAGGCGGTGATCCGGGAAAGCTCCTGCCGGCAGCGACGCCACCGGTCGTGGGATACGGGCTCGAAGAGGTGGCCGGCACGCTGAAAACCTTCTGCCCCCCCTTCCTTCTCGAACCACAGGCCGGGATCATCTTCTTCGAGCCAGCAGGAGTAGGTGTGGTCGAGGCACCGCGACAACAGGCGATTGAGCGGCACCAGATCGTCTAGCCGGGTGACCTTTTCAGAAAATATACCGGCGATCCTCTGCACGGGGTAGTAGCTCTTGACGACAAAATCGAGCCGGTCCTCCGGCATGCCAGCCACCGCATCGAACAGCCGTTTCAGTACGGGGAGAAAACCCGTAAAATGCTCTTGAGAATGTTCCAGGATGCGTTCCGCAAAGAGAAGGAGGTTGTCGGCGGCGTCCACCCGGACAGGCTCGCTGCGGCCCGCTGCAAGGGCCTGGGTGAAGATGCTCAGGTAAAGATCCGCCACCTCGGGCCCTTTGGGATGGAGCCGGGTCAGGTGAAAGTAATTCAGAGCATACCCACGGGCCTCGCGCAGGATGAACTCCCAGTTCCTGTAAGGGTGACACAGCTCTTCCACGAAGGCGTCCACACCCGCCCGTAAACCGAAATACTTGGACATCACCTCCCCGAGCACCAGGTATTTCGGATCCACGGTCACCTTGACCCGGTGATCGGCCAGATTGATCTCCAACGCTTTCGATGCGGTGGTCATCCCTGCCTACCTGCAACAAACCTCGGAAGGGGCGCTGCTTGCTCCTTCGCCCTTGCGGGGCCTTGATCGTTGTTCCGGCCACATCCGACCAAATGCGCAATGGGGTCTTTTTGGTGGGCGGTGCCCACCCTACGAAAACGTCCATTCCGGCGCGGAGCCAAGCATGCGGGAACGGCGCCTCCCAATGTGATGCCCGCAGAAAACGAGACCGCCTGGCCGGAACGACGATCAAGGCCATGGGAGGCAACGCTCACCGTCCCGGCTCCTCCGCAATACCCGTGAATGAATCGGATTCAGCCTCTGAGAGACTGCTTGGCACCTGTTTTCTGAGAAACGAGAAAGGCTTTCGGGTTACCGGGCAGCCTATCTGCAACTCAATTCCCCCCCTTGAGGGGGGCCAAGGGGGGGTGTTTCCCAGGCTCCGACAACCCCTCACACCCCCCGTTGCCCCCCTCAAGGGGGGAATGTCAAGGCGGATCTTGGCCGAGGAATGAAATGAGGACCCAATACCTGGAAACGAATCCATTCACGGGTTGGGCTCCTCCGGGTTGCCCGACGCGATGAAAACGGTCTTCCTGTAATGTCGCAGTTCGTTGAGGGACTCCATGATGTCGCTGATGGCGGTGTGCACCTTCTTCTTCCTGTAAGGCGGCAGGTGGGGATACCAGCGCCTGACCAGCTCCTTTATGGAGCTCACGTCCACGTTGCGGTGGTGGAGGAATGCGTTTACCCGGGGCATGTACTTGACCAGGAAGCGACGATCCTGCCATATGGAATTGCCGCAAAGGGGGGAAACCCCTGGCCTGGAGTGTTGCGAGATGAAGGCAAGGGTTGCTTCTTCGGCGCTCAGGCAGTCGTAAGGCGATGTGCGGATACGGTCCACAAGACCCGATGCGGTGTGCTGGGAACGGCTCCACCCGTCCATGGCGGCAAGTACCTCCTCGCTGTGGTGGATCGCGATGATCGGCCCCTCGGCCACCACGGCGAGCTGGCCGTCGGTGATGATGGTGGCGATCTCGACGATCACCGATTCCTCGGGTTCCAAACCGGTCATTTCCAGATCCATCCAGATCAGGTTCTCTTCCACCTCCATCCCCTCCTCACCGTTTGTAGCCTCTTGTGAACCTTCCGGAAAAGAACACGTCTCCCCGTTCGGGTGGACCAGAAGGAGAAATACGAGAGAGGCGCACCGCTCGCGCGCCCTCGATCGTTTTGGCTCAGGACGCGGCCAAGAACGCCTTCTGCAAGGCGATGGAAACCCCCGTGGATTTCTTCCCTGCGATCGCATCCGGTGCGGTGGAACCATCTCGACGACGCGAACGCCTCCGGCACTTCAATCGACGACGACCACGGCCATGTTGACGGCGAGTTGGACGACCTTCTGAGAGACACTCCCGAACAGGAAGTCCTTGACACCGGAAACACCCCTCCTGCCGAGGACGACCGTGTCGTACCCACCCTGCTGCGCTTCCTTTAGGATGTCCCTGGCAATTCCTTTCTTCTTCTTGCGCACCCGCACGCCCACGTTTTTTGCCGAAAAACCGGCACCTACCAGCGTCTCCTTGGCCTGCTTCATGAACTGCTCCACATGCTCCTTCTTTGTGGCCTCCAGAGAGCAGAATGCCTGCGCGTTCTCCTTGAAAAGCGGGGTCAGGCTCGGACTGTCCATTTCGCAGGCCGAAGCGGGATCGGGCAGTATGCTGAGAATCGTCACCGCAGCGTCGTGGGGCATCGTCTGGCCCACATAGTGTACGGTCTTCATGGAGTTTTTCGATTCGTCCAGGGCCACCAGGATCTTGTTTGCCATGGTTCTGCTCCTTATTATACTCTCACCCCGTCCCTCTCCCAAAGGGCGAGGGGGGATCCGGCAAATGGCAATTTGTGACCGCGCTCAGCATACACGAGCCCTGAGACGGGTCAAAAAAAGGAAAGCATATGTACATCTTATGTGCAAACGACTAACAGCATACCGGGCTGCGTGTCAAGTGGAAGGAAAGGGGTCCCGACAGGGCATACGGATTCCCCCGCACCGAGTACGGCGTGCGTCAGCACTGGTTCTCCCATTCCAACATTGCAAAGCCCTTGCCCATTGTGCTATGGCGCCGGAAACATTTTCGGGGTCGAGCAAGGGGAAGAGGACGGGGGCGTATGGGGCAGGATGAGGCCGGGCACGACGCTGCGGGGCCGGAGACAGACCGAAGAACTCTGACGTTCACGAAGAACCATCTCGCCAAACAGCTCTTCGGAGAACACAACAACAACCTTGCAAGGGTGAGCGAGGCGGTCGGCGTTCACCTTCATGCAAGGGGAGGCCAGGTCATCGTTCAGGGCGAGGACGTTGCCGTGGGTGTTGCTTCGAACGTTCTCGAACAGATCTACGGGCTTCTCGAGGAGGGCTACCCGGTTTTCCCCGATGATGTGGATTATGCCGTGCGCATCCTCTCGGGCGACCATCGCGCACAGCTCAGGGACATCTTCCTCGACACGGTCTATATTTCTTCCAAGAATCGCCCCATCACGCCGAAAAGCAGGGCCCAGAAGGAATACATAGAGGCCATCCGTCGCTACGATATCGTCTTCGGCATAGGGCCTGCAGGCACGGGCAAGACCTATCTGGCGATGGCCATGGCCGTTTCCGCCTTGACAAAAGGCATCGTGAACCGCATCGTCTTGACGCGTCCCGCCGTGGAGGCGGGAGAGGCTCTGGGGTTTCTCCCCGGTGACCTGGCGGAAAAGGTGAACCCTTACCTGCGGCCCCTTTACGACGCACTGCACGACATGATTTCCTTTGAAAAAGCCGGAGCCTGGATGCAGCGAGGGACCATAGAGGTAGCCCCTTTGGCCTTCATGCGCGGACGTACCCTCAACAACGCTTTCGTGATCCTCGACGAAGCGCAGAACACGACCTCCGAACAAATGAAAATGTTCTTGACACGCATCGGGTTCAATTCCAAGGCGGTCATCACCGGGGATATCACGCAGATCGACCTGCCCAGTGCCAAGGCATCGGGTCTTGTGGAGGTCAAGGAACTGCTCCAGGGAATCGAGGGGATCCGGTTCGTCATGTTCAGCAAGGAAGATGTGGCAAGGCACAGGCTGGTCCGGGACATCATCAGGGCTTACGAGGAAAAAGAGGCCAGGGAGCAACTGAAGGCCGATTCCAGGAAGTGAACGGGAAAAGGAAATCCTGAACCGCTGCGGTTCAGGCGCCATCTATACGAGGAACCATGGCACAGGAGAAGAAGACCAACAACAAGACAAGGGTGCGGCTGCTGCCCACGGACGAACGGGCCAGGTGGTGGTTGCTGGTGGGGACTTCGCTGCTCATCACCGTGTTCCTTTATCCGAACCTCATGGTCACCAAGGGTTCTTACAACGTGGGAGATGTGGCGGAAAAGAACATCAAGACCCCGAGGGAGTTTTTCGTGGAAGACACCGAGGCCACCGAGGAGAACCGGAAGGCTGCGGTGGAGACGGTGCGGACCGTCTACGATTTCAACGAAGCCCTCGCCGTGAGAACCACCGAAAGGGTTTCCAGGGCCTTTGAGGCACTACAAGGTATCCTCCGGGAAGGTCAGAAATCCAAATCCCCCCTCTCCCAGGGTTCTGATTCCCGGGCCGAGGAGAGCGCGAGCAAGACCGTCGAGGGCGCCTCCGGGTCGGCGCAGGCAAGCCTCCACGATGCTGTCTGGAACCACAAGAAGCGGTTTGAGGGGGATCTGGGAATCGAGGTGAGCAAGGGAGCATACCTCATATTGGAAAAGGAGGGCTTCGACCCGGCCATTGCGCGATTGATCAATGAACTGCTCCTCAAGATCTTCCAAAACGGCGTGGTGGCCAACAAGGACATGCTGCTGGAGGAGGCGGGCAAGGGGGTCGTTCTCAGGGGCATCGAATCGGAATCGGAAAACGTGATCCATGATCTCAAACGCTTTTACAGCCTCGGCCAGGCCGAGGCCATGGTTCGCGTTCTAGGCGACGAACCCCTGAGACCGTTCAACCATGCGCTGCGCAATCTCATCGTTGATTTCGTGCAGAGGCTCATCAAACCCAATATCACGCTGAACATAAGTGAAACGGAAAACCGTAAGAAGGCGGCGGCCGCAAGTATCAAGCCCGTTCTTTTCAGGATCAAGAAAGGGGAAATGCTCCTGCGCGAGGGGGAAAGGATAACCCCTCTGCACGTGCTCAAGCTGCGAGCCCTGCAATCGCACGTCAAACGGGAGCACACTGTGTCGAAAAGCGCCGGCATCGGCCTTCTGATCTTTCTGTTTCTCCTGAGCTTCTATTTCCTGCATTTCAGGGACCCCCAGCGCAGTTCACAGGGACAGAACAAGGACCTTGTATTTCTCTGCCTCACCCTTGTGGCGGTTTTCGTGGTGGCGAAGGTGTCGGCGACACTGTCGGCATCCCTGACTTCCGGCGGGCCCTATTCCCCGTCGTCTTCCTCCGTGTTTTTCGGCACACCCGTGGCCTTCGGGACCATGCTCGTGTGCCTTTTTCTCGGTTTTTCCATCGCGGTCCCCTTTGCCGCGGTCACGACCCTGTGTGTCGTCGTGCTCCTGGAGAATCCCTTCGAAGCCTGGCCCTATTTTCTCCTGAGCAGCGCCATGGGGGCATTCTGGATTCGAGACTGCCGGGAGCGCAAGGTTTTCATACGGGCCGGCATGAAGACGGGACTCCTGAACATGGGGCTTGTGACCATCATGTATCTTCACCGCGGGCTGTGGGGGGAGGGCAACTACGTCTGGGATGTGGGCCTGGCCTTTGCCGGAGGAATGGGGGCCGGGGTCCTCACCGCGGGAATCGCTCCGCTCGTGGAGATTGCTTTTGACTACACCACCGACATCAAACTCCTGGAACTCGCGAACCTGGATCGCCCCTTGCTGCGCCGACTCATGATAGAAGCCCCCGGAACCTATCACCACTCGGTGATCGTGGGCAGTATGGTGGAGGCGGCTGCGGCCCAGATAAACGCCAACCCCCTCCTTGCCAGGGTGTGCGCCTACTACCACGACATAGGAAAAGTGAGAAAACCGCTCTACTTCATAGAGAACCAGATGGGGGGCAAGAACCTCCATGACAAGCTCGCTCCGTCCATGTCGAGTCTCATTCTCATCGCACATGTGCGAGAGGGTGTGGAAATGGCCAAGGAGCACGGGCTCGGCAGGGACATTGTGGAGACCATACGACAACACCACGGTACGAGCCTCATTTCCTACTTTTATGAAAAGGCCAGGGTCCTGAAGGGAGAAGACTCGGTGAGGATGGATGACTTCAGGTATCCGGGCCCCAAGCCCCAAACCAAGGAGGCCGGGCTGGTGATGTTGGCCGATGTGGTGGAGGCCGCGTCCCGCAGCCTCGACAATCCCACCCCCTCCAAGATTCAGGGCCTGGTTCAACGGCTTATCAACAAGGTTTTCTCGGAGGGACAACTGGACGAGTGCGAGCTCACTTTGAAGGACCTGCATCAGATCGCGCGCAGTTTCAACAAGATACTCAGCGGTATCCATCATCACAGGATCGAATACCTCGAGCGCGCCGCCAGAACGGAAGGGAAGGGGAAAAAGTCCGGTGCCGGTATTGATAGACAACCCACAAAAGAGCCACAGGGTCGACCTGAAGAAGTTCAAAAGAACGGCACAAACGGTCTTAGACGCCTTGGGATGTCCTGAAGCGGAGCTGTCCATCCTGCTGGTGGACGATTCCCGCATGGCGACCCTGAATCGTGAGTACCGCCGGAAGGAGGGACCCACCAACGTACTGTCCTTTCCCATGCGTGAGGGACTCCATCCCCACGTGCACCCCGAGGTGCTGGGCGATGTGGTTCTGTCCACCGATACGGCTCATCGGGAGGCGGTGGAGTCGGGGTCCGATCTGGAAACGCGGCTTCTTGAGCTGTTGATCCACGGTGTGCTGCACCTTCTGGGGTATGACCACGAGAAAGGAGCAGGTGAGCAGCGGCGGATGGAGGAAAAGGCCGAGGAGTTGCTGTCTCTCCTGAGCGGGCCCGGCCGGGGAAAGAACACGGCCGCTGGGGCAAACCGCGGCACCGAACCGTGAGAGCGCGCTCGGGAGAGCATGTCCTGAAAAGAGACTTCCGTGCTTGGTTGGGATGTGGTCGCAACGGCATTGATCATCGTTCAGGCCACATCCGGCCACTGGTGGAATGCCGTGGTTTTGGTGGGCGATGCCCACCCTGTCGAGACTCGCCGAAGACAGGACGGACCTGGCGGCCGAAGTTGTGATCAAGCCCGGTGTGAGGTGCCCCCAGGGGTTTGGAGGGAGTTTTTTTTCTATGGCTGAGTTGGCGGTGAATGTGGATCATGTGGCCACTGTGAGACAGGCGCGAGGCGTCACATACCCGGACCCCGTGGCCGCGGCGGTCATTGTGGAACTGGCGGGAGCCGCCGGTGTCGTGGTGCATCTGCGGGGAGACAGGCGCCATATCCAGGATCGGGACTTGGAGCTGATACGAAAGATCGTTCAGTCCCGCATGATCCTTGAGATGGCTCCCACCGAGGAAATGATGGGGATCGCCCTTGGCATTCTCCCCCACCAGGTGACCCTTGTCCCCGAAAGGCCTGACGAAGTCACCACGGAGGGCGGCCTGGACCTTCTCCGGAGTCGCGAATCGGTCGCTGCGGCATTGCATGCTCTGAGCGCCCGCAAAATTCATACGAGCATCTTCGTCGATCCGGATCCCCGCCAGATCAGGATGGCCAAAACAGTCGGCGCCGAAGTGGTGGAAATCCATACCGGGGCCTTCTGCGAGGCGAAGGCACAGGAGGCAAGGTCCGCATCTTTGGCGAGGATCGTGGAGGCGGCCAGACTGGCGCACGATTTGGGGCTTGTCGTGCATGCCGGCCACGGTATCGATTACACCACCGTCAAGGCGTTCAAGGCAGTGGCCGAGATAAGCGAATTCAGCATCGGTCACAGCATCGTTGCGCGGGCTATCTTCGTGGGGCTGGACAGGGCCGTGCGTGAAATGATCGCCCTTGTCAAGGACCTATAGAGGGGGGCGGCGCGCACGCTATGGGAGCCGCCAGTGGGCCCACAGAACGAAACCGTGGAGTTCCGTGCTGCGTCACCCCAGGAAACGCAGCGCCTGGGGGAAGGCTTGGGTCGCAGATTGGAAAGGGGGGCGGTGGTTGCCCTTTGCGGAGAACTGGGTGCCGGGAAGACCGTTTTTGCCGCGGGTGTGGCAAGAGGACTCGGTGTGCCCCATGAAATCCCTATCACAAGCCCCACTTACACCCTTGTAAACGAATACCCGGCCCGGGTCCGGTTGTACCACGTGGATCTTTTCAGGCTGGAGGGGGCTTCGGATCTGGAGGATTTGGGATTTGACGAGATCCTGGACGGTGGGGGTGTGGTCCTGGTGGAATGGGCGGACCGTATGGACCAAGCCGTATTGGGCCCCGACCTGTCCGTCCACCTGACCCTGGTGGGCGAAACCCGCAGGAAGATCTCGGTGTGCGGACATGGGCGGCCCTTTGTGGAACTGGTAAAAAGCTTACAGCAATGGGTTTCAGACGGCAGGCAGATGTGAATGGGGAGCGTCTTCGCGGCAACGGTTGGAGACCCGCCAGCGGGTGGGCAGGAGGTGACCCTGTTCGGGGGGCCGTTGCGTCCTGCCGACCAGCTTGCAGACAAGGAGAGCATATGGGTGTGATGGTTCAGAAGTACGGAGGGACGTCCGTCGCCAATCTCGAACGGATTCGTCATGTGGCCGAACGGGTCGCCGCAGCCTATGATGCTGGCAATGAGCTGGTGGTGGTTCTTTCCGCCATGTCTGGGGTGACGGACCACCTGATCCAGATGGCCTCCCAGATAACCGAGACCCCCGACAGGAGAGAGCTCGACGTCCTGCTGGCCACAGGAGAGCAGACTACGGTGTCCCTTCTGGCGATCACCCTCGGTGCCATGGGGTACCGTGCCCGGTCCCTGCTGGGATTCCAATCCGAAATCCTTACGGACAACATTCACGGCAGCGCCAGGATTCACAGCATTGGTGCGCGCAGAATCAGGGACCTGCTCGACGACAGGCAGATCGTTGTGGTGGCCGGTTTTCAGGGTTGGGACGACAAGGGCAATATCACCACCCTGGGCAGGGGGGGGTCCGATACGTCGGCGGTGGCCATCGCAGCGGCTCTCAAGGCCCATGTCTGCGAAATCTACACCGATGTGGACGGGGTCTACACCGCGGACCCCAATGTGTGCGATCGGGCGAGGAAACTCAAGTCCATATCTTACGACGAAATGATGGAGATGGCGAGCCTGGGGGCGAAAGTCCTGCAGATACGCTCCGTGGAGTTCGCCAAGAAATACAGTGTGCCCGTGCACGTTCGGTCATCGTTCAGTGAGGAGGAAGGGACCATGGTAGTCAATGAAGAGGAAGGAATGGAGCGGCTGGTGGTTTCCGGAGTGACCCTCGCCAAGACCGACGCACGGATCACGATCACCAAGGTCCCGGACCGACCGGGCATAGCCTACCAGGTTTTTGGCCCCATTGCGGAGGCCGGGATTTCGGTGGACATGATCATTCAGAACACGCGTGCGGGGGGAATGACCGACATCACCTTCACCGTGCCACGCCTCAACTTCAAGAGGGCCATGGAGATCGAAAAGCAGGTGGCCGAGCGGATAGGAGCCGAGGGCGTTTACGGTGACGAAAACATCGCGAAGGTATCGATCACAGGCGTGGGAATGAGAAGCCACCACGGCGTGGCGGCCAGGATGTTCCAGACCCTGGCGAACGAGAGCATCAACATCATGATGATAAGCACCTCGGAGATCCGTATCTCCTGCGTGGTGGAAGCCCGGTGCGGAGAACAGGCGGCCCGGGTGCTGCACACGGAGTTCGGGCTCGATGCGCAGTGAGGACGGGGATGGGCGGTTGCGGGGTGTGTTTCGGCTAAGGCGGTTCACCGGGCGGCAGATCGCTGTGGGCCTTGCGCTGGCCGTTCTTCTCTTTGCCTTAACCCTGTTGCGGCTGTTACCATGACAAGCAGCCCCGGGACCGCAGCGCCCCGTTGACCGCTTCGTTCATTTGCACCACGGCATGCCTGGCCGCCTCGGCAAATGCTTCCGGGCCGTGCTCGGTGCTGTCGAGGAAAGCGTAGTCCACACTCCTGGACGCGGCCACCAGGGCGCCGTGGCCGTCCTCATTGAAGCAGCTTACCACGTCCGCGGCCGTGCCTCCTTGGAACCCGTATCCGGGGACCAGGAAATAGCTCCTGGGCATCAGTTTTCGCAGCACTCTCGCCACCTGGGGGCTGTTGGCCGCCACCACCGCACCCACAGACGAGTACCCCGATGTCCCGATGGCCTCGGCCCCCCACCGGTCCACCAACTCCGCTATCACCTCGTGAAGCTTCCTCCTTTTCCGCCCTGTGCACACAACCAGGTCCTGCAGTTCCGGGGAAGACGGGTTGGAGGTCTTGACCAGGATGAACATCCCCTTGCCGTAGCGCTTGCTGTCCTCGAGAAACGGCTGGATCCCATCGGTTCCGAAGAAAGGGTTCACCGTCACGGCATCCACGTCGAAGCCGGCGAGCGCGGCAGGGCCCACCCGCGTTCTGCCCATATGTCCGCTGGAATAGGCAGCGGCCGTGGACCCTATGTCGCCTCTCTTGACATCGCCGATCACCGTGAGCCCCGCTCTTTTTGAATGGCGCACGGTCTCCTGGTAAGCCCGAATGCCCTGTACCCCGAAGCACTCGTAAAAGGCTATCTGGGGTTTAACGGCAGGTACGTAGGGATGTATCTTGTCGATGAGCTCCCGGTTGAAATCGAGTATGGATCGCGCGGCCGCTGCGCTTGTGGGTTTGCCCTTGGTCTTGAACTGCCCCGGCAGCTTGTCATAAACCGGATCGAGACCCACCACCACGTGGCTTCGCTTCTCATGGATCCCGGCAATCAACGTGTCTATGAAATGGCCCATCCCGTATTCCTCGGCTCATGATGAATACCCCTGTCGAGGGGCGTGATCCCGGGTTCGGGTGCTCTACAGTGGGCGAATGCCCCCCGCGTAAGGCCTTCGCTGCGCCGTTCGGGGTCCGTATCGGTGTGGGCATTGCGGCGACTTGTTGGTTTCCATTCTCTCGTTGGCCCCTTTCGACACCCCATGGCGCCGTGAAAGCAAATGCAGTTCGGGTCTTACCCTGTGGAGCGGGCAAAGGCAATAAGGCTTTCGGACGCCGGTGCGTTCGAGGTCCTTTCGTCATCTTGACGGGCCGATCCGTCCGAACCGGAGGCCGTTCACGGTAAATTGGTGCTGACGGCAATTACATAAAAAAATGAGCTGTTAGAGGTGTCTTTGGCTATTCCCGCCCGTGATCGTTGTCGTTGTCGTAATCAGTCCCGCAGGGACGGTGATCGTTCTCGGACCTAAGGGCTCGTGCAAAATAACTTCCCATTTTGATGCGCCGATCCATCACGCGTGGCGGCGTTGCTCGTCGGTTAAATGGCCGGCCATTCGCCCTCCTCGCGCCTTGCCATGCGCGCGCCTCGACACCTGAAAAGGGGAACTTATTTTTGCACAAGCCCTAAAGGGAACGCCCAGACTGACGGGCACCGTTGCTCCCTGGGACGCTTTGCCCCTTGGTTAGGGGCAAGCAACAATCCAAGAGTATGGGAACCAGGAAGGCGATTGCGATCGCGACAACGACAACGACAACGACAACGACAAAGATTATTCGGGTCGCTTGCTGCCGAAAAGGATGAGATTCACAGTTGGTCGGCGCATAGAACAAATTCACCCTGGGAGGCCGTTGGCCCTGCTTGACTTTTTGAACCGGAAGATCCATAGATTACGAGCGTGTGCTTGAAAGCGGCAGCAAATTGGGAAGCACACACGACCGTGAACGCCGACCGCATTCTGAGGGCTCGCGGAACAATGACTTCCCGTTCGGATGCGCCGGTCCATCACGCCCTGCAGCGCTGCTTGTCGGTTCAATGGCACAAGCCATTGACCATCTTCGCGCCTTGCCGCGTGTGTCGGCTCCTGAAAACGGGAAGTTGTTTTCCCGAGAGGCCCAGGCGACGCCAAAGGGGGGGGGCTTTCGGCGGCAGGCCGCCAAAGGGGGGCGCCCGCGTTCGCCGGTTTCAAGATTCTATCCGCGGTGGTCCTTCTTTGTCGGCGTGGTTCTGAGCCGATCTCACGTAACGTCTCTTGTCCGGTCGCAAGACGCGGCGCCCTCTTTTCAGCGTATCACCCATGGTGCCGACGGCAATGGGGATCACTGCGTCCTTTCCCCTGCCGTTGGGTGCAACAACCGCCTCAAGGAACCGGCTTCTTTCTTGGAAAGCCACAGGTGCCGCCCGGCGGCACCCAATCTGTCCACGGGACCCACGGAACGAACCCAAAGGGAGGTGAAGCAATGGAAGGGAAAAAGAAGGGCCCGCCTATCATGGTGGACGCATCCAAGTGTACGGGTTGCCTGATTTGTGAACTGCGCTGCTCGCTGCGGTTCGAGAAGGAATTCAATCCGGCCAAGGCCGCCATACGGATCCGTCGGCTTGTGGGTCAGGAAAACGAGTACGCGGTAACGTTTACCGAGAAGTGCGACAATTGCGGCATCTGTGCCAGGTATTGCCCTTACGGCACTCTGGTGCAGGAGAAGAAGGCGGCTTGAAACAGGTATCGTGCGAGCGGTCACAAGTTGCGGTTCTTTGCGGCCCCCTCGCCCTCTGGGAGAGGGTCGGGGTGAGGGTACAAAACCCAGCTTGTGGACCTGCGCATCATATGACGGAAAGGATGCACGAAAGATGGAAGCAGGCGGATATGCAGGAAGCATCCTGTACGTGGATTTGAAAGACGGCGCAACGAGAAAGGAACCTCTCGATGACAAGGCCGTCGAGCGGTTCATCGGCGGCCGCGGCATCAACCACAAGCTTGCCCATGATCACATTCCCGCGCAGGTGGATCCGCTGGGCCCCGAGAACAGGATCATCATAGGGGCCGGCCCGTTCAGCGGCACCATCATCCCGGGGTGCGCGGAACTCCTCATCACGAGCAAGTTTCCCCTCAACGGTCTTTTCGCCACCGCCAGCGGCGGCGGGAAGTTCCCCCTCATGCTCAAGACATCGGGATTCGACCACCTGGTCATCACCGGGCGTGCAGAAAGACCCGTCTACCTGAAGATACACGATGGGGACGCCCGTTTGTGCGAAGCGGGGGACCTGTGGGGCATGGACTGCTTCGAAACCGTGGACGCCCTGCGCCTGCGGCACGAGCCGTGCAGCGTCATTCCCATAGGGCGGGCGGGGGAAAACCTTGCCAAGGCCACGGTCACCTTCATGGACAAGGGGGGGACGGTGGGCTCCGGCGGGCTCCCGGCCGTGATGGGTTCCAAGAACCTCAAAGCCATCGTGGCCGTGGAGGGCACCAGGGGGATAAAGGTCGCGGATGCCGGGCGCTTGCAGAAGGTGGTGCAGGGGCTTTTGGACCGGATGATGAAGTGGCCCGGCCGGGACTATGTCCTCAAACTCGGTTTTTCCGGGGAGATCTCCTCCTCCCAGTTCGCTTCCGCCCCTTACGACAATTACAGCAAGATAAATTTTTCCGATTTGCCGCCCAAGGAACGCGAGCAGATGCTCGCCCTTCACGTGGAGGCGGCCAAGGTGCTCGCCTGTCCAGGCTGTCCCATGGCCGACAAGGAAAGAATCACCGTTAGCCAGGGAGTGTACGCGCCCATGGTGAGCTATCTCGCCGGCATGATGGTGCGCCGGTGGAACGCCCCCAGCCTTCCCGACGCCTACAGTATGTCCGTGAAATACGCGGACACACTCAACAGGCACGGGTTGTGTGAAATGAATTTCGAGGGGTTGTTCTCCCTCGTGGTGCACCTGTACCGCCGGGGCATCCTGACCCCGAAAGACACAGGCATGGAGCTGCAAGACGATCTGGAGACCCGCCTGAAGCTTGCCGACATGACGGCAAAACGGGAAGGCTTCGGAGACGTCATGGCCGACGGGATCTTGGAGGCGGCCCGCAAGCTCGGCAGGGGCATAGAGGAATACGCCGTCCACATAAAAGGCCGGGCTCCTCATGTGGAGCCCAGGGTGACGGGTCTGGGAACCATGCCCCTTACCCAAATAACCGATCCCCGGGGGGCCTTTCCCGCCGGAGGCGGGGGGCCGGGGTATGTGCCCGGAAAGGCGCCCGGTGAATTCTCCCGGCATGGGGAGAGGATGGGAATTCCCCAGGAAGCCCTGGATCGTATAGTGGGAACCGATTCCTGGAACGTGGGACGGTTCACCCGGTACAGTCAGGACTGGTATTCCCTGTGGGACTGCCTCGGCATGTGCCTCAGGGCCCCGGTGAGCCGTTTCTACCACATCAATACGCTCGTGGAACTCTACACGGCCCTCACCGGTCTGGAGACCTCGCCGGAAAAGCTCATGCGCGGCGCCGAAAGGGCCTGGAACCTTCACAGGATCCTCAATGCGAAAGCAGGCTTCGTGCGCGAGGACGACAGGGCGCCCAAAGCCTGGTTCGTGCCTCTGCAGGGAGCGGACGGCACGCGGTACTCCCTGAAGGACTATTACGGTAAAGTCGAATTGAGCGAGGCCGATGTGAACAAGTCCATCGAGGACTACTACGACGAACGCGGCTGGGACAAGAAGACCGGCCTTCCCACTGCAGAGAAACTGGAAGAGCTGGGTTTGACGGATTCTCCACGAGCCGACATCATCCGAGGTGAAAAATATGCATCAGGCAGACAAGAACCATGAGATCGTGCGGATCGACGTGGGACAAATGCCCCGGTTGCCTGCATTGCCGGCTCATCCGTTCCCTTGCCTTTGAGAAGTGCTTCCATCCCGGTGCGGCTCGGATTGCGATCGGCGGGGCGCCCGGCAAGCCATTTCCATGAACCGGGATTCGCAGGCCCTGACCGAACTCTACATCCCTGCCACCTAAGTGCCCGCCACCCCGGCCGAATTCTCCCGGCTCGGGGAGAAGACCCGATCAGGAGCGGGGCCCCAATGGTGATCAAGACCGTTTGGCAATTGACTGCAAGCGGCGCCGTTTTCCGGTTCGGTGTTCCCCTATGTGGGTCCCATGGCCCTGAAACAGCGCAAGAGGGTTCTCAAATATGAGGCGGAAGCCAAGGGGCTTCAGTAGCTTCTCGAAGGCAAGGCCGCCGGTTACGAATCAATGGTCGGGAGCTGCGGCGGGGATGCCAAGGCGGCGGCCGCCCTGCTGACGATCGAAAAGCCCGACGAGATGGTCAAGCGCCAGATGGAAGCGATCAGCAACCTGAGGATGGACAAGATCACCCTCCAATACGGCCATGAGGGGCCAATGGGATTTGGAGGCCCTGTGCTGCGCGGGAGTTGCTGTTCGTCTCAACGGGCGTTGGACTCCTCACACAGCGTCCCGATTGTTTAGGAAACTGCCGCCCTTCTTCGGTGCAGGAACGCGGATGGAGTTTTCAGACACGCTCCAAGGCGCACCCTCGGTGAACCGCTTCCGGATCCGTGAAAACTCCAGGAGGGTGCCCATGGCCCGGACCGCGTCCTCCGGGGTGGGGCAAAGAAGAATGCCCGCCGCCTCGATGGCCTCTTTAAGGGTCCGGCTCATGGCGAGAAACGCGTCGCCGGTCAGGCTGCTCGGGTCGATGAGCACGAGGGGTTTGCCGTACTTCCGGGGCACCTCGGCGATCATTCTTCCCACCTGCTCATCCCCCTTGTCCTGCTCGGGGGTGGAGGGTGCGTCCGCCTGATGGAACGTCACGGGACGGTTGGAGATGATACCGTCGATGGTGTCGAGCTGGGCAAGCCTGTTTATTACGGAGGCGTCCATCAGGGCGGTGTGGCTCCCGGCAAAATCGATGGGGTTTTTCGGGGCCGGAGCATGGGCGGGGAAACCGATCCCGTCTATGACGAAATCCGCATCCTGCTGCCGCAATTCCGGAACCTCCATCCCCATGGAAATGCAGGTATCGGTCAGGATCATGCACTGACCGCCGCTACCCTGTATCCCCACGCGGTTGCCCCGGAGAAGGGGCTGGCGGACGAGAGCCGCGGCCATGTCCAGGGCGCTCACCAGGTTTTCGGCCCTCATGATCCCCGCCTGCCGGCACATGGCGTCAAATACCCTGTCCTGCCCGATCATGGCGGCGGTGTGCGACAGGGCCACCCGTGCGCTGCCGGGGTTTTTCCCGGTCTTGTACACGACCACCGGTTTGTTGCCGGCGATCCTTTTCGCCTCGTCGAAAAGCTTGCGTCCGTCGTCGAAGCCTTCCAGGTACATCCCTATGGCCTTCGTATGGGGATCATCGGCCATGTAAGCCAGATAATCGGCCACATCCAGGTCGGCCTGGTTGCCCACGCTGACAAGCTTACTCAGACCATAGCCCCTGTTCCTGGCGATGCGCGCCACGATGTGGGTGAGGGAGCCGCTCTGGGAAATGAAGCCGATTTCCCCTTCCGGGGGCACCACGGGAAGGGTGTTGAACCCTGCGGCTGCGTTCCAGACCCCGAAACAGTTGGGCCCCACGAAGCGCAGTCCCCCCTGCCGGGCCGTCAGCGTCATTTCCGCCTGCAAAGCGCGGCCTCGGTCACCGGTCTCGGCGAAGTCGGCCGATATGATGATGGCGCCCTTGACCCCTTTTTGCACGCATTCGCCCATGGCCCGGGTCGCGAGCTGCGCCGGGACCGTCAGGATGGCCAGGTCGACCGGCTCGGTGATATCGAGGACCCGTGGGTACGATTTGAGGCCCAGTATTTCCTTTTCCCTGGGATTCACGGGATAGATGGACCCCTTGTATCCCGCGGCCAGCAGCCTTTGGAGGGTCTGAAACCCCCACTTATGAGGCACGTTGGAAGCCCCGATGAGGGCCAGGGACTTGGGTGCAAAAATGGGAGTCAACTGCTCTGTTATCGGGCGGGTCACGGTCTTACCTCCGCTGATTCTCTCCCCTTATACAAGAGATGCCAAGGGGGCCTTGATCGTCGTTCGGGCCGGGCGGGTCTCGTTTTCCGCCGGCCTCACGTTGGGCGACGCCTTCTCACATGCTTGGCTCCAATACCCGTGAATGAATCCGTTTCCGGGTAGAGGATAATCACGTCATTGCTCCGTCGACAGCAGTGTCGATATTCGCCCCTTGAGGGGGGCAAAGGAGGGGGGTGTGGGGGGATTGTCGGAGCCGGGGAAACACCCCCCTTTGCCCCCCTCAAGGGGCGAATTGAGTGGACGCCCATCGGTAACCGGGAGCCTGAAGCGGATTCATTCACGGGTATTGTACTTGGGCTCCGCACCGGAATCGAGGCTTTCGTATACTGCGCGCGGTCACAAATTGCGATTTCCTACATCCCCCTCGCCCTCTGGGAGAGGATCGGGGTGAGGGTGAATGGTATAAATGATGCAATTTGGTGGACGTGCGTATAGGTGGGCACTGCCCACCCAAAAGACCGTATCGGCCACCTTGTCCGGATGTGGCCGGAACGATGATCAAGGCCCCCCACCCGGCTACCATTTGCTCCTTAAATCTGATATGGGGAACCGCTGTCAACCACTATCTCTCAAGCCCGAACCCGGGGTGAGACAACAGCCGCGGTTCGGGCCCCAACGACGGGGGAGTGTTTATGGACACCAGACAGAAGGCCATACAGGCCAAGGATGTCTCCATCCGGCTCGCCGCCGTGAGCGGTCAGGTGAAAAACAGGGCCCTCGAAGAGGTGGCTCGGGCCCTGGAAACCAGAAGCGGGGAGATCGCGTCGGCCAATCGGGAGGATATGGAAAAGGCAGAGAGGGAGCATTTGAGTGCGCCGCTTCTCAAGAGGCTCAGGTTCGACAAGGAAAAGACAGCCGAGGCGGTGGAGGGCTTGCGCAGCCTCATGGCCCTTGCCGATCCGGTGGGACGGACCTTGAGCGCCACGGAATTGGACGATGGCCTCGAACTTTTTAAGGTGAGCTGTCCCATCGGAGTGGTGGGCATCGTCTTCGAATCCAGACCCGACGCCCTGGTGCAGATATCGTCGTTGTGCCTCAAGAGCGGCAACGCGGTGCTCCTCAAGGGAGGAAGGGAGGCGGCGGCAACCAACCGCATGCTGTCTGAGGTGATTCACGAGGCAAGCGCAGCCGCGGGTATCCCCCGGGGGTGGATGCATCTTCTGGAGGCCCGCTCCGACGTCGCCGAAATGCTCGCACTGGATGGAATCGTGGACCTTATCATTCCCCGGGGCAGCAACGCCTTTGTCCGCTACATCATGGACCACACGAACATCCCGGTCATGGGCCACGCAGACGGGATGTGTCACGTGTACGTGGACAGCAAGGCCGACACGGACATGGCCGTGCGGGTGGTAGTGGACAGCAAGACCCAGTACGTGGCCGTTTGCAACGCCGTGGAAACCGTCCTGGTGCACCGGGACATCGCCCCCGCGGTGCTGCCCGGGCTCAAGGAGGCCCTGGAGGCAAAGGGTGTGGAGATACGGGGCTGTGAAAAGACCCGCGAGATCATCCAAGTCAAAGAGGCCGCCGAACTGGACTGGTCCACCGAATACCTGGATCTGATTGTCTCGGTGCGGGTGGTGGAGTCCCTGGACGAGGCGGTGGAACACATCAATCGGTACGGCTCGCGCCACACGGACGCCATCGTGACCGCGGACAGGCAAAGGGGATTGCGGTTCCTGGACCTGGTGGACTCGGCCGACGTGTTCTGCAACTGCAGCACTCGGTTCAGCGACGGCTTTCGCTTCGGCCTGGGGGCCGAGGTGGGGATCAGCACGAGCAAGATACACGCAAGGGGGCCGGTGGGACTGGAGGGGCTGGTGATCTACAAGTGGAGGCTCTTGGGAAACGGTCACGTGGTGGCCGATTACTCGGGAGAGGGTGCCAGGGCCTTCACGCACAGGCCGCTGAACAAGGTATATGGGTAGAGGAACGAAACCAGCGGGCAAGCTCTGATACAGGAAGCCGATAGGGTATTCAGAGCCTGTCTTTCCTTTCAGGCATGCCGGGGCTATACTGCGTGCGGTCACGAATTCCGATTTCGTGCATCCCCCTCGCCCTCTGGGAGAGGGCCGGGGTGAGGGTATAAAAAGCGCAGTTTGTAGCCGCGCAAGGTATATTTGGAGCCGGCGGCCGGGTGCCGATTTCCTCTGCAATCGGCCCGAACTCGGAGCCAAAAGCCCGTAAAGACGAACAGGGGGTCGATTTCATAAGGGCGTGAGGGGGCTAGAAGGCGAGTGGGATCTTCAGACACGCTTTCAGAAAAACGCGCAGCAAGATCGAGGGAGTGAATGGCCTCTTGTCCCGTGACACCTGCGCGAAGCATCCGCAAGGATAAACCTGCCTCAAGCCTGCGCAAGGATAAACCAGCGGCCCCCGGCGGGGCCGTTTGCACTGGAGACAACGCGAAGCATGGAAATACGCAGCGAGGACCTGGAACGGTTTTTCACCCCTGAGAGCGTCGCCCTGGTGGGCGTTCCCCGGTCGGAATTTCGATTGGGAGGCATGAGCTTTTTGTACAAGCTCCAGGAAGCCGGCTTTCCCGGAAGACTCTATCCCATAAATCCCAAGGCGGACGCCATCCTCGGCCTCAAGGCCTATCCCGGTCTGTCGTCCCTTCCCGAGATGCCCCAGCTTGTAATGCTCTCTGTGGCTGCAACACAGGTTCCGGCCATCCTCGAGGAATGCGCAGCACTGAGGCTGCGGCACATCCACGTTCTTTCTTCGGGGTTTGCCGAGATGGGGACCGAGGAAGGAAGGCATTTGGAGCGGCAGGTGGCCTCCATAGCCAAGGAAAGGGGGCTTCTGGTCATGGGCCCCAACTGCATGGGGCCGTATTGTCCTTCCTCCGGTCTGACGGCCTGGGGAGCCATTCCCGGGCTGGACGGCCCTGTGGGGGTCATTTCCCAGAGCGGACTCATCACCCAGCGCCTCACCGAGTACACGTGCAGCCTGGGCGTCGGGGTGGGAAAGGCCGTGAGCATAGGAAACGGCGCCGTTTTGGACGCATGCCATTTCCTCCGGCACATGGCCGAGGATGCGAGAATACGGGTCATCGGTGTTTACCTGGAGACCGCCCGCAACGGACGCGAGTTCTTCCGTCTCGCCCGCCAGGTGACCCGCAAGAAGCCCATCGTGTTGTGGAGGGGAGGTCAGTCCGAAGCAGGGGCGCGCACCGCGGCCTCCCACACCGGGAGCATGGCGGGGGAGAAGCGCGTGTGGGAGGGGGTCTGTCGCCAGAGCGGCATGGTGCCCGTGGGCAGCATGGGAGAGTGGGGGGACACCCTCATCGCCTTTTCCGCCCTCCCGGCCCCCGGAGGAAAGGGTGTTTTCCTCGTGGGCGGCGGTGGTGGAAACAGCGTCGCCAACAGCGACCTCTGCATAGCCCGGGGGCTGGAAGTGCCCCCCCTCTCCGAGTCCACCATGGAGAAGTTGCGCCTGACCGTCCCCCAGGCAGGCTCCATCGCCGGAAACCCATTGGACGATGCGACCACCTTCGGTGATGTGGGATACCTGACCAACGTTTTGGAACTCGCCTACGAGGACCCCGCAGTGGCCATGGTGGTGGTGGACAGGCTCCTTCCCCGTAAGGCCTACCACATGCCCCCGGACGCGCCGGACACAAACCCGGAGGCCATCGCCTTCCTGGACAGGATGCGCCCCCGGAAACCCACCGTTTTCGTGGTGGATTCGGACGGGGGAGATCCGGAGCTGGCCGTCCGGGGGGCGTCCCTGCGGGCCCACTACACCCGGGCCGGGGTGCCGGCCTTTCCCTCCACGGCAAGGGCTGCCAAGGTCCTCATGCACCTGTACAACCACCACGCGCGGTCCGGGCATGGGGGGCAGGTTTAGGGGCGTGCCGCCCCACCGATCAACGGCCTCGTGATCCGGGTAGCGCGCTCCGGTTCCGGGGCCGGGGTCAGGCACAGGTGTCCGGAATCACAAGCCTGAAAGCGCGGGCGCCTGGCCCGCCGTGCGGCGTGGATGTGGGCACCTCGAGTCTGCCCCGTATCTGGCCGGAAGCCGCTTGCGATGAACAGAAACAGATGCCGAACGTTAATATTGGCGAAGGCCCGTGAGGCCCCGATCGGTGCGATTCCCTCGGCAGCAGCGGTTCCGGGGCTCTGATCATTGCTCGGGCCGGCTGTTTGTACCCCCTGTCGTGTCGCAGGAAAGTGCCCAGGTGAGAGGCACACCGTGCGGCCGGAACGATGATCAAGGCTCGAACCGGCCTTGATCATCGTTCCGGCCACATCCGACCAAGTGCGGAATACGGTTTTTGGGGTGGGCAGTGCCCACCCTGCGAAAGCCCCAATTCCGGCGCGGAGCCAAGCATGTGAGAAGGCGTCGCCCAGCGTGAGGCCGGCAGAAAACGGGACCCGCCCGGCCGGAATGACGATCAATGCTTTGCGTCGCATTTCGGGCTTCCGATTTTCTGTCCAAAAAAATCGGGTCTGCGTTCAGCCACTAATGGGGCGGCAGGCTTGAGGGGGGATGGTCCTCGAGGGGCGGCATCGCCGCGGTTTGCAGGGTATCGGCAGGTTTACAGAAAGGGCAGTGAAATGACCGCTGTGCCTAAGGGCCTCACAGAGGTCGAACCGCACGTCTACTATCTGGACTCTCGGAAGGGTGGGGGGTTCGGGGTCAGCGGCGTGTACCTTATTGTTGGGGACGGGGTCACGCTCATAGAAACTGGAACGAGCCCCGTGGCGCCTCAAATCCTGGACGCTGTTCGTGAAATCGGTTGCCAGGAGAAGGAGATCGCCCGTTGCATCGTCACCCACATCCACCTCGACCATGCCGGGGCCACAGGTTGGTTGGTGCGCCGCCTGCCCCACATGGAAGTGATTGTGCATCCCCGGGGCGCCTCCCACCTCGTGGACCCTTCCCGTCTGATAGAAAGCGCCGCCACGGTTTACGGCAGCGTGGAGAACGTGACGGCGCTGCACGGTGAAATACTCCCCGTTCCTTCGGGCAATGTGATTCCGGTGGCCGACGGGCAGATCAGTGTAGGCCGCAAGACGCCCTTGACGGTCATGGATACTCCCGGCCATGCCTTCCACCACCTCTGCGTGCTGGATCCGGAAAGCGGATGCCTTTTTGCCGGCGAGGCCCTGGGGCATTACATTCCCGAGTCGGGGCTGCTCAATCCGGCCGTCGCCCCGCCCGCCTTCGACTATCTCGCCTCCAAAGAGACCATGAGGAAACTGGCCGCATGCAACCCCCGCACCATCTGCTTCTCGCAGTTCGGTTATCATCGCGACCCCCTTTGGGTGTTCGCGGAATCGGCCCGTCAGCTCGATTTCTACTACGAAAAGATAAGGCAGGGGCTGAAAAACGGCAGGGACACGGAGGGGCTCATTTCGGAAATGGCCCGTGAGCAAGGGAGCTGGGGGATGGAAGAGGGCCCCTCCGACTCCATGCTCCGCTCGTTTGTCCTGGGTTTCCGGACGTACCTGCAGCGCATGGGGGAAATAGGCTGATTGTGGCCTTGATCGTCGTTGCGGCCGGGCGGGGCTCGTTTTCTGCCAACCCCTTGTTGGGTGACGCCTTCCCACCTGCTTGCCCCGCGTCGGAATGGAGGTTTTCGTAGGTCGGATGTGCCCGGAAAGACGATCAAGGGCGAAGGATGTGGGGCACCCGGAAGCTGAGCAGTTGTTGTGATTGGCGCTATTGCGTCTATCCTGATCATTGTTTGGCCACTATTTCAGGACGTTCCGAAGCGAGGTTGGAAGACCATGGGTGTTTCCCGAAGGAGGTTCCTCAAGGGCTTAGGCAAAGGGGTGCAGGCCCTTGGCCTGGGCGAGGTGCTGTTGTCCCGCCGAGGCTGGGCCGGGGCCCTGCGCCCCGTAAAGACTGAATATACGCAGACCACCACCTCCATCTGCCCCTTCTGCGCGGTGGGCTGCGGGCTCGTGGCCCAGACCAGGGGGGGCCGCCTCATCAACGTGGAGGGTGACCCGGAACACCCCATCAACCAGGGATCGCTCTGCAGCAAGGGCCAGGCGGTCTTCGAAGTGGTGACCAGCCCGAAGCGGTTGAAAAAGGTGCTCTACCGGGCCCCGGGGTCCGACCACTGGGAGGAAAAGCCGCTGGCTTGGGCCATGGCCCAACTGGCCCGGCGGGTCAAGGACACCCGGGACACCAGCTTCATCAGCAAGGCAGCGGGCGGTGTCACCGTGAACCGCACCGAGGCCTTGGCCTCCATCGGGGGCGCCGCCCTGAACAACGAGGAGTGCTACCTCATCGCCAAGCTCACCCGTGCCTTGGGCATCGTCTACTTGGAACACCAGGCCAGGCTCTGACACTCGTCCACCGTGGCCTCGTTGGGGCCAACCTTTGGCCGAGGCGCCATGACCAATCACTGGAACGACATCGCCAACAGCGACTGCGTCATGATCATAGGCTGCAACCCGGCAGAGAACCATCCCATCAGTTTCAGGTGGATCACCCGCGCAATGGATCAAGGGGCCAAGCTCATCGTGGTGGACCCGCGCTTCACCCGCTCGGCCTCCCGGGCCGATCATTATGCCCGGTTGCGCCCCGGCACCGACATTGCCTTGATGGGCGGGCTCATACGATATGTCTTAACAAACAGCCTCTACCATAGACAATACGTGGTCCACTACACCAACGCTTCGTTTGTGGTGAACCAGGACTTCGGCTTCACGGACGGGCTCTTTTCCGGCTACCGGAAGGACGAACAGGGCTACGATCCGGTTACCTGGAGCTACGAGACGAACGGCTCGGGGCAGCCGGCGGCGGATCCGACGCTCGTCAACCCCCGCTGCGTCTTCCAGCTTCTGAAGGCCCACTACGACCGCTACACCCCGGAGCTGGTGGAATCCGTGACCGGCATACCCCGGGATCAGTTCCTGAAGATCGCGGCCACCTACGGGGCCACCGGTACTCCAGGCAAATCCGGCACCATCCTGTACGCCATGGGCGGCACCCAGCACTCCATTGGAGTGCAGATCATCCGCAGTTACACCATCTTGCAACAACTGCTGGGCAACATGGGGGTGGCCGGCGGCGGCATCAATGCCTTGCGGGGCGAGAGCAACGTCCAGGGCTCCACCGACATGGGACTGCTCTTCCATGTCCTGCCCGGCTACCTGCCGGCACCCTCCGAGGCCAAGCACCCCACGCTGAAGGCTTACCAGGACACCACCCCCAAGGCGGGCTACTGGAGCAACCGGCGCAAGTTCTTCGTGAGCCTGCTCAAGGCCTTCTGGGGAGAGGCGGCCACCGAGGAGAACGACTTCGCCTACGATTACCTCCCCAAGATGGGCAAGGGCTACGAGGACTCCGGATACTCCTGGATCCCGCTTTTTGAGTCCATGGGGGCGGGGGGCATCAAGGGCATGCTCGTGTGGGGCATGAACCCCGCGGTGAGCGCGTCGAACCTGAACCAGGCTTACACGGCCCTGGCGAACCTTGAGTGGCTGGCGGCGTTCGATTTGTGGGAAACGGAGACTGCCGCCTTCTGGAACCGGCCCGGCGTTGACCCTAAGAAGATCAAGACCGAGGTCTTCCTGTTCCCCGCTGCGGATTGCCTGGAAAAAGAAGGCTCTGCGTCCAACTCCGGACGCTGGCTGCAGTGGCGCTACCAGGCGCTGAAGCCCAATGGCCAGACCCACAGCGATCTCTGGTATGCCAACCGTCTGGGCATAGAGCTCATCAGGCTCTATCAGCAAGACCCCAAGGCGGTGGCCCCGGAGCCCATCGTGAAGCTGGCCTGGAACTACGGTGAGGACCCCGACGTCCACCTCATCGCCAAGGAGATCAACGGTTACACGGGGGCGGACAAGAATCAGGTCCTGAACTTCACCAAGCTCACCGACGACGGCGCCACCGCCTGCGGCAACTGGATCTACTCGGGCTCGTACCCCGGTGCGTACAAAAAAGACAACCTCATGGCCCGGCGGGATGCCGAGGACCCCGGGGCACTGATGGTCTACCCCAACTGGAGCTGGGCGTGGCCGGTGAACCGGCGGATCCTTTACAACCGCTGCGCCGCGGACCCGCAAGGCCGGCCCTGGAGCAAGTCGAAGACCCTGCTGCAATGGGAAGAGGCGACCAAGACCTGGACCACCTTCGATGTGCCCGACTTCGGCTGGATCGACCCGGAGACCAGGACCCAGATTCCCCCTGAGGTCTCGGCCCAAAGGCCCTTTCTCATGCTGCCGGAGGGCAAATCGCTGCTGTTCGTGCCCGGAGGGCTCTGCAAGGAAGGGCCGCTGCCGGAGCACTACGAACCCCTGGAATGCGCCTTCATGAACGCCCTCTCCAAGCAGCAGTACAACCCGACCATGAAGGTGTGGGCCTCGGCCCTCGACAAGGTGGCGGCCATCTGCGATGCCAGGTATCCCATCATCGCCACCACCTTCCGGCTCGGGGAGCACTGGCAGGGCGGGGCCATGACCCGCAACCTGAACTGGCAGGCAGAGCTCTTTCCCGAGATGTTCGTGGAATTGAGCCCCGCCCTGGCCCTGGCCAAGGGCATAAAGGCCGGGGACTGGGTAACGGTGACAAGCGCCCGGGGCGAGGTGAGGGCCCGGGCCAATGTCACGGCACGGGTTGCGGCCTTCACCTGCGGGGCCCCGGGCCTGCGGAACAAGGTGGAGATGGTGGCGCTTCCCTGGCACTTCGGGTTTGCGGGTCTCATCGTCGGGGGGCCTCCTGGACACAACTATGCGGCCAACCAACTGACGCCCCAGGTGGGGGACGCCAACACCATGATCCCGGAATACAAGGCATTCCTGGTTGACGTCCAAAAGGCCTGAAGGGGTGAACCATGAGCAAAGCGATGCTGATCGATACCACCCGTTGCATCGGCTGCCGGGCCTGCCAGGTGGCCTGCCAGAGTTGGCACGAGCTGCCGGGCAAGCCCACCACCTTTTCCGAGTCCTGGAGCAACCCCCGTTTCATGGATTCCACGCATTACACCCGTGTGATCTTCAGAGAGACGGGCCAGGGCGAGAGCCTGAGGTGGCACTTCATCAAGCGCCAGTGCATGCACTGTCTGGAGCCGGCCTGCGAGAGTGTCTGCCCGGTGGGAGCACTGGTGAAGCTGAAAGACGGGCCGGTGGTCTATGACGATGACAAGTGCATCGGTTGCCGCTACTGCATGATGGCCTGTCCTTTCCATGTGCCCAAGTTTCAGTGGCAGTCCCCGATGCCCCTGGTGCGCAAGTGCGACTTCTGCGCCGACCGCCTGGCCGCGGGGTTCACACCGGCCTGCGTGGTTACCTGCCCCACCGGAGCGCTGACCTTCGGGGAGCGCCCGGCGCTCCTGCGAGAGGCACACCGTCGCCTCGGGGTGCACCCGGACAAGTACTATCCCCAGGTCTACGGCGAGCACACCGTGGGAGGCACTTCGGTCCTCTACCTCACCGCTGTCAGCTTCGAGACCCTGGGTCTGGACCACCGGGGCTTCCCCACCGATCTGGGGACGGTGCCTTACGGGCTCTACGGCCGGGCCTGGATGTCCAAGGTGCCCTGGGTGGGCCTGGCGGTGGGGGGTCTGGCGGTGGGGCTCCACTATCTGAACCGGCGCCGGTCGGCGGTCAACGCTCTGGAAGAGTGCGACGGGGACTGAGCCATGACCGTGAAGCAGGAGAAACAGCATCCCGGTGAAGGCAAGATGACCCCGGGCCGCGCCGCACTCTATATCATCGTGATGTCGGGGGCCGTCCTGGCGGCGGTGCGGCTCTTCTTCGGGCTGGGAGCCACCACCAACCTGAACGACTCGTACCCTTGGGGACTGTGGGTGAGCTTCGACATCCTGGCCGGCGTGGCCCTGGCCGGCGGCGGTTTCACCATGTCCGCGGCCATCTACGTCTTCAACCTGAGGAAATTCGAGCCCCTTCTCAGGCCCGCGAAGCTTTCCGCCTGCATCGGTTACCTCATCTTCATCATGGGGCTGTTCTTCGACCTGGGCCGGCCCTGGCGCATCTGGCACCCCATTGTGATGTGGAACCCCCAATCGGTGCTCTTCGAGGTGTCCTGGTGTGTCATGCTCTACACTGCGGTGCTGAGCATCGACGTCTTCATCATGGCCCTGGAGAAGTGGGAAAAACACCGTTGGGTGGGCTTTTTTCGGAACATCTACCTGGTGCTGGCGGTGGCAGGCGTCATGCTCTCCACCTTGCACCAGTCGTCCCTGGGGGCGCTTTATCTGCTGCTGCCCCAGAAGATGAGCGACCTGTGGGCGACCGGTGCCCTGGGGCCGCTGTTTTTCACCAGCGCCATCGTGGGGGGTATGAGCGTGGTGACCCTGGAGAGCCTGATCAGTTCCAGGGCCTACGGCCGTGACTCCGAAGTGCTGCTGCTGTCCTCCCTGGCCAAGGGCCTGGCCATGGTGCTGTTGGTTTACTTCGCCATGAAGGTCACGGACCTTTATGCCCGGCGGGTCCCCGTGTGGGCCCTTGACAAGGCCCACTTCTTCTTCTACCTGGAGCTTTTCGGCACTGTGGCGCTGCCGGCTTTGCTGTTGAGCTTCAGGCAAGTACGCAACTCGGTGCAGGGGCTATACGCCGGGGCGGGTCTGGCGGCCTTCGGGGTGGTGCTGAACCGCTTCAACGTGTCGCTCACCTCTTACAGCGGCTACAGGGGGGTGAGCTACTTCCCTTCCTTGGTGGAGATCCTCATGACCCTGGCCTTCATCGCCGGCGGCATCCTCATCTTCGACCTGGCAACCCGGTACTTGCCCGTCTATAGTTCGCGCGTGCACAAACTGCGCTCTTTATAACCTCACCCCGGCCCCCTCCCAGAGGGCGAGAAGGAGGTAGGAAATCGCAATTTGTGACCTCGGCCAGTATATAGGTCAGAGCTTGCCGGCTGAAGTGGATGCTTCCCCTGTCCGATCGTACGGGCCAAGGCCCTCAAGCGGTCTTGGCCCCATCTGGTCTTTGCAAGGTCCCTTCCAGACCCTGTCGCGTTTTATGGGGGTGGTGTCTTTTGATTTGGCCCGTACCAGGCCCTCAAACTCCATTTCCTATTGAAACTTGAAGTCCCTGTGGTGTGCCCGCGGTTCGCCTTCGTTGAAATAGCCCTTCGGCACAGCCACGATGCCGTGGGGACTCACCGTGAATCGCCTCCTGTCTTCCTCCGGGTCGTAACCGATCCTGGTGTGGGGAGGCACCACGTTGTACTTGTCGATGATGGCCCTCCTTATCTTGCAGTAGCGCCCCACGACCACCCTGTCCATGATGACCGATTGCTCGACCGTGGACCAGCTTCTGACCACCACATTGTGGGCCAGTATGGAATTCCTCACGACACCGCTGATGATGCAGCCCGAAGCCACTATGGAGTCCAGGGCCTTTCCAACGCGGGAATTCCACCCGTGTTCGTCGGCGAAGATGAATTTGGCCGGTGGGGTCTGTATCAAATGGGTGTGGATGGGCCATAGCCTCCCGTAAATGTTGAAGTCGGGGTCCACGCCGGTAAGGTCCATGTTCGCGTTCCAGTACGCATCCAGGGTCCCCACATCCCGCCAGTACGTGGAATCCTTCGTGCACTCGTCCCTGCATAGCTCTCTCTCCCCGTCTTCCGAGGTGACGTAGATGAAATCCGCGATACGGTTGCACTTTCGGTAAGGATAGGCGAACACCCGATGGTTTTCCAGGATACCGGGAATGATGTGGCGACCGAAATCGTCCCCGCTGGTGGAGCGCAGGAGGTCGGTGAGGGCCTCTGTTCGGAACACGTAAATTCCCATGGAGGCCAGCACGTGACCGGGGTCTCCCGGGATCGTCCGCACGTCCTCCCCGGGCTTTTCCTTGAATCCACGGATGCGAAAGTCCTCATCCACCTCCGCGACACCGAATTGATAAGCCAGTTCCTTTTGCTCCTCCAGAAGGGAGATGGTAACGTCCGCCCCCTTTTCCTCATGGTACTTCACGAAAAGCGTGTAATCCATCTTGTAGATATGATCTCCGGAGAGGATCAGCACGTGACGGGGTTGGTAGCGCTTGATGAGATAGAGGTTCTGGCGGACGGAATCCGCGGTCCCACGGTACCAGTCCAGCCCCACGCGCTGCTGTGGCGGCACCGTCTGCAGGAAGTGGCCGATGTCATGGCTGAAGAAGTTCCATCCCTCCTGGAGGTGTTCGTGCAGTGACTGGGACTTGTATTGGGGAAGGACGATGATCTTATAGATCTGGGAATTGACCGTATTGCTCAGGGTGAAGTCAATCAGTCGGTAGATGCCCCCGAAGGGGACAGCCGGTTTGGTGCGGTCCCGTGTCAGGGGCATGAGTCTTTCTCCCCTTCCACCGGCCATGACAAAGGCAAGAATGTTTCTCATGTGAACTCACTTGGGGAGGTCGCAGGCCTTTTTTTCGTCCTTTCATGGCTTCGGCCGGAGCTGCCGACGGCAGCCTCCCAGGGGCCGCCCGCGCCGCCCAGCCTCTCGTTCTCCAGGCCGACAATACGGTCAGGTCGCAGGGAAGTCAAGGGATTCGGTGGGCCGTCTTTTTGATGTTGACCCCCCTGGGGTGATCCCCCATAATGCCAGGCGACTCTGCGATCCACCGGAAACCGATCGACAGCTCGGAAGGAGGTGCACCGTGGAAGCGACTTGCCTCAAATTTCCGCCGTAAGGCCCCCAGGGGGGCGCTGACCTCCTCGGGGGCGGCCGCAGGGGCTCACTCCTCACGAGTCCGAAGAGACCCCGGGACACAACACCGACAGAACGTATCATCTTTTACTGTAGGGTAAAGGGCAGAAAGGAGACGTTACGATGAAAAGGAGAACGGTCTTGTGGGCAGTGGGCTGTCTGCTGGTGCTCACCATGGCGGTGGCCGCCCAGGGCAAGGACATGGTCAAGGACGCTTTGGGGCGACAGGTGGAAAAACCCCAATACGGCGGCACCTTCACCTATGCGCTCACTGCCGGCATCTACAGTTTTGACCCGCCCACCATGCCGAGTTTTGTCTACTGCCCCACGGTGGAGTTCACCAACGAGGAGCTCATCACCGGGAACTGGCTGAAAGGGCCCGCAGGCAGCGGGAACTCGGGGTGGCTCGCCGAGGAGTTTCCCAGGGTCGAACTGGAGGGCTACCGCCTGGCCGAAAAGTGGGAAGTGGTGGATCCCAACACGATCATCTGGCATCTGCGCAAGGGGGTCCGCTTCCACAACAAGCCGCCGGTCAACGGCAGGGAGTTTGTGGCCGAGGATTACATCTTTTCCCGCAAGCGCTGCCTGTTTACCGAAACTTCGTGGCACTACATGACGTACACCGATGAGCAGAGAAAATCCTGGTCCGCGGAAGCCCTCGACAAGTACACGGTCAAGGAGCATTTCGGTCCCAACCAGATCGGTGAAGCCCTGAGGATAGGCGGGGACTATGCCTTCATCCAGCCACCGGAGATGATAGAAAAGTTCGGGGACCAGAAGGACTGGAAGAATGCCTGCGGCACCGGGCCGTTCATGCTGACCGATTACGTGCCCCAGAGTGCGGCCACCCTCAAGAGGAATCCCGATTACTGGGGCAAGCACCCCCTTTTCCCCGAGGACCGGATGCCTTATCTGGATGAGATAAAGATCGTGATCATCCCGGACCTTTCCACCCAGATCGCCTCCATGCGAACGGGTAAGATCGATTTCCTGCGCCTCACCACGCCAAAGAATTCCAAGGAGCTCATCAAGACCAACCCTGAAATGAAATACCTGCGACACCCTCCGAGCAACTCGGTGGGCATCTTCATGCCTGTGGACAAGCCGGAGCTTCCCATTCACGACATCCGGGTCCGGCGGGCCCTGACCATGGCCATCGACCGCAGGACGATCGCCACGGATTTCTACGAGGGAGACGCCGAGCTGTGCACCTTTCCCATCACCCCCTACCCCGAGTTCAAGGACGTCTATGTGCCCGTGGACCAGATGCCCCCCTCCGTCAAGGAGCTGTGGGACTACAATCCGGAAAAGGCCAGGAAGCTCCTGAGCGAAGCCGGATACCCAAAGGGCTTCAAGGCGGAAATGCTCGTGGCGAACCTGCCTGGCCACACGGACATGGTTTCCATCGTCAAGGAATACTGGTCGGCCGTCGGAGTGGATCTGTCCATCAACCAGAAGGAATACGGTGCCTTCCAGGGCATATACCTCAAGAGGACCCATGCCGATATGATCTATGGATGGGGCGTCAACAGCACCCCACGGACCATGAACAACTACCGCCCGAACAACTACACAAACTCTATGAGGATCGACGACAAGTACCTCAACGACGTGTACATAAAGACCCAGGAGTACTTCTTCGAGTGGGACAAACTGGCCGCTTTGTGGAAAGAAGCCCACATGTACATTCTGGACCAGGCATGGTACATCGAGTCGCCCGTGCCTTACACCTACACCTTCTGGCAGCCTTGGGTGAAGGGATACCAGGGTGAATACAGCGCCGGGTGTTGGAACCTGCACATGCACTTCAGCTATGCATGGATCGACCCGAGTGCGAAGAAAAAATAGCCGATTCGATGTCTTCGCAAAAAGGGGGCGCAGGGGACCCGCCTGCGCCCCCTTTCCGTTCATGCCTTCTCGCCTCAAGCTCCCGACGGACAGACGTGCATTGAGGGATTGCCTACTGCCTACCGCCTACCGCCTACTGCCTACCGCCTACTCTTGACTGAATGATTCGCTCCGTTTCCCCATTTACCCATGCCGGCCTCAGAGGACCCAGTTTGTTGAATCCCTCTTCACTCCAGCGCCCCCCCGCATCCCCGCATTCCCGCATTCCCACATTCCCACATTCCCGCATTCCCACATTCCCGCATTCCCACATTCCCACATCCCCACATCCCCACATCCCCACATCCCCACATCCCCACATCCCCGCATTCCCGCATTCCCGCATCCCCACATCCCCGCCTCCCCGCCTCCCCGCATTCCCGCATCCCCGCATCCCCGCATCCCCGCATTCCCGCATTCCCGCATTCCCGCATTCCCGCATTCCCGCATCCCCGCATCCCCGCATCCCCGCATCCCCGCATCCCCGCATCCCCGCATCCCCGCATCCCCCCCCTTTTTCATGCCACATGGCTTTAATTCCCTGGCACCTCAACGTACGGGATGCGCCTTGATAAATGCAGTGGATGAGGATATGGTGCGTGCCGTTTCGGAATCAGCCCGGGCGAGGGTCCAAGATGCCGACGCTTTGCCGGAGGGCGAGGGACAAACGGCAAATAGCAAATGGTGGCCGTGCACGGTATGGAAAGGAGAACCCGCAATGCGATTTCTTTTCACCAAGGAGCAGGAGACGTTCCGGAACGAGGTCCGGGATTTCCTCAAAGCCGAAATAGATGCCGGGACCTTCTCGCCCGACGTTTCGGATCTTGTGGGACTGCCCTCGCGGGAGTTTTCCCGCAAGCTGGCCAAGAAGGGGTGGTTGGGCCTCACGTGGCCGAAGGAGTACGGAGGCCAGGGACGCTCGTATGTGGACAAGATGATCATGAACGAGGAGCTGCTCCGGGTCAAGGCGCCCATCGGGTACCATTTTCTGGCGGACCGGCAGGTGGGTCCGGCCGTCATGGCCTTCGGGACCCCTTGGCAAAAGGAGTTCTTCCTGCCGCGGATCATCAACGCTGAGGAGAATTCCAACTTCTGCCTTCTGTTCAGCGAGCCCGACGCGGGGTCGGATCTGGCGGGTGTTTCCAGCACCGCGGTAGAAGACGGGGACTTTTACGTCGTCAACGGGCAGAAAGTGTGGACCTCCGGGGGCCATACGGCGGCCTACGGATGGATGCTGGCAAGAACCAACCTGGATCCTTCGTCGCCAAAACATCATGGCTGCAGCGAGTTCATCATCGACATGAAGACACCGGGCATCACCATACGGCCTCTTATCAACATGGCGGGCGAGCACAGCTTCAACGAGGTGTTTTTCGACAACGTCAAGATAGACAGGAAGTACCTGGTCGGAAAAGTGAACGACGGCTTCAAACAGATAATGGCCCAGATGGACTACGAGCGCGCAGGCATCGAAAGGCTCATGCAGAATTTCCCCGTGTACACGCAGCTCATGGACCATGTGAAGAGCATGGCGAAAAAGGACCGGGGGGATGCCTTCTACCACTGGGTGCGGGATCAAGTGGCGCAGTTGGAGATCGAGTACAACGTGGGAAGGCTCATGTGCTACCACACGGCCTGGGTGGTGGATCAAGGCAAGAAGCCTTCGAGCGAGGCTGCCATGACCAAGGCATTCTGCACCCAGTACGAACAGCGGCTCAACGACGTGGCCTCCCAGGTTTTGGGACCTGTGAGCGTCATCAGGAAGGGTGTTCCCTGGGCCCCCTTGGACGGGCACTTCCTTATGGGCTACCTCTGGGCACCGAGCTACACGCTGCAGGGCGGGTCGGTGGAGGTGCTGAAAAACATAGTGGCCCTGCGCGGTCTCGGCATGCCGAGAAGATAGGCTTTCTTTTCCTGTCCCGTTGAAATGAGGAGGTGGACGCTGTGGATTTCAAATTGGCGGACGAGACGGTTCTTGTGAAAAACAGTGCGAGGCAATATCTGAAGGAAAAGTGCCCCAGCTCCGTTGTCAGGGAAATGATCAAGGACGAAACGGGTTTTTCCCGCAAGATGTGGAAGGAGATGGCACAGCTCGGTTGGCCGGGGATGCTCTACGAAGAACAGTACGGAGGAAGTGCGGAAAGCACCGGGAGCTTTTTCGACTTTTTCATCATCTGCGAGGAAACGGGAAGGGTCCTTCTGCCCAGCCCCCTTTTCTGCAGCGCGGTGCTTTCCGGCCTGCTCCTCGACACGGCCGGAAACGCCGATGTCAAGAAGGCCCTGCTGCCCGCCATCGTGGAAGGGCAAAAGATCTTCACCACGGCCCTTCTAAATGAACAGGGCAGGAGCGATCACCATGATCCGGCCGTGCAGGCACGGAGAAATGCCGACGGGTCCTACGCGCTGAGCGGTACGAGGATTCTTGTGCCCTATGCCCATGTTGCGGACGCCATCCTGCTCTGTGCCCAGACGCAGACGCCGGAGGCAAAAGGCCCTTGCCTGTTCCTGGTGGACGGCAAGACTCCCGGCCGGACACTGACCCCTCTGGAAACCATGAGCGGGGGCAAATCGTTTGCCGTGACTTACGACGGTGCCCGCGTGGGGCCGGAGGGTCTCCTCGGCGAGCCCGGAAGGGCAGGGCACTATGTGGACAGTGTCCTTCCCAGGGTGACGGCCCTGCGATGCGGGGAAATGCTGGGAGGGATGCAGCGCACGGTGGAGATGACCGTGAACTACGTGAAAGAGCGCAAGCAGTTCGGCGCTCCCCTGGGCAGCCTCCAGGCGGTGCAGCATCACTGTGCCGACATGGCCACGTGGCTGGAGTCGAGCAGATTGATTGCTTACCAGGCCGCCTCCCTGATCGGGGACGGCATGCCCGCGGAAAAGGAAACGGCCATGGCCAAGGCGTGGTGCAGCGATGCCTACAAGAAATGCACCTGGATCGGCCACCAGCTCCATGGGGGCATCGGTTTTACCGAAGAATTCGACATGCACCTGTACTACAAGCACGCCAAGGAGTGCGAGCTGTTGTTCGGCGATGCGCGCTTTCACCGTTCGAGGGTGGCCGATGCGTTGAATATATGACACCCGCCCGGCCGGAATGATGCTCAAGTCCCGGTCTGGAGGTCCATAAAGGATTGTCCATCTTCAGAGCTTCTCAAGGCGTGGTCATGGCCCGGAGGGCCAGGCCGGATGGGGGGCTTCAAACGGTACCATGCCCATACCGTTTCATTCCATCTACAGGCACGGTTTCATCCGTGTGGCGGTCTGCGTGCCCTCGGTGAGGGTGGCGGATCCGTTCTTCAACGCCGAGCGGACCTTGCAGCTCGCCCGTCGAGCAGCGGGCATGCACGCGGCCCTGGCGCTGTTTCCCGAGCTGGGTCTCTCCGCCTATTCGTGCGAGGACCTGTTTCACCAGGACGCTCTTCTCGAGGCCAGCGAAAACGCAGTGGACAGGGTTGTGGACGCGAGCCGGAGCCTGTCCTGCGTCCTGCTGGTGGGCGCGCCCCTGCGGCTGGAGGCCAGGCTCTACAACTGTGCGGTGGTCGTCTACCGGGGAAAGGTATTGGGGATCGTGCCCAAGACCTACCTTCCCAACTACCGCGAGTTTTACGAGAAGCGTCAGTTCGCCTCCGCGGAGCACGGTATGGCAAGGGACGTGCCCTTTGGGGGGCGGATGGTCCCCTTCGGCACCGACCTTGTTTTCGAGGCGGAAAACGTGCGGGGGTTCGCCGTGCACGCCGAGCTGTGCGAGGACGTGTGGGCCCCCATTCCTCCGAGCACTTACGGGGCCCTTGCAGGGGCCACGGTGCTGGCGAATCTTTCGGCCAGCAACATCGTCATAGGCAAGGCGGCGTACCGCCGCCAGTTGTGTGCGGTGCAGTCGGGAAGGTGCGTCGCCGCTTACCTGTATTCCGCGGCCGGGTCGGGGGAATCCACGACGGACCTGGCCTGGGACGGCCACGCCATGATCTATGAAAACGGGGAGCCGCTTCAGGAAGCCGAGCGGTTTGCCGACGGGGAACAGGTCGTCCTGACGGATGTGGACCTGGAGCGCCTGGTGCAGGACCGCATGCGCATGACAAGCTTCAACGACGCGGCGGCGCTGCACAGGACCGCGGTGAGCAAGATGCGCCGCGTGCCCTTCGCGTTCAAGGTGCCCGAAGGGCCCATTGCCCTGATGCGCCGGGTGGAGCGCTTTCCCTATGTGCCCGCCGATCCGGCGGTCCTCGACGAGCGGTGTTACGAGGCCTACCACATCCAGGTGCACGGCTTGATGAAACGGCTCACCAGCACCGGTATCGAGCGGGTGGTGATCGGCGTGTCGGGGGGCCTCGATTCCACCCAGGCGCTCATCGTGGCCGCCAAGACCATGGACAGGCTCCGCTTGCCCCGCAAGAACATTCTTGCCTACACCATGCCGGGTTTTGCCACCAGCAAGAGGACCCTCCACAACGCCCTGAGTTTGATGGACGCCCTGCAGACAAGCGCCGGCGAGATGGACATCAAGCCGGCGTGCATGCAGATGATGCGCGACATCGGCCACCCCTACGCCGAGGGAAAACCGGTCTACGACGTCACTTTCGAAAACGTCCAGGCGGGCGAGCGGACCTCGCACCTTTTCAGGCTTGCGAACCTGCAAAACGCCTTGGTTTTGGGCACGGGCGATCTGAGCGAGCTGGCACTGGGATGGGCCACCTATGGTGTGGGCGACCACATGAGTCACTACAACGTCAACGCATCCGTTCCCAAGACGTTGATCCAGCACCTGATCCGGTGGGTCATCCAAACCGGGCAGTTCGACGTCGGGACCGGGAGGCTGCTCCGGTCCATTCTGGACACGGAGATCTCCCCCGAGCTGATCCCCGACACCGACGGTTGCGGTGAGACGCCGGCCCAGAGCTCGGAAAGCGCGATCGGTCCCTACGCCCTCCAGGACTTCCATCTGTACTACGTCACACGTTTCGGGTTTCGGCCCGGCAAGGTGGCTTTTCTCGCACACCATGCATGGGGAGATAAGACGCGGGGGACTTGGCCGGCAATGATTCCGGCCGAGAAGCAGACGGCGTACGACCTGGCGCAGATCAAGAGGTGGCTCGGCGTGTTCCTTTACCGGTTTTTCAAGATCAGCCAGTTCAAACGTTCCGCCCTTCCCAACGGGCCCAAGATCGGTTCGGGCGGCTCCCTGTCGCCCCGGGGAGACTGGCGGGCCCCCAGCGACGGCGAGGCGACCGTCTGGCTGGAGGAACTCCGGGAAAACGTTCCGGACACCTAATGCTTGGATGTCCTTCATTCGAAGGCTTTTATTCCCAGAACTTCGCGTCCCACCACCAGCTTCTGGATCTGGGTGGTGCCGTCCGGGATGGTGAGGGTCCTGGCGTCCCGCAGATACCTTTCCACCGGGTTGCTTTCGGCCAGGCCCAGGGCCCCGTGGATCTGGACGGCCCTGGATGCCACCCTCACAGCGGCCTCGCAGGCATATGCCTTCACCAGGGAGCTTTCCATCCGGGCACGGCGGCCCTTGTCGATGAGGTGCCAGCACCTGTAAGTGAGCAGACGCGAGGCTTCCGTTTCCGCTATCATGTCCGCGATCATCTCTTGGACCATCTGAAAACCGGCGATCGGTCTGCCGAACTGCTTCCTTTGCCGGGCGTAGGCCACGGCCGCGTCCACGGCCGCCTGGCAGATGCCCACCGCCAGGGTCGCCATGGTGGCGCGGGCCGACTCGAAGGCGGTCATCATGTTCTGGTATCCGGACCGTCCGTTGGCGGTCTCCCGCTGTCTGCCTATGCCGGACACGGCGTGGGACTTGGGGACCCGGCAGTCGCTGAAGAAAAGTTCCGCGGTGGGAAAGGCCCTCCACCCTATCTTGTGCAGCTCCCGGTGCTCCCAGGGCGACGTGGCCCGTTCCACCAGGATGGTGGAGATCCCCAGAACCCCCTTGCCGCTGTCGGTCACCGCAAGCACGTTGCACAGGTCCGCGATGCTCCCGTTGGAAATCCATGTCTTGGTCCCGTTCACGATCCACCGGTCGCCCTCGAGCACGGCCGTCGTCCGAAGTGCGGCCGAGTTGGAGCCCGCATCGGGCTCCGTGATGCCCGCGCAGCCCACGAGGTCTCCCTCGATCACCCTTGGCAGGTACTTGTCGGTCATCTCCGGCGTGAGCAAGGCGAAACCCGCTGCGGATGAGGCGATCCACAGACTCGCTGCCAGGCCCGACCACACCCGTGACAGCTCTTCAAGCAGGATGGCCGTGGTGGTGCTGTCCAATCCCCGTCCCCCGTATTCCACGGGCAGCATGCCGTTGTAATAACCGAGGGGAATGAGCTTTTTTATGAAACCCACCAGCTCTTGGCGGGTGAGGGGGCCTTGAAGGTCGCGCTCCTGAGCAACGGGAGCTATTTGCTGCTCCAGGAAACTGCGAACCTCCCGCTTCAGTCTCTGTTGCTCCTCGGTCAAATCGAAGTCCATGGGACCCACTCCTTGGGCGATGATGTGTTCAGTACAGGGCGCTGAGTCCGAGGATTTCCTCGGCCACCGTCAATTGCTGTATCTGGGTGGTTCCTTCCATGATGGGAAAGCAGCGGGCATCGCGATAATACCTTTCCACGGGACACTCGTCCGAGTAGCCGTAGGCTCCGTGAATCTGAATGGACTTGGAAGCGGTTTCCACGGCGGCCTCTGCGGCATGGGCCTTGGCCATGGAAGCCTCCTTGCGGCACGGCAGGCCCTCGTCGAGCCGCTTCAAGGCGCGGAAGGTGAGCAGCATGGAGGCGTCCAAGGCGACGGCCATTTCGGCGATGAGCCGCTGGATCATTTGGAAGGTGCCGATGCGTTTCCCGAACTGGACCCGCTGCCTGGCATAGGCCACGGCGGTTTCCAGGGCGGCCTGGGCGATGCCCGTGGCGGCGGCGGCACAGCGGCAGTGTTCGAAATCGACGGCTTGCTGCAAGGAAGGAGGTTCCTTTGCCGGGGGCGCCAGGAGGTTTTCGGCCGGTACCTTGCAGTTTTCGAAGACAAGCCGGGCCGTGGGCAGTGCCCGGAGCCCCATCTTGGGGATTTCCACGGCACGAAAAGCAGAGACGTTTCTTTCCACCAAAAAGCGCCCCACGGCGCCTTCATCTGACGACGGGCCTCTCACGGTGGCCCACAGGAGCACCACGTCCGAAACGGTACCGTTGGCAACCCATGTTTTTGTTCCGTTGACGACGTAGGTGTCTGCTTCCTGGACGGCCGTGGTTTCGAGGGCAGACACGTCGCTGCCCGCTTCGGCTTCGGTCACGGCGACACAGCCCAGCATTTCGGCGCGTAGGAGGGGGGCGAGGAACCTGCCGGCGAGGGCCCTGTTTTCGCACCGCCAGAGGGCGGATGCCACGGCCGATGTGGCGGCCGCCACACCGGCCAGGGAGGCCCAGGCTCTGGCCATTTCAAAGAAGACGATTCCTGTCTCCACATGACTCAAACCGGGCCCCTGGGCCGTTTCAGGCACCAGGGACCCCACGCACCCGAAGGGCACGAGCTGCCGTAACAACCCCCGGGCTTTTTCACGTGGGAGGGCCCCTTGTGGCTCGCTGTGCGCGGCCTCGGGGATCACCTTGTCTTTCAGGAACTCCCGCACAGAGTCCTGAAGCATCCTCTCCTGTTTGCTGAAGTTGAAATCCATGGGGCGCTCCGGTTCTCGAACCTTCAAGAGGGTACACTGCGCGCGGTCACAAATTGCGATTTCCCGCACCCCCTCGCCCTCTGGGAGAGGGCCGGGGTGAGGGGTTAGAAAGCGCAGTTTGTGGCCGCGCAAGGTATAACGGACAAAACCCTTTCACTTGTACTCGTAGAACCCGCGACCGGTCTTGCGTCCGAGCCAGCCGGCCTCGACGTATTTGCGCAGGAGAGGGCACGGCCTGTATTTGGAGTCGCAGAATCCCTCGTACAGGGTCTCCATGATGGCGAGGCACGTGTCCAGCCCGATGAGATCGGCCAGGGTCAACGGACCCATGGGGTGGTTCATGCCGAGCTTCATGACGGTGTCGATGTCCTCACGGGTGCCCACCCCGTGGTAGAGGGCATACACCGCTTCATTGATCATGGGCAGCAGGATGCGGTTGGCGATGAAACCGGGATAGTCGTTGGCCTTGGCCGGGGTCTTGCCCATACGCAGGGCAAGGTCCCATGTGAGGCGGAGCGTCTCTTCCGACGTGGCGATCCCCGAGATCACCTCGACCAACGCCATGACGGGAACCGGGTTCATGAAATGCATGCCGATGACCTTCTCGGGCCTTCCCGTGTGTGCTGCGATCCGGCCTATGGGTATGGAGGAGGTGTTGGTGGCCAGCACGACCTCCGAAGGACAGATGGCGTGGAGCCTTTCAAAAATGGCGCCTTTCACTTGCTCCTTCTCCACCACCGCCTCCACGACGAATTCCACTGCGGCCATGTCGTTGAGGTCGACGCTGGAGGCGATCCGCCCCATGATTTCGTCCCGTGTTTCGGGGGTGATCTTGCCTTTGTCCACCCCTCGGTTCAGGTTCTTGGCAACGGTTTCCATGCCGCGCTTGACAAAGGCCTCCTCCATGTCGTTCATGACGACTTGCAGGCCGCTTGCCGCGGCCACCTGTGCGATTCCGTTTCCCATCTGACCCGCTCCCACGATTCCCAGGCGCTTGATCTCCATGGACCCTCCTTATCTCATCGATGAATAACGCCGCGCAGGGCAGCGTTCGGTCTCTTGCTACATCCCCGGTCTGCCCGGGTGTGGGCCTGCCTGCCGCGGCCCTTCACCGTCCCTCGGGGCAAAATCGGCAGGAAAACCGATGGACCCCGGGCATACCGTGCATCCTTGCATACAATCGCAAGCCTCCGAAATCAATCCCTCAAGTGCGAGCCGCAGACCCCGGAACGGCGGGCCGGGGAACGCATCCCTCTCCGGGTAGCCATTGACATCGCCCACGATAGCACATAGTATCGGCCCCCGATCTGTTTGTAATTTGCAACTTATTCAAATCATTAGCCCTTTCGACACAAGCTCGCTGGAAGGCGCCCCTTTCCGCTCCCGGGCGGGGGAAACGAGGAAACCGGCAACATGGCAGAAGTGATCCCTTTTACAGGAATCGTTTATGATCCGGAGAAGATCCGCGACCTGGCGGAGGTGGTGACACCTCCCTATGACGTCATTTCCGAAGAAGAGCAGGAAGCGTTTTATGCGCGTCACCCCCGCAACATCATACGTTTGACCCTGGGGAAGCGTTTCCCGGAAGACACCCCGGTCGACAACCCCCATACGCGAGCTGCGGCGCACCTGAAACAATGGATCGCCGAAGGGACGCTGATCGAAGACCGCCAGGATGCCTTTTATCTGACCACCACCGATTTTGCCATGGAGTCGGGTCCTGCAAGACGCCACGGTCTCATCGCCAGGGTCCGGCTGGAAAGCTTCGAGACGGGTCTGGTCCGCCCCCATGAAAAGACCTTTTCGAAGGTGAAGTCCGAAAGGTTTTCCCTGCTCAAGCAGTGTCATATCAATGACAGCCCCATCTTTTCCGTCTTTCCGGACGAGGATGGACAGGTTCTGCGGACCTTTCAAGCCCAAACAGAGGCCGGCGTCCCGGACACGGTGTTCACGGAAGGTCAGGGGGCGCTGCACCGTTTGTGGCGGATAACGGACAGGGCGGTTCAAAGGCAGATCATGGATGCCTTTTCCGACAAGGTGCTGTTTATTGCCGACGGGCACCACCGTTACGAGACTTCCCTGGCCTATCTGCAATGGATTGCCGGCCTACAGGCCCCTCTGCCTTCCGACCATCCGGCACGGTACGTGATGATGTATCTGAGCAGCATGGTGGACCCGGGCCTCATCATCCTCCCGGCCCACCGCATTTTGACGAGAGTTGCCCAGGGCACCGTGCAGCGTTTCTGGCAGGAGGCCCCCAGGTACTTTGAAATGGAGACCATCGCCTTCTCCCCGGGAAGCAGGCAAGAGGCCGAAAGGCGCCTTCTTGCCCGGTTGAACGGTAACACCACGGGCACGGCCATGGGTGTTGTGGTCAAGGACCCGGCTGCGTTCCACTTCATCAGGCTCAAGCCCGGCACCATGGAACGATTGTATGGAAACACACTGGCCGAGAGTCTGCGAAGGCTTGATGTGACGGTTCTGAAACACCTCGTTTTTACGGACCTCCTCGGCTTGGGGGCGAAGGACTTGGACGACGAGACACTGCTGACCTACGACCACGACGCCCACAAGGTCATCGAACGGGTGCTCGGGGGCAAGGCAGCCCTCGGATTCATCATCAATCCCACCCGGATCGAAGACGTGCTGCGGATTGCCGAGGCGGGGCTCATCATGCCCCGGAAATCGACCTACTTCTACCCCAAGGTGACAACCGGTCTGGTACTCAACAAGTTGACGCAGTGAGGGCTCGCTCGGGAACGACTTCCCATTCTTGTGCCCCGATCCCATCACCCCTGCGAAGGAGTGAGCATGGCGGCCACCTCCCGGCTGTATCCGCCGTCCTCGCGGTTCACGTAAAGGGGTTCTGCGATGTGCAGTGGACGCTTGCCGCCTTTGACTGCCTCCACGAGCACGAGTTTGGCCCCCGCGCAAGCGTTGGGATGGACCATCCGGATCCAGGCAGGTTCCAGGCCGGCGCTCCGCAGCTCACAGAGCAAGTCCACCGTACGCGAGGCCGGATACACGATCAGGAACCTGCCCTGGGGGCGCAGGAGCGCGTGTGCGCAGCCGACCATTTCGGGCAGCGAGATCATGATCTCGTGGCGCGCAAGGGCCTTCTGAAGGTCCGGGTTGACGCGACCGGAGCGCATGCGGCGGTAGGGAGGGTTGGTGAGCACCACGTCCGCGGCAAGCAGGACCTTCCGGGCGGGCAGTTCTCGCAAGTCCTGATGTACGATGGTGATCCGATCGGTCCACCCGTTTGCTTCCACGTTGGCCCGCGCCAGCACGAAGAGGCTTTCCTGTACTTCAACCCCCACGATCCGCACCGAGGGGAAACGATGGGCGAGTACCAGAGGGATGATCCCGCAACCGGTTCCCAAGTCCACAATGGTTTCTTCTCCTTTGGCCCGCACATGGAAGGCGACCAGCAGCGCGTCCAGGCTGAAACGGTACCCCAGTCGCTCCTGCCTGACGGTGATGCGGCCCCCGAGCATCTTGTCCAGGGTGTAGCGGTCGGATAGGGTTTGCCCTCCGTCTTGCATCACGGCATCCTTAGTCTTGCGCATCGCCCGCCCCATTTCCGCTGCGCATGGTCACCGCGCCTGCGTGACCGGCACCGGCAGCGGACAGGGTCGCGGCAATGGCGGCCCCGAAAAGGCCCCCAGCCGGAACATTACCGCTCTTCCTTTCTCACGAGCCCGACCCTGAAGCGGATGTCTTTGACCACATCCGCACCCAGGACCCCATTGAGGGCCGAGAGCATCTGCTGCTTGGAGAATTGAAGCTGTTGGGCCCAGCACGCCGCCGTCACGCTCACCACGAGCAGGTCCCCACGCACCGACTCGGGCTGGGCATTCTTTGCCACGTTCTCCCCCACTACCGCGTCCCAGACGGTCCATATCCGTGCGAGCTCGGGATGGATACCCGGAATCCGGACGCCTGCGGCCTGCTTCAGGATCTCCGCCACAGGCAGGGGTTTTTCGAGCTTCGTTCTTTGCTTGGGCATGTTGTCACTATCCTCAAGACGATCCGAAGCTGTCAAGGAAAATGGTGGGGCCCGGGCTGCCGATGGACGTTTTCCCTTGACGGAGCCGAGACCCTGGGTTAGGCTTTTGTCTCACGTTGCTTTTTCTCGGCGCCGCAACGACCGGCGGCACAAATACCGATTTAGAAACAACGAAGGGTTCATGTCATGGCGTGGGATTGGGAGAAACTCAAGGAACAACAGGGAAGCCAGCAAAGGGGACCCATGGGGCCCCAGATGGAAGAGCTCGTCTCCAGATTCAGGAACATCAGGTTTCCCGGCGGCTGGTTGTTGGTGCTCATTGTCATCCTGGTCCTTTTCGGCAGTTCCTCTTTTTATGCCGTCGGGATTGACGAAGTGGGCATCGTACAGCGGTTCGGCAGGTATGTGCGCATGACCCAGCCCGGTCTCAATGTGAAGCTTCCCGTGGGAATAGAAAAAGTTACCAAGGTAAAGACACGTTTTGTATACAAAGAGGAGTTCGGAGGGGAGCTGGTCCCAGCAGGAAGAACGACGCAGAGCCGGTTCCTGTCCGACGCGGAGGTCGGGGACGTGACGCTCATGCTCACCGGGGACCTCAACGTGGCGGTGGTTCCGTGGATCGTCCAGTTTCGCATAAAAGACCCCTACAACTTCCTTTTCAAGGTGGCGAACGTGCGCAGTACCCTGAGGGACCTGAGCGAATCCACCATGCGCCTTGTGGTGGGAGACCGGAGCATCAACGAGGTGATCAGCAAGCGGGAAGAGATCGCGGACGAGGCCCAGGTGCTGCTCCAGAAAGAGCTCGATGAAGCCGAGACCGGAATCGATCTGGTTACCATAGAAATGAAGAGGACCAACGTTCCGGGTCCGGTGCAGCCTTCGTTCAACGAGGTGAATCAGGCCGTTCAGGAAAAAGAGAAGCTCATTTACCAGGCAAGGGAGGAATACAACAAGGCCATTCCCGACGCAAGGGGGCAAGCGGAGCGGACCATCAAGGGAGCGGAGGGATACGCCCTGGATCGGATAAACCGGGCCAAGGGAGACGCGGCGCGCTTCGTGGCTCAATACGAAGAGTATGCCAAGGCCCCGGATGTGACCCGCAGACGCCTCTATCTGGAAACCATGGGGGATGTGCTCCCCAAGGCGGGGGCCAAGGTCATCGTGGACGAGGACATGAAGAACCTGCTGCCTTTCCTCAACCTGGGGCAGATGCAAGGGGCGGAGAAATGACCCAAAAAACCATCGTCGTTTTGGTGTGCATTGCCGTTGCCGTGGGCCTTTATCTGTGCGCCTACGTGGTGGACGAGACCGAACAGGTGGTTGTCACCCGATTCGGCAAGGTGGTCGGTGGGCCCAAGACCAAGCCGGGTCTGCATTTCAAGATCCCCTTCCTCGATGTGGCCAATTACTTCCCGAGAAACCTCCAGGAGTGGGATGGTGACCCGGGGCAGGTCCCCACCCTCGACAAGACGTTCATATGGATCGACGCCTTCGCCCGCTGGAAGATAGTGGACCCGGTCGTCTTCTTCCAGACCGTCACCAATGTGGTCAGCGCACGGTCCCGCCTGGACGACATCATCGATCCCGCGGTGCGCAACGCGGTCACCTCCCACCCCCTCATCGAGACGGTCCGCAAGAGCAATCGGGAGCTGGATACCTTTGAATTGGGGATTGAGGACGTCAAGGAGAAGGGCCCCCACGGCACCGTGACCGTCGGCCGTCAGAAGATCTCACGGGAGATCCTCAAGGCGGCCCAGGCCAAGCTTTCCAAGTTCGGGATCGAGCTGGTGGATGTGAAAATCAAGCGGCTCAACTACGTGGAGCAGGTTCGCGAATCCGTTTACGGACGCATGATCGCGGAGAGAAAGCAGATAGCCGAGATGTTCCGGTCGGAAGGAAGGGGGGAGGCGCGTGAAATACAAGGAGAGAAGGAACGGGAACTGAAGAAGATCACTTCCGAGGCTTACAGGATCGCAGAGGAGCTCAGGGGCAAGGCGGATGCCGAAGCCACCCGCACCTATGCCGAGGCCTACGGGAGGGCGCCGGACTTTTACTCTTTCACCAGAACACTGACCATCTACAGGGAGACTACCGAAAAGGACACTTCGCTGGTCCTGTCCACGGACACGGAGTTTTTCAAGTACATGAAAGGGTCCTCCGACAACCCCTAGCCGAGGCCGTCTCCTGCAAAAGAAAGCACCTTTTTGGGATGACCCGCAAGGTGCTTTCTCTCCCCGCTGACATGGCAGAAGTTCCCATTTCTACTTCCTTCTTTGATGCCGGGTCCGGGCGAGCAGTTTCTTGTGCTTGTGCTTTCGCATCTTTTTTCTTCGCTTCTTGACAACGCTTCCCAACGCCTCACCTCCCTCCTATCGTTTGATTGAAACCTTCTATGGCTATCACCCGAGCCGGTGCTTTGTCAATAGGGCCGATGGGTTCGAACGACGAGGCGACCGTCTTTTCCTGCATTCCGCCTCCTATTGAAAATGCGTCGGGGAACGGGTATGGTAATAAAATCAAAAGGAAAACCCCGGAACCGTGGTGCGGGGCGGTTTGTCCGGCCGCGCCGACCGCGGCCCGGGCACGAAGGGAAGGATGATGCATATTCTGGTTACGGGAGGGGCCGGTTTCATAGGGTCGCACACCGTGGACGCCCTTTTGGCGCAGGGGCACACGGTGCGCATCCTCGACAACCTGCAAAAGCCGGTGCATGCAAGGGGCAAGCCCGACCATGTTTCGTCGGCTGCGGAGTTTCGGCTTGGAGACGTGAGGGAAAAATCCGCATGGGTGCGGGCATTGCAGGATGTGGAGGCGGTCTACCATCTGGCGGCCTATCAGGATTATCTAACTGATTTTTCGACCTTTTTTCACGTCAATGCCGTTTCGACGGCCCTGCTCTACGAAGTGCTCGTGGAACAGGGCAAGACCGACGGACGGGGCGTCCGCAAGGTGATCGTCTCCACCAGCCAGGCCGTCATGGGAGAAGGAAGATACCGCTGCGCCCGTTGTTTCCCGAGGCACGGGCACTACAGGTACCCGGGCATTCGCAGCGAAGGGCAGCTTGCCGCGGGAAAGTGGGAGCACCCTTGCCCCGAGTGCGGCGAGCCGTTGGAATGGGTGGCCTCGGACGAATCGGTGGCCTATCCAGGGAACCAGTATGCCCTTTCAAAACACTCCCAGGAACAAGTCGCCCTGGCCCTTGGAAAACGATACGGCATCCCCACGGTGGTCCTTCGCTATTCCATCGTGCAGGGACCGCGACAATCCTTCCACAATGCCTATTCCGGCGCCATGCGGATTTTCGCCTTGAGTCTGTTCCACAACCGCTCGCCCATGATCTTCGAAGACGGCGGACAGGTCAGGGATTTTGTCAATATCGAGGATGTGGTTTCGGCCAATCTGCTGGTGCTCGAAAACCCCGACGCCGATTTTCAGGTTTTCAACGTGGGCGGGGGAAAGCCTCACACCGTCCTCGGGTTCTACGATACCATGCAAAGGTTGGTGGGTAAGGCGATGCCTCCCGATGTGGGAATGTACTATCGTTACGGGGATACACGGCATATCTTTTCCGACATAACGCGTCTGGGAGGCCTGGGCTGGAGGCCCCGGTTCGACATCGAGAGGAGCATCGCCCAATATTGGGGATACCTCCAAGGCCGAAAAGACCTTGCCGACACGGTTTCGGACGCTTACAACACCATGCAAAAGATGCAGGTGATTCGCAGAACACACTGAACCGTACGGGGAAGCGTCATGATGGAGCCGCACAATAAGGACCTGAAGACCTTATGGTATGCACTGCATACGAGAAGCCGGTTTGAAAGCGTGGTGCTGGAAGGTCTCCTGGGCAAATCCCTCGAGGCCTTTCTGCCCCTGATGACGGTTTTGAGCAAACGCCGCGACAGGAAGAAGATGATCAAGGTCCCCATGTTCCCCGGCTACCTGTTTGTCAGGACGAACCTGGAGCCCTATGAGCACGTGGAAATCCTCAAGACAAGGGGCGCCGTGCGGCTCGTGGGCAGCAGCACGGGGCCGGTTCCCACCCCCGACGAAGCCATAGAGTCCTTGAAGATAATGGTGGCCGCGCAGGCGCCGTTGACAACGGGGAGCAGGTACCAGAAAGGAGACCGGGTCGTGGTCGTTTCCGGTCCGCTCACCGGGGTGATAGGGATATTCTCGCACTACAAGGGCAGGGACAGGGTGGTGGTCCACGTGGAGGCATTGTCGCAGTTTGCGGCGGTGGAAGTCTCCAGGGACAACGTGGAGCCCTTGACCGGCCAGTTGCTGTACGTGTGACCGTACTCCTTGACATTTTGGGCTTTTGCCTCTAAGCAGTTCGATAATATGGAAATTCCGATGGGCCTCGACCGTCGTTCCGGCCGGCTCCCCATACTCGCTCTCCCGTCCGGGTAGAGGGTCGGGGTGGGGGGGAGGCAATGGAGCCGCAGCGATGATCGAGGCCTTGTGGTGATTCGGCTTCGACCGAAATCCGGTGGGGGCGATAGGGCTCCCAAGGTGCGGCGAACACTGCTCACGGGCAGGAGAAAGGCGGGGGTTTTCAGGCAACAGGGTGAGCAGAAGGAGGGGAAATGAACAAGTTGGAATTGGTGTCCGCCCTCAAGAGTGCGGCGGGCGTATCCAAGACCGATGCTGCGAAGGTGGTGCAGATTTTCTTCGATTCCATGGCCGAGGCCCTGGCAAGAGGAGAACGGGTCGAGATCCGGGGACTGTGCAGCTTCTACGTGAAAAAGTACAAGAGCTACACGGGCCGCAATCCCAAAACCGGCGAGCAGGTGGTCATCAGGCCCAAGAGACTCCCCTTCTTCAAGTGCGGAAAAGAGCTCAAGGAACGTGTCGATTATTGAGAAGAGGCTTAGGTGAATAACGTGGGACGGGGCTCGTAAGGCCCCTTTCGGGCGGCTGCAACAAACGAATGCATCACTTGGGGGGTATCATCTGTTCGTGACGGCGAGAACCGGTCAAGAATGGCCCATACGGTATCTGGGTCGTATCCTGGCAAACGGAAACGTCCCGCATGCCCTATGTTTCACCGGGGAGGACGGCCTCGGGAAGGAGAATGTTGCGCTGGGTTTCGCCATGGCCTGCAATTGCGAAGGCGCGCCGGCCCTCTCGACCTCACGGTCGTTGCCGGGGCGCCGCGAGGCTGCTGCCGGCCCATTGACCGCCCCCGTCCCGGCGGGCTTCTTCGGGCAAGGACTGCCCTGCGGGGTATGCGTGCCGTGCCGCAAGATCCATTCAGGGCACCATCCGGACATCCTGCGGGTAAAACCTGCGGGGGTGTGGACGAGGATAGGGCAAATCCGATCCCTTCTGGACACACTGGCCTTGAAACCCTCTGAAGGCAAGGTGCGGGTGGTGATCCTCTCCCAGGCCGGGACGCTCAATGCGGAGGCGGGAAACGCATTGCTCAAGGCCCTGGAAGAGCCTCCGGATCGCACGATATTCCTTCTGCTCGCGGTGCAGAAATCCGACCTGCTCCCCACCATTTCCTCGCGATGCCAGGAGGTGCGTTTCGTCCCTCTTTCTACGGGCAACATCGCGGAATGCCTTGTGGAAAGGGAGGGCGTCGATCGGTCCGCAGCGGGTGTGGTGGCCGCATGGGCGAACGGGAGTCTCGACAGGGCACGGCGCATCATGGAGCGTAGCGGTCTTCGCCGCCGCGACTGGCTGGTCGACGCGTTGGCAGCGGTGGAGGCCCGTCCGCTTCTGGGGATGGCGCTGGCCGAACTTCTGGCTGCGGGCAAGGAAGATCTCGAGCAGGACCTCGAGTGTCTTCAGCTCTGGCTGCGGGACCTTTTGGTCTACCCGTTTGCCCCCGAGCGTCTCGTGAACAAGGACAGAACCGATAAAATCGCCGCGCTTTCGGCCCGCAGGGAGCCCATGGAGTGGATGGGAAGATTTCGGGCCGTGGAGGCCGCTCGGCGCAGTCTTAACAAGAACATAAACCGACGGCTTGCTCTGGAAGTGATGATGGAGCGGTTGTCCGGTCGGTGGTGATATGGGAAAAGTCGTCGGCGTTCAATTCAAGCCCTCCGGAAAGGTTTACGATTTTGATGCGGGTGTGTTTGTCCTGCAACGCGGCGAGAATGTGGTGGTTGAAACGGAACAGGGGCTGGGATACGGGACGGTGGTACAGCAGCCCCGCCCCCTGCCCGAGGAAGGGGCCCCCAAGCCTCTGAAAAGGATATACCGGATCGCCAACGAACAGGACAGGGCCCAGCATGCCCGTGTCCTGGAGCTGGAGAAGACGGCCTACGATCAGTGCTGTCGGTCCATCCAGGAGTTGGGTCTCGCCATGCGGCTTTTCTCGGTGGAGGGGACTTTCGATGGGACCCGACTGACCTTTTATTTCACGGCCGAGGGACGGGTGGACTTCCGCGAGCTGGTCAAGATGCTGGTCAAGCACTTCAAGGTTCGCGTGGAGCTGCGTCAGATCGGTGTTCGCCATGAGGCCAAGATGTGCGGGGGCCTGGGTCGCTGCGGAAGGGAGATCTGCTGCTCGGCCTTCATGACCCACTTCGTGCCGGTATCGGTGAAGATGGCCAAGACACAGGACCTTTCGCTCAACCCTACGAAGATATCGGGGCTTTGCGGGCGCCTGATGTGTTGCCTGACTTTCGAATACGAGACTTACAGCGCCATGAAGGCGCGGTTTCCCAAGTGCGGCAGGACCATTGAGACTCCTTCCGGAAAAGGCAGGGTCATTCGGCACAATCTGATGCAAAATAGTGTCACGGTGCGGCTGGAGGACGAGACGGAACTGGACGTGGACCTGGAGGAAAAGGAAGCACAGGGCCCCGATGCCTGCGACAGTGGTCAGGGGGCCGGAACGGACGAAGAGAAAGAAACGTGAAGGCGCCGCAGAGCTGACGGCGCGGCGATGGAACGGGTAGCCAAGCCCCTTGGAGCGGGGGTTTTTTTCAGGAGGAACGATGACCCAGTCGTTTTACATCACCACTCCCATCTACTATGTCAACGCGCGTCCCCATCTGGGGCATGCCTACACCACCATCGTTGCGGACGTGCTGCGCCGCTTTCACGCCATGCGCGGGGAGACCACCTTCTTCCTGACCGGCACCGACGAGCACGGGGAGAAAGTGGTCAGGGCGGCGCGCAAGGAAAACATGAGTCCGCGGGCCTATGTGGACCGGATCAGCGAGCTGTTCCGCGAGCTGTGGCCCCAACTCGGGGTCGCCTACGACCGATTCATCCGAACGACGGAGCCGCAGCACATGGAGACGGTCAGTGCCGTGCTCCAGAAGATATACGACACCGGGGACATCTATTTCAGTGAATACGAGGGGCTCTACTGCTTCGGATGCGAGCGCTTCTACACGGAAAGGGAATTGGTGGACGGCAAATGTCCCGACCATCGGACCGACCCGGAAACCATCAAGGAGGCCAACTACTTTTTCAAGATGGGCAAGTATCAGGACTGGCTGGTGGGCCACATAAGGGACCACCCCGACTTCATACGGCCGGAGCGTTACAGGAACGAGGTGTTGTCGTTTCTGCGCGAGCCGCTTGAAGACCTGTGCATCTCGCGCCCCAAAAGACGCCTCAAGTGGGGGATAACCCTGCCTTTCGACAAGGATTACGTCACCTACGTGTGGTTCGACGCCCTGGTCAATTACATATCGGCCCTCGAGTATCCGGACGGAGAGCTTTTCACCACGTTTTGGCCCGTGGTCCAGCACATAGTGGCCAAGGATATCCTCAAGCCCCACGGGATCTATTGGCCGATAATGCTCAAGGCGGCGGGGCTTCCCGTGTATCGGCATCTCAACGTCCACGGTTACTGGAACGTGGAAGAGAGCAAGATGTCCAAGAGCCTGGGAAACGTGGTGGACCCGCTGGCCTTGGTGGAAAAGTACGGGGTCGATGCCTTCCGTTATTTCCTGATGCGCGAGATGGTCTTCGGCCTGGATTCCAACTTCAGTGAACAGGCCCTGGTCCAGCGTATCAATTCCGATCTTGCCAACGATCTGGGAAACCTGTTCAGCCGCGTCGTGACAATGGTGCACAAATACTGGGGCGGCATGAGTCCTGAAAACGATGCGTCCCTGGAACAAGAGCTGAGTCTGGGCCTGGAGGGTGAGGCAGAGAATGCCCTGACGGCCTATGGGCAGGCCATGGCGGAATTGGCCTTTCACAAGGCCCTGATGGCTGTCTGGGACTTCATAGGCGTCATGAACAAATACATCGATGTCATGGCCCCGTGGGTCCTGGCCAAGGAAAAAGGGGGCCGGGCCCAGCTCGGGGCGGTGCTTTACAACCTTGTGGAAGGCCTTCGTGTGGTGGCGGGGCTCATCTACCCCGTCATGCCGGGGACGGCGAAGGCCATGTACGAGCACCTGAGTCTGGACCCCGGGGTCCTCGAACGCAACGTCGATCTTCGCACAGCCTGGGGTGTCACCCGGCCCGGTGCGAGGCTCCTCAAGTCGGTTTCTCTTTTTCCCCGCGTGGAACCGGAGAAGGAGGAAAGGGAAGAATCGGCCCCGGGGACCGAGGCCATCCGTCCGGCTCTCAAGCCCCCAATCTCCATGGACCTTCTCCAAAAGGTGGATCTGCGAGTGGGCACGGTGGTGAGGGCCGAGAGGATTCCAAGGGCGAACAAGTTGCTGAAGCTGGAGGTGGATCTGGGCGCTGTTCGGACCATCGTGGCCGGGATCGCCACAACCCACGAACCGGAGGACCTGGTGGGCAGGCAGGTGATCGTGGTGGCGAACCTGGAGCCCGCACGGCTCATGGGAGTGCAGTCGAGCGGCATGCTACTGGCCGCCGTGGATGACAAGAAGTGCCACCTGGCCACGTGCGACACTCCCGCGCGGCCGGGCACTCCCCTGACATGAAACGGATGGGTGGCCCCAGGGGAACGCCCGGTGCGTCATCGTGGGCCCCCTTCCCATGGAGTGGACTTCGATGCGGTGATCATCGTTACGGCAAGTTCCTCCTACTCCCTCTGCCATCGTGGGAGGGGGGCGGGGTGATGGAGAAACAATGTGGCTGCAAGGTGGATCGAGGCCGACTTCGACGATATGCGAGGATGCAACTACTCGGCAAATAATCGGATTGCAGAGGGTTCGACCCGTTGGAGGAGCTATCAGGTAAGGCTGAGACGGGAGCGGCAGGCCAAGCGCTGGGTAAGGGGAGGCGCCCTGGTGGTGCTGTCTCTGGGCGTGCTGCTTTTTGCCGGTTACCACCTTGGCAAGGGTGTGGGATACGTTGCGGGGCGCCTTTTCCCGGCAGGAATCGGCGGCCTTTTGAAGAAGGCGGATTCGCCGGAGCAGTTCACGACCGGGTCTTCTTTCTTGGCAGGGCCCTGGACAAGGCAGCGGGTAAGGACGTTGCTGCAACCCGTGGCCCTTACCGCACTCGATGACAAGGCCCTAAACCTGGTGGTGGAGGGCAGGCGGCTTCGTGTGGTCACCACCCTAAATGTGCCGCTGCAGAACCACATCCTCGATAAATTCGATCGGAAGCATTCAAAGGCAATAGGTTTTGCAGCCGTGGACCCGTGCACCGGAAACGTCCTTGCGCTTGCCGGGTTCGAAAGGCAGGACAACGGAGACCACCCCTGCCGCGATCTGCTCTTCCCCGCGGCGAGCATTTTCAAGATCGTAACGGCCGCGGCGGCCATGGAAACTTGCGGGCTGGGCCCTGACTCCCAGCTCACCTTCAACGGAGGGAAATACACCCTGTATAGGTCTCAGTTGAAGGAAAGGGTGCACCGGCACACAAGCAACATCACCCTGCAAGACTCCTTCGCCCAGTCCGTCAACCCGGTTTTCGGCAAGCTCGGTGCCCTGTACCTGGGCAGGGAAGTGCTGGATGCCTATGCCGCGGCCTTCGGATTCAATCAGGCCGTGGATGGGGACCTCTCGATGGTGCCCAGCGTGGTTTCGGTGCCCGAGGAGCCGTTCGGCCTGGCCGAGATAGCGTCCGGCTTCAACCGCCGGACCCGCATGACGCCCCTGCACGCCGCAACGATCGCGGCGGCCATCTGCCATGACGGGATCCTTCCCGAACCCCTGGTGGTGGAAAGGATAGAGGACGAGGGGGGAAAGACCCTTTACGAGAACCGCTTCAGCCCCGCAGGGCAGGTGGCCGGTCCGGAAACGTGTGCGGCCCTGAGACGGTGCATGGTGGAAACGGTTCAGACCGGGACCGCGCGTTCCGCCTTTCGGGGGCTGCAAAAGAGCAGGGTCCTTTCGCGTCTGCTCATAGGGGGGAAAACCGGTTCCATCAACAGCAGTGACCAACCCCATGTGCGCTACGATTGGTTCGTCGGGTTCGCCGAGGAGAAGGAAGGACAAAAGGCCCTTGCCGTGGCGGTGGTGGTGGCCCATGAAAAGTACATCGGCACAAGGGCGGCCGAGTATGCGCGTAGCGCCATGGAGCACTACTTTGGGTCATGAGCGTGGGGCCCTTCCTTTTACGATACCGTACTCGGTCACAGACTGCGATTTTCCGCATCCCGGTCTCCCTCCGGGAGAGGGGGACGCTTGTTTCTGCGATCCCGGGTGCGGTCACAAATTGCGATTTCCTGAATCCCCCCCGCCCTCTGGGAGAGGGCCGGGGTGAGGGTATAAAAAAGTCTACGTAGGGTGGGCACTTCCCACCAAAGAGACTCTCATGAAGACCCTCGTGGCCCACGACCTTGGAAAGGAGTTCTTCGGGCAGGATTTGAGCGGATACACCGTCACACTGGATGACGGGCTCTATTCCCATTACTATTACCTCCCCCTGACGCGGAAGGCTTCGTGGCGAACGGTTTACTGTCTGGCGACCCACTTCATTCGCCCGGGACCGCGCCGCAAACAATTCCAAGGGGATTTCCTCGAGACCACCCCCCCGAAGAAATACATGTTTGCGGCGGTTGTCGACAATGATTTCAGGCACTTCATGACCGTGGAGGAGGCGAGACACCTGGCCGCTGAACAGGCCGTTTTCGCGGCCCACAGCCATTTCCACGACGTTGTGTATGTCAACGAGCCCCCGAAAAAGAGGACATACCCCTGGAAGATCCGGCGCTACAACGACTTTTCCCCTGACTTGCCGACGAACTGGAGCCTGCGCTCGAGGCTTGCCTTTCAGGGATACGGGGTGCAGGAGGGTCGATTCATCCCCAGGACCTACAAGGAATGGCTGGACGATATTCGCGCAGATACGCAGGCGTGTCTCGACTGGTTTGAGAGGAACCTCGGGATAACACCCAAGGCTTACGCCTTCCCTTTCAATGAGTATTGTGAGGAGCTGGTCCATATCTTGAGGTCCTTTGGGTTCACCACCTTCTATGCCAAGACCGCCGGAATGCCGGGAGTCATCGACCGAATGCCCATAGAGGCAGTGGTGAAGCAGGTAGGCAGTAGGCAGTAGGCAGTAGGCAGTAGGCAGTAGGCAGTAGGCAGTGGGCAGTAGGCAGTGGGAGAAGGAAAGGGGGCAGGGGGGGTGCGGCCGGAAGGCCTTGATCATCGCTTCGGCCGGGCGAGGCTGTTTTCCCCGGGCCTCATGTTGCGCAAGGTTGGGGATGCAGCCGTTGAGCCCCGTGTGAATTGCGGTTTTCGTAGGGTGGGCACCGCCCACCAACAAGCAGGTATTCCGTCCGGAGTCGAACGTGGCCGGAACGATGGCCGGGACCCGGAATGCCGGCCGGTCAGTTGAAAGCCATGTCCCCGTCACAGTAGTGGAGCCGGACCGTGGAGAGGCCCCTTTCCAGAAAGGTCTTGCCGGGATGCACTGCGTAATAATAGGGACGCTTCTTTTTCTTGATGCGCTTGCCGAGGTGAGGGTGTTTCATGAAAAACGGCGCCAGGTCCTCACCGAATTCGAGCCGGTCCACCAGGTACCTTTCCGCCAGGCTCAGGGCCGCCTCTATGGCCTTGTCCGCGACCAGGACATCCCGGAAGCGGTAGTCGAGCATCCTGAGCAGCTTGATCTTTTTCTTGAACGTGATCAGGAATACCATGAATCCGCAGGGTGTGCCGTTGTGTGTGTCCTCGAAGACAACGGGTACATAGCGAAAAAGCCTTTTGGCCTGGGCAAAATGGTACCCCTCTCGCCCGGTATCCGGTGCGGTCGCTTCCGCAACCCAAGGATAACGGATCATCCAATGGACGGAAGCCATGTTCCGTGAGGTCAAGCTGGTGGCGCATGCTTCTTCCGTTCCTGAATGACCCGGCAAGAGCGATGGGACCACCACCCAACGGACGTCAGCGGTTTCCGAAGCAAGGCGCATACGGCGGATCAGCCATCTCCTGGGCCGGTTCATCACCGTCCGGATGGCCCGGGACAGGGTGCCGGTCCCTGTGGCCACTCGGTTAAAGGCCGGTCTTTCCAAGAGGGAAAAGGCACCATCCCAGCGTATCTGGCAAAAGACCAGGTCCCCCAGCGTCCTGGCGCCTGCCCTTAGAAAAGTTCGCTCGGAAGCTTCATTGGCCCCCGTTATCACGACCTCCGGGTTTGCCTGAAGGAGCGTTTCCGCCAGCCTTCTGCCCAGACCCCTTCCCCGGTATGGGGGATGCACGAAGATGGTGGACGGCCACATGACCTTGTAAGGGCGCCCGTCCACCTGAACCGGGGCGGGGAGCTGCCCCAGATACCCGACACACTCCCGGCCGTCGTAGGCCACGTACAGCACGGGATCGCCCGCGTCGGCCCAGGGATTGGCCCCGTGTGCCCCGGCGCGCCTCGAAGTGATGGGCACGAGCCTTGTCCGATCATGGTCCTGCTGAAGACGTCTTGCGAAATCGACAATCTCCTTTTTCGGTATGGAACGTATTTCTATACTGCGCGCGGTCACAAATTGCGATTTACTCCATCCCCCTCGCCCTCCGGGAGAGGGTTGGGGTGAGGGTATAAGAACCGCAGTTTGTCGCCGCGCAAGGTATACCTGCCCCCCAGGATCGGGCCTCGGAGATGCCGCTGACAAAGAAACCCCCTCCGGTCGTCAGTCGTTCGACTCATAGGAAAAGATGTCGATCTTTCGTTCCAGACCCAAGATTTTTTGCATCAGCCTGGGGGAGACATAGCCGGTAGCCACCATAAGGAGCGGTTCGATCCCTTCCTTGGCCTTGTAATCATCGGCGCTGCGGTAAAGCTTTTCAATATCCTTCTCGTGCATCCGGGAGGTGATCTCGAGCATCACGTGCTCTCCGTTTCTGATGATCACATCCACCTGCCGGTTGCCGTAGAACCCCTCCCGAACCTCTACCCCTTCCGTCTTGGACATCAGGGCGCGGACAGTGGAACGGAAGGTCACCTCGTTGTAAATCCCCCAACGCCCGCCCAAGGCGGCGATCTTGTCGAGCAGGCTCTCGTGCCGCTCGTCCTGCTGCCTCCCCAGTTCTTTTAGCTCCACCTGAGTTTCCCTCTGGGCCTGAGCGAGTTCTCCCATCCTCACTTCGGTGCGGCCCTGGGCCAGTGCGAGTTCCTTCATTTCGGCCTGGGTTTCCCTCTGGGCCTGAGCGAGTTCTCCCATCCTCACTTCGGTGCGGCCCTGGGCCTGTGCGAGTTCCTTCATTTCGGCCTGGGTTTCCCTCTGGGCCTGAGCGAGTTCTCCCATCCTCACTTCGGTGCGGCCCTGGGCCAGTGCGAGTTCTTCCATCCTCACTTCGGTGCGGCCCTGGGCCTGTGTCAGTTGGTCGACCTCGACCTGCGTTTCCTTGAGTGCCTGGACCATTTCCCTCACCGCCTCCTTCAGGTCCTTGAAGTCGCTGAAACCGACGGTGATGGTTCTGGTCTTTTCTTCCACTTCCTCGATCAAGCACTCGAAAACCGCCCTCAGCTTGGGATCGAGGTCCGAGATTTTCTCGGCAAGTGCCGTGCTCACAGCCATGGGTGTTCCCTCCTTTCCCTTACGCCGCTTGGCGGCACTCACATCCTAAATCTCCCTCGCCCTCCGGGAGAGGGGCGGGGGGGTCAAAAACAGGGCAGAGGTACGGGTAAAAGGTGCGGCCTGAACGATGATCAAGGCCCTGTTGTCGATGGGGCCCTCGACCCGAGCCCGTATTCTTCTGCGTCATAGGAAAAGATGTCGATCTTACGTTCCAGACCCATAATCCTCTGCATCAGTTTGGGGGACACATAGCTTGTGGCCACCATGAGGGTCGGCTCGATCCCTTCCCGGTTCCTGTAGTCGTCCGCGCTGCGGTAGATCCTTTCAATGTCCCAACCGTGCATCCGTGAGGTGATTTCGAGGAGCACGTGCTCGCCGTCTCGGATGATCACATCCACCTCGCGGTCACCATAATACCCCTCCCGAAGCTGTACTCCAGGGGTTTTGGACAGCAAGTCGAGGATGGTGGAACGAAACGTCGCCTCCTTGTAGATTCCATAGCGGGCCCCCAGCGCGGCGATTTGGTCGCTCAGTCGCTGAAACGATTCTTCCTGCGCTTTCATCAGGCTCCCCATTTCGGACTCGGTGCGTTCCTGGGCGCGGGCCAGCGCTTCCATCGTGGTCTCGGTACGTTGTTGGGCCTGGGCCAGCTCCTGTAGCGCCTTTGCAAGCGCCTTGACCACGTCTTTGAGTTCCTTGAAGTCGCTTATCCCGACGGTGATGGTCGCGGTCTTCTCTTCCACTTCCTCGATCAAGCTCTCGAAAATGCCTCTGAGCTTGGGATCGAGGTCCGAGATCTTCTCGGCAAGCGCCGTGCTCACGGGCATGGGTTCCTCCTCTCCCGTTCATCCGGTCGTGGACGGTGCGCAGCCGGGCATTGATCGTCGTTCCGGCGAGGGGGGGGGCGTTTTCCAGTAGCATCACGTTGGAAGTCGCCGTACCCGCATGCTCGGCTCGCGCCGGAATTGAGGTTTTCGTAGGGTGGGCACCGCCCACCAAAAAGATAGTATACCGCATTTGGTCGGATGTGGTCGGAACGATGATCAAGGCCCGCAGCCGACTATGGTTCACGGGCGGAATTCGCGATTTCCCGTGGTTGCCTGTCGCTCTGGGGCCGGACCTTTGGACACTTTGGACAGGGAGGCCCTCGAGAAAGACGCGATCTTCAGGTGAGCCGGAAATTTACCACGAATGCGAACGTAGGTAAACAATCCCAGGGCCTTGATCATCGTTCCGGCCGGGCGGGTCTCGTTTTCTGCCGGTATCACGTTTGGAGACGCCGTTTCCGAATGCTTGGCTCCGCGCCGGAATCGAGGTTTTCGTAGGGTGGGCATCGCCCACCAAAAAGAACCTTCCGCATTTGACCGGATGCGGCCGCAACGTTGATCAAGGCCGAAGGTTGCAAAAGGCCGGCCGATGGGGTAAATCTCCGGCGATGGCGAGGGGAGTGTGCCCGAGGGTCCGCCCGTTTCGGCGCCTTGCGTAAAGTGTCCTCGATCATCGTTCCGGCCAAGCGCTTTCACTCCCTCTCCTCCATCCCCCTCTCCCCCTGGGAGAGGGTCGGGGTGAGGGTATAACAAGCGCAGTTTGTGGGCGCACGCAGTATGCTGAAGGCGGCCGGAACGACCATCGATGCCCGTAATGCCATGGATCGGGCATGGAGACGGAAAGAAGAAGCGCGCGTCTGTTTGTCGTGGGACTTAGGGCTTGTGCAAACCCGGAAAAGAGGTGTTCCTGATGAAACGGAGGATTTGGCCAAGGTGCCTGTCTTGGATATTTTTCAGCGTGTTTTGCGTCGCCGGTGTCTCGCAAACCCATGCGGATAACCCGAAGCGGGTCGTTCTCATACCGTTTGTCATGCATGCGGAAAAGGACCTTTCCTTTCTCGCAGATGGGATCTTCGAGATGCTTTTTACCCGTCTTTCCCATGGCGACGAGGTTCGGGTGGTGCCCAGGGCGGAAACGGACAAGGCGTTGCAGGGCCACGCGGGCCCGGTGAACGAGGAGCTTGCCGTGCGGATCGGAAAGGAGCTCTCCGCCCACTACGTTCTGTTCGGCAGTGTGACGGTCTTCGGCAACAGTGTGAGTGTGGACGGCCGGATGGTGGACGTGAGCGGCGCTGCGGCGCCGGTCACGGTGTTCAGCCAGAGTCAGGGGATGGACGAAGTGATCCCGCGGATAAACCTCTTTGCCGAAGAAATCAACGAGAAGGTCTTCGGGCGGGAGACCGCGGTCCGGCCCCTTGCCAAGGAGGAGCCTGCGAAGCAGGATGCTTACCGGGCACACCCCGAGCGCCTGCTCACCCAGCGCCCGCAAGAAGATGCGAGGGGCCAAAGGGAAGGCGCGCCGGCCATCGTCGCCCGCAGCGGGGGCCGGATCACAGGCTTCTGGAAGAGCCAGAGCTTTCCCATGCGCATCGAGGGCCTTGCCATGGGCGACGTAGACGGGGACGGCAAGACGGAAACGGTGCTCCTCTCCAGGCGAAAGATCGTGATCGGCCGCTTTGAAGACGGCCGGTTTCAGAAGATCGTGGAAATGGAGGGAAAGCGCTACGAGCAGTACATCTCGGTGGATGTGGCCGATATGAACGGCAACGGCCGGGCCGAGATCTTCGTCACCTGCCTCGGTTCCGGCAACGGATCGCTCGAATCGTTCGTCCTGGAGTGGGACGGCAGGGCCTTCGTGCCCCTGGTCGCAAAGCAAGCCTGGTATTACAGGGTGGTGACGGACCCGACGGTCGGTCCCCTCCTTTTCGGGCAGAAAAGGGCCGTCATCGATCCTTTTGCCGCGGGGGTCTGGGAGCTGCGCTGGAGCGGCGGCAAGTATGTGCCGGAAAGGCAGATGCGCTTTCCCGGTGATTCGGTCCGGTGGGGAAACGTCGCCGTTGTGGGCGAATCCTATACCGATGCCACCAACGTGTACGGGTTTGCGGTGGGCGACATCAAAGGAGACGGCCGGAAGATGCTGGTGGCCTTTGGCAGCGATGATCGGCTCAGCCTGCTGAGCGGCGCGGGCGAAAAGGAATGGACCAGTTCCGATCGTTACGGCGGAAGCGAAAACTACCTGGAATGGCCTTCTGAGAGCGAGTCGAGCAATCAGTTGTACCTTGCCCAGCGGGTCCTGGTAAGGGACCTGAGTGGCGACGGCAAGGACGAGGTGGTGGTGGTCAGCCACGAGTCGGTGACAGGCAGGTTCCTGCGTAACTACCGACGGTACGACGGGGCCCAGTTCGAAGTTCTTTCGTGGGACGGGCTCGGCCTTTCCAGCCTCTGGACCACCCGCCGGGTTTCCGGATATGTGAGCGACTACGGTCTGGCCGATTTTGACAACGACGGGGCCTTGGAACTCGTGGCTGCGGTGGTGATAAGCCGCGGCCATTCCCTCAAGGAGGCGAAAAGCGCGGTCATTGCGTATGAAGTCGACCCGTCGGTTTGGGGGGCGGGGCGGGAGCCCCGCTAGGGTCCGTGTCGAGCGGCGGAGGGATCCGGGCCAAAAGTCAATACCCGTGAATGCATTCGTTTCCAGGTATGGGGTCCTCATTTCATTGCTCGGCCAAGATCCGCCTTGACATTCCCCCCTTCAGGGGGGCAAAGGGGGGTGTGAGGCGTTGTTGGAACATGGGAAACACCCCCCTGGCACGCTCAAGGGGGGAATCGAGTGCAGATAGCTCGGCCCGGTAACCTGAAAGCCTTTTTGGTTTCTCAGAAAACAGGTGCCAGACAGTCTCTCAGAGGCTGAATCCGATTCCGGGCCAAAAGTTGGGCGGTCTGCACGAAAAAACGCTTGACAACGCAAAATGGGGTACATATAAACGCGCAAAAATGCGAGGTGAGTCAGGAGGGTGGTGTCGTTCGGCCGCTCGCGAGGAGTTTACCGGACCTGTCGTAAGCCCGCAAGGCAGGTGCGGAAACGCGAGTGCGCCAGGGAGGGGAAATATGATTCCCCTCACCGGCAAGAACGGACACCCTACAACCCTCGCACCAAACCCTAAGGACGGCCGGGAGGCGGGATTCCCACACACCGCAAGGGGAAAGCCCGGTTTCGGCCGGCAGGACGGTTTGGCCGTCCTCGTGAAGGAAAGGGGGTGCATCGGTCCGAGAACGGGACTGACCTGCCCGGAAGTGAATCGGAAAAGCGAGAAAATGTAAGGGAAAAAGAGGAAAAAAGGACCAAACGAACTGTAAGGAGGAAAACAGATGAAGAGATGTGCATTTATCGCGATCGCCCTCTTTGTGGTCGCGGCCCTGGCCGTGCCGGCCATGGCATTGGAAGCCAAGTTCAGTGGTAATATGAGAGTAAGGGGCTTTTATATCAACCACATGAACCTGTCCGAGGATATTGCCGCGGATGCGAACGCCGTACCCCCGGTCGCTGCCGCACCGTCTCCCAGCATTGATTGGTACGACATGCGGTACCGCATGCGGACCATCATGAAAATCAACGACATGCTCTCCATCGACAGCCAGATCAACGTGTACGACAACCGGGTGCTCGGCACCGCGGTGGGAACGAACGTGGGAAAAGACGATGTCACCGTCGAGCGGCTGTGGATCCAGTTGAACACCGAGTACGGCAACTTCCAGTTCGGCCGCACGCCGTCAGGGTGGGGCACCGAGTTCAAGAGAAATGCCGGAGAAAGCGACCGTGCCATCATCTACACCCTTCCCACCATCTGGAAGAACCACATCATCGCGTTCCAGTACCTGTTCGCCGTGGAAAGCGACAAGGTCGCCAACCCCCAGGTATCGGACGACGACTACATTATTCCGCTGGGCTACTGGATCTGGATCCACCCCAACTGGCTGGCAGGCGTCCTGTTCACGTGGGCGCATTGGCCCACCGGCATCGTGGATATGGACCAGTACGGAATCAGCCCGACGTTTTCCGGGAAGTACGGTCCGTGGAACTACGTGTTTGAATTGAAGTACGATTTTGGGCAAAGGGATTACGACGAAAACGCGTTGGCGTATGCCGCCCAAAACGATGCCGATTACGACGCGCTGGCTTACTGGCTGGAGCTCGGATACAGTTTCGGGCCCTTCAATCTGACCGGCGGGTACTTGTTCAATGAGGGCGATAAAGACGGCGAAGCCGACGGCAACATCGACAACACAGGCGGTATCGGAGAAGACTGGAACAAGCTGCTGATCCTCAATGGCGACGACATGGAGCTCAACACCACCTTCCCCTTGGGCGGAATCGGCGCCCTGGGCTCGGCCAACGCAGCCTCCCAGTACGGGGCCAAGATTATGTACGCAACCTTCAGCTATTCTCCGCTGGAGAATCTGAAGCTCGCGTTGACCTGGGGCACCTCCGACGCCGACACCGTGCCGGCCAACTGGTCCCAAGAACACGGCACCGAGTACGATTTCAACCTCTACTGGAACATTATTCCCAACCTGAACTATCATTTTGCCGCAGCCTATCTGGATGCCGGCGATTTCTGGAGAGGGGCGGTTCCGGTAGGGCAACAAGGTCGTAAGCTGGAAAACATGACAGGCATCTTCCATGAGCTGACGGTGAACTTCTAACGAACCGCTAGGGTGCCCTTTTTGAGGGCATCCTCCCTGTTGACAAGACCCCGGACACGCCCGCCGTGTCCGGGGTTCCTTTTTTTCAGGGCAAAGGCGGGGACGCGATAGGCATTCCGTCCGACACAAGACCGGACAGGATCGCCATGGACGTCAGCACGTGCGCCCTGTTTTCCCGTGACAATTCAATGGAGTAGATATGCGCGTCCGCTTGGTGAACCAGCTTGGTCCCGTGGTTCATCAACCGCTTTGTCCTCGTAAAAGTCCGTTGCCGAACCGGACGGACGAAGCGGGCGGTGGGCATTGTGGGCAAGGCGCGAGGAGGGCGGGGGGCCATTTAACCGACGAGCCACGCTGCCATGCGTGATGGATCGGCGCATCAAGATGGGAAGTTATTCTTGAGCGAGCCCTTAGGCGCTTAGCGCCGAAGTCCTGTCGCCTTTCGGCAAAAGTTCTTCAGGCGGCGTCAACCCCCCTTTGGTTCCGGCTTGTCCAGGTTAGGGTATTAAATTGCGCCCCCATACCCGCACATCCGGTCAGGACTCACCGTGGAACCTGATGACCAGCATGGTGATGTCGTCGGCCTGAGGTGCACCTTTGACAAATCCATTGACGGCGTCCATGACCCCCGCCACAATTTCTTCAACGGGCTTTCCCTTCAGCTCTGCAAGTCGCTTTTCCAGCCGGGCTGCCGAAAACAGCTCGTCCGCCGGGTTCATGGCTTCCGTGACACCGTCGGTATACAGAAAGAACGTTTCTCCCCTTTCCAGGCGGGTCGTTTTCGATCCGTACTCGAAATCGGCTTCCACACCGAGTATGAGGCCACCTGTGGGTTCCACGGGTTTCGCTTCTTCTCCGGAGCCCAAAATATACGGCGGGTTGTGGCCGGCATTGCAGTATTCCATCTCCCCGGTGCGGATGTTCAGGATGCCCAGAAAGAGGGTGACGAACATCATGGAGGGGTTTTCAACCGCAAGGTCCTCATTGACCCGGGTCAAGACGGTGGCGGCGCTCAAGCCCTGGAGGGCCTTCGTCTTGATCAGGGTTCGGGTCACGGCCATGAACAGCGCCGCCGGGACCCCTTTGCCCGAAACGTCTCCGACTGCAAAACAGAGGTGATCGTCATCCATGAAGAAGAAATCGTAGAGATCTCCGCCCACTTCCCTTGCGGGTGTGACGGTGGCGTAAATGTCGAACTCGGTTCGTTCCGGAAAGGGCGGAAAGGTCTTGGGAAGGATCCCCATCTGGATCTCACGGGCGATGTTCAGTTCGCTCTCGATACGCTCCTTGGCCGCAGTGGTCGCCGTCAGGTCCTCGATATACTGTCGAAGGGAGGCTCTCATGGCGTCGAAAGAAGCGGTGAGCCGGCCCACTTCATCTCTTGTTTTGATGGGCGGCAGATCCACATCGAGATTGCCGACGGCGATGTGTTCAGTGGCTCGGGAGAGGGCCCTGATGGGCCGTGTGATGGTGCCGGCAATCCAGATGATGACACCGAGGATGATGAGAAAACCGGCAACTCCCAAGAAAACCACTGTGCTTGTCAGGCGGGTGATGTCCTCCATCAGCTCGGTTTGGGGAAAAAGGACCGCCAAGGACCAGCCGTTGGTGGCCAGCGGCGTATAGAGCATCCAGCACTCTTTTTGGGTGACGAGGCTGCGAAACGGGACGAAACCGGTCTTACCCCGGATCATCCGTCTTCCCAGCTCCCGCATACCCGCGTCCTCTTGGGCCTCGGCCGCACTGAAGATCGTTTCATTCATCACCAGATCGGGGTCCGGATGGGTGACAAAGGTGCCGTTTTTGGACAGGGTGAACCCGTATCCGGTCTCGGCGATCTTTATGGATCCTACGATCTTCCGGAGCCAATCCAAGGAAACGTCTGCCGTGACCACCCCCATGAATACGCGCTTTCCGTCGACGGTTCCGTAAAACGGCACCGAATAGGTGGTCATTACAATGTCGCCGGCACCTTCGTCGTAGTAAGGTTCGGTCCATGCCGGCCGGTTGAGCTCTTTGGGAATCTGGTACCAGTCCCAGTAGAGGTAGTCGTAGGTGATGTGGGTGAGTTTCAGCTCGCCCTCATGCCTGTAACAGTAGGGTGCGAAGGTCCGATTGTCGTCGCCCGGGGCATTCGGCTCAAAGGCGATGGCAGCACCGTAAATCTCCGGGTTGTTGCTCACGACCATCCGAACCAGATTGATGATATCCTCTGAAGCCTGCGGAGAATACTCCATGAAAGAGGCTATGGTATCAGGGACCTTTTCGATGGATCGCAAGACCATGTCGATGCGGCTCACCGTAGCCTGGGCCAGGTTGTGCGCATTTCTTTCGATGTTGCGGATGATGATACGCCTGGAAACAAAATAATTATAAGTGAAGATACAAATGAAAATGAAGGTAACACTCGATAATATCAAAACAGTCAGCTTCAGTGCCAGTCCTCTATTCTTCATAACATTTCTGATAAAATGAAGTGAACGGTGGAATTGCCCCAATCAGGGCGTTTTCTTTCAATCCGTTTGCCACACGAAGATAGTCTTCCGCGTTCAAGACTCCCACGGAAATGTTCGGGTCGTCCGGCAGCATCAACTCCTTCATCCGCTCGAACATCCATCGCTGGTGCACCCGCGTGGCCGGAACATATGCCTGCTGCAGGTTCTTCATGACGGTATCCAACGTTTCCTTGGGGTGTGCGAACGCGTAGCGCCATCCTTCTACGGATGCCTGAACAAAAGCCTTGCAAAGCGCAGGGTCCTTGGCGTAGGTGTCCTCCAGGGTATAAATGCCGTCTTCAGGAAAGTTCAATCCGTGCTCATGGAAAAAAAAGACGGTCAATTCATCGGGATTGAGCCCCGCGTTGAGAATGGTGTGGTATTCGTTGTACCACATGGCGGACGCGGCATCCACGCCGTCTCGCAAGAAGAGATTGACCGAAAACGACTGCCGGACCACCTTCACGTTTAGGTTGTACTGTTTGAAAAACGCTTTGGGCTGAACCTGGAAAATCGGTCCCCAGAGCCCTACTTTCCTGTCGTTCAGGTCGGCAGGTTGCAGAATTCCGCTGCTTTTCTTGGCGACCAGCATCAAAGCGGAACGCTGCATCGTTTGGGCGACGTTGATCAGCCTGACGCCCTGATCCCGCATCTGGATGGCCGAGGACAGCCATAGGGTCGCGAAGTCGGCTTTACGGTCCTTCAGGTATTGGTCGGCCGGGTACTCGGGACCACCGGTGATAATGGTCAGATCGATGCCGTGTTTCCGGTAGATACCCTGCTGAAGAGCAACGTAGTATCCTGCAAATTGAGCCTGGGGGACCCACTGGGGAATGAAGGTCACCTTCTTGAGATCCTCGGCCCGGGCGATCGAAAAAGACGCGAAGCAGAACAGGCCGAAAAGGAGCAGCAACTTCAGCATGTCGGCCCACCCAACATTTTTTGAAGCCGACGAAAAGACAGTCGGCAGGGGAGAACCAGCGCCCTTCATCCTGCCGGGGTTTTGGGATGTGGATGCATTCTGTATCATGATTGTATGGCTAAATCGGCTCGAGTGCGTCTTCAACTATTTCCTACATCGGCAGGAAGGGGGGGGTAGGAAGTTGCTCTTCGTTACCGCGACTATGCCAAAAGGGCGTTTGTCTGTCAAGGCGAAATCCGGCAGCGATCCTCGCCGGAATGTGGGGTCGGCGTCGATCATCCTTCCGGCGGACCATGCCGGTTCACTTCCAGGCCCCGGAGGGCCCCATCCCCTCACGGGTGCGCTGCGAGCCATGGGGCCGCAATATGCAATGGGGGCCTGTTATGGTGAGAGCATGTCTCCAAAGGTCCGACGAACTTCCTGCCGTTCTTGTTCCGACAGGAGTCCGTTGAGGGATTGGCTACTGACTTCTGACTACTGACTACTCATTCATGCGCTGTCAGGCTTGTCTTGCTGGGGTTCACGGGGATTCGGGAGGCACCCCCACCGACCCCTTGGCTTGGACCGGAAAGTGGAAAGGAGGAAGACCATGAAAAAGACGGTGTGGCTTTTGGCAGGCTGGTTGGCTCTCATGGCGTTTGCCGCCGCAGGCGGCGGGGCAAAGGCCGCTGAAAAGGGAAAGGAGACGGTCCGGAACTCCGCCGGCAAAATGGTGGAAAAACCGCAGTATGGCGGCACGTTCCGGCAGGGATGGAGCAGGTCGCCGCAGTTTTTTGACGAGGCCTTTGGACTGTTCTTTTGGGCCACGACCATGTGGCAGACCAATGAAGTGCTGATGCAGGGGGACTGGGCTAAGGGGCCCACGGGAACGGGGGAGGCCAGTTGGCTCTACAACATCATCCCCCCTCCCGGTCTGCGCGCGGGCTGCCTGGCGACAAGCTGGGAGATAACCAAGCCTGGCCAGTTCATCTTTCACATCCGCAAGGGGGTGCATTTCCACAACAAGGCGCCCACAAACGGCAGAGAGATGACCGCCGAAGATGTGGCCTATTCTTTCAACCGCCTGTGGAAGACCCCCAGGTCCTGGCAATACGGGTCGTATCCGTGGGACACCCACTGGAAGTCCATAACCGCCACCGACAAATGGACGCTCGTCTGCGAATGCATCGACTGGCGGACCGAACCCCTGTTTGCCGTGCTCAGCACCCACACGTTTGTCAGCCCACGGGAAGTGATCGAGAAGTACGGCGACATGAACGACTGGAAGAACTCGTGCGGCACCGGGCCCTTCATGCTCACCGATTATGTCACGGAGAGCTCTGCCACCTTCGTGCGCAATCCCGACTACTGGGGCAAGGACCCCCTGCATCCCGACAACCGGCTGCCCTATGTGGACAAGCTGAAGTACCTCATCATACCCGACCGTTCCACGCAGATGGCGGCCCTGAGAACCGGCAAGATCGACCAGTTGCTCGTTGACTCCCTGGACGACGCGGAGAGCTTGAGAAACACGAACCCCGAGCTCAAGCACGCGGAATATCCCAACGGGGGGTCACCGGCCATCTTCTGGCGGGTTGACAAGCCCGAACTGCCCTTCAAGGACAAGCGGGTGCGACAGGCGTTGACCATGGCGGTGGACCGCAAGGCCATTGTGGACCATTTCTACCGCGGCCACGCTGATGTGTTCAACTGGCCCATCCCCCCTCTGCGGGAGTATGCCGAGATGTACGTCCCTCTGGATCAGATGCCGGAAGCCATCCGGGATCTCTACACCTACCATCCGGAGAAGGCCAAGAAACTCCTCGCCGAGGCCGGTTATCCCGCCGGGTTCAAGACGGAGATTGTCTGTTACAGTGCCAATGTGGATCTGCTTTCCATAGTGAAGGCGAACTGGGCTGGTATAGGCGTCGATTTGGATCTCAACGTGAAAGAATATGGGGCATACACTACCGTCGGTAACAAGAAGACGTACGAGGCAATGTACATGTCCGGCGAGGATCCAAGTGTATTGCGGTTCACCAGGTTGAGGCCGGGATACCAATTCAACTACAGCATGGTTGACGATCAACATATAAATGATGTGTATCAGAAAATAACGGAATCGTACCTGATAGAAGGAAAGCAAGAGCAACTGATGAAGGAACTGGCTCCATATCTGCTTGACTACTGCCCCTATCTGACGCTTCCTTCGTCGAACCTTTTCAACTTCTGGCAGCCCTGGATAAAAAGTTACAGCGGAGAGGTGGAGGTGGGTTATCTCGGCTCCCTTTACAATTTTCCGAAATATGTCTGGGTGGACCAGCAATTGAAAGGGCAAACAGTGGGAGCGGACTAGGGCTTCCTGCGCGTCGGCGGAGCGCGTGGGGCCTTCACTCCATCGAGGGTCTGCGCACGTACCTTTCCGTACGGTGTTTCGGGGGCCTCACGCGTCTGCTTCGTTCCGGCATGTGTTCCTTCTTGAGATCGTGGGGTATAATGGGCGCGGTCACAAAGTGCGATTTCCTACGTCCCCCTCGCGCTCTGGGAGAGGGGCGGGGTGAGGGTAGTGAAAGCGCAGTTTCCGGACGCGTGAGGTCCACCCTTGGAGGCGCGAACCACAAGGTGCGGTCTTGTCGAGACGGCGCGGGTGGATGCACCGGGGGCCGGGCTCCCGCCGTAACAGAGGCCCTTTTTTTAGAACAGGAGGTTACATGAAGTATCGGCCATTTGGGAAACTCGACTGGCAGGTGTCCGCCCTGGGATTCGGGGCCATGCGGCTTCCGACCCTGGGCAAGGAAAAGGTGCCGTTCGATCCGAACGTGGACGAGCCCGAATCCATCCGGATGATCCGCCATGCCATCGACCAAGGGGTCAACTACCTGGACACGGCGTATCCCTATCACAGCGGCAAGAGCGAGATTGCGGTGGGCAAAGCCCTGAAGGACGGTTACCGGGACAAGGTGAAGCTGGCCACCAAGCTGCCTTCGTGGTTCATGAACACTTACGAGGACTTCGACAAGTACTTCAACGAACAACTCGGGCGGCTGCAAACCGATCGTGTGGATTTCTATCTGCTGCACGGCCTGAACAAAGGGGTCTGGCCCAAACTGCGGGAGCTGAACGTGTTCAAGTGGGCCGAGGACGCCCTGGCCGCCGGACGGATCGGCCATCTCGGGTTCTCCTTCCATGACGACCTGGCCACCTTCAAGCAGATCGTCGACGCTTACGACCGCTGGACCTTTTGCCAGATCCAGTACAACCTGATGGACGTGGAGTACCAGGCCGGTACGGAAGGGCTCCGTTATGCAGCGGGAAAGGGTCTTGCCGTGGTGATCATGGAGCCTCTGCGCGGCGGGCAACTGACCAAGGACCCTCCCCCATCGGTGAAAAGGCTCTGGGAAGGGACATCGGTCAAGCGTACGCCCGCGGACTGGGCCCTCCAGTGGGTGTGGAACCAGCACGAGGTTTCCGTGGTTCTCAGTGGCATGAGCAGCATGGAGCAGCTCGTGGAAAACCTGGAAAGCGCCGATCGCAGCGCCGTGGACTCCTTGATCGCCGGGGACCTCGCCCTGATCGACAAGATTCGCGAGGAGTACCGCAAATTGAGCCCCATTCCGTGCACCGGCTGCGGCTACTGCATGCCGTGCCCCAACGGTGTGAACATCCCCAACGCCTTCGCACAGTACAACGATTCCATGATGTACGACGACCCGTACACGTCGCGGTTCCGTTACCGTATGCAGCCCAAGCAGGCATGGGCAGACGCCTGTGTCGAATGTGGGGAGTGCGAGGAAAAGTGCCCGCAACAGATCCCCATCCCGGAATGGCTCAAGAAGGCTCACGCCTGGCTCTTGCCCGACAAGAATGCCGGTGTCATCAAGTTGACGGACGTGAAGCCAAATAAGTAGTGCGTGAACGGAAGGTTCCCTTCAGGGGAAAATCGAATTTCGAAGTCCGACATTCCGAACAAATTCCAACACGGAATGCCCAAAAGACCAAGACCAATGCATCAGAATCATGATGTTCCTGTGATCAGGATCTTGGCATTTCGGCAATTGTTTCGGGGCCTTAGTCGTCATTCCGGTCCGGCGGGTCTCGTTTTCTGCCGGCCGCCCGCTGGGGGACGCCGTTCCCACATGCTTGGCTCCGCGCCGCAATTGAGGGCCGTGATCATCGTCCCGGCCGGGCCAGGTTGTTCTCCACCGGCCTCATGTTGCGCACGGTTCAGGATGCATCCGTGGAGCCCGGGTGAATTGGGTTTTCGTACGGTGGGCAGTGCCCACCCAGAAAGACTTCTTCGCGTGTGGTGGGATGTGGCCGGAACGATGATCAAGGCGCGTTTCGCATTTCAGGGTCGAGAAAGGCGGGTTTCGTTCAAGCATTGAGGATGGCCAGATTGCAGGCCGGGGCGCCTCTTTTCTCAAAGCCGCGGTGACCGCAAGGCGCTTGGGGGGGGAGAAGCGGGGTTTTCGGCGGGCAATCGGTGGCCCGGCCAAAAAAGAAAGGAGGAGGATCGTCGCGTGCCTTGTTGCCTAAAAACACGGCGACAAGTGAGGAAGGAAGGCTTTCGGGGTGGGACACCCGAAGCGTGAAACGTGAATTTACATGTCAGGCTTTTTCCCAGGAGGTACGGATGATGCAAAAAAGAAGTCATTGCCTTGCTCTTGCGGTAGTCCTTTTCACGAGTGTCTTTTTTATCGGCCTTCCCATTGTGGGCCATTGTGAAGACGTGCGGGTGGTCAAATTGGGGCTGGTGGGCTCCTGGACAGGACCACTGGGGATAATGGGCCAGGTGACCAAGCCGGGCGCCTTGCTCGCGGCGAAACACATCAACGAAGAGGGCGGCTTCGTCGTCAACGGCCAGAGGTACAAGTTGGAGTTTGTGGATTGGGACGACCGGACCGATCCCAAGGTAACGGTGGCCGGCGTTCAGAGCTTGATGGACGAGCACAACATCAAGGTGTTTTTGGGACCCATGTTGAGCGCCTCGACCCTGGCGGCCCAGCCCCTGACCCAACCCAAGAAAGTCATCCTGGTCGTCTATTCCTCAGCGGATCAGATCCTGAGACCTGGGATCGACTACACCTTCAGGGTCGCGCCTTCCTCCTCGCAGCTCTCGCAGCCCGCGATCCGGTATTACGTGGAGCACGTGGGCGTCAAGAACGTGGCCTACCTTACGGAAAACACGGCCACGGCCCTTTCCAACGAGGAGAAGAGCCGTGCCCTGTTCGAGGAGCTTGGCGCCAAGGTGCTGGCCAGGGAAACCTATGAAACGGGCACCACCGACTTTTTCAGCTATATCGCCAAGTTGAAGGCCAAGAACCCCGATGCGCTCTTCATCCCGACGCCACTGCCCGAGAGCGCGGCCCTCATCATCAGGCAGACGCGTGAGCTCGGTTGGAAGGTGCTCACCCTGTCCAACAGCGGACAGTCCACGGGCGAATTCTGGGAGGTCGGGGGACCGGCCATCGAGGGACACCTCGACGTGGGCGGCATCAACAAGACGGATCCCGGACCCGAATTGGTCGAGGTTATGGGGTATGATCTGGAGAAGCGCAAGAAATTCGCCCAGGCCATGAAGGAAGAATACCCGAAGATCGATGTCTGGAGCAGCAAGTGCGGTATGTACTATGACAACACCTACATGGTTGTCGAGGCCATGAAGGCGGCCGGGAGCGTGGAGGACACGGACAAGATCCGCGAGGCGCTCTTGAAGACCGATTACCGCGGCGTCTTGCAGCAGTACAACTTCCTGCCCTCCGGACAGGCCAAATACATGATAACGGTCATCCGCGTACACGAAGTCGGGTGGGACCCCGTGGCCATGGGACGGCCCATGGACGAAGAGCTCAAGGTTTGGGAGATCAAGACCATCGGGCAAGTGAAGACCATAGACGAGATTCGAAAGGAAAACGGGTACTGATTGGGCGCAGGGGTCCCTGGGGCCCTCTCTGTCAAAAGGGGTGGGGGGGACCTTGCGGCCTCAGTGCGCAGATCCCCCCCTATACTGCCCGTGGTCACAAAAGGCGGTTTCCTGCATCCCCCTCGCCCTCTGGGAGAGGGCCGGGGTGAGGGTATAAGAAGCGCGGTTTGCGGACGCGCGAGGTACGGCAGTGGCGGCCCCGGGGCGACCGGCCTTGTTGTTCGCGTTTCCGAACGGCGCCGGCGCACAAGGCCCAAAGCGGAATGGGGGGTACCGGCCGTGTTCGAGAGCTTCTTCGCCGGGGGCATCCATGCCGACTGCACGGTAGTGAAGCCCAGCTCTGACAGACCAGATGTCGCCGATCTTGTTAAGATGGAGTGATGGGTGCTTGGACTCGGACTTTAGAAGGGCAAAGTACTTGTCGGCTGTGCGTTGGGCATCCGCCGTGAGTCGTTTGTAAAAGGACCAGAAATCGGGGCTGGTGAAGTGGCTCAGAGCCGGGTGCACTTACCCGCCCCAAAGTCAGCCCGAGCCCTCTCCATCAAATGGCGCAAAGGACCAACCTTCTGGTCCCGCTCGATCTGCCGGTCCCAATGCTCCTCCTCGTAAGCATCGAACCGTATTGGCCTGCGTTCAGCAGCACTGGATTCTCCTGACAGATTGCTTGTGCGTTGCAGTTCGCGCACCCCGGCATCTATTCTTTTCTTCCGCGACACGGGCGCACATGATCACGTTCAGGTTCTCTCGAACAAAGGATGAGCTTATAGGTAGGCGCCCCCGTTGTTCCCCGCGGCTGCCCATCACAATCAATTTATAAATACTTATGTCCTATCCAGCGTCTGAATATCCAAATTCGCACTTGCTTGACAACAAAGAAACAACGTCCCTTATGTTGCGAGTCGCCGTATGTGGCTGATATAATAACAGAAAGTGGCAAATGCGCAAGGCCATGGATATTGTGTATGAAGTCAGCGGGTTACGCACTTGAAACCCGGTTCCGTAGAGATTCCCACAACATAAAAAGTGTCCTCGCTCCGCAGCGCTCCCTTTCCTATGAAAGGCTTCTGG